>Ga0209343_10006100_pt1 | contig 14483 bp, 10 predicted proteins | sample RifCSPlowO2_02_FD_184026 | JGI IMG/M metagenome (GOLD analysis project Ga0209343, IMG submission 184026) | Groundwater microbial communities from Rifle, Colorado - Rifle CSP2_plank lowO2_0.2 (SPAdes) (version 2) | ecosystem: Environmental > Aquatic > Deep subsurface > Groundwater | place... | reverse complement strand
AAAAATCTTAGATCGTATAAAATTAACGAGAATAGTACAGAATTTATTATCGAACATAAAAAGTACTCAATCAACTTTCTTGTTCCAAAAGACGTATATTACTCAATACAGATGACTAATCTTCTTATGAAAACCTTAAGTTTACCTTTCGATCTAACTTTCAAAAATTTAATTCTTCCTCCGGGAAGAAATATCGTTTTTCAAGGTATTAAAAATACTACAATTATAGATAGCACTTACAATGCAACTCCTGATGGCGTTAAAAACATTTTGGAGATGTTTGAGAAATACCCTGCAAAAAATAAATCCAGCACCGATTCGGTGCTGGATAAATGGATTGTTTTGGGAGATATGATTGAGTTGGGAATAAGAGAAAAAAAAGAACATGAAAAATTAGCAACTTTTATTAATTCTATGAATTTATCAAAAATTGTATTAATCGGACCGCGAGTTTCGAAATACACTTATCCAAAACTTAAAAACGCTGAAAAATTTGATATGCCAAAAGACGGCTTGGATTATATTTTGAAAAATATCAATGGGGGAGAGGTAATACTTTTTAAAGGCGCAAGATTTTTGGAAGGAATTATTGAACGCTTGTTGCAAAATAAAAAAGACGTTAATAAGCTTGTCAGACGCGAGATGGTCTGGCAGAATAGGAGAAGATCTTTCGGATTATAATCCGTTTTTATATGAATAAAGTTATTATTTTACATGGTTGGACAAAAAACTTGGACAAATGGAATGATTTCTTGAAAAACTTGGACAAAACAAAAATAGATTATGAGTTTCCAAATATCCCAGGCTTAACGGGAAATCTCAATGACGTCTGGAACTTGGACAATTATGTAAATTGGCTTAAGAAAATTACTGACAGACAGAAAGATAAAGTTATATTAATCGGACATTCCAATGGTGGAAGAATTGCTCTTGCTTTTGCAAATCAGCATCCCGAGAAGGTGGAAAAATTAATTCTCATTGACAGCGCGGGAATCTATCACAACGAATTACCTCTCGCATTAAAAAGAGTTATTTTTAAGATTCTTGCAAAGCTAGGAAAAGCATTTAGAAACTCATCTACAATTAAGAATGCTTTCTATAAGCTAACGGGTGAAAACGATTACAAAGATGCAAATCCAAATATGAAACAAACCATGATAAATCTTCTTAATTCTGACAAGTTACTAAGACCTAAAAATATTCAGGTTCCAACTTTAATTTTTTGGGGAAAAGAAGATAAAATTGCCCCTCTTTCCGATGGGATACTTATGAATAAATTAATTAAAAACTCAAAGCTTGAAATTATTAAAAATGCCCGCCATTCACCTATGTTTACCAACGCACAAGAAATTGCAGATATAATAATTAAGGAGATAATTTAACATGAAAATTATTAAACCAAAAAAATTACAAAAAGGAGATACGGTTGGAATTATTTCCCCATCAGGAGCAATAAGACCGAAACTGCAAAAACAATTTTATAAAGGAGTCGCAGCTCTTGAAAGTTATGGTTTAAAGGTAAAGCTAGGGAAACATGTCTTTGACCAATATTACTACAGCGCTGGAACAGAAGATGTACGCATAAAAGATTTTAATGATGTCTGGAGAGATCCCGAAGTGAAAATGGTTTTAATGTCTCAAGGAGGCTATACTGCCAATCAGCTACTTGATTCAATCGATTACGAAATGATTAAGAAGAACCCCAAGATTTTTGCTGGAATTTCTGACGGGACAACTTTACTAAATGCTATTTTTGCGAAAACGGGTCTTATTACGTATCACGGACCGGATTTACTATGGACATTTGGACGAAAAATAACCGATCCTTTTAAGCAGAACTTTAAAAAGACTTTTTTTGATGGCAATGTTGGACAATTCCATGAAAATAAAAATTGGACCCACCAAGAAAAGAAAGATATAAAACCAATACGCTGGCGTTGTATCCGCAACGGAAAAGCAGCGGGAATACTTATGGGAGGACATTCAGAGGCATTAAGCGAGATTATGCTTGCCGGATATGGACCCGATTTCAATAATGCCCTCTTGTTCTTAGAAGGAACGAATGACATCGCTACTCTCGACCTCCAATTTACTGCATTAAAATTGCATGGAGTTTTTGACAAAATAAAAGGATTGATCATCGGTTGGTTTGAAAATCATGAATTAAAAGAAAAAGAAAGAAATAGGGAAGTAGCTGATGTGATTTTGGAAGTTACAAGAGATTATTCATTTCCAATTTTGGAAATCGGCGAACTTGGACATAACGTTGAGAACTATGTCCTACCAATTGGCTGCATGGCAACTATTGATGCTGGGAAAAAATATTTTTCTATTGATGAGTCAACAGTCTTATGAGTATATTTAATTCTTTGGGGTCAAATTACAATTTGCAATATGTTTTTAGATCTTTATTTTCTGATTCAAGCGGACAGAATTTAAAATTAAAAAATTACCTAGCAGAAAAGTATAAAGGAAAAACTATTCTGACCTACAAAGGAAGGGAAGCATTGATTCTTGCGCTTAAAATCCTAAATTTGCCAAAAGAAAGTTTAATTGCGATCAACGGCTTTACCTGTTTTGCAGTTTATAAAGCAATTAATGAAGCCGGCTTTACTTCAGTCTGCTTGGATTTGAATGAAAAAAACTCGGATTTAAACTTTTCTGCTGAAGTCTTGGAGAAAGCATTGGAAGAAAACAAAAATATAAAAGTAATAGTTATCCAAAACACATTGGGATATCCCTGCGACATTGAAAAAATTGAAAAAATTTGCAAAGAAAAAAATCTTATTTTGATAGAAGATTTAGCCCACTGTGTTGCCGCAAGATATTCTGACGGTAGAGAAGCGGGAACTGTTGGCGATTTCGTTACCTTGTCTTTCAGCCAAGATAAAGTGATCGATGCTGTTTCAGGCGGGGCACTGGTTGTCAAAAATAAACAATACCAAAAACACAATTTAGCTTCGCAAGGGGAGGCCTTGCGAAGCTACCAGCAGCACCAACAATTAAAAGATTATCTTTACCCCTTATTTACCTATAAGATAAGATTTTTGTATGATCTTTTTCTTGGAAAAATCTTTCACTACGCTCTGAAAGGTCTAAATCTCTTATCAAAACCCATGCAGGAAGGATTGTATGATTTTTATTCTCTGCCAAATTGGTATTGCAATTTAGCGCTTAACGAATTTAAGAATTTGTCAAAACAATTACGCCATCGTAGAGAAATCGTAAAAATTTATGCTAAAAATTTAAATAAAAAAGTTCTGCAAAGCAGAATTACAAGCAAAATTAATTTATCTGCCAATCTAAGGTTCCCAATTTTTCTTGAAAATAGGGAAGAGCTAATCAAATTTTTAAAGCAATCTAAAATTTTTGTTTCCGATATATGGTACTCTGATGTCTCTCCCGAATGTCCAAATGCTGTTGAAATTTCCCATAAAATTCTTAATTTGCCAACCCACATCAATGTCACAAAAAAAGACGCCCTAAAAATCTCTGAAAAAATTAATGAATGGCTAAGAACTAAACGTTAATCTTTCCTTGCAATTTGAACAAAGGGCGTTAAATTTTTAAGAGCGAACGCATCAGGGGGATTCCTCGCAAACTTGTCGAGGAGGGGGTGCAAATCACCCGATAAGTGAGCTCATAAAAATAGCCCGACTTCAACTGCAAGAAACTTTTGATGCTTTTGGTTACAAAAGTATAATAAAATAAATTAATGAAAGATATAATAATAAAAAATATTTCTGAAAAAAACATCTGGGAAGAGTTTGTTCTGAGCAGAAATGAAGCTAATTTTCTGCAAAGCTGGAGTTGGGGAGAATTTCATGAAGCTCTTGGAAAAATTATTAATAGAACAGGCTTTTTTGAGAATAATAAACTCGTCGGGGTAATGCTTTCTGTTATTGAACCCGCAAGACGGGGAAGATATTTAACAGTTCCCGGCGGACCAATTATTGATTGGGGAAATAAAAATTTAATAAATGCTTTTTCACAACAAATCAAAAAAATTGCTAAAGAAAATAACTGCGTATTCGTCAGAGTCAGACCACAATTAAAATCAGATGAGTTTTCAAAAAATCTTTTTAAAAATTTAGGCTTTATCAAAGCGCCCATGCATTTACATGCAGAACTAACATCACAATTAAATATCATAAAACCCGAGGAGGAATTATTATTGCAAATGAGAAAAGCAACGCGTTATGAAATCAAAAAAGGAATAAAGGAAAATATAAAAATTACCACGTCGACGGATGAAAAAGATATTCAGAAATTTTACGATTTACAAATTGAAACAGCAAAAAGGCAAAAATTTGTTCCTTTTTCTTACAAATTTTTGCACGAACAATTCAAAATTTTTGCCGAAAATGGCAATGTGCTTTTATATAAAGCAGAATTTGAAAATAAACTTTTAGCCCAGGCATTTATTATATTCTATGGCAGAGAAGCTGTTTATCATTACGGCGCTTCCACTGACGAGGGAAGACATTACCCTGGCGCATATTTAATCCAATGGGAAGCGATTAAAGAGGCGAAAAATCGCGGAATGACCAGATACAATTTTTGGGGAGTAGCGCCGGAAGGGAATTCCGATCACAGGTTTGCAGGATTGTCTCTTTTCAAACGCGGCTTCGGCGGAGAAGACTTCCAATACCTCCCCGCCCAAGATTTAATAATTAATAAACCAAAATATTTATTAAATTACATAGTAGAATTTCTCCGTAACCGTCTCCGCGGTCTATAATTTCCCTCTCTGGAAATTGTTGGCTAAATTTGGTAAGATAGTGTTTATGGCAATAAAAAAGACTGCAAAAAAGACACTAAAAAAGGTTACGAAAAAGTCCACGCCAAAAGCCAAGCCGGATTTGGCAAAAGCTCAAAAAACCTCAACTCCAACATCTGACTATTCAGCCAAACATATTCAAGTCTTAGAAGGTCTTGAACCGGTCAGAAAACGCCCGGCAATGTACATTGGCTCAACAGATGCAATTGGTCTTCATGAATCATTGAGAGAAATTATCGATAACTCTGTTGATGAAGCTTTAGCAGGATTTGCGAAAAATGTTTGGATAACGCTAAATAGCGACAACACTGCTTCCGTAGTAGATGACGGACGGGGAATTCCGGTTGATATAATGCCTCAATATAAAAAATCAGCCTTGGAAATCGTCATGACCAAACTTCATGCCGGAGGAAAATTCGGAGGATCTGCCTACAAAATATCAGGAGGTCTACACGGTGTCGGCGCATCTGTTACTAACGCTCTTTCCGAATGGATGAGGATAGAGGTAAAACGCAATAATAAAGTTTATTCTCAAGAATATGCGCGGGGAGCTGTAAAAACCCCATTAAAAGAAGCTAAATTAGATAGTAAAACCGATTTTAATCCAAATTCTCTAACCGGAACTAAAGCCACTTTCCTGCCGGACAAACAAATTTTCTCAACAGTAATTTTCGATTTCGATACGATTAAAAAAGCAATTAGGGATAGGGCATATCTTGTTTCAAAATTATATTTCCATCTTTACGATAAAAGGGAGGGGCAGCAAAAAGAAGTAAATTATTATTTTGAGGGCGGGATAACATCTCTGGTTGAAAAACTAAATGAGAACAAAGGACCTTTGCATGAGGCAATATTTATTCAAAAGCAGGAAAGTGATGTCGAAGTGGAAACATCTTTACAATACAATAATGGCTATGCGGAAAACGTCCAGAGCTATGTAAACGTAATTAATACTGTAAATGGAGGAACTCACTTAACGGGCTTTAGAATGGCCCTAACTCGAGCTATAAATGATTATGGTAAAAAAATCGGCAGCTTTAAGGACGAAGGAGATTATATAACCGGAGATGATACGAAAGAAGGATTATCTGCAGTTGTCTTTATCAAAATGCCCCAGGACAGAATTCAGTTTGAAGGACAAACAAAGGGAAAACTCGGCAATGCCGAAATACAGCCGATAGTCCAAACAGTTGTTAAGGATGCCTTAACTACATATTTCGAAGAAAATCCGGGAGAAGGAAGAAAAATTTTGGAAAAAGTTTATTTGGCAGCCAAGGCCAGACTTGCAGCCAAAGCTGCAAAAGAAGCAATCCTTAGGAAAGGCGCATTGGAAGGCTCCAGTCTCCCGGGAAAATTAGCGGATTGTCAGGAAAAAGACCCGGCAGTTTCGGAATTGTATCTGGTCGAAGGAGATTCCGCAGCCGGAACAGCCAAGGGAGGCAGAGATCGTAAGTTTCAGGCAATTCTGCCAATCGGAGGGAAAATATTAAATACGGAAAGAGCCCGGCTGGACAAAATAATCGAACATGAGGAACTGAAGAATGTAATTATTGCGCTTGGCATGGGAATAGGAGAGACTATAAAATTTGAAAAATTAAGATATCATAGGGTAATTATAATGACTGATGCAGATGTCGATGGAGAACATATTGAAACACTGCTTTTGACATTTTTCTACAGGCACTTACCGCAAATTATTCAAGAAGGATATTTGTATATTGCTCAACCGCCATTGTACAAGCTAAATCGCGGAAAAGACATCCGCTATGCATATTCTGACGAAGAAAAAGAGAAAATTTTGCTTGAAATGAAAAGCGGTAATTTAATAATAAATGTACAAAGATACAAAGGCCTCGGAGAGATGAACAAAGATCAGTTGTGGGATACGACTATGAATCCTGCAAATCGAATCTTAAAACAGGTAACTATTGGGGACGTGGAAGAAACGGATGCGGTTTTTACAATGCTTATGGGCGACGAAGTTCCACCAAGAAAACAATTTATCCAAAGCAACGCGACAACCGCAAGTTTGGATATTTAACGAAATACGTTGAAAAGAAAACTTAATTACATTATAATAATAGTCTAGTTTTAAGCTATGAACTTGTCTTTTTTGTTTGACCATGCAATTAGAAACATTATAATTGTTGGCCTTTTGTCTTTGATTTACAGCGTGTTCCTCATCTTCAATGTTTTATCTAAGCCACGAGGCGACAAAAAAATGAATGAAATTTCAGATGCAATTGTTGAAGGAGCTTCGGCCTACATGAAAACACAATATACTGTAGTTGCTATAATCGGAGCTGTAATTTTTCTTATTTTATATTTTGCTTTTGGTCTTATTACGGCGCTCGGCTTTTTGGTTGGCGCTTTGTTTTCTGCAATTTCCGGAATTATCGGCATGAGCATTGCAGTTAGAGCAAATATCCGAACTGCTCAAGCCGCAAAATCAGGATTATCGGCCGCTTTTTCCCTGGCATTTAAAGGCGGTGCTGTTACCGGACTTTTAGTTGCCTCCCTAGCTCTTTTGTCAATCAGCGGATTTTATCTTTTACTTTTACGTCTTAATATAAGCAGTCTTCAACCGTTGATTGCATTAGGATTCGGAGGCTCTTTAATTTCTGTATTTGCGAGGCTCGGCGGAGGAATCTTTACCAAAAGCGCGGATGTCGGAACTGATATGGTTGGGAAAATAGAGAAAAATATCCCTGAAGATGACCCAAGAAATCCGGGAGTTATCGCTGATTTGGTAGGAGATAATGTCGGAGATGATGCGGGAATGGCAGCTGATTTATTCGAAACTTACGTAATCACCGCGGTCGCCGCAATGATTTTAGGAGAATTAACCTTCAAAGGAAATCAAATAGTTTTATATTATCCTTTATTAATTGGCGCTATCTCCATAATCGCCAGTATTGTTGGAAGCTGGTTTGTCAAAGTTAAAGGAACAGGAATAATGACTGCCTTATACAAGGGTCTCGGAATAACCATGGTTATTTCTATAATTGGCATTTATTATGTAACCAATACGGTTTTTCCAAATGGCTTAAACAACATTCCATCTTTAAATTTATTCTATTCGGCATTAATCGGACTGGGAATTACAATCGGCATGGTTGTCATAACCGAATACTACACTTCGAAAAAGTTCGGTCCGGTTAAGACGATTGCTCAGGCCTCAACAACCGGACACGGCACCAATGTTATAGCCGGACTCGCAGTTTCAATGAAATCAACATTTCTTCCGATAATCTTAATTTCTGCAGGAATTTTACTTTCTTATAATCAAGCCGGACTTTACGGAATTGCTGTTGCGGCAATGAGCATGCTTTCCTTAACCGGAATAATTGTGGCAATTGACGCATTTGGACCAATCACTGACAACGCGGGAGGAATTGCCGAAATGGCCGGAATGGACAAAAAAGTACGCGATATTACAGATCCGCTGGACGCAGTCGGCAATACAACCAAAGCGATTACTAAAGCATATGCGATCGGCTCTGCGGGATTGGCGGCTTTGGTTCTTTTTGCAAGCTATACGCAGGAATTAATGAAAGCACCATCAGATGTAGGCCGTTTTGTATTTTCTCTTTCCGATCCATTGGTAATAGTGGGATTAATTATCGGCGGAGCATTACCCTATTTCTTTGGAGCTTTAGCAATGGAAGCTGTCGGAAAAGCCAGTTCGGCGATTGTAGACGAAATAAGACGGCAATTTAGAGAAATTAAGGGAATTATGACAGGAAAAGCAAAACCGGAATACGCCAAGGCTGTTGACATAGTCACCAAATCCGCAATAAAAAATATGGTTGTACCGGCTTTAATCCCTGTTGCTGCGCCAATTTTAGTTGGATTTTTACTGGGACCAGTTGCGCTCGGCGGGCTTTTGGTCGGAAGCATTATAACCGGACTTTTTGTCGCAATATCTATGACCACCGGAGGCGCTGCTTGGGATAATACCAAAAAATATATTGAAGAGGGAAATCTGGGAGGCAAAGGAAGCTTTACCCATCAGGCAGCAGTTACAGGCGACACTGTCGGAGATCCCTATAAAGACACTGCAGGTCCGGCTATTAATCCCATGATAAAAATTCTGAATATCGTAGCACTCTTAATTGCCTCCTTCTTAATATAAAAGTAATCAATCAGTCTATGGAAATCGGTAAACTTAATCGGACAGAAATTACAAAAGAAGTGAAACGGGCCACGCCCGCCACGCAAGCCTGAACTTGCGAAGGCGTTGCGGGCAGACATGTAAAGTTATCTATATATGGAAATAGGCAAACTACAATCAACCGAGATTACTCGTGAAGTTAAGCGGGCGTATTTGGATTATGCTATGTCTGTTATTGTTTCACGCGCTCTTCCTGATGTCAGAGACGGGCTAAAACCTGTTCATCGAAGAATTCTTTTTGCGCTCCATGAATTAAATCTTACGCATACCGCAAAATATGCAAAAAGCGCAAAAATTGTCGGAGAAGTCATGGGAAAATATCATCCCCATGGAGATTTACCAATTTACGACGCTTTAGTACGCTTGGCACAGGATTTCTCAATGAGATACCCTTTGGTGGACGGTCAGGGAAATTATGGTTCTGTGGACGGAGATCCGCCGGCCGCAATGCGCTATACGGAAGCCCGTCTTGCAGCAATAACCGGCGAGATGCTCGCGGATTTGGACAAAGAAACCGTAAGTTATATTCCCAATTTTGACGCAACACTCAACGAGCCAATTTTCCTACCTGCGAAACTCCCTAATTTGCTCTTAATGGGATCTGAGGGAATTGCGGTTGGTATGGCAACTAAAATCCCGCCGCATAATTTAGGGGAGTTAATCGACGCTATCACCTTCATGATTGGCAAGACGAAAACAACATCCCAAGGTAAAGGTTTTTCCTTAACCGGTAACGTAACTGTTGATGAGCTTTTAGAATTTATAAAAGGTCCTGATTTTCCAACAGCCGGCGCAATTTATGATTTTACTGAAATTAAAAATGTTTACACAACAGGCCGGGGAAGAATACTTATTAGAGGTAAAGCAGATATCGAAGATGTCGGAAATGGAAAATCAGCAATTATTATTACAGAACTTCCATATCAGGTTAATAAAGCTCTCATGGTTGCCCGCATTGCAGAATTAGCAAGGGAGAAAAAAATTGAAGGAATTTCAGACCTTAGAGACGAATCAGACAGGCATGGAACAAGGGTCGTTGTGGAACTTAAAAGAGATACGGCTCCAAAAAAAGTTTTAAATAATTTATTCAAACATACCAGTCTGCAAACCAGTTTTTCTGCAAATATCGTTGCCCTTGTAAATGGCACTCCGCAAACACTCAATCTTAAGACAATCCTTGAGGAGTATTTAAAACACCGCTATTTCGTGGTTACCAAACGTTCGGAATTTGAGCTAAGGCAAGCAAAAGCCAGACTGCACATTTTGGAAGGACTGAAAATTGCTGTTGATTCAATCGACGCGGTAATCAAGACAATTAGAGAATCCAAAGACCAAGATTCTGCAAAGCAGAATTTAATCATTAAATTTAAATTATCCGAAATACAGGCTGTCGCAATATTGGACATGCAGCTTCGGCGCTTAGCAGCCTTGGAACGCCAAAAGATAGAAGACGAACTGATTATGATTCAGGAAACAATCGAGTACTTGGAAGACCTTCTTGCCCACCCAGAGAAAATACTGACGGTAATCAAAGAAGAGCTAAAAGTTCTTAAGGAAAAATTTGCCGATCCAAGACGGACCAAAGTGTATAAAAGTAAGGTTGGGGAATTTTCGGAGGAAGATTTAATTCCAAACGAACCAACGGTTATCACAATCACAGATACCGGCTATATCAAACGCCAAAGTCTGAATAGCTTTAGAGTCCAGCATCGAGGAGGAAAAGGAGTAAAAGGAATGACCACCAAAGAAGAAGATGGAATTCTAAATATCCGCTATGCACAAACTCACGATAATATTTTGTTCTTCACAAATAAAGGAAAGGTTTATCAATTAAGAGCTTTTGAAATAGCAGAGTCTCAAAGAACCAGCAAAGGAACAGCAATTGTCAATCTAATCAACGTTGAGCAAGAAGAAAAAGTTGAATCTTTTATTAATTACAAGGTTGGTAAAAAAGGCATTGAAGAAGAAACATTCAAATATGTGTTTCTTTCTACAAAAAATGGAACTGTCAAAAAAACAGCTCTTACCGAATTTGAAAATATCAGAAGAAACGGAATTCTTGCGATAAAGTTAGATTCGGGCGATGAATTGGTTTGGAGTGCGTTAACCGAAGGAAATAATGAAGTTATTTTGACCAGTCACAACGGAAAAGCAATCAGATTCTCCGAAAAATCAGTCAGACCGCTTGGCCGAAGCACAAGAGGAGTAAGAGGAATTAGGCTGCAAGCGACTGATGAAGTTATCAGCATGGATGTTATTAAAAAAGATGATAAAACAGATCTGATAACCATCATGGAGAACGGACTTGGCAAAAAAACTCCTGTTGGTCAATTCAGAGGGCAAAGCAGGGGAGGGCAGGGGGTTAAAGTAGCCAAGGTAACACCAAAGACGGGAAAAGTCGCATTCGCCCAAGTTATTCCTCTGAATTACAAAACTCTTATCATGACCTCCAGACGCGGACAGGTTGTAAAATTGGAGCTTTCTTCAATCCCAAGACACTCCAGAAATACTCAGGGAGTAAAACTGATGAGATTCTCTAATCCAACCGACAGAGTCACTTCCGCCACCTGCGTTGAAGAATAGAAACCTATGGGAAACGTTAGGGAACTTGAGTCAAGACAAGAAAGAGTTATTTTTCTCAATCAAGAATTCCATCCTTTCGAAGGGCAAAAACGCATTTCCCATGAGATATTACAAGTGCCTTCATATAAAACTAACATTCTTTTAACATGTACGCCTCTAGAAATCCCAATTGAAATAGCAATCTGGCAAATACAACCCAGCAAGCCTTATAGCGAGAATGAAGTTCTAAGGTTCCCAAACTGGGTTACTCCATTTGAGCCTAAAGAGGGATATTCGATTTCAATTGAAGACTATAGTATTGAAGAAAGAGTAAGAAAACTAAAATTAGCGTATAAAAGTCTTGAGAATAACGCCCTATATTTTTCAGAAAGACCTTTTCTCTTGGGGATATTTTCAGAAGAAGGTAAACTTAGTAGACACAAAGTAACAACACCTGCGCCTTGGGGAAGAGGAGGCCACATATTTCCTAAAGACACGCCATTGAAAAGATTAAAAATGCAAATAAAAGCAAATGGCTGTTATTTTGAGACAAAACTGGACACCTACGACTTTATTTCAGGCTCGTTCCATAATAGTACAGGGTTTTATCCTATGGACGGAGGACCACTACCAAAAGATTTTAATCTTGATTATTCACCCGTTGATCATGAAGGCGTTAGCCTTGCGTTTTCAGATGATCCGGAAAAGCTGGCGTCGATTAAAATGAAATTTGTTTTAGCCAAAGATCCCAATGAATCCGAAGTGAAAACCAAACGATCACTTTAATAATATATATTATTAAAGTGATTATCTCCAAATAGTCAATACTGTATAATACGCTTATGAAGATTGATGGAAAGGAAATTGCCCAAGAAATTTTGGACAGTCTTAAAAAACGGACTGAAAAACTTAAGAAAAAAAATATTACGCCCCGACTTGCAATAATTTTGGTTGGTTCGGATCCCGCATCCATGGCGTATGTTAATCAAAAGAAGAAAAAGGCAAAAAGCATTGGGGTAAAAACAACAATTCTTCATTTGTCCGATAAAATTTCTCAAGTGAGTCTTACAAAAACAATTCAACGATTTAACGCTGACAACGACATTTATGGCATTATTGTTCAGCGGCCTCTGCCTGCAAATATAAACCTTGAAAAAATTGTTAATGCAATTGATCCTAAAAAAGATGTTGATGGATTTCATCTTGATTCCCACTTTCAAATGCCGATTGCTATGGCTGTTTTGAAAATCCTAGAAAAAGTCTACATCTGCATTCCAGAGATACAATCTCGATTCGTAGAATGGCTGAAAGATAAAAATATTGTTGTTATCGGAAAAGGCCAAACAGGCGGAAAACCGATAATTCAGATGCTTGAAAAAATGAAAATTCCCTTTACACTTATTGACAGCAAAACAGAAAAGCCGGAAAGTTTAACCAGAAAAGCTGATATCATTATCAGCGCAGTTGGGAAACCAAGCATCCTAAAACAGCAAATGCTCAAAAAAGGCGTTATCCTAATTGGAATTGGCATTTCGGCAGGGGAGAGCGCTAAGCTCATGGGTGATTACGATCAGAATGAAGTTGAAAATCTAGCTTCTTTTTATACTCCAACTCCGGGCGGAGTAGGTCCAGTTAACGTCGCCATGCTCCTCAAAAACCTAATTCTTGCCGCAGAAAAAGAATAAATTTTGGACTATTGACAAATAAAATCAATCACTATAAACTTTCTTATAAATGGAAAGAGGGCTACCAACTCCACCCGAAGCATCTGAATTCCGCCCCGAAAAACTAAATGGAGAATTCAAAGGAAAAGATATTTATTCCGGAGATCAGTTTGATTTAAAATCATTTAATATTATTTCTGAATTAATTCCACAAATGGAATATATTGCTAAAAATGCGATTGATTCAAGAATTCTTGGCGGAACTATGACTGCGCTCCTTTTCTACGAAGCATCTACGCGAACCAAACTATCTTTCGATACGGGAATAAAGCAATTAGGTGGTCAAACTACTACGGAGTACACTCAGGCGCTATCTGAAGCGAAAGGAGAGTCTTTTGAGGGCACAATTAAAAATATTGAGGCTTATTGCGACGCAATAGTCCTTAGGCATCCAGAAGCCAGTGCAATTCAAATTGCTATGGATACAGCCAAGCATGTACCTATAATCAATGGCGGTAACGGTCCCAATCAACATCCAACGCAAGTACTTGGAGATCTTTTCACTATGAAGAAGCACAAGGGCCGGATAGAAGGATTAAGAGGTTTAGTTGCAAGAGATATTCTAAACTCAAGAACTGCCCACTCTTTTTTTGACGAAATGGCTATTTTTCCAAATAATACTATCTATACCATTGCTCCGGAGGAACTTCAAATTCAAGAATCAGACATCGAAAAATATAGAAAAAGAGGACTTACTATAATTAAACTTAATGAGGAGTCGGACATACCAAGAGATTTAGATTACCATTACATTAACAGAGTACAAAAAGCTAGATTGAAGAATCCTGAGAGAGATTTCGACAGATTCGATAGTCAAACTATTGTAGACGATGATTATCTTGATAAATACGGGAATGATAAATTAATAGTCTTTCATGCGCAACCAATCGGAAGAGAAATAACAAGGGAAGTACAGAAAGATCCTCACATGGTGCTTGATGACCAAGTGAGATACTGCCAATATGCGCGAATGGCGTTAATGGCCCTAGTCTTTGGAAGGAAAAATCCGAACGTGATAGAATATCATATATGAGAGATTTTAGGACAGCTTTATTTACAACAATCGCAATCCTTATTGTTTTCTTTTTTTATACCAAATTCGCGGGGCCGATTCCTTTCTCTGTTAACAGCGTACAAACTACAAAGACAAACTTATTCACAGCCAGCGGCACAGGAAAAGCGACGGGAATTCCCGATACCGCCCAGATTTCAATCGGCGTCACCAAAACCGCATCAACTGTTG
>Ga0209343_10006099_pt1 | contig 14483 bp, 17 predicted proteins | sample RifCSPlowO2_02_FD_184026 | JGI IMG/M metagenome (GOLD analysis project Ga0209343, IMG submission 184026) | Groundwater microbial communities from Rifle, Colorado - Rifle CSP2_plank lowO2_0.2 (SPAdes) (version 2) | ecosystem: Environmental > Aquatic > Deep subsurface > Groundwater | place... | reverse complement strand
AGTAATCCCCCTCAACCCCCCTTTAAAAAAGGGGGGAAGGGGGGGATTTTGACATTAATAAATGAACAACTCTTTAAAATAAATGCGGTTCACCTTGACCACCTCATACCTTCTATAGCATTTTCACTTTCAGAGGAATTTCACATAAATATAAATAAGGATGTCCTGTTAAAATACGGACTCCATGTAGGACCATGGCTTGGTGAATTCAAAAAATATATCAGGGAAGGCAAGCCAGATGATTTTACAATTGAGACACTATCTGAGGATGGTATAAAAGAATATAGATTGAAGGAGCTAAGAGATAAAATTGCGATAATTACAAAGGGGCAGAAGATTACTTATGTAGTTGATGCAATCTTTAGTAAAGGGAATATTGATAAAATAATCTCCCTTGCTGAAGGCTCGGATATTTTTTACTGTGAGGCAACATTTCTTGAGGAGGATATTGAGAGGGCAAAGGAGAGATACCATCTTACAGCAAGACAGGCAGGGGAGCTTGCAAGAAGGGCAGGGGTAAAGAAACTTGAGATATTTCACTTCTCTCCAAGATACAAATATATGGAAGACAAGTTATATAAAGAGGCAATGGATGAATTTAAAAAATCCTGATATTACAAAAATCTAAAACTTTTCTAACTGCCCCACTCCGCTGATTAACAGCTTAATCCCCTCTTTGACATTGTTATTCTTAATAGTACGGAATTTAAGCAAAAGTTCTATCTCCTCTGAAGATAGCTCCTCAAAATCAATCTCGCCATATTTCTCCCCCTTTTTTCCAGCAATCTCTTTTTTCCTGCCTTTCTTTTCTCCTCCGCCAATAAAATATCCTATAGGGACATTCAGTGCTTCGGAAATTTTCCTCAGTTTCTCTATTGACACCTTATTTGCACCACTCTCATACTTCTGTATCTGTTGAAACGAAACCCCTACTATCTCCGATAGCTTCATCTGTGACATCCCGAGAGCTATTCTTACTTTTCTTATCCTCGAACCTATATCCCTATCAATCATAAACTCACCCCTTGGATAAATCATACAACCGCAGGTTGAAAATAACCATCAATCCATAGTAGAAATATTATTAACTTTTTCTATTATAAGTTGTAATATTTGGCAGATTTTTTGACCTATTAGCGATAAGCAGTTAAGGATTGGATTTTAAGGAAAAAAGGGGGTGATAACTGTTTAATAAATGAAGTAGAGACACTTAAAGGGATTTATGATTCTATAAGGAGGTGCAGATGGAGTGGCGGGGTTTTGCTATAATGCTTTTATTCCTGACTTCAGCCTCTGTTTCAACCAGCACAATTATCTTGACCGACAATCTATTAGACAAAGAGTCTGTTGATACTTTTGACTGCGAGAATAAGATATATCTCTACATTGGCTGGAATAATCTGAAAGATGGGAGACATGCAGTAGAGGCATACTGGTATAACCCGCAGGGCAGACAACAGGAATATACCTCCTACCATTTTGAAGCCCCTGTTAAAGATACTTGGCTATGGCTTGCATTGTATGGTGAAGGGGAGAATAGGGGCATAAAGGTGGTTGGGCCAAAAATTGTTTACAAAGATTTTATAGGTCGGTGGAAGGTTGATGTGTATCTGGATAATAACCTTTTAACAACAAAAGAGTTTACCGTGCGTTGCTAATTGTAGAGCAGATTTTAGAGTCTGCTTAAGGAGGTATGCTATGAAATTTTTTAAAATAGGGTCTTTGTTTTTAATGCTGGCATTCCTTTTTGCATGTAGCAGTGGTAGTAGCAGCAGTAGCAGTAGCGGAGGAGACTCTACAACCGATATAACAGGTACATGGAAAGGCACGGCAGGTAGCTCAACTAAATATGTAAATATCACTTTTACTATCACGCAATCAAGTAATTCAATATCTGGAACCTATGCGTGCTCTCCTGGTACTGATTTATGTCTCACTTCTTCTATGACATTGTCGGGAACGATATCAGGAAGTTCATTTACTGGCACAGGAACTACTACTGGTATTAACTGTGGTTTTACAGGGACAGTAAATGGGAGCAGCTTGGGTGGAAGCTATTCATGCAATAGCGGAGTATATACAGGCACATGGGACACCACCAAGCAATAACCTTGGTTGATGAGGTGGGTGAATCTTTTTCGTTGACAATATCATATCCCGGTGCAATAATTTATGAAAGTAAAAAATTAGAGATGGTTTATGATAAAGAAATTTGAGAACTTAAATGAGCTGAAGAATGCCATAGACGCCTCAATAAAAGGCAAAGGGCGACTTATAACATTAGAGGAACTATTGGTAATTATGCCTGAAAGAAAAGTGAAGAGAGATATTAGGGGTATATTAAAAGGCTTGATAGATAAAAAGGCGACCGATTTAATGCGCGAAGAACGGGAATCATGGCGTTAAAGGTAATTGATACCTGTGTGATATTGAAGTATGCCTTGGATGAAGACGGAGCTGATGCCATTGCAGACCTGTTTGACAGAATAAGAAGCCGTAAGGAGACCGCAGTTATTCCAACAACAGTTTTAACAGAGCTGGTTGCCATTCTTACTAAACGAAATCTCAGACAAGTTGCATTAGAAATAGAAGACTATTTGATTGATCTTGGTGTTGAAGTGATTTCGGTAAACCGCGACATGGCAGTATTGGCGGGATTTCTAAAGGCTAAGTATGCAACAGCACAAAAAGGATTTTCCTACAACGATGCAATAATATTGGCTTTAGCCATAGAATATGACGGTGAGATATGCACCTATGACTCTGAATTTGATAGTGTCATGGAAGTAAAAAAAGTTGTTCCTTAAATATAACCAATATTTTTCCTCTTTTTTACCCTATCACATTTTAAATTTTTTCTAACTCTATCTTCCTCACATCTCCAAATTCCGAAAGAGGTTTATCAAACTTTTTGTCATCCCCTACAACTACAAAGGTAAGTTTATCAGGGTGGAGGTATTTCTTAGCAACCCTTAAGACATCATCCTTTGTAATTTTTGCAATATTATCCCTGTATTTCTCAAGGTAATCGGGAGGCAGATTATAATACTGAACATTTATCCTCTGGTTGAGAACCTGCAGATTGGATGTAAAGCCGAAGATGAATGAGTTTATAATGGATTCCTTTGCTATCTTGAGTTCCTCATCCGATACAGGAGACTCACCCATCTTCTCTATTATATTTTTCATAAGTGTTATAACCTCGCCTGTGCTCTCAGCCTTTGTCTCACATCCTGCCGCAAAAAGTCCCAAATCAAACTTGCCTACAACAAAACTGCTCCACACACTGTATGCAAGACCCCTGTCTGACCTGACCTCCTTCATCAGCCTTGATGTAAACCCACCGCCGCCAAGTATATCATCCATAACCATTACAGCATAATAATCAGGATTATCCTGTTTGATACCAAGATGTCCCATCCTTATCACTGACTGGGTGGTATTTTTAAATGCATAGTTTATTGATTTTTCATAGACCTCTTTGACCTTCGGCACCTTCGGAAAATCTACATCTTCAAATTTCCAGTCTTTAAATGCCTCCTCAATCTTTTTAATAATTTCTTCCTTATCAAAATCCCCTGTAACACCCATAATCACATTATTAGGCTTAAAATATTGTTTATGGAATCTGACAAGGTCTTCCCTCTTTATTCTGTTTATTGTGTCAATAGTCGGGAATCTCCCAAAAGGGTGACTGCCATAGACACTCTTACGGAATTCCCTACGAGCTATGTTTGAAGGGTCATCATTCTGCCTTTTTATAGACTCTATTGCCTTCTGCTTCTCCATCTCCAGTTTCTCCTCACTGAAAGCAGGGTTCATGAGGACATCAGCAAATATTTTTAGACCTGTATCTATATCCTTTTTCATCACAGACATGGATGCTGTGCCTGACTCTCCGCCTATGCCTATCTCCACAGAGCCTGCAATAAATTCAAGTGTTTCATTTATCTCTTCCCCTTTCATATTGGTTGTTCCGCCTGTCCTCATCACAGTCCCCGCCATCCCGGCCAGTCCAATTTTATCCTCAGGCTCATATACTGAACCGGTTCGGATTACTGCTGTCATATCAATAGTCGGAAGTTCATGGTCTTCAATCATGTGAAGGATAATCCCATTGTTTAGTAAAACTACCTCCGACTGAGGCGGATTAAACTCTAATGGCTCAAACTTTAGCTTTGAAGGATGAACCCCGTTAGAAAGTCTTGAAGGAGTGGTAAATCCCTTTGGAGCCTCTTTTCTAACGGGGTGAACAGCCCATGAGTTATTAGTGAAAAGTGAAAAGTGAAAAGTGAATAGTAAAAAACAAAAAAATAAATACCTCTTTTTTTTCTGACTCCTGACTACTGACCACTGACTACTGACCACTGTCATCTTGCTTCCCCTCCTTCTTTACAAGAACTGCCACTGTTCTATTACTCTTTTTAAGATACTTCTTTGCGGTGTTCATCACATCCTCTGGCGTTATCTCCCTAATCTTATCTATATGTGTCATCATATACTTCCAGTCCCCGGCTACTGTCTGGTAATATGCAAGTGTATCTGACATCCCCCTGTTAGAACCAAGCTGGCGGATATGGTGTGCCTCCAGATGATTTATAACCTTCTCCAATTCCTTTTGACTGATAGGCTCATTTTTCAGCCTCTCTATCTCTTCATAGAATGCATCCTCCAATTCCTTAACTGTATGAGGTGCACGGGGGACTCCATTAAAAACGAATAGGTTCGGGTATCTTGAACCAGGCACTGAAAAAGTATTGACTGACAGGGCTATCCTCTTCTCCTCAACCATCTTTTTATAAAGCCTTGATGTCCTGCCGCTTCCAAGAATAAAATCTATTACATCAAATACATAATCATCATCATGGGGCAAGGTTGGTTTATGGTAGCCGATAGTTATGCTTGGATTTGCGTCAAACTCAACCTCTATCCTCTTCTCCCCAATCTGCTCAGGCTCTTCAGTCCACACCCTTTCAGGTATCTCCTGCGGCGATATATTATTAAAATATCTCTCCATCATTTCTATAATCTTCTTTGAATTAATATCACCGACAATGGTCACAACACAATTATTTGGTGCATAGTAGGTCTTTAAGAACTTCTCAACCTCTTTTTTGGGAAGGAATTTGATATCAGACATCCATCCTATAGTGGGCATTCCGTATGGGTGGGCATTATAAGCAGCAGAAAGAAAGTTCTCAAAGAGGCTCCCTTCGGGGTCATTGTCATAGCTCATCCTCCTCTCCTCCATAACCACATCCTTCTCTGAATAAAACTCCCTCAATACAGGATTCTTCATCCTGTCAGACTCAATTGCAGCCCATAACTCAAGTTTGTTTGAAGGGAGGCTTATCACATAAGATGTCATGTCTCTGCTTGTTCCTGCATTGTAACCAACTCCTCCATGTTTTGAATAGATGGAGGCAAATTCATCCTTTATTACCAAATTTTTATGCTCCTCCTGAACTCTTTTAAGTTCAGCTTTCAATCTTTCCATTTTCCCTTTATCAGCCTTTTCACCCTTCCTCTCCTCAGCATCAAGTTGAACGGCAATCTTGTCCATCTTATCCAGCAGAGGTTTTTCCTTCTTATAATCTTTTGTGCCAAGCATCTTAGTCCCCTTAAAAAGCATATGCTCCAGAAGATGGGCAATACCTGTCATACCGGTTCTCTCATCAACCGACCCGACCTTAAACATAATAGTAGTAGCGATTGTGGGGGACTGATGCCTCTCAAGTAAGAGCAGCTTCATGCCATTTTTGAGTGTATGCTCAATAACCCTTTTATCAAGGGCTTCAGAGGAAGCTGGAATATATAAATACAGAAGAAAGAAAACAGAAGACAGAAGACAGAATATTTTTCGTCCTTTCATCAAACCCCTCCTGATTATTTAGCCACAGAATATACAGAGCTCAAGACAAAAATATTGAAAAAAATTCTATAATCACCTTAATTAAAACATATTCTTGCTCTGCTATCTGTGTTTTACATTTCTTTATCATCTATTATATCAGATGTTATACAAAAAACATCCCTTCATTGCATAACTACTTAAAAACTAAAACATTTTAAAATATAAAAAATTCTCAATCAAGTTTTTAGACTGAAAATGAGTGAATTAATGACGAAAGAAGTAAAAGGTATTATGTTAACTATAAAACATAACCTAAAAAATGCATGAAACCACAGATAGACCCCGTTAGAAATATAACATCAAAACCGTTCGTTATCCTATCTGGTGACAGAATTTCTAACGGGGTAGACACAGATTTTCACAGATTACTCAACGAATTATAAATAAAACCTTTTCACATTTTAAGTAAACCCCGTTACACCCCGTCCTGAAGGTGGGGCATTCTGGGTGTAACGGGGTAAAGAGGAAAAATGTTTAATTATATTTTTATCTGTATTTATCCGTGTTAATCTGTGGTTAATAAATAAATTATTCTTGCCTATTTGAAATAAAATAAAGGCAAAATATTCTGTCACAGAGCAGGTTGGCTGTTATATAATATTATTGTTTAGTGTGGAAATTAATAGTTTTGAACTTCCCCCCCTTTTATAAAGAGGCTTATATAATATCTTTGAGAATGCGGTAAATGATATACTTAAGAAACTGAAAGAGACTCTAAAGGGAGAAATGGCTTATGGAACCTAAAGACAAAATAATCTTTCCCCTTGATTTTCCTGATTTTAATTCCGCTTTGAAATATGTAGAGATTTTAAAAGACCGGGTTGGGCTGTTTAAGGTAGGACTGGAGCTTTTTGTAAAAGAGGGACCTGCTGTGTTGAATGCAGTTGCGAAGGCAGGAAAAGCTAAGATTTTTTTGGATTTAAAATTCCATGATATTCCTGAAACTGTAAAAGGTGCAATGAAATCGGTAAATGACCTTGGTGCAGAGTTTGTCACTGTCCATTGTGATGAAGGGAGGAGATTACTTGAGACCACAGTTAAAGCCGCTTCAGGCAGAACTAAGGTGCTGGCAGTTACAGTATTGACAAGCATTTCAAGGGAAAGTTTAAAGGAAATTGGTTTTAGAGAAGATCTTCAAGACCCATTAAAGCTTGTCCTTCACAGAGCAAGGATTGCAAAATCTGCAGGATGTGTAGGTGTTGTCTGCTCAGGGCATGAGGCTTCCTTCATAAGAAAAGAATTTGGAAAAGATTTTATTGTTGTAACCCCCGGCATAAGGCCATCATGGTCGGTTATTACGAATGATGACCAGCAGAGAATTGTAACACCATCTGATGCAATAAAGGCTGGTGCTGATTATATTGTTGTAGGAAGGCCCATAAGGACAGCAAAAGACCCTGCAGATGCAGTAAAAAGGATTGAAAAAGAGGTTGAAGAAGCGTTAAAATAATTTTATAGTGTCCAGTAACTGACACTATCACTTACACTAACACTAAATAGGAGGAACAATGTTAGAAGAATTAAAGTCAAGATTAGATAATCTGATGGGAAGGCTTAACAGGCTCAGGGGGGGGCTTTGACCTCGCTGCAAAGGAAAAGAGGATAGCCGAGCTTGTTCAAGAGATAGAAAAGCCAAATTTCTGGAGTGATAACGATGCTGCCCAGAAGATACTAAAGGAAAAGTCATTTTTACAGAAGCCTCTTGAAAAGTGGAATCTTCTAAACAAGGGGCTCAAAGACAACAGCGAGTTGATAGATTTGCTTCATGGTGAAGAGGACTCAGGTATGTTGTCAGATGTTCAGAGTGAGTTAAACGGCATTGAAAAGGAGTTAAGCGCATTTGAGCTTCAGGCGATGCTCTCAGGGGAGCATGACAAGGCAAATGCCATACTCTCAATCCACCCCGGGGCAGGAGGGACAGAGTCTCAGGATTGGGCAGAGATACTTCTCAGGATGTATCTCCGCTGGGCAGAGCGCAGGGGTTATAAGGCAGAGATAACAGATTATCAGGCAGGCGAGGGGGCAGGGATAAAGAGTGTAACTGTTACTGTGTCGGGTGAGTATGCCTACGGTTATTTAAGGGCTGAGAATGGTGTCCACAGGCTTGTCCGCATTTCCCCATTTGATGCAAATAAAAGGCGGCATACATCATTTGCATCAGTCTTTGTATTTCCTGAGCTTGAGGATGATGTAAAGATAGATATAAGGGATGATGATTTAAGGATTGATACATACAGGAGCAGTGGAGCCGGCGGACAGCATGTGAATAAGACAGATTCAGCAGTCAGGATAACCCATATTCCTACAAATATTGTTGTCCAGTGCCAGAATGACAGGTCGCAGCATAAGAATAAGTCAACAGCCATGAAGATACTCCGTTCAAGGCTTTATGAATTGGAACAGGTGAAACAAAAGGAAAAGATGGAGGGGATTCAGGGTGAGAAAAAGGAGATTGGATGGGGGAATCAGATAAGGTCATATGTCCTCCACCCATACAGATTGGTAAAGGATTTGAGGACAAAGGTTGAGATGGGAAATGCAGATGCGGTTCTGGACGGCGAGATTGACAGCTTCATTGAGGCATTCTTATTAAAGGGTGCAGCGTAACCTCTGATGGAGATGTTTTAAAATGAAGGGGAAGGATAAGACAAAAAAGCAGAAGGCGTCACGAAAAAAGAAGAGGGTCGTAAAAAAGGCTTCAGCAGAGAAATATAAAAATGTGGTGGAACAGTTGAGAGATGAGATTGCGGCTCATAAATATGATAAAGAGATGCTGATGGTGAGTGAGGAACGTTACAGGAGACTGGTGGAAACCTCCCCCTATTCTGTTGTTCTTGCAGATTTAGATGGAAAGATTATCTTTTGTAATCAGCAGACTCTAAAGATGCACGGTTATGCCAGTATGAAAGAAGTTCTTGGAATGAGCTGCTTTGACCTTTTTGCCCCTGAGTGCCGCCAGCAGGCACAGGATTCAGCAAAACAGGCGATGGCAAACTTTGGATTCAGGAATGTTGAGTATATGCTTATCAGGAAAGACGGCTCAAAATTTCCTGCCGAGACGAGTGCCTCACTGATTGTTGATAAAAATGGGAAGCCGCAGGGCTTCATCGGTATCCTGTGGGATATTACGGAGAGGAAAAAGGCGGAAAGATGCTTGAATATACAGTATGCAATAACCTCTGCAATTATAGAATCAGGGAGTATTGATGATACTTTGCAGAAGATTCTTAGGGTTATCTGTGATGAGAACGGATGGGAGATTGGTGAGATATGGTATCTTGAGGAAGATAAAGATGTGCTTGGATTGAGCAGTCAGTGGCATAGACCTTCTCTGGGTATCAAAGAGTTTAAAGAATTTGAGGATGCAAGCAGGGGAATTAAATTTGAGAAGGGGAAGGGGCTTCCAGGCAGGGTCTGGCTGAGCGGAAAGGCCGCAAGTATTAAAGATGTGCTTACTGATAATAATTTTGTCAGGGAAGCTATTGCCTTTAATATAGGGATTCACGGGGCATTTGCATTCCCAATCAGAAGTGCGAATAAATTTGCAGGTGTCTTTGTATTTTTCAGCCGAAAGGTGGAGGAGATTGATGATGAACTTCTCAAACTTTTTGATATACTCGGCAGCCGTATTGGAGATTTTATAGAGTGCAGGCGAATGGATGAGGTTTTCAGAAAAACGAGCCAGAGACTGAATTCCCTCCTCAATGCTTCGCCACTGGCGATTATTTCGCTTGATTCTGAAAAGAATATTACCCTCTGGAATAAATCGGCTGGGAGGATTTTCGGCTGGACTGAGAGTGAGGTAATCGGTAAACCTATCCCCTATATTTCTGAAGATAAAAGGGATGAGTTTTTAGAGAATCTCAGACGTATATACAGCGGTGAGTCATTGATGGGGATGGAGCTTGTCAGAAAGAGAAAGGATGGCACACCAGTTGATATAAGGCTTTCAGTATCTCCGATATATGATAAGGAGAATGATATAAAAGGATGTATAGCGGTTATTGAGGATATCACAGAATATAAACATATGCTCAAGGAGTTAGAGAAGATAGATAAACTTGAATCTATAGGAGTCCTTGCAGGCGGTGTTGCCCATGACTTCAATAACCAACTGCAGGCTATACTGGGAAATATCTTTCTTGCAAAGATGTATCTATCAAGGAAAAATCTTTCCCCTGATGATGATATTTTTAAGAGATTAACAGATTCTGAGGAGAACTGCAAACAGGCGAAGGACTTAATCAATATGCCAATCACCTTTGCCATGGGTGGAGAGCCTCTGAGGGAGACAGTCTCAATACCTGATTTATTTAAAGACGCAGTAAATCTTTTGCTTGGCAGCACAAAAGTTGCCTGCGAATTTAAGTTTTCTGAGAACCTCTATCCTGTAAGGGTGGATAAGATGCAGATGAATCAGGTGATAAAGGTGATTATTAAAAATGCGGTTGAGGCTATGAGCGGCGAGGGTATTGTAGAGATTGCCGCTGAGACTGTTGACCTGAAGGCTAATGATGTACTTAAAGATGGAAGATATATAAAGGTATCTATAACTGACCACGGGGTCGGGATACCAGATGAAAATCTGCCTAAGATATTTGACCCCTATTTCAGCACAAAAGAGAGAGGTGTTCAAAAGGGTATGGGGCTTGGCCTTTCAATCTGCCACTCAATAATAAGAAGGCATGACGGACTTATAGCCGCCGAATCTAAAGTCGGGGCTGGAACAACCTTCCATATATACCTCCCGGCATTTAAATAAAAAAACCCCCACACCTATGCATAGGTGTGGGGGTTTTGTATTGTTAACAGCCCTCTTATCGGATATATTATAATTATGAATAGTGTTCATGTTCACATACCCTATAGATATCTTAACACATACTTGTCTGTAATTTTAGACAATGGTTGCAATATTGAGCTTTATGTCCCAGCAAGTGTGCTGGATAATCCTCCTCTAACAGGCTTAGACAAGATTAAGAGGGCTTTGAGTAACGGGATAACTCTTACATGGCATGCACCTTTTATGGATTTAAGCCCGGGCGGTGTGGATGAAAAGATAAGGCAGATAACTGTAGACAGAATAAAACAGGCTGTTAAAGAATCCATACCTTTTAATCCAAGATTGATTATAATCCATCCGGGTTATGATGATTACAGATTCAATGGCGAGGTGGATAAATGGCTTAAGAACAGCCTTAAGACATGGAGAGATGTTTTAGATAATTATCCAGATGCAAATTTTGCTGTTGAGAATGTCTTTGAGAGCAGACCCGATACCATGGAAAGATTAATTAAAGAAATGGATTCAAAGAGATTTGGATATTGTTTTGATACAGGACACTTCAATGTCTTTTCAAAAGTCCCTTTAAAGGAATGGCTTGAAAGAATGGGGCAATATATTTCTGAAGTCCACCTTCACGATAATCATGGGGAAGTGGATGAACATCTTGGGTTGGGTGAGGGAAATTTTGATTTTGATGCATTGTTTAAGTTTTTAAAAAGTATTAACAAACAACCTATTTTTACCCTTGAGGCACATAGCAAAAAGGGTGTGCTTAAGAGCATAGAATACCTTAAAAAATTTAGGATTTAGGATTTGGGATTTAGGATTTAAAAATCATAAATCGTAAATCATAAATCACAAATGAGGAAGGGGGGTGTTGTTATGGGTAGAGAGGTGATAATCATTGTTGACATGCTAAAAGGGTTTCTTGAAAAAGGACATCCCTTATACTGCGGCAGTGAGTCAAGGGCGATAATACCCAATGTTGTATCACTCCTAAAAGACAAAAGGGATGCAGAGATAATATATGTCTGTGATAACCATGAGGAGAATGACAGGGAATTCAAGATGTTTCCAAAACACTGTGTAAAGGGGAGTGTGGAATCTGAGATAATAGATGAGCTAAAGCCTTTTAAGGGGGCTATAATTCCAAAGACCCGATACAGTGGATTTTATAATACCTCTCTGGAGGATATTTTAAAAAAGATTAATCCGGATAAGGTTACTGTAGTAGGTGTCTGCACGGATATATGTGTGATGCACACTGTAGCGGATTTAAGGAATCGGGATTATAGTGTGGAGGTGCCTGTAAGCTGTGTAGCATCTCTTGATGACGATAACCACAGATTTGCATTAAAACACATGGAGAAGGTTCTTGGTGCAAAGCTTGTATAAAAAGGACAAAGAACCTAATAAGCCACGGATGAACACGGACTCATTAAAAACGGTTCAAACAGTTTAAACGGCTTAAACGGTTTAAAAAGTCTGTGAAAGTCTGTGGCAAATATTTATAAAAAATGAAAGTTTTCTGCTGTTTTTTTATATTACTAATGCTTCTCCTGTTTTACTTTAACGAGGCGGATTCTACAGGGTTAAAGACCATAGTCATAGACCCCGGGCACGGCGGGTCGGACAAGGGAGGGGAGGGTAGAGATGGTATATTGGAAAAGGATACAGTATTGCAGATTTCACTATCTTTAAGAAATAAGATAACAGGCAAGATGAAATTGAATGTTGTTATGACGAGGGATAAGGATAACGATGTTCCGTTAGAAAAGAGGGCATCCATTGCAAATGAAAGTAACGGTGACCTGTTTATGAGTATCCATACAGGCTCGGCACATAGTGATGAATTAAGCGGTATCTGGATTTTTCATCTGGACTATGAAACGGTGAGAAGCGAGCTTGGCAAGAGTGATACGGATGATATTGAAGGAGATGAAAAGAAAGATTTAGAGGTGATTTTAAAGGATATGGCACAGTCTGAGTATGTAAATGAAGGGGCAAGATTTTCAGAGCTGCTTCAAAAAAACTTGATAGAGCTTATTCCCGACCAGAAGGTTGGTTTAAAACCTATACCAATTTCAATATTAAAAGATATAAATATGCCATCAGTTCTAATTGAGATTGGAAATATAACAAATAACAAAGATGGCAAGAGATTAAAGGATAAGGAATATGTAAATAAAATTACTGATGCAATATTAAATAGTATAAATGATTACATCATGGCAAATGAAGGAGAATCCTCTGAGAATCCATCTTCAGATAGAGATGATAAATAGGTGAGGGTATTATAATGAAGAGGTATATCTTAATATTAATAATCTTGATACCTGCCATTGCAGGATATTTATATTTTTCTGTAAAAAGCGGCAAGAGGACTACAACCACGAATATTATCACTGATAAAAATGATATTGTCCTCTATTTTTCATCAGAAGATGAGGAGTATCTTGTGCCTGAAATTAGAGAAATCAAGCTGAGCGGCCCTATAGAAACTCAGACACTAAAAGTGATACAAGAACTTATAAAAGGCTCACAGGCTCAGCAAACGCAAAGTGCAAAAGGCCTAATCAATGTTATACCGGATGGGGTGAAGGTTAATGGAACGAGATTGAATGGGATGGGAGCTTTATACATAGACTTCAGCAGAGAATTGAAGGAGAGTCATCCCGGAGGAAGTTGGGCAGAGATGCTGACAATATATTCCATTGTTGATACAATTACAAAAAATTTTCCAGATATAAAAAGGGTTAAGATACTTATTGATGGCAGGGAAATTGAGACCCTCGCAGGACATATTGATACGAGTAAGCCTTTAACTAAAAATATGGATATTGTAAGAATTGATGATGAAAGAAAAGGATAAGCCAATAGGGATATTTGATTCAGGGGTAGGGGGATTGACTGTCGTAAAAGAGGTTACAAGGCATCTGCCAAATGAGAGTATCATATACCTCGGTGATACTGCAAGAGTCCCTTACGGAATAAAATCGCCGGAGACTGTAATAAAATATTCAAGACAGAATGCAAAATTTTTGACTGAGCAGGGCGTAAAATTGCTTGTTGTAGCATGTAATACATCTTCTGCTGTAAGCCTGTCTATTTTAAGGAGTGAGACGAATATCCCTATTATTGGTGTTATAGAGCCGGGTGCAAGGAGAGCGGTCAGCAGCACAAGAAGTGGAAAGATAGGTATTATTGGAACTGAAGCGACTGTAAAAAGCGGTGCCTATGAGAAGGCTATACTTCAAGGGGCAAGGGGCAAGGGGCAAGGGGCAAAGTTAGAGGTTATTTCAAAGGCGTGTCCTCTCTTTGTCCCACTGGCTGAAGAGGGGTGGATTGAAAATGAGGTTGCCGAAACGACTTCTGAAATCTATTTAAAAGGTTTTAGAGGCAATGGAGTAGATGTCCTTGTCCTTGGCTGCACACATTATCCGCTTTTGAAGAAGACCATACAAAAATCTGTTGGTAATGGGATTATCCTGATAGACTCGGCAGAAGAGACTGCAAGAGAAATAGAGATTCTATTGAGAGAAAAAGAATTGCTTTCGGATGGCAAACAGAGAAGTATGGATTTTTATGTAACCGATAATCCTGAAAGGTTCTCAAAGGTTGGAAAGGTATTTCTTGGTGAGAACGGACTTGGCAGATTGTCTATAGTAGACATAAGTTCCTATTAAACTATAAAATCATAGGGGGGTAATATGAGAGTAGATGGAAGGAAGGTGAACGAAATCAGGAGAGTCAAGATTATAAGGAATTTTATAAAACATGCAG
>Ga0209343_10006095_pt1 | contig 14488 bp, 11 predicted proteins | sample RifCSPlowO2_02_FD_184026 | JGI IMG/M metagenome (GOLD analysis project Ga0209343, IMG submission 184026) | Groundwater microbial communities from Rifle, Colorado - Rifle CSP2_plank lowO2_0.2 (SPAdes) (version 2) | ecosystem: Environmental > Aquatic > Deep subsurface > Groundwater | place... | reverse complement strand
ATTAATTTACCTGTGTTTTATCCTGGATAAAAACAATGATTATTTCAAAGTTCATACATAATTTGTATATATTTCGGGTAAATAGTAAGGTTGTTAACAAAGAAATGTAAACTAAAGCAATCAATTTACTGTACGCTCTACAATCTTCTTTAAAGATGCTGGTGGTACAAGACTTTGTGCTGCCTGCTCCATACATTCTGTAAGGCTTGCAACAATGTGTTCAGGAAGTGGTTCGGGTTTATGGCTGGCTAATAACGCTTGGACACAGTCTGGTGTGCTTTGCTGTGTGTTATTTTCACCTGCTGCCTGCCACTCATTACCTACTGTGCGGTCAATAACACCTGAAGGAAAGAAGGCTTCCTTTTGGTACCATTTTAATGTATGGGGAAGTGACATGAATCCCCCTTGCTCTATTCCATCACGGATAACTGAGAGAGTAAGAGAGGGATCGTCTCTCAAAACAATACCGGATTTAAGGCGATCAGACATTCTACAAGCCTCATGGTCAAGAACCAGCTTCTCAAGACTCTGACAGTTGATATGACTAAGCATGCCGGGGCCTGCAATGTTATTGATGCCGGATTGTGTAGCCACAATCAATCCTACAGCCGTCTCCACACCAGCTCGATAGTTGACAAACTTTGAGTCACTCAGTCCCATGTAGCCGTGCGTTGGTAGTCCAAGGTATTTTCCGACCTTAGCACAGGCACCTTGTATTAGCATTGTTTCTGCTGCTCCGCTAGACGGCATTGCACTGCGCATGTCAAAGTTCATCCCACATCCACCATAGATTACAGGTGCACCGGGTGCAGCAAGCTGATGGATCACAAGTCCTCCCAGATTCTCTGCACAGTGCTGAATGACTGTATCTGCAAACGTTGCAGGAGCAGTAGCACCAGCAAGTGGTGCTGAAATTATTTCAGCAGGGATCCCTGCTCGTGCACAGTCAATAAGTGATTGTGCCTGATCATCCCCTAATTTAAGAGGAGAAGACAGACAACAGTCAAAGATAGCAAGCGGCTTTTCTCGCAGTTTGTCTTTGCCTCCTGCAACAATGGCAAGCATGTTATGCATGACAGCAAAGCTCTCTTTTCGGAATGTCCCGGTAACAATAGGTTTTGAAGAGTTAAGTAGTGCAATGTAGAGCCGGTAGCTATCTGCAATACCTTCCGGTACATCGCCTGAAACAAGTCCAGTGCTCTGTGCTGCATAGCGTGGAAGAGCATCAATCAATTGCGCAAATGCCCTGAGGTCTGCTGTCGTCGGTGGCCTGGCAGTACCAGACTTAGGATCAAGGATTTGTGTTGCAGCAGATCCCGGGGTAAAGTAGGTGTTGTTCCCGCTAAGATCCATTACCGGCTTACCATTCCGGTCATATACCAGTACCTGGGATGGAGCAGTTTTCAGTGCTTGTTCTATAAGTGCTCCAGGCAGGTAAACTTTTTTTCCATTAACCTTTGCTCCTGCTGCATGAAGAAGAGACACAACTTCCTTGTTCTCAACCTGAAGACCAATCTCTTCGAGGATCCGGACAGCCTCTCCAATGACATAACCAGCATCAATTGATTTATCACTTGGCTCATTAATTTTTACCGGAGCTGGGATGTTTACTGTTGGCCGATTTGGGCCTACTGGGTTTATCATTTTCATATCCTCATATAAGTTTACAGATTTATTGTTTAGTAATTATATTACCTTAGTTTGTATATTCCGGGAAACAGTGGCTAAAGCTGTTCTATACATCATGACATTTTCAGAGAAGGCCTCTATAGCAATGACGTGAGTAGTTACAGGCAATTATATACTTTGCTAATTTAAGGGACTGAGCAAGCTAATTCAAATTGACTTCCTAAATATATAATGGTTTAATCAAATCTCAGGAATAGTAATTCAGCATATGGAGGGAGTAAAAAATGGATAAGATATTTGCAAAAGAGATAATTTCTTTAAAAGAGAGCCATGATGATATTTTAAAAGATGATGCGACTGTTAGTGAAATGCGCAGAAAGATAAAAGAAGGAAGCATTTATGTGTTTAAAAATGCATATCCAAAAGATAAAATTAACAAGATAAAACAATATTTGTGCACTGTTGGTCAAAATTCAATTCCTAACTATATGAAAATTGAAAAGGACTGTCCTAATAGTCATAGGATAAATATTTGGGATGAAAGAGCATATGTGCTTGCTTGTATGCATCAGTTTGCTTTTTTTCCATGGAATCAAGATATATTTTGTCTTTTTGATTGCTTCAAGCAGATGTATCATTTACGCAATCTTTTAAGTGGTAATCCAAAAAATAAATTCTTAGGTCTTGAACCTGAAGATGACTGTATAGGAAGAATTACATTCCAATTTTATCCATCAGGTATTGGAGGAATGAATAAACATCAAGATCCTATTGGCCATCATCAATTAGCAATTCCCATTATGCAAATGTCAACAAAAGGGGAAGACTTTCATAAAGGTGGTAACTTTATGGAAGGAAAAAATGGTGAAAAAATAATGACGGATGATCTTACGAGCTGTGGTGACATAGTTTATTTTAATGCTTCAATTCCTCACGGGGTTGATACAATTGATCCAGGTCATAAGGTTGACTGGTTTTCATTTAAAGGGCGTTGGATGGTCATTTTTGCTGTAAATAAACTTTTTGGTACTGTTGAAGTGGATGACGCTCTTGATTTAGTCAAGAAAGAGAAAGTAGCGGCTCTGGTTTAATATAATCAAGTAAGTAAATTTATTTCCTTAGTTTTAGTTTATCTTTGTGTACTATAGATAAACATTATTTTCTTGCAACTAAAAGCAGTGAACTTCCAATAGGAAAAGAAACACCTGATTTAATAAAAAAACGCTCTAAATCTAATACCTTTTCCAGTAAGAAATTAAGATATTTATTCAAGTTAAATTCAGATATATTATCTTTCTTGCTTCCAGGTATTTGAAACCTTAACCTGGATAAGAAAAATAGCGGTAATAAAAATGTAACAAATGAAGTCATTCTTACTATTTTAAAACCACATGATTCTACTTTTGCCTTAAGCTCTTGTAAGCTATACCTCCTAAAATGATGTCCAAATTCATCTAATTTACTCCATAAAAATTTGTGTTGTGGAACCGTTAATATTAACCCTCCTCCTGGTTTTATGGCTTTATACATTTGCTCTAGAGCTAATTTATCTCCTGAAATATGCTCTAACATATCAAATGCTCCTATAACTTCAAACTCTTCTTTAAAGGGTATATTCCTTGCATCCATTTGAAATAAGATTGCTTTTGGTACACGGTTAGATGCAAACTTTAAGCCTTTAACTAAGCCTTCACTACCATACAAATCAACCATTGAAAAAGCATTGCTTATGCCAGATAGTACAAATCCTGTACCGCAACCAACCTCAAAAAAATTTTTTATATTCGGGAAATAATTTTTAAGTGTCCAAATGATTAGCTTATTCCTGGCACGAAACCAAAAGCTGTTTTCTTCGATTTTTATCAACCGATCAAAGAATTCGTCTTCAAATCCAATATTATTTTGTTCATTGTTTTCTATAGATAGGATTAATTTCCCACCTTTAAGTTTTGGTTTATAACCGCATTCTGCACAATCCCAGATATTTTGTTCAAGATCACATTTACATTTTATACAGGTTTTCATAACAGGATTCCAAAAATTATTAAACTAAACATATTTTAAATATTCAGGATATACCACTAAGTTTTTGTCAAATATACTTTGTTTATCTACAAATACTGAAAATTCAAAAGGCATGTAATCATTTCTAAGTACAATCCTGTTTGAATATTTATATGCCAAGTTTAGTACTTCTGAAGGATCTGAATAGTAAATATCTTCCTTTGTAAAGTCAACTTTGTTTGAAATAAAGTTAATAGCAAAACCATGTATCGAGTACCTGTCAAATAAATTAAAACTTTCTTTTATATAATCCCAGTTATCCTTTAACTTAAAGTTATGTACACCTGAAGAAAAAATATAATCAAACTCCTTATCAATTTTTTCTGCAAAAATGTTCTTTACTTCAAGAAATGCACCTGGATATCTTTTTCTTCCTTCATTAATCAAATTTTCATTAATGTCAATTCCATGGTAAACAAAATTTATTCCTTTTTCTTTTGCATAGCCATACATGTCTCCAAAGCCACAACCAAAATCAAGAATAGTTTTACCATTTAAATTCCATTGACTAAGGAGAATATAGTATCTCAATTGATGGCTTTTCTTGTCCCAACCAAGTGTTTTTGGACTATAACCAAAGATTTTATATTTCTCATTATATGTTTCAAGGATATTTGTTAAATCACTTTTTTCCATTCAATTAATCCTTCTTAATTCCAAACCATTCTATAAGATTTTTATAAAAAATATTGTCAAGTTTAACTTGTTCTATGCCTAAAGAAAATTCTTTTACACGTTCTATTAAATCCTTATGTGAATATGATGGATGATCTGTACCAATACAAATACGCTTATCAAATCTTTCGAATAAAAATTTGATGTCAAGATCAAGAGAGCTTCCTCTGTATTTTAAAATAGTAAAAGACAAATCAAGCAAAAGATTTTGATTGCCTCTTACAAGCTCAGCATATTGCAATAATCTTACATCTCCCCCATGGAGTAAAACAACTTTAGCTTCAGGTGATAAGCTTAAAAGGTTTATCAGAGAAATAAAAGGATCATTATAATTTCCATTTGTAATCTTTCCATGCATGTAGGTACAAAGTAAAGTAACTAATCCTTTTTTTGAAGCCAGGTTTAATATAATTGGCAAAGTTTCATAACTCCAGTCAATTTGAGATAAGCGTGGATGGATCTTAATACCCTTAAATCCTAATTCTTTAATGTGATCAATTTCTTTTGCTAGAACTTTTTCTTCTTTTTTTGGATTAACACCTGCAATTGGAATAAAACATTTGTACTTTAAACACTCTTTTATAAACGACTCATGATTATAATCGTTTACATCATCAAGGCCTACTGCTAAAGCCCATTTAAATCCATAAGTGGACATTTGGTTTTTAACAGCTTCAAAGCTTGTGTCATCAGAATGACTGTTAACTGTAGGATGAGTAAGTGAATCAAAAAAGAGCATTACAGCTTAATCTTGCTAGTCCTAAACCTTCTTTTCCATAATCATTGCCATTATAAAACATATAGAGATAGTTCTTGTACTGTAATACATGAGCATAGCAAACAGACTTTGAATCCCATCCATCTTTAGACACATTAATACCTGCATTTCCATCTTTTCTTTCCCACTTTGTACCATCATTTGATGTTGCATACCCTATCCTGTACTGTTCACCCCTGTATGAATACCACATATGGTATTTATCTTTAATTTTTAAAACACAGGGTTTTCCTATTGCATATTCATTTTGATTTTTAAAATTGATACAAATAACGTTATCTCTGATCCAGTGAACACCATCTTTAGACTCTGCATATTTAATCACATAGTAATGTTTATGCTCACTAGGATTTGAGCCCCATTTTAAAAATGAGGTATACCACATTTTCCAGATAGAATTTTCAATTAATACACAACATGAGCCTGTACCTAAATATTCATTATTAGTTCTTTCTAAAATTGGAGCCCTTGATACTCTTTCAAAAGTTTTATCTTCCTTCTGTACTGCAAGTCCCAGATGATTTTGAAATGGAGTAATAACTGTAGGCATCCATCCTACATAGTACATAAAAGTTTTTCCATTATGCTGCACAAGCCACGGATAAGATACTCCATTTTCATCGAAGGCTCCCTTTTCACCAAAACTAAAAATAGGATCAGCTGTAATTTCAATTATATTCTTTGGATTTTCTATATCAATTATTACTTTCCCAATAGAAGATCTATTCTTAGAATCTCTACCCGTAACATAAATATCAAATAAAGAAGTTTCACCTACCTGCATAGCAAAAGAAGGACCAGTATAAGTACTCATCCAATAGACATCCATATTAGGCTGTAATATTCTTCCTATTTTTTCAGATGTTTCAACACTAATCACTGTAGTATCTCGTTGTTATTCCTATACCAGATCATACTATCTTACTTTGCAACACCAAGAAGGAGATGATATGACAGAATAATTAAAATTAGCCATTCTCAAAAAATGTATTAAAATATTGAGTATACGGTATTATAATCACCCCTCATACGGTAAGGAAGTAAGTTTTAAATACAAATGAAATTAAGTATTGTTAGCCCGGTTTATCAAGCTGAAGAAATAGTTGACGAACTTATTCAAAGAGTAGTTAGCTCTATTTCAAAAATAACAAGTGATTTTGAAATAATTTTGGTAGAAGATGGGAGCCCTGATAAATCCTGGGAAAGAATCTACAAGAATTGTAAAAAAGATAAAAGAGTTAAGGGAATAAAATTTAGTAGAAACTTTGGACAGCATTGTGCAATAACAGCCGGTTTGAAATATGCAACAGGAGATTACGTAGTAGTAATAGATTGCGACTTACAGGATAACCCTAAAGACATCCCTTTGTTATTAAACAAGGCTCAGGAAGGTTGTGAGATAGTTTATGCCAGAAAAAGAACCAGAAATTATGGGTTAATGAAAAATTTCTTTGCAAATATTTTCTACAAATCATTTTCCATTATTAGTGATTATAAAATGGATCCGACAATAGGAAGTTTTTCTGTTATATCCAGGAAGGTTGTAAATTCTTTTCTAGACTTTAAAGATTATAGACGTGGATACTTAGTAACTTTAAGATGGTTAGGGTATAAACCTGCTTATGTAGATGTAAGCCATGATCAAAGATACAATGGAAAAAGCTCTTATTCATTAAAAAAATTATTAAAACTAGCAGAAATAATAGCAGTCTCATATTCAGACAAACTATTAAGAATGTCGATTTACTTAGGGATTTTATTTTCCAGCACAGCAATTCTTGGGATTTTATACTTGATCTACAGGTACATATTTACTGGAGTGAAAGAGGGCTGGACAAGCGTAATGGTCACCATGATTTTAGTAGGTGGATTTATTATGGTCTCATTAGGCATACTGGGTTTATATATTGGACAAATATTTGAACAAGTTAAAAATAGACCCCTGTTTATCATTCAGGATAGTCTTAATTGCGAAGAGATGGAAAAGTTTATTGAAATTAAAGATCCATGTTTGCAAAAGATCTAAATTACTTAAATTCGTGAAGGAATAAAAGATGGTCAAAGATTTACAAAAATATGATATAAATCAAGAAAAACATTTGATATGATTAAGAAATATGAAAAAGTCTGAGTATGCTGTACTGGGCATTAGTTACGGATTAAATGATTCTGCGGCTGGACTAATTATAAATGGAAAAGTTATTGCATCAGCTGAGGAAGAAAGATTTAACAGGGAAAAACACACAAGAAAGTTTCCATTTCATTCCATTCAATATGTTTTAAATGAGGCTGGGGTTACTCTTAGCGATATTACTGATGTTGCCTACTATTGGAATACACATGGCCGTATTAAAGAGCGTTTATTCTTGCATGGAAAAGAACTTTTATGGAGAACAGGTTCACTTAAAAAGTTTGTCAGATATTTAAACGGAATATTAAAAGATCGGAAAGACTATGATATAAAAGATATGCTTTTCCCTGGATTGGCTCTTAAAAAACATTTTCCAGATCATCGTCATCATTATAAATTAACGACTGAAAATCATCATGATACACATGCAGCTTGTACTTTTTTCCAATCTGGATTTGATCGATCTGCGATCCTAATAATAGATGGTTCAGGAGAAATTGAGTGCGTTTCTCTTTATCTTGGAGAAGGTAATAAAATTCGTTTTATTGAATCTCAAAAGCTCCCCCACTCATTGGGTGTCTTTTACGGAGGAGTAACAGAGTATCTGGGATTTAAAAAATTTGATGCGGAATATAAAGTAATGGGCTTAGCTTCCTATGGTAAACCAATTTACTATAACGATATGAAATCCATACTAAAATATAAAACTGGGATTCGTTTTTCTCTAGATGATGATTATTTTCAATTTCAATATGGCGAAGAAACCTGGTTTACTGAAAAATTTAATCATCTTTTTGGTCCTACCAGAAAAAGCGATGAGCCAGTAGAACAAAAGCATAAAGATATTGCTGCATCTGCACAACTTCTCCTTGAAGAAGTACTCTTGGAAATGTGCAAATATTCTCTAACTAAATCAGGTACTAACAAACTTTGTTTTGCTGGAGGTGTAGCTCTAAATTGTTCAGCAAATGGAAAAATTGCAGATAAGTTAAATTTGGATGGATTCTTTGTACATCCAGCATCACATGATGGGGGAACTGCTTTAGGAGCAGCTCTACTTGTTTCAAGCAGAAAATACGATCGACACTTCCATCCGGGCGAACTCCCTTATCTTGGACCTGCATATTCAAATGCTGAGATTGAATCTATTTTAAAGGACACTGGTAAAGTGAAATACCACCTTAGTAAGAATATTGAAGCTGAACTTGCTGAACATATTTCCCAAGGAAAGGTCTGTTGTCGTTTCAATGGCAGGATGGAATTGGGTCCTAGGGCTTTAGGGAATAGAAGTATTCTTGCAGATCCCAGAAACGAATCTATTCGAGAAAATATAAATATTAAGGTAAAATTTCGAGAAGAATTCCGACCTTTTGCTCCGTCTTGTCTCATTGAGGATTTTGATAAGTACTTTGAAGGAGTTAAAGATCCTTATATGGTCTTTACTCAGAAGGCAAAACCAATTACAAAAGAAAAACTTCCTGCTATTGTTCATATCGATGGGACTGCACGGGTTCAAGTTGTAACATCTGAAATTAATCCATCATATTATAAGCTCATATCTGAAGTAAAAAAACGTACAGGGCATGGAGTTGTATTAAATACATCCTTTAATATTCAAGAGCCTATTGTTTGTTCACCAAAAGATGCACTTAAAACATTTTGCATCAGCACTATGGATACTCTTGCAATAGGTGATTTTATTGTCGAACATAATTAGGGCTTAAAAGATTGAAATGTCATTTCACGGTGATAATTTTTTAATGGTTCAAAAGTAAAATCACCATAAGCTGTAATATTCTTAAATCCTACACTTTCAAGCATTAATTGGAATTCATACTGGAAATACCATCTAATCTTCATCTCTTGTATATGAGTATCAATTAATCTACCAGAATCAAATATTTCAAAACGATATCGTACTTGTTTGATCTGCTCTAAATGAAAATTTATAACCATATCTGAAATCACTACTTTTTTACCATCTTTCAAATTAATTTCTTTACAGTGTCTCCATTTATCCTGGTCTTCTGTATACAAAGCTAGTGCTTGATAATTTGGTATAAAAAGAGAAATAATAAGTTGGCCATTTTGTTTTAAATGTTCAAAGAAGCATATCAGCGACCGAAGTGCTTGATTTCGGTCGGAAACAATCATAAATGAATGAAAAGGAACGTAAATGTTGTTGTACTTTTTGGGAATCTTAAAATCTTGCATAGGACTCTGATAAAGAGCGGCATTGAGGTTATATTTGTTCAGTTTATCCCGACAAATATTCAACATGTCATTAGAGTAGTCCAAACCATCCAATTCAAAATTCTCTTTTAGAAAAGGAATCAGGATACGACCAGTTCCACAGCCAATCTCTAATGAATTACCACCTTGTTTTTTAAGAAGCTCTTTATAAAATTGTTCATCGCCACTTACAGATCCTTCCGGCCACCAAAGATCATAAATTTCTGCTCCAAATCCATGAAAAGTCTTTTGTAATATTTTTTGTTTAATCATCTTTAATTCAGGTTTTTCTCTATTTGTTTAATGCAAAGACTGATTTATTATTAGAGTTCCAGGTGGAAGATTCCTTCTCATGCTTGCTTGGTAATTTTGAGTAAGTATTAAGAAATTCTTCTATTTGTTCATAGTTTCCCAAACAGGCATTTGCAAGCTTTTCAACAAGTTCATATGATGGCTGCTGGCAATTATCACCGGTTAAGTAAATAGCAGTGGGTCCATCTAATTGTTCAAACTGAATATCATCAAGCGGTGCACCAACATATTTAACAATACTTTCTTTTTTTTCAGTTTTCATCCTACTAAGCAAATTCTTGTCTGTCCAATCAAGTAGCAAAAGCATATTTTTAGCAAAATTGTACATATTTGGACCTTCTTCATAAGCTTCCTGCAGGAAGCTTCTCATACCTTGTGCATTATTACTGTAGCCTGTAAATTCAAGGAAAGTATTTTTGTCAAAACCTAATATCTTTAACACATAAGCAATTTCAACCATTGAAAGTGTTTTTGTATCAAGTCTGGATAAAAGATACCCAGCCATTGCAGTGGCACCAGCTGGTTCCGGTTTTCGGGCATGGTGCATTACTTCTTTAACTATACTTTCACTTAAACCTTTTGTTTTGTCAAACTGGTTTAGGTAACGGAATACATCTTCACCAAAAATTAAAGCCTGAGCAAAAGGATTCACAGTATGAGTAGCAACATGAAATGCATCTTTTCCTATAAAAGCTCCATTACTTGCCATGCTGTTCTTTAATATATCGAAACAGAGATTTCCAACAGAATAAGAGCTGGATCCTAATCCTACATATGCTGTTCCTCTTCCAGAAAAATGGTTTTCTACTACTACTCCTAATAGTTGAGCTAGAGATTGCAGATTAGAAAGATCAAACACACCATGAATACGTGTTTTTAGGTCACATCCTAATTTATTTGAATCCAGGAATTTACTGATTTCCGGAAACAGGCTATTTAACTCACTTCTAACACTATCTTCTAACTCAATAGGATTACGCAAAATGCTATCCGCTAAAGTAGCTGCTGCAAGAGCTGCACCAATAGATGCCTGATTCCAGGTCGAAAGAGCTTTTCCCATATTGTTCTTAAGAAACTCTTCAAGCAGTATAAGATAAGGTGCCATAAGACCAAAGATTCCACTTTCTACTCCACGCTCAACAATAACTTTTCCGTCTTTAACAGAAACACCAATACTACTAAAAGTGCACTTGACATTTTCATCTGTCAAAATCTTTTGCAATGGCAATTTCCTCTCTTTTTCAATAAGTTTTAATGCAACAAAAATAAGATTTTGCATTTCATCTTTAGACTGTGGATTAGTTGGAAAAAAATAACCTCCAGTAAGCAGTGAATCAGACAATGCACCTGGATCCCTCTGCTGACGGTTTATATATGTGCGTAGTTTTGTAATCTGGGGTTCTTCTTTCTCTAATTCCCGTAAAAAGAATGTTTTCTCCTTATTCATGAAATCAGCCCGCTCATCCGGAGCCCAAATAACAAGTCTGCCTTCGTTTTGATTCAGTAATGTGAATTCCTTACTTTTAAATTTCAATTTTCTGCCCTGCATTAGCCTGAGAACCTGATGGCAGGAAATTCCCATGTTTGAGGAAGTTGAGCAATAAATAGTCCTGTTAGCAAAACATGACCAAATTGCCATATCTTCATCATCTAATTCAAGTAATTCAGACACTTCAATATTTTTTAGCTCGGCAGGCATGAATATCTTTTTTCCTACATGAGTTTCTCTTGACTCAAGGAAATTTAGTTTTATTTTATTTACGCCACTGGATGAAAGAGCTTTCATCCGTTTTATCTCAAGTGAAATTTGCTCTGCCATTAAACCCAAAGCATTAAAGCCTTTGACACAACTATCAAAGTGTTTCCAACCTCTGAGATAGATAATCTTCTTGTTAACTAAGGCTGTAGTAAGCGGAGCTTTAAATACCAACGAATCACTGTCAGAACTATATGGTAGTTTATTACCTTCAAATTGACTTGGCAGCAAAATATTCAGCTTTGCAGCCAGACGCAATGTAAAAAGACAAATTTGCATTGCTGAAGAGTAGTTGTATTTCTTTTCTGGATCAATTTTTACTGTTCCCTCTTCCAGAAAGTCTCCGGACAGCTCAGGTATCTCTTTATGTAAATAAGTAAGCTTCATAAGTGTTGCTGATTAACAAGCTGGACTCCTTTCAAAATACTCTACCCGAACAAGAGATTCTACCATCTTTTCTTTTCGCAAAACATCATCACGATCATTTCCACACACAATGAAGTATCCTGGTCTGTCACGGCTATCTTTCACAGGACATATATTGTCACCTTCATTAAGATTAAGGATAAAGACCAGCACATTATCAGTAATGTTTTTATCTACATATACTTTCTTAACTTTCCCATAAGGAAAATTAAAAAATTTCAGCACAGCATATTTCTTTTTATAGTCTTCAATCTTTACTTCAAAAGGATCACCACTTAAGGTTCTCAGTAGTGCTTCCAGAGGATCAAATCCTGTAAGAAATGGAATTATACTGCTACTAATACTTCCTCCTGCACCTCTTGCTGCAATCTCCATAAGATAAACATTTCCATCTTTCACCTTGTATTCAGCATGTGTATTACCAAAAGACAGCCCTAAAGCTTTTATTATTTTTGTATTAATATCAAAAATCTTTTTCTCAAGCATTAGATCAATATCTCCAAGAAATGTATTTCGCTCATCCAAACAAGGATTGGTATCATAGTGATATTTTTTTGTTAGAGTAAGATTGTGAACATTGCCATCTATTACAAAAGATTCAACAGAGAACTCAAATCCAGGAATATATTTTTCAATAATAATTCCTCTATCTACACTTTCTCGAAAAGCAGTTATTATTTTTTGCCTGTAATTTTGATCTAAAATTGCAACTCCTTTACTTCCTTGTGAGTTAATAGGCTTTACAAGGTATTCTGAAATATCAAGAAGAGATCTGCAAAATTCCTCTGCATTAACTTCCTGATCAAAGTAATAATTTTCAGGGAGATGCTTATCTAGTAAGCCTTCTAGGGCTTTTCTCATAACATATTTATTTGTAAACTTCAGTGCTGTATTGTAACCAATACCTTTTAACTGTAATTTCTCAGCTACATATGCAACAGTAGGAACAGCAACATCTGTTTGATCTGTTGTAATGTAATCTATCTTATATTTTTCAGCACAAGAAAGTGTTGCTTGTTTATTAGTGGTATTAATTTGCTCATAATAATCAGAATACTGCTTACAAGGCGGGTTAACATTCATGTCGGTGACCAAGACTTTATAATCCATTTGCTTTGCCTTTTGAACTAACGGGAGCTGGTTAAAACCACCACCCACAATATGGATTAATTTTGTTTTATTATTCTGTTGTTTCACTTTTTTATTTTTCTTAAATCAACTAATTTGGTAGTTATTATACTACTCTTTACTTAGCAAACCTCCTTAATTTCTCTCATAAACATCATAAATCTCAACTCTATCAATCCCTGGTTCCTTATACTTTATATCAATCTTTGCATGATAATTTTTATCAACAAATAAATTAAGCCAATTTAGAAACAGCGTTAAATCCTCAGTCTGCCAGGGTTCCAAATAAAATATACGAGGCACAATTAATATTTTAGGGGGAGTTTTAACTAAATCTCTGGTTAAAGCTTTTAATTTTATTTTTAATAATTTCTTATATCCAAAATATTCTGAAATAGATGTAGTTGGAGGAAACCGTTTTATATAAACATACATTGTTAGAGGCAAATACTGTGTTTTATTTTTAAAACTTAAAATATAAATGGTGTCATTTTTATCAGGCAAAAAACTATTAATTAAATCAGCTAGTTTTAAAATATCTGGCCTCCTATAATTGACTTTGCCAGACACAATAACCGGATCTTGAAATGATTGAGGCTGAAAAATACTATTTAAATAAAAATTACTTTTAGCTATTTGAATATAAGCAGGAAATATTACAAGTATTCTACAGATAAACAAGGATGCAATTAATATTAAAGTCCCCACTACTAAAAAATTACGATTGATAAAAGTTCCATAATTATAAATATCTCTAAGTCCAATCATAAAAAATATTGCAACTGAAGGCCAAACTAAAATATAGTAATAAGAACCATAACCACCTACAGCAATTACTGAGCAAATATTACCCCAACCCCAAATAGCAAGCAAAGGACAAGCCAGTTTAAATAAATCACTTGAAGACTTAATAAATATATTTCTTACTAATCCCCAGCCTAAAGAAAAAAAAGCAAAAAAGAATAAAATAAAATTATTCATTGAAGTTGTATAGCGTGTCATAAAATTACAAATACTTAGGAAAAATGAACTGTAAGATTTAGCATAATCATCCGAATAAGCTCCAACCTCAAAATAATATTTCCAAAAAGCCATCAAATTATTGTTTTGCAAAAATATCCAAAAATTAAATACAGCAAAACTAAAAATCAGACCAATGAGTAAAATCAAAAAAGTATTTTTATAGGTAATAAAAAGTTTTCTGTTAAATAGTCCCAAATAAACAATCCAGCAAATAATGGCAAGTGGCATAACTGCACCACTTGCTTTAAGCATTACTGAAGATGCTCCAATAAAACCAGCTGAAAATGCCATGAGTAATGATTTTTTTCCATACAGTGAACCCAACAAGCAAAAT
>Ga0209343_10006094_pt1 | contig 14490 bp, 14 predicted proteins | sample RifCSPlowO2_02_FD_184026 | JGI IMG/M metagenome (GOLD analysis project Ga0209343, IMG submission 184026) | Groundwater microbial communities from Rifle, Colorado - Rifle CSP2_plank lowO2_0.2 (SPAdes) (version 2) | ecosystem: Environmental > Aquatic > Deep subsurface > Groundwater | place... | reverse complement strand
ACCCTGCACATCAATCAACATCAACTCACGACAGAACTCTTCCCGGGCGATGATCTGAGCCGCCGCCTCACCCACCATACCGACACCCACAATTGATAGCTTGTTCACCTCACACCTCCCCGCGGCGCGCGCCACCAGTAACACGCCCACCTTTGCAGAAAAGTATTACCCACTAATGCAAAAAGACCACCCGAAGGTGGCCGAAGCCGTCGCTAATGGGCAGTCCTGGCCCCAGGACATCTCCCCTGCCGACGTTTGCTGGGCAAGTCAGAGTTCGAAAATGGCCTGGCGCAAAGCCGGTCGAAAAGGGGCCAGATCTATTTTTCCTACTCTAATGTCCCCTGTTGGCCGATTGCTGCCCCTTATAAAAGACTGCGGTCGGCCGCTATCCGCCCCCTTCTCCCATTGACACCCGCCTGCAGCGCGTCTCCAGCCCGCCGCGCCGCCTTTCGGTTATCGAGCTGTGCCGATTTCGTCATCTGCATAAGCTAAATCCATCAAGCCGCCGCGCCCCCGCCGGCGGCACCCTGGCTGCATCTTCAGTGGTTCAGGGAGCACCACAGCATGCAGCGCATTCGCATTCTCGACTCGCACACCGGCGGCGAACCGACCCGCCTGGTTCTCGACGGCTTTCCCGACCTGGGCAACGGCAGCATGGCCGAACGCCGCCAACTGCTGGCCGAACGCTTCGACCAGTGGCGCGCCAGCTGCATGCTGGAGCCGCGCGGCAGCGAGGTGCTGGTCGGCGCCCTGCTGTGCCAGCCGGTCGATCCCACTGCCTGTGCCGGCGTGATCTTCTTCAACAACAGCGGTTACCTGGGCATGTGCGGCCACGGCACCATCGGCCTGGTGGTGTCCCTGGCCCACCTGGGGCGCATCGGCCCCGGCGTGCACAAGATCGAGACGCCAGTCGGCACGGTCGAGGCGACCCTGCATCAGGATCGCTCGGTCAGCGTGCGTAACGTGCCGGCCTACCGCTACCGCCAAGCGGTCGCGCTAGAGGTGCCGGGCCATGGCCGGGTGGTCGGCGATATCGCCTGGGGCGGCAACTGGTTCTTCCTGATCGGCGAGCATGGCCTGCGCGTGAGCGGCGACAATCTCGACGCCCTCACCGACTATTCAGCGGCCGTGCAGCAGGCTCTGGAAAGCCAGGGCCTGCGCGGCGAGGACGGCGGGCTAATCGACCATATTGAGCTGTTCGCCGAGGATGCCGAGGCCGACAGCCGCAACTTCGTGCTGTGCCCAGGCAGGGCCTACGACCGCTCGCCCTGCGGCACCGGCACCAGCGCCAAGCTGGCCTGCCTGGCCGCCGACGACCAGCTGCAGCCCGGCCAGCTATGGCGCCAGGCCAGCGTGATCGGCAGCCAGTTCGAGGCGAGCTACGAAAACTCCGTAGATGGCCACATTATCCCCACCATCCGCGGCCGCGCCCACCTGAGCGCCGAGGCCGAGCTGCTGATCGAGGCCGACGACCCCTTCGCCTGGGGCATCCGCCCGTGAGCGGGCAGCCCTGTGCCGATGTCATAGTGATAGGCGCCGGCATAGTCGGCGCCGCCTGCGCCCATGAGCTGGCCCGCCGCGGCCTGCGCGTGCTGGTGCTGGATGCCGGCCGCCGCGCCGCCACCGCCGCCGGCATGGGCCACCTGCTGGTGCTGGACGACAACCCGGCGGAGCTGGCCCTCAGCCAATACTCGGTGCAGCGTTGGCGCGACTGGGCCCGCGACATGCCGGAGGACTGCGCCTACCGGCAGAACGGCACCCTGTGGCTGGCCGCCAATGCCGATGAGATGGCCGTGGCCGAGGCCAAATACCAGGTGCTACGCGAGCAGGGCCTGGACTGCCAGCTGCTCGGTGCCCAGGCCCTGGCCGCGACCGAGCCCGAATTGCGCGCGGGCCTGCACGGTGGCCTCAAGGTGCGCGGCGACGGCATCCTCTATGCGCCCAATGCGGCGCGCTGGCTGCTGCAGAGTCCGCATATCGAACTGCGCACGACCACAGTGGTGGAAATCGACGACCGGCGCGTGCGCCTGGCAGACGGCCAGTGGCTGAGCGCCGAGGCCCTGATCCTGGCCAATGGCGTGTATGCCCGCGAGCTATGCCCGGAACTGCCGATCGAGGCGAAGAAGGGCCACCTGCTGATCACCGACCGCTACCCGGGGCGCATCGGCCATACCCTGGTGGAATTGGGCTACGTCAGCAGCGCGCACAACGCCAGCGGCCCTTCGGTGGCGGCCAATATCCAGCCGCGCCCCACCGGCCAGCTGTTTATCGGTGCCTCGCGCCAGTTCGGCAGCGACAGCCCGGAGGTCGAGGGTTGGATGCTGGCCAAGATGCTGCGCCGCGCCGTCGACTATATGCCGGGCCTGGCCGGGCTCAACGCCATCCGCACCTGGACCGGCCTGCGCGCCGCCAGCCCGGACGGCCTGCCGCTGCTCGGCCAACACCCGCAACGGCCCGGCCTGTGGCTGGCGGTCGGCCACGAGGGCCTGGGGGTCACCACCGCGCCCGGCAGCGCCGATCTGCTGGTGGCCCAGCTGCTCGGTGAGACGCCGCCACTGGCGCTCGCGCCCTACCTGCCGCAACGCTTTCCCGGAGTCCGTGCCCATGCCTGAACTGCTGCTCGACGGCCGCCCGCTGCGCGTGGCGGACGGCACCACCGTGGCCGCCGCCCTGGCCCGCAGCGGCGACGGCTGCAGCCGCACCTCGATCAGCGGCCAGCGTCGCGCGCCCTTCTGCGGCATGGGCATCTGCCAGGAATGCCGGGTAAGCATCGACGGCCAGCGCCGCCTGGCCTGCCAGACCCTGTGCCGCGACGGCATGCGCGTGGAGAGCCGGCCATGAAGGTGGACATCCTGATTATCGGCGCCGGCCCCGCCGGTATGGCTGCCGCCCTGGCCGCGGCGCCCAGCGGCGCGCGCATCGCCCTGCTGGACGACAACCCGCTGCCCGGCGGGCAGATCTGGCGCGATGGCGCCCAGGCCAGATTGCCCGCCCTGGCCTGCGAACACAGGCGGCGCCTGGAGGCCCAGGCCACTATCGAAGTGCTAAGCGCTACCCGGGTTATCGCCCAGGCCGGCCCCAGGGCGCTGCTGGTGGAAGACCCGCAGCAGGGCCGGGTGATCCATTACCACAAGCTGATCCTCTGCACCGGCGCCCGCGAGTTGCTGCTGCCCTTTCCCGGCTGGACCCTGCCCGGAGTCACAGGCGCCGGCGGCCTGCAGGCGCTGATCAAGGGCGGGATGCCGGTGCAGGGCGAGCGCGTGCTGATCGCCGGCAGCGGCCCGCTGCTGCTGGCCAGCGCCGCCACCGCCCAAGCCAATGGCGCGCGGGTGCTGCGCATCGCCGAGCAGGCGCCGTGGCGCGCCGTGGCCGCCTTTGCCGCGCAGCTGCCACGCTGGCCGAGCAAGCTGCTGCAGGCCTGCACCCTGGCCCACCCCGGTTACCGGGCGAACAGCCATGTGCTGGCCGCCCTGGGCAGCGAGCGCCTGGAAGCGGTGCGCCTGCGGCAGGGCGGCAAGCAGCTGGAAATCCCCTGCGAACGCCTGGCCTGTGGCTTCGGCCTGATCCCCAACAGCCAGCTGGGCCAGGCCCTGGGTTGCCGCATCGAGGACAACGCCATAGCCGTGGACGCCTGGCAGGCCAGCAGCCAGGCGGACATCTATGCCGCCGGCGAGTGCACCGGTTTCGGCGGCAGCGAGCTGGCCCTGGTCGAAGGCGCTATCGCCGGGCATAGCGCGGTCGACGCGCGCGAGGCCGCCCAAGGCCTGTGGCGCAAACGCCGGCGCTGGCAGGCGTTCGCCTATGTCCTGCAACGCACCTTCGCCCTGCGGCCGGCGCTCAAGCATCTGGCCGCCCCCGACACCCTGGTGTGCCGCTGCGAGGACGTGCCCTATGCCAGCCTCAGCGGCCATGCCGACTGGAGCAGCGCCAAGCTCGGCCAGCGCTGCGGCATGGGCGCCTGCCAGGGGCGCATCTGTGGCGCCGCCAGCCAGGTGCTGTTCGGCTGGCAGCCGCCGGCCCCGCGCCCACCCTTCAGCCCGGCGCGCATCGACACCCTGCTGCAACTGGATCGAATCGACTAACAGGCCTTATGCTCCGGGCAACTGCGGAGCCTGCCCATGTCCAACCTCAGCAATCCCCTGCACCTGCTGCCCAGCAGCAACGCTCCGGATATCGCCAGCCTGGTGGCCAGTTTGCAGCCGATCGAGCCGCTGCTGGATGCCCTGGCCGGGGTGGTGTTCTTTATCAAGGATCGCCAGGCCCGTTACCTGCTGCTCAACCAGACCCTGGTGCAACGCCTGGGCTGCAAGGACAAGCAGCAGCTGCTCGGCCACACCGCCGAAGAGGTTTTCCCCACCCGCCTGGGCTCGCTCTATACCGCCCAGGATTTGCAGGTACTCGACGCCGGCAGCCGCCTCGACAACCAGCTGGAGCTGCACCTCTACCCCGGCCGCCAGCCCGGCTGGTGCCTGACCCACAAGCTGGCGCTGCGCGACCCCCACGGCGCCATCATCGGCATGGCCGGGGTGTCCTGCGACCTGCCCAGCGCCAACGCCCAGCACCCGGCCTACCCCAAGGTAGCGGCGGTGGATGCGCATATCCGCCAGCACTTCGCCCAGCCCATCAGCCTGGATCAGCTGACCGCCATCGCCGGCCTCTCGGTGGCGCAGCTGGAGCGCCACTGCCAGCGCATCTTCCAGCTCAGCCCGCGGCAGATGATTCACAAGGCGCGCCTCGGCGCGGCCACCCAGCTGCTCGGCGAAGGCCTGGCCATCACCGAGATCGCCCTGCGCTGCGGCTATACCGATCACAGCGCCTTCAGCCGCCAGTTCAAGGCCCATACCGGGCTGTCCCCCAGCCAGTATCGCGAGTCCCTGCAACGCCGATAACCTAGCGGTTTCACTCTGTTTGAAGCACACAAAGCCAGTATCCATACGGGTTTCATGGCGTTTAAAAAATGGCCGGGAGCCATTTTTAACGTCGCGTAGCGACGGCCCGGAGGGTGGCCGCCATGGATGGCAGGCCATAAAAAGGCTATGCACCCGTTTTGTGTTGCACGGAGCCGAAGCTCTTCGTAGGAGCCAGCTTGCTGGCGATCCAGCTCACAGCGAAAAGCATCGCCAGCAAGCTGGCTCCTACAGGCGCTGTGTTTTGGCCTGTTAGCCACTACAGCAACCAATTGGGACATATTTCTCAACAACGCACTGCGTTGCTAGCAGGCCAAGCGCGCCCGCACTGTGCAGCCTCACCACAGCCTGCTCCCTTGGGTAACACCAGCGTCACCCCGGCCCCCAGCACAGCCGCATCGGCAGTCCTGCGCACAAGCCCCGCCAATAGCGCGCAAGCCGCGAGTTAAACGCCTTGCAGCCCACCACCAGGGCCAACCCGAAGAAATGGCACGGCCTCTGCATATCTAATATCGTATACGAAATCCGTAATACCAAAGCATCACTCCTAATCTGCCACACGCACGAGAGAAGAGAGATACCCATGAAAACCCAGCTTATTTCCGCAGCAGCCTGTGCCCTCCTGAGCAGCGCCCTGATAAGCAACGCCCATGCCGACAAGCTCGACGACATAGTCGGCTCCGGCAAGCTGCGTTGCGCCGTGACCCTGGACTTCCCACCCATGGGTTTCCGCGACGAGCAGAACCAGCCCGCCGGCTTCGATGTGGATTACTGCAACGACCTGGCCGGCGTGCTCGGGGTCAAGGCCGAAGTAGTCGAAACGCCCTTCCCCGACCGCATCCCGGCCCTGGTATCGGGCCGCGCCGACGTCATAGTCGCCTCCACCTCCGACACCCTGGAGCGGGCCAAGACCGTAGGCATGACCATGCCCTACTTCGCCTTTCAGATGGTGGTGCTGACCCGCGAGGACACCGGCATCAACGCCTACGCCGACCTCAAGGGGCGCCCGGTGGGCAACACCAGCGGCACCTACGAGGCCATCGCCCTGGAGAAGGACGTGAAGGGCTGGGGCGGCGGCAGCTTCCGCGCCTACCAGAACCAGAACGACACCATACTCGCCGTGGCCCAGGGTCATATCGACGCCACGGTGGTGACCAACACCGTAGCCGCCGCCACCCTCAAGTCCGGCAAGTACAAGGGCCTGAAGGTCGTCGGTGACGCGCCCTATGTGGTCGATTACGTATCCCTGGCGGCCAAGCGCAATGAATACGGCTTGCTCAACTACCTCAACCTGTTCGTCAACCAGCAGGTACGCAACGGCCGTTACCACGAGCTGTGGGCCAAGTGGGTGGGCGACGAAATCAGCCCGGCCAGTCTAACCGTGCCCGGCGTGTACTACTGAGTCCGCCGACCCGCTCGCGGCCCCGCCGAAATCACGGCGGCGGCCGCGACACGCCCCGATCCGCTGGAGCCCCCTTGCATGTTCGATTACAGCTTCCACTGGCGCGTCGCCTTAAAGGCCCTGCCGGATATGCTCAATGGCGCCTGGGTAACCCTGGAAACCGCCGCCCTGTCGATGCTGCTGGGCACAATGATCGCCCTGCTGCTGACGTTGCTGCGCCAGCAGCAGAACCCACTGCTGCGCCACTTCGCCGAGACCTGGGTGTCGATTGCGCGCAACACGCCCTCGCTGTTCCAGATCTACATCCTCTACTTCGGCCTGGGCGCCTTCGGCCTGCATGTCAGCTCCTGGCTGGCACTGCTGGCGGGCATCACCTTCAACAATGCCGGTTACCTGGCGGAGAACTTTCGCGGCGGCCTCAAGGCCGTGCCGGACACCCAGATGCGCGCAGCACGCTCGCTGGGCATGAATGCCTTGCACGCCTACCGCCTGGTGATCATCCCGCAGCTGCTGCGCATCGTCTTCCACCCCCTGTCCAACCAGATGGTCTGGGCGGTGCTGATGACCTCCCTGGGGGTGATAGTCGGGCTAAACGACGACCTCACCGGGGTGACCCAGGACTACAACGTCAAGACCTTTCGCACCTTCGAGTACTTCGCCATCGCCGCGCTGCTCTATTACCTGATCGCCAAGACCATAGTGCTCGGCGCCCGGCTGATGGCCTGGCGGCTGTTTCGCTACTGAGGGCTCCGCCATGTTCACCACCAGCCTGACCATCAGCGACCTGCTGTTTATGCTCCAGGGCGCCTGGGTAACCCTGCAGCTGACCGCCGCCGCCATGTTGCTCGGCACCCTCAGCGGGGTGCTCTGCGGCCTGCTGCGCGCCGGCCTGCCGCGGGCCAGCCTGCCCCTGGCCTGGCTGCTGGACCTGTTTCGCAGCGTGCCGCTGCTGATCCAGTTCGTCCTGTTCAATTCGCTGAAAAGCATCGCCGGCCTGGATATCAGCGCCTTCGCCGTCGGCTGCCTGGTGCTCGGCATCTACGCCGCGGCCTTCTGCAGCGAGATAGTGCGCAGCGGCATCCAGGCGGTGCCGGCCAACCTGCGCCGCGCCGCCCGCTCCCTGGGCATGAGCTACTGGCAGGATCTACGTCATGTGGTGCTGCCCCTGGCCACCCGGGTGTCCTTCCCCGGTTGGCTCAACCTGGTGCTGAGCGTGATGAAGGACACCGCCCTGGTCATGTGGATCGGCATCTTCGAACTGCTGCGCACCTCGCAAAGCGTGGTCACGCGCATCCAGGAACCGCTGCTGGTGCTCTGTATAGCCGGCCTTATCTATTACCTCATGAGTTTGCTGGTGGCCCAGCTGGGTAACCGTCTGGAAAAAAGGTGGCAGGAAAATGATTGAAATCGACAAGGTGCATAAATCCTTCGGCGACCTGGAAGTGGTCAAGGGCGTGAGCCTGACGGTGAACAAGGGCGAGGTGGTGTCGATCATCGGCGGCTCCGGCTCCGGCAAGAGCACCCTGCTGATGTGCATCAACGGCCTGGAGCCGATCCAGCGCGGCAGCATCCGCGTCGACGGCACCGAGGTGCACGCCAAGGGCACCGACCTGAACCGCCTGCGGCAGAAGATCGGCATCGTCTTCCAGCAGTGGAACGCCTTTCCCCATCTGACCGTGCTGGAGAACGTGATGCTGGCACCGCGCAAGGTGCTCGGCCTGAGCCAGCAGGAGGCCGAGGCCATGGCGGTCAAACAGCTGACCCATGTCGGCCTGGCGGACAAGCTCAAGGTGTTCCCCGGCAAGCTCTCCGGCGGCCAGCAGCAGCGCATGGCGATCGCCCGGGCGCTGGCCATGAGCCCGGACTATATGCTGTTCGACGAGGCCACCAGCGCCCTCGACCCGCAATTGGTGGGTGAGGTGCTGGACACCATGCGCCTGCTCGCCGAGGACGGCATGACCATGATTTTGGTGACCCACGAGATCCGCTTCGCCCGCGACGTGTCGGACCGCGTGGCCTTCTTCCGCGACGGCCTGGTGCACGAGATCGGCACGCCCGATCAGGTCATAGGCAACCCGCAGCAGACGGAAACCGCCGACTTCCTCAAATCGGTGCTCTAACCCCCTCTCCCTCGGGAGAGGGTTGGGGTGAGGGGAAAGCAGAACAGGAGAACCCGATGCGTTCGAGCAAGCTTATCCATATCGTCAGCTGCCACGCCGAGGGCGAGGTGGGCGATGTGATAGTCGGCGGCGTCGCCCCGCCGCCCGGCGACACGCTGTGGGCGCAGTCGCGCTGGATAGCCCGCGACCAGAGCCTGCGCAACTTCGTGCTGAACGAGCCGCGCGGCGGCGTGTTCCGCCACGTCAACCTGCTGGTGCCGGCCAAGGACCCGCGGGCGCAGATGGCCTGGATCATCATGGAGCCGGCCGACACCCCGCCGATGTCCGGCTCCAACTCGTTGTGCGTGGCCACTGTGCTGCTGGAGACCGGCATCCTGCCGATGCAGGAGCCCGAGACCCGGCTGTGCCTGGAGGCCCCGGGCGGGCTGATCGAGGTCGTGGCCCAGTGCCGCGGCGGCAAGGTACAGCGGGTGCAGGTGCGCAACCTGCCGTCCTTCGCCGACCAGCTGGACGTCATGCTCGAGGTCGAGGGCCTGGGCAGCTTGCGGGTGGACACCGCCTACGGCGGCGACAGCTTCGTGATCGCCGACGCCCAGGCCCTGGGTTTTGCCCTGCACGCCGACGAGGCCGCCGACCTGGCCGCCACCGGGCTGAAGATCACCCGCGCGGCCAATGAGCAGCTGGGCTTCGTCCATCCGCTGAACAAGGACTGGGCGCATATCTCCTTCTGCCAGCTGGCCGGCCCGCTGCAACGTGAAAACGGCGTGCTGACGGCGGCCAATGCGGTGGTGATCCGCCCCGGCAAGGTCGACCGCTCGCCCACCGGCACCGGTTGCTCGGCGCGCATGGCGGTGCTGCATGCCCGCGGTCAGCTGCAGGTGGGCGAACGCTTCGTCGGCCGTTCCATCATCGGCTCGGAGTTCCACTGCCATATCGAGGGCCTGACCGAAGTGGCCGGGCGCCCGGCTATCCACCCCTGCATCAGTGGCCGCGCCTGGATCACCGGCATCCACCAGCAGCTGCTGGACCCGGACGATCCCTGGCCCGAAGGCTACCGATTGGCCGATACCTGGCCGGTCGAGCCGCGCCCGCTCTTGCCGGCCGAGCGCAACCAGAGATAGCCCGGGGCGCACGCGTCACGACCGCAAATAACCAGGAACAGCAGTCCCACAACCCCAAACCCAGGGCGGTAATCCGTCCGCAACGAAGCGTATACGAAATACAATCACTGCCCGGAGGCATAATCATGAGCAAGCAAGTCAACTGGAGCGGGGTTTTCCCGGCCGTCACCACACAGTTCAACAGCGATTTCTCGGTCAACCTGGAGGCCACCCACAAGGTCATCTCCAACCTGGTGCGCGATGGCGTATCCGGCCTGGTGGTCTGCGGCAGCGTGGGGGAGAACACCTCCCTGAGCATAGAGGAGAAGATGGCCGTCACCGAGGTGGCCAAGGACGCCTCCGGCGGCCGCGTGCCGGTGATCTGCGGGATCGCCGAGTTCACCAGCGCCGGCGCGGCCAAGGTGGCCCAGGCGGTAGAGCGGGTCGGGGTCGACGGCATCATGGTGATGCCGGCGCTGGTCTATTCCTCCAAGCCCTTTGAAACCGCCGCGCATTTTCGCAGCGTGGCCATGAGCACCGACCTGCCGGTGATGGTCTACAACAACCCGCCCATCTACAAGAACGACGTCACCCCGGAGATCCTGATCTCCCTGGCCGACTGCGAGAACATCGTCTGCTTCAAGGACAGCTCCGGCGACACCCGGCGCTTTATCGACGTGCGCAACCAGGTGGGCGACCGTTTTATCCTCTTCGCCGGCCTGGACGACGTGGTGCTGGAGAGCATCGCGGTGGGCGCCCAGGGCTGGATCTCCGGCATGTCCAACGTCTTCCCCCAGGAAGGCGAGACCATCTTCCGCCTGTGCCAGGCCGGGCGCTTCGCCGAGGCCATGCCGATCTACGAATGGCTGATGCCGATCCTCCATCTCGACGCCCGCCCGGACCTGGTGCAGTGCATCAAGCTGTGCGAAGAGATCGCCGGCCGCGGCAGCGCCCTCACCCGTCCGCCGCGCCTGGCCCTGCAAGGCGAGGATCGCGCCCACGTCGAACGCATCATGGCCAAGGCCCTGGCCAGCCGGCCGCAGCTGCCGGACGTCGGTCTGTAAGTGCCTCCCCTCTCCCGCTAGTGGGAGACGACTGCATGGATGCAGGAGGTAGAGCGACGCAGGATGCACAAGCCGAGGGGCCGGGGGAGAGGGCATGGCGTATCCGCGCCCTCCCTCGCCACCCGTTCTTCACCCATACAGGAGCCCCGTAATGCCCAGCATTCTCGGCCACAACTATATAGGCGGGGCCCGCAGCGCCGCCGGTAACCTGCTGTTGCACAGCCTCGACGCCGCCAGCGGCGAGGCCCTGCCCTATGGCTTCGTCCAGGCCAGCGCGGCGGAAGTGGCGGCCGCCGCCGAAGCCGCGGCCGACGCCTACCCGCTGTACCGCAGCCTGAGTGGCGAACGCCGCGGCGAGTTCCTCGAGGCCATAGCCGCCGAGATCGACGCCCTGGGCGAGGACTTCGTCGCCCTGGTCTGCCGCGAAACCGCCCTGCCCCCCGCGCGCATCCGCGGCGAACGGGCCCGCACCAGCGGCCAGTTGCGCCTGTTCGCCCAGGTGCTGCGCAGTGGCGACTACCTGGGCGCGCGAATCGACCGCGCCCAGCCGGAACGCCAGCCGCTGCCACGCGCGGATATCCGCCAGTGCCAGCTGGCGCTCGGCCCGGTGGCGGTGTTCGGCGCCAGCAACTTCCCCCTGGCCTTCTCCACCGCCGGCGGCGACAGCGCCGCGGCCCTGGCCGCCGGCTGCCCGGTGGTGTTCAAGGCCCATAGCGGCCATATGGCCAGCGCCGAATGCGTGGCCGACGCCATCCTGCGCGCCGCCGAAACAACCGGCATGCCGCCCGGGGTGTTCAATATGCTCTACGGCGGCGGCGTGGGCGCCTGGCTGGTGCAGCACCCGGCGATCCAGGCGGTGGGCTTTACCGGCTCGCTCAAGGGCGGCCGCGCCCTGTGCGACCTGGCCGCGGCGCGGCCGCAGCCGATTCCGGTATTCGCCGAAATGAGCTCAATCAACCCGGTGATACTGCTGCCCGCGGCGCTGAAGGCCCGGGGCGCACGGATCGCCGGCGAACTCAGCGCCTCGGTGGTGCAGGGTTGCGGCCAGTTCTGCACCAAGCCTGGCCTGGTGATCGGCATTCAGTCGGCGGAATTCGCCGTGTTTGTCCGCGAGTTCGCCGCGCGCATGGCCGACCAGCCAGCCCAGACCATGCTTAACGCCGGCACCCTGAAGAACTACGAGAAAGGCCTGGCCGCGCTGCAGGCCCACCCGGGCATCCGCCACCTGGCCGGCCAACCGCAACAGGGACGCCAGGCCTTCCCCCAGCTGTTCCAGGCCGATGTCGGCCTGCTGCTGGGCGGCGACCCGCTGCTGCAGGAGGAAGTCTTCGGGCCGACCACGCTGCTGGTCGAGGTGGCCGACGCGGCCGAGCTGCAACGCGCCGTACAGGCCCTGCACGGCCAGCTGAGCGCCAGCCTGATCGCCGAACCGGCCGACCTGCAGCAGGCCGCCAGCCTGGTGGCGCTGCTGGAGCACAAGGCCGGGCGCCTGCTGCTCAACGGCTACCCCACAGGCGTGGAAGTCTGCGACGCCATGGTCCACGGCGGCCCCTACCCGGCCACCTCGGACGCTCGCGGCACCTCGGTCGGCAGCCTGGCCATCGCGCGCTTTCTGCGCCCTGTGTGCTACCAGAACTATCCGGATGAACTGCTGCCCAAGGCCCTGCAAAACGCCAACCCCCTGGGCATCGAACGCCTGGTGGATGGCCGGAGCACACGCGCACCGCTGCTCTGATTTCGTGTCGGCACGGATAGGCGGCGCACGTGATTTCACCCCGGCTGCGGCCGGGGTTTTTTATAGGCGCTGTCCCAATGCGGTGTTGCATGGGGCAGACCCGAGCCCTTCTCGCAGAGGCCGCAATGGGTAGGGTGCGCCGTGCGCACCAACGCAGGCAACGAACACCGGTGCGCACGGCGCACCCTACACAGGCCCTCTCACGCTCAGTGGCGATAACCGAACGCAACAGGCTATTGCGGTATCGCCTTTTTATCGGCGAGATCCAAGCCTTGGCTTAATCCAGCAGGGTCTGTAGCTCGTCATACAATCCCTGCGCGATCTCCACTCCTTGCTCCAGGCTGCGCGCCCGGGCGGCGTAACGGCGCTGCGAGGGCAGGCGCGCGCCTTGCTCCTGCATGGCCATAAACAGCGCCTCGGCGCGGGCCAGGTGCTGTGGGGCCTGCTCGCCGAGAAAGCGCTGCGGGTCCAGGGCGATAAGCAATTCGCCGTGGTAGGGCAGTGCCTTGCTGCCCTGGTCGAAGGCACTGGATTCGAGGCTGGTCATATCGCCGATCAAGGGCCCGGCGATCAACTCGACCATGGCCGCCAGGGCCGAGCCCTTGTGCCCGCCGAAGGTCAGCATGGCGCCCCGCTCCAGCACCTCGGCCGCGTCGCTGCAGGGCTGGCCGTGGCGATCCACGCCCCAGCCGGGTGGCAGCGGCTGGCCAGAACGGCGATGCAGCTCGATATCGCCGCGGGCGATGGCGCTGGTGGCGAAGTCGAAGATAAAGGGCGGCTGGCCGGGCCGTGGCCAGCCAAAGGCGATGGGGTTGGTACCGAACAGCGGCCGGCTGCCGCCGGCCGGGGCCACATAGGCCTGGGTCGGGTTGCAGGCCAGCGCCACCAGGCCCAGTTCGGTCAGCGCCTCCAGCTCCACCCAGAGGGCGGAAAAATGCACACAGCGGTTGATCGCCAAGGCGGCGATGCCATTGGCCCGCGCCTTGGCGGCCAGCAGCGGCAGGCCGGCGGCGAAGGCCAGCTGGGAAAAGCCGCCCTGGGCCTCCACCCGCACCAGCCCCGGGGCCTGGTCGATCACCTGCGGCTCGGCGCAGGGCTCGACCTTGCCGGCCTCGAGCGTCTTGATGATGCCGAGCAGGCGATACAGGCCATGGGAGGCGCAGCCATCGCGCTCGCCGGCCAGCACCGTGGCGCCTATGGCCCGCACATAGGCCGCGCTGAAGCCGTGTCGACGCAGAATGGCCTGCGCCAGTTGCTCGGCCTGTTCCAGGGTCAATCGCCGCATCCGTCGCCTCCTCCAGGTCAATAAAGCCAAGAGTGGCCCAGGCCGCTGTCCGCGACTTGATCGCTTTGCCCCGGCCTTATGCCGAATTCGGCATAGCCGCAGTGGCCGAACTCGCAGGCCGTTGAAAAACGTAGGCGAGGCAGCCGAGACAAGGCGAAAACAGGCGAGGACGCGGAGTTTACGAGCTGTAAATGAGCACTACTCGCTTCGCTCGCCCTTCGGGCCGCGCTAAAGCGCGTTAGCCGCAAGCGGCTTGCCGAGCCTGTTTTTAACGCCGTATCGGCAACGCAGGTAGTTTTTCAACAGCCTGCTACGCCCGTGGCTGAGCGGCGCGGCTTAGCTCCAGGTAATTGGCGACTAGCAGCTCGGGGTAGTCGACCAGCTTATGCTGCAGCTGGCGCTGCTCGGCATAATTCTCGATGGCGCGGCGGTATTCCATGCGCCGTTGATCGAGCAGCTTGCGCCGTGCCTTGGCTTCGCTGGTGGCGTGACTCTGGGCTTTTTCCAAGTAAGCAGACATAGGGGGACTCCCAAGCTGAATAACGGGAATCCCAGCATCTGCCCTGGATATGACGCTTTAATGGCCAAGCAATAACGCTGCGGTGACATCAGTGCGTAGGGTGGACATGGCGAAGCCTTGTCCACCGGTTGCGAGCGGAGGGCGGACAAGCCGTGCGGCATGTCCGCCCTACATCTCTTAGTCTTCGACGCTCTTATGCGCCTTCGGCGACAGACGCAGGCTGCGCAAGCTGCGCTTGACGCTCTTCAGGTGGTTGACCAGGCCCGGGCCGCGGGCCATGGCCACGCCCATGGCGAGCACGTCGATCACCACCAGGTGGGCGATACGCGAGGTCAGCGGGGTGTAGATCTCGGTGGC
>Ga0209343_10006091_pt1 | contig 14494 bp, 11 predicted proteins | sample RifCSPlowO2_02_FD_184026 | JGI IMG/M metagenome (GOLD analysis project Ga0209343, IMG submission 184026) | Groundwater microbial communities from Rifle, Colorado - Rifle CSP2_plank lowO2_0.2 (SPAdes) (version 2) | ecosystem: Environmental > Aquatic > Deep subsurface > Groundwater | place... | reverse complement strand
TTGCCTCGTTTGCCAGCTTTGCGCAAACCCAGATCACCGTGGTGAACTTTGGTGGAGCCAACGGCAACGCGCAAAAGAAAGCGTATTTCGAGCCCTACGAAAAAGCCACCGGCAACAAGATCGTTGGCGTGGAATACAACGGAGAGCAAGCCAAGATCAAGGCCATGGTCGAGTCCAAAAACGTGACCTGGGACGTGGTGGAAGTGGAAAGCCCCGACGTGACCCGTGGTTGCGACGAAGGCCTGTTTGAAAAAATGGACTATCAAAAAATCGGTGCCAAGTCGGACTTCACGCCTGCCGCAGTGCACGAGTGCGGCATCGGCACCTTTGTGTGGTCCACCGTGATGGCCTTCAACGCCGACAAAATCAAGACCGCTCCCGTGACCTGGGCTGACTTCTGGGATACCAAGAAGATCCCCGGCAAACGTGGCATGCGCAAGGGCGCCCGCTACAACCTCGAATTCGCTTTGATGGCCGACGGTGTGGCGGTGCAAGACGTGTACAAGGTGTTGGCCACCAAGGACGGTGCGGAGCGCGCCTTCAAGAAGATGTCCGAGCTCAAGTCCAACATCCAGTGGTGGGAAGCAGGCGCACAGCCTCCCCAGTTTCTGGTGGCCGGTGACGTGGCTTTGACGACCGTGTACAACGGCCGTATCGACGCCGCACAACGCGAAGGCAAGAACCTGCAAATCACCTGGACCGGTGGCATCTATGACCTGGACTACTGGGTCATGCCCAAGGGCGGCAAGAACCGCGACGCGGCGCTGAAATACATCGCCATGGCCAGCAGCGCGGCCGAGCAAAGCGAGTACGCCAAGCTGATTTCCTACGGCCCCACCAACACCAAGGCCCTGGCCAAGCTGGACGCCAAAACCCTGGGCCTGCTGCCGACATCGGCTGCCAACTCCAAGACCGCACTGCAGTTCAACGTGAGCTTCTGGGCGGACCAAGGCGAGGCTCTGGAAAAGCGCTTCGCTGCCTGGGCTGCACAGTAATCTGAGTGAATAAAGAGATCGCGATGACCACGTCAACGACCGCCCTGCCCGCCTCTGCCGTATTGCCCGCCAACTTGGCGAGACAACTGAAACGGGCGGAGCGCCGCAAACGTCTCCTATCGATCTCCCTCACCATGCCCTTGCTGGTGTTCCTGGTGGTCATCTTTCTGGTTCCCATTGCCGCATTGCTGATGCGTGCCGTGGAAAACCCGGAGGTGGCCAACACCTTGGGACGCACCGGTGAGGCGCTGGCCCAGTGGGACCGCAAAACGGCCCCACCGGATGCGGCCTACGCCGCGTTGGCGACCGACCTGGCCGCCATCCAAGAACAATCCGATGCCGGCGCGCTGGCGCGCCGGCTCAACAGTGAAGTCAGCGGCGCACGCTCGCTGGTGATGGGCACCTACCGTGCCTTGCCCTTCGACCCGGCACTCAACCCGGCCCAGGTCCACCAGCGCATGCTGGAAGTCGATGCCCGCTGGGACGATATTGCCTACTGGCAAGCCATTGCCAAAAACAGCAAGCGCTGGACACCCGACTACCTGCTGGCTTCCGTGGACCTGCAACGCGATGCGCAGGGCACCATCACCCGGGTGCCAGACGAGGCCGCCGCCTTTGGTCGCATCTTGCTGCGCACCTTTGAGATCAGTGCCGTGGTCACCCTGTTTTGCCTGCTGCTGGGCTACCCGCTGGCGTACTGGCTGTCCACACTGACGGAACGCCAGGCCAATATGTGCATGATTTTGGTGCTGGTGCCCTTCTGGACCTCGATTCTGGTGCGCGTGGCGGCCTGGATCGTGCTCTTGCAGACCAACGGCCTGGTCAACCGCGCCCTGATGGGCATGGGTTTGACGGACGAACCCGTGGCCCTGCTGTTCAACCGCCTGGGGGTGGTGATTGCCATGGTGCACATCCTGCTGCCCTTCATGATTTTGCCGCTGTACAGCGTGATGAAGTCGGTGCCACCCACCTACCTGCGTGCTGCGGTGTCGCTGGGCAGCTCGCCGCTGGCCGCCTTCTTCAAGGTCTATGTGCCACAAACCTACCCTGGCATGGGCGCCGGTGGTCTGCTGGTGTTTATCTTGAGTATTGGTTACTACGTCACCCCTGCCCTGCTGGGCGGCGCCGATGACCAGATGTTGAGCTACTACATCGCCCAGTACACCAACGTCAATGTCAACTGGGGCATGGCCTGTGCCTTGGGTGCGGTGCTTTTGTTTACCACCTTGGTGCTCTACGGCATTTACCGCCGCGTCGTGAAATCTGAACTTAGTCTGGGGTAATCCGCATGTCCAAACCCTTCCTCCCGGTATTTCCGGCCTATGCCACGCTGGCCGACAAGATAGGCTGGTACGCCTTGCGCGGCGTCTGCATCAGCGTGCTGCTGTTCTTGTTGCTGCCCATTTTGGTCATCATTCCGCTGTCGTTCAGCAACAGTTCCTTCCTGGCCTACCCGATTCCCGGCTGGTCCCTGCAGTGGTACGACAACCTGTTTTCCTCGGACGACTGGGCGCGCGCCACCCGCAACAGCTTCATCGTGGCCCCCCTGGCCACGCTCCTGGCCACCGTGCTGGGCACCATGTCCGCCGTGGGTCTGGCGCGGGTGAACTTCATCGGCAAAGGCGCCTTGATGAGCCTGCTGATCTCCCCCATGGTGGTGCCTATCGTGGTGGTGGGGGTGAGTACCTACCTGTTCTTTGCCAAGATCGGTCTGTCCGATACCTACACCGGTCTGGTGCTGGTCCACGCCGCCCTGGGTGCACCCTTTGTGCTGACCACGGTGCTGGCCACCCTGCAGAGCTTTAACCACAACCTGGTGCGTGCATCCTTGAGCCTGGGTGCCGGGCCGCTGGAAACTTTCTTCCGCATCACACTGCCCATCATTGCACCGGGCGTGATCTCAGGTGCGTTGTTTGCGTTTGCCACTTCGTTCGACGAAGTGGTGGTGACATTGTTCATCGCCGGTCCGACCCAGGTCACCCTGCCGCGCCAGATGTTCACCGGTATCCGTGAAAACATCTCGCCCACCATCGCGGCCGTGGCCACGCTGCTCATCATCTTCACCACCGCGTTGATGCTGGGTCTGGAGTGGCTGCGCGGACGCCGCCGCTAAAACGAGCTCTTCCACGATGATCCGCATTCTGTTCACCCTTATTGCGGCGCTGGCCTGTGCCGCACAGGCCCAAGCGCTGACCATTGCCAACTTTGGCGGCGCCAACGGCAAAGCCCAGGACGCGGCTTTTATCAAGCCCTTCTCCCGCGCCCGTGGACAAGAGGCCAAGGGCATCGAATACACCGGCGATCTGGCCCCCATTCGTGCCATGGTGCGCGACCGCAAAGTCACTTGGGACGTGGTGGAGGTGGAGTCCACCGACCTCAAAGTGGGCTGTGACGAAGGTCTGTTTGAGCACATTGACCGCACGGCCATTCCCCATGCCAGCTTTCTGTTGCCGGGAACGGTCAAGGACTGCGGTGTAGGTGCATTCGTGTGGTCCACCGTCATGGCCTACGACGCCCACCGTTTCAAGGAGGCACCGCGCACCTGGGCGGACTTTTGGAACGTGCAACGCTTTCCCGGCAAACGCGGGCTGCGAAAAGGCGCGCGCTACAACCTGGAAATCGCACTGATGTCAGACGGCGTCAAACGCCGGGAGGTGTATGCCGTGCTGGCCACCGAGGCGGGGCTGAACCACGCCATCGCCAGATTGGAGCAATTGAAGCCCCACATCGTCTGGTGGGAATCCGGTGCGCAACCACCCCAGCGCTTGGCATCTGGTGAAGTCAGCATGTCCACGGCCTTCAACGGTCGCATTGCCGCCGCCAACCGTGAGGGCGCCAACCAGCTCACCATTGCCTGGACCGATGCCATCCATGAGCTGGATTACTGGGTCATCGTCAAAGGGTCACCCAAGGCCGCCATGGCGCAGGCCTTCATCAATTTTGCAACCTCGGAAGAATCCCAATTGGCGTTTTCACGCGAAATCCCGTATGGCCCGACGCACTTCGGTGCCATCTTTCGCTACGACGTCGGCCGCAGCCGTCCGGCATCCGGCTCGGACACCCACTTGGTGGACCTGACCATGGCTATCAGTGACTTGCCCTCCGCGCCGGGCAACCTGCGGCGTTCACTCGCCTTTGATGCCAGTTTCTGGACCCAGCGTGGCAGTGCCATTGAAAAGCGCGTTGCGCAGCGCATGCAATGACCCCAATGAACACACACATCCAGCGCGGCGAACGCTTTCGCGCATTGCACACGGGTGCATCCACTTTTGTGATGCCCAACGCCTGGGACGCCGGCAGCGCCTGCATCCTGGCCGACAGCGGTTTCCAATGCCTGGCTACCACCAGCGCGGGCATTGCCTACTCCTTGGGCCAGCCGGACTACGAGGGGTGCGTCAGCCGCTCGCAGATGATGGAGTGCATTCACCGCATTGCAAGCGCGGTCGATGTGCCGGTGAGCGCCGACCTGGAAGCGGGTTTCGGTGCCACGCCCGAAGACGTGGCCGAGACCATCCGACTGGCGATCCAGGCCGGCGTGGTGGGCGGCAACATTGAAGACCTGTCAGGCGACCCGCAAACGCCACTTTTCGACATCGGTTTGGCCGCCGAACGTATCCGCGCCGCCCGGGAGTCCGCCGACCACAGTGGTGTTCCCTTCACACTGACGGCACGCACCGACTGCTACTTGACCGGCGTCCCCTCGCCTTTTGCCGAAGCAGTCCGCCGCCTCAACCGGTTCCGTGAAATGGGTGCGGACTGCCTGTTCGTGCCCGGCATCAAGGATGCAGAAACGATTGCCGCGCTGGTGCGCGAAGTCGATGGCCCCATCAGTGTGGTCATGGGGCTCACGGGGAGTGCCTTCACTGTGTCGCAACTGGGTGGCCTGGGCGTCAAACGCATCAGCATTGGCGGCAGCCTGGCCCGCAGCGCACTCGGTCTGGTGCGCCGCGCGGCCCAAGAGATGCTCCAGCACGGCAGTTTCAGCTTTGCCGAGCAGCAAATCCCCGACGCGGAACTGTGCAGCTTCTTTGCATCCATTCACCCCAGCCAGGGCTAATATGAAAAACCAACCCCTCTCCGGCAACGCCATGCCCCGCTTTGGCGGCATTGCCAGCATGATGCGTTTGCCACTGGCCAGTTCCTCACAAGGGCTGGACGCCGCCTTCATCGGCATCCCGCTGGACATCGGCACCTCGCACCGCCCCGGCGCACGTTTTGGCCCGCGCCAGATTCGCGCCGAGTCCTGCCTGCTGCGGCCCTACAACATGGCCACGGGAGCCGCACCTTTTGACACGCTGCAGGTGGCCGATTTGGGCGATGTGCCCATCAACACTTACTCGCTGGCCAAATCCCTCCCCATCATCACCGAGTTTTACGAGGAGATGCTCAGCGCCAGTTGTATACCGCTGACCCTGGGCGGCGACCACACCATTGCGCTGCCCATCCTGCGCGCCATGGCGGCCAAACACGGGCCGGTCGCCCTGGTCCATGTGGATGCCCACGCCGACGTCAACGACGACATGTTTGGCGAAGCCATTGCACACGGCACGCCGTTTCGCCGGGCTGTGGAAGAAGGGCTGCTGCAAACCAACAAGGTGTGGCAAATCGGCCTGCGGGGCAGCGGCTACAGCGCGGAAGACTTTGACTGGCCGCGCCAGCAGGGCTTTACCGTGGTACAGGCGCACGAGGTCTGGTACCAGTCCCTCGCGCCCCTGATGGCGCGGGTGCGCGAGGCCATTGGGGACGCCCCCTGCTACCTGAGCTTTGATATTGACGGCATCGACCCCGCCTTTGCCGGGGGCACCGGCACCCCGGAAATTGGGGGACTGACCGTACCGCAAGCGCTCGAAATCATCCGGGGCTGCCGGGGCCTGAACCTGGTCGGGGCCGATCTGGTCGAAGTGTCTCCCCCCTACGACCCCAACGGCAACACCGCCCTGCTGGGTGCCAACCTGTTGTTTGAAATGCTGTGTGTGCTGCCTGGCGTGCACTACCGTTGATTTTTGATCTTTGCACCACCCCATGACCCTATCCCCACGTCCCCAAGCCGTTCCCACCGTGCAGGTGTCCAACGACCAGGTCATCGTGACCGAATGGCGCTTTGCGCCCGGTGCCGAAACCGGCTGGCACACCCACGGCCACCACTATGTGGTCGTGCCGCAAACCAATGGTGCACTGCAATTGGAAACCCCCGAGGGGCCCAAAACCGTGCCGCTGGTGGCGGGCCAGTCCTATGCCCGCAGCATCGGTGTGCATCACAACGTGATTAACCCAACTGACCACGAAGTGGTTTTCATCGAAATCGAAGTGCGCTAACGCACCCCCTCCCATCCCCCTATGAGTTCATCCATGCAAAACCTGACTGGCCCCCTCTCCCAACTCAAAGACCCCACCCTGCTCAAGACCGACGCGCTGATCAACGGCCAATGGATCAGCGGCTCCAGCCGATTCGACGTCTGCGACCCCGCCACCGGTGAAAAACTGGCCGATGTCGCCAACCTCGGTCCCCTGGACGCCGAAGCCGCCATCGCCGCCGCCAATGCCGCTTGGCCGGCCTGGAAAGCCAAAACCGCCAAGGAGCGCAGCATCCTGCTGCGCAAATGGTTCGACCTCTTGATGGCCAATCAGGACGACCTGGGCCGCATCATGACCGCCGAGCAGGGCAAGCCGTTTGCTGAGGCCAAGGGCGAAGTCGCCTATGGCGCCAGCTTCGTCGAGTGGTTTGCCGAGGAAGCCAAGCGGGTCAACGGCGAAACCTTGCCCCAGTTCGACAACAACCGCCGCCTGATGGTCCTCAAGCAGCCCATCGGTGTCTGTGCCGCCATCACCCCCTGGAACTTTCCCCTGGCCATGATCACGCGCAAGGTGGCCCCCGCCCTGGCCGCCGGCTGCACCGTGCTGATCAAACCGGCAGAGTTGACACCGCTGACCGCCCTGGCCGCGGCCGAGCTGGCGGTTCGCGCCGGCATTCCCTCTGGTGTACTCAACATGGTGACGGCCGATGCCTCCAACAGCATTGCGGTGGGCAAGGTGATTTGTGCCAGCGACGTGGTGCGCCACATCAGCTTCACCGGCTCCACCGAAGTGGGCCGCATCCTGATGGCGCAAAGCGCCCCCACCATCAAGAAGCTCTCGCTCGAACTCGGCGGCAATGCGCCCTTCATCGTGTTTGACGATGCCGACCTGGACTCCGCTGTGGAAGGCGCGTTTGCCAGCAAGTACCGCAACGCCGGACAGACCTGTGTTTGCTCCAACCGCTTTTATGTCCAGGAAGGCGTGTACGACGCCTTTGTCGAGAAGTTCGCCGCCAAGGTGAAAACCGCCAAGATTGGCAACGGCTTTGAAGAAGGGGTCAACCAAGGCCCGCTGATTGAAGAGGCCGCGCTGGTCAAGGTCGAGCGCCATGTGGCCGATGCCGTGGCCAAGGGCGGCCGCGTGCTGGTGGGCGGCAAGCGCTTGCCCCACCTGGGCAGCGGCCAGTTCTTCGAGCCCACGGTGGTGGCCGACGCCACTGCGGAGATGCTGTGCGCCAAAGAAGAAACTTTTGGACCGTTTGCGCCGGTGTTCAAGTTCAGCACCGAACAAGAAGCCATCGATGCGGCGAACAATACCGAGTTTGGCCTGGCCAGTTATTTCTACACCCGCGACATGGGGCGCATCTACCGCGTGGGCGAGGCGTTGGAGTACGGCATGGTGGGGGTGAACGTGGGCATTTTGGCCACCGAGCATGTGCCCTTTGGCGGCGTGAAGCAGTCGGGCCTGGGGCGCGAGGGTTCGCACTTCGGCATGGATGACTATGTGGAGGTGAAGTACCTGTGTATTGGGGACATCCTGAAGTAATTCCATTTCCACGCGATATGCCGTTGCCCCTCCTGGTCGTGCCAAAGCACTGCCTGCGTCGGGGCGCCTCATCTCCCATTGATCTGAAAACGGAATGCTGCCTTCAGCAGGCCCAAGGGTTGCGCAAGGAGTGCGAAATATGAATCTCTTAACGAGAATGAAACTGGGCACCCGGCTTGCATGGGCCTTCGGTCTGCTGCTGGTTCTGCTCCTGGGCATTGCCGGCATGGCAGCGCAGCAAATTGGCGTGATCCATGGCGCGCTCAACTACTACACAGCCAATACCACGCCCTCCTTGCAAGCCGTGCGTTCATGGCAAGAAAGAATGGCCGCCATCCGCATGCTGCAGGCCCAGCATCTGATGACGGTTTCCGGGGACGAAATGGCGACCCTGGAGAGCGCCATCCAGCAAGCAAATACCCAGCTGACTACCGCCCTGGCGGACCACGAAAAGCTGTTGTCGGGGGACGAGGACAAAGAACTCTGGAAAAACGTCCTGTCCACAACCAGCTTGGCCATGGCCCACTGGGACAAGCTCAAGGACATTTCACGCCAAAGCTTGGCCGATCCAGAAAAAACCGAAGAAGCCCGCCGACTTTTCACCGGCAAATCGGAACGCTTGTTCAAGGCGGCGGCGCTGGCCATTGACAAGGAGTGGGAATTCAAATCCGGCATCGCCAGCCAACTGGCCCAGGCGGGTGCCGCCACCTACCGGATGTCCCTCTCCATGCTGGTGGTCGCCTGTGGTGTGGCTCTGGCGCTGGGTGTCGGTGCCGCGATCATGGTGGTGCGCTCCATCGGGCGCCAAATGGGTGGTGAACCCACCGAAGTGGCACGCATCGCCCTGTCCATCGCGGACGGTGATTTGAGCATGGCGGTTCCCACCAGGGCGGACGACACCAGCAGTGTTATGGCCGCCATGGCCACCATGCGCGAACGCCTGGCCCAGTTGGTGGGCGAAGTGCGCCAAAGCAGCGAAAGCATCGCCACCGGCTCGGCGCAGATCGCCACCGGCAATTCGGACCTGAGCCACCGGACCGAAGAACAAGCCAGCAACCTGCAGCAGACCGTCGTGTCCATGGAGCAACTGACTAGCACCGTCAAACACAATGCAGACACCGCCAACGAAGCCAACCGGCTGGCGTCCAGCGCTTCTGCCACGGCCGCACAGGGCGGCAACGCAGTCGCCCAGGTGGTCGCCACCATGCAAGGCATCGCCGCGTCCTCCAAAACCATCAGCGATATCACGGGCGTCATCGACGGCATTGCGTTTCAGACCAACATCCTGGCGCTCAACGCCGCCGTGGAAGCGGCACGCGCGGGTGAACAGGGCCGCGGCTTTGCCGTGGTGGCCAGCGAAGTGCGTTCACTCGCCCACCGTTCGGCCGATGCCGCCAAGGAAATCAAGAAATTGATTGGCGACAACGTGCAAAAGGTCGAAGCGGGTGCGCGCCAGGTCAACGATGCCGGGGTGTCCATGCGCGAAATCGTCACCCAGGTGCAGCACGTCAGCGAGCTCATTGGTGAAATGCACAGCGCAACGTCAGCACAATACCGCGACATCAGCCAGGTCAGCAGCGCCATTGGCCGCATCGACCAGGTCACGCTCCAAAATGCAGCCCTGGTCGAGGAAAGCAGTGCGGCGGCCGACAGTTTGAGAGCACAGGCGGCCAAGCTGGCCGAGGTGGTTCGCGTCTTCCAACTCAGCGGAGATTTCGGTGCCCCTACCATTCCACGCCCAAACGGTGTGAAGTTATTGAATGTGGGCTGAAAAGGGCGTGGTCCTGCAGTAAACTCGTGCAGTCCTGCGGGCGTCGTTCAATGGTAGGACTCTTGCTTCCCAAGCAAATAACGTGGGTTCGATTCCCATCGCCCGCTCCATCCGTGCCTACAATGTACCGATGGTCCCCACCCCATCCCCCGCCACTCCACTTGCCCGTCGCAAGCTGCCCATAGGCATCCAGACCTTTCGCAAAATTCGTGAGGCGGATGGCTACTACTACGTGGACAAAACTGGCTTGGCCATCGATTTGATTGAACAGGGTTCCAGTTATTTTCTCAGCCGCCCCCGGCGCTTTGGCAAAAGCCTGCTGCTGGACACCTTCAAAGACCTGTTTGAAGGCCGCCAGGAATTGTTCACCGGACTGGCGGCCGAAACCCGCTGGGACTGGAGCAAAAAACACCCCGTGATCCGGGTAAGTTTCTCCGATGGCGTATTGCGAAACCGCGGCGAGTTGGACCAGCGCATTCGCGATATCCTGCGCCAAAACCGCGTTGTACTGGCAGCCCCCCTGCCGGTGGGCTTACCCGAGGGTGACCTGGCAGGCAACTTCAGCGACCTGATCGCCCAGGCCCACCAAAAAGCCGGCCAGCGCGCCGTGGTTTTGATTGACGAATACGACAAACCCATTCTGGACAACATCAGCGACAGCCCCGCAGCGCTAGAGATGCGCGAGGGTTTGAAGAATCTGTACTCGGTGCTCAAGGGTTCGGATGAACATTTGAAGTTTGTATTTCTGACGGGTGTTTCCAAATTCAGCAAGGTCAGCCTGTTTTCGGGGCTCAACAACCTCAAGGACATCACGCTGGATGCCCGCTACAGCGCCCTGTGCGGCTACACCGATGCCGACGTGGAAACCGTGTTTGCGCCTGAGCTTGAAGGACTCGACCGCAAAGAAATCCGCCAGTGGTACAACGGCTACAACTGGCTGGGCACCAGCGTCTACAACCCCTTCGATTTACTTTTGTTGTTTGACAGCCGCGAATTTCGGCCCTACTGGTTTGAAACCGGCACCCCGACCTTTTTGATCAAACTTCTGAGCGATCGCCATTTTTTTACACCCGACCTGGCTCGTTTGCATAGCAGCATGGCGCTTCTTTCCGCGTTTGATGTGGACCAGATTGAACCCGAAGCCTTGCTGTTTCAGGCGGGATACCTGACGGTGTCCCACAGCAGTGAGCCCTTGCCTGGGCAGTGGGTGTACACCTTGGGCTACCCGAACCGCGAGGTGGAGTCGAGTTTGAATGCGGCATTGTTGGGGGGGTTCGGGGCACCGGAGCGCAGCTCGTTTGAGGCCCGCATCCAACTCATTGACTTGTTAAAAACGGTGAATCTGGGGGGGCTGAAGGATTTGTTCCACGCCTTCTACGCCACCATCCCCCACGACTGGTACCGCAAGAATGAACTGGCCCACTTTGAAGGCTACTACGCCAGCATTTTTTACAGCTACTTTGCTGCGCTGGGGCTGGACATTCGGCTGGAAGACACCACCAACAAAGGCCGCATCGACATGGCGGTGCTGTTCAACGGCAACGTGTTCCTGTTTGAATTCAAGGTGGTGGAACTCACGCCCGAGGGCCGCGCCATGCAGCAGCTTATGGACAAGGGATACGCCGACAAATACCAGGCCCGGGGCGAGCCCATCCACCTGATTGGCGTGGAGTTCAGCAAGACCAGCCGCAATATTGTCGGGTTTGAAACACAGACATTGCCAAGAACGGTTTGACGAGACTGGCATGCAATCCCTCTTGTTTGTGTGCATGGGCAATATTTGCCGCAGCCCCACCGCCCACGGCGTCATGCTACACAAGCTCAAGCAAATCCGCTGGGCTGACCGGGTGCAGGTGGATTCGGCAGGCACACACAACTACCACCCCCACAGCCCGCCCGATGTGCGTTCGCAAAAACATGCAGCCCTGCGGGGCTATGACCTCTCCAAGCTACGGGCCCGGCAGGTGCGCGAAGCAGACTTTGCGCAGTTCGACCTGATTCTGGCCATGGACTGGGACAACCTGTCCATGCTGCAAAAACGCTGCCCGGCGCAACACCAAGGCAAGCTGCGCAGGCTCACCGAGTTTTGCACCCAGCACCAGAGCGAAGTGGTGCCAGACCCCTACTACGGCGGGCCCAATGGCTTTGACCATGTGCTGGACCTGATTGAAGACGCCTGCGACGGCGTCATCCAACAACACTTCCGCCCATAAAAAAGCACAGGCGCTATCCAATTGATAGCTGCCTGCGCTTATTCCACCAGAGCCAGATGCCGAAAGCGCCGCTTTAAAAATCAGGGCTTGCAGCCGTACTGACCTTTTTTCGCATTTTCAAAATAGCTCAAATCACCTTTGCAGGTGGGTTTGGCGGCGGGGAACGCGGTGCCGGTTTTGGCTGCACAGGCAAAGGAGCCGGTCTTGGTGTTGGGCTTGCCGGAGAGTTTCCAACCCGGGGCACATACGGCAGCAGGCGTCATCGCGGCGGGGGTTGCGGCTTTCGCGGTGCCCGTCACCACAATATCCACCGCGCGCTCGGAGCCACCGCAGTTCGGGTGGTTTTGCACATTTCTGCCACCCAGGGTGACGTGGTAGGTGCCGGGCTTGTCATAGGTACGGGTCAGCACCAAGGGAACCGCGTTACTCACATCGCTGACAGCGTCTTTACCGGTGCCATCACCGAAGCCGACGACAAAGCCGCAGTAATTGGCATTGAGCACGTCAATGTTTGCGGTAATGGTCACCGGTTCGCCGACTTTGACCTTGGTAGAGGACGCTGCAATGGTGCCGAGCACCTGCGCCTGCGCAGCGCCTGCAAAAGCCAGACCGGCGGCCATCGCGACGGCCCATGTTGTCCGAATATTCATTGTGTTTCATCTCCAAAAAGCGTGCCGCTGTACCCGAGGTGGCAGCAGACCACGCCAATCGGATTTTCCGCTGCGAAAGAGCGCATGGGCAATGCGGCATCCGTTGATGCAGCAAAAACTTGGGCAAAGTGTGAAGAATTACCGCCCGCGCTGCAAACAACACGCCCTCAGGGCATTCGCCCACAAAAAAAGCGCAGTCGCTATCTAATTGATAGCTGCCTACGCTTATTCTGCCAGGGCTAGAGGCCTAAAACGCTTAGGAATTAGCTGAACGCGAAGTGCTCGTTGTCCATTTGCATGACCGAGCGCGTCGAGGACAGTGCGCCGGAGCGGTGGCTGTTGGCGCGGGGCATCATGCGTTCGAAGTAGAACTCGGCGGTTTGCAGCTTGGCGCGGTAGAACTCTTCAGACTCGGCGCCCTCGCCGCTGGCCAGCAGTTCTTCGGCCTTGGCCGCTTGCAGCGCCCAGTAGTAGCCCATCATCACGTAGCCGGAGTACATCAGGTAGTCCACGCTGGCCGCGCCCACCAGTTCGCGGTCCTTGGGGGCGCGCAGCATGATGGCGGTGGTCAGCACGTTCCACTCGGCGGCCCGCAGGCCCAGGTTACGCGCCATGGCGCCCAGGGGGGTGCGCGCCAGCATGTGCGGGCGGGCGAACTTGAGCATGGTGAGGGTGAAGTCACGCACGCATTTGCCCTTGGAGCCCAGCAGCACCTTGCGGCCCAACAAGTCCAGCGCCTGGATGCCGGTGGTGCCTTCGTACAGGGTGGAGATACGTGCGTCGCGCACGATTTGTTCCATGCCGTGCTCTTTGACGTAGCCGTGGCCACCAAACACCTGCACACCCAGGTTGGCCGCTTCCAGCCCCATTTCGGTCAGGAAACCCTTGAGGATGGGGGTAAAAAAGCCCAGCTTGTTGTCATATTCCTTGTACTTGGCCTGGTCGCCCTCGGCCGCCGCGTTGAACATGTGGTCGCCCAGTTGCAAAACGCCATAAATCATGGCGCGACCGCCTTCGGCAATGGCCTTTTGGGTGAGCAGCATGCGGCGCACATCGGGGTGCCAGATCAGTGCGTCGGCCTTGTTTTCGGGCTCTTTTTTACCGGACAGGGCACGCATGGAGCGGCGGTCTTTGGCGTAAGGCAGAGCACCCTGGAACGAAGCCTCAGCATGGCACACGCCCTGCACAGCCGTGCCCAGGCGGGCGGTGTTCATGAAGGTGAACATGGCTTCCAGGCCCTTGTTGGGCTCGCCGACCATGGTGCCTACCGCGTCGTCAAAGTTCAGCACCGCAGTGGCCGAGGCACAAATGCCCATCTTGTGCTCGATGGAGCCACAGCTCACGGTGTTGCGCTCACCCAGGGAACCGTCTTTCTTGACATTGACCTTGGGCACCACAAACAGCGAAATGCCGCGGGTGCCTTCGGGTGCGTCGGGCAGGCGGGCCAGCACGATGTGGACGATGTTTTCGGTCAGGTCATGTTCACCGGCGGAGATAAAGATCTTGGTGCCGGTGATCTTGAAGGTGCCATCCTTCTGGGGCACGGCTTTGGTCTTGACCTGGGCCAGATCGGTGCCGCACTGCGGCTCGGTCAGGCACATGGTGCCGGACCAGGTGCCTGCCACCAGTGCGGGAATGTACTGCTGCTTTTGCGCCTTGTTTCCGTACTGCAGCAAGGTGTTGATGCAGCCCACGCTCAAGCCCGGGTACATGGTGAACGACCAGTTGGCCGCGCCCATCATTTCGGATTTGAAGATGTTGAAGGACATGGGCAAGCCCTGGCCGCCAAACTCGGTGGGGAAGGACAGCCCTTGCCAGCCCCCTTCCACAAACTGTTGGTAAGCTTCCTTGAAGCCTTTGGGTGTGGTGACCACGCCGTCTTTAAAGTGGCAGCCTTCCTGGTCACCCGAGTGGTTCAGGGGGGCCAGCACCTCTTCACACAGGGTGGCAGCACCTTCCAAAATGGCATCCACCATGTCGGGGGTGGCGTCGGCGCCGTTGGGCAGGCTGGCGTAGTGGCTGGGG
>Ga0209343_10006089_pt1 | contig 14495 bp, 10 predicted proteins | sample RifCSPlowO2_02_FD_184026 | JGI IMG/M metagenome (GOLD analysis project Ga0209343, IMG submission 184026) | Groundwater microbial communities from Rifle, Colorado - Rifle CSP2_plank lowO2_0.2 (SPAdes) (version 2) | ecosystem: Environmental > Aquatic > Deep subsurface > Groundwater | place... | reverse complement strand
AATAATGTGTCATTACGAGGAGCGGAGCAACGAAGTAATCCCCTTAAAATATGAGATTGCTTCGCAACGACAATGTAACAATACTTAGTGCGTTTGTATTAGTAACTCCCTAACTCTTAAACTCCTAAACTCCTAAACTCTTAAACTTTCTGTATTCCCCTATGAACAGACAGGTTGTTGTAACAGGCATAGGCATCATATCGCCCCTTGAATCAGGCAGAGGGGTTGATTCATTCTGGCAGGAGGCGCTGACCGGCAGAGATGCAATAACACAGGTAGAGTCCTTTGATGCCAGTAAGTATGAATGCAAGATAGCAGGCGAGGTATCAGATTTGGGAATCGGGAATGCTGACAGGTGGATAAGCTTCCTTGATTTTGCATTCAAACAGGCAACTTTAGATGCAGGGATTGATGCAAGTGCAGGAGATTTTGGAGTATGTATCGGCACAGTTCTCGGAGGTATCCTTGCAGGACAGAAGGCATGGCAAGCCCTTGACAAGCCCTTTTGTCAAAGGCAAGAGAATAAGCCTGCCTTGCCTGAAAAATATCACCTCTATTCCGGTGAAAGATACCTTATAGATAAATATAAAATCAAAGGCCCTGTCCTTACTGTGTCCACTGCCTGCGCATCAGGCACAGATGCCATTGGAATAGGATACAGGAATATCCTTTGGGGAAAGGCCGATGTAATGGTGGCCGGCGGTGTTGATACGCTTAGCGAGTTTGCCTTCTGCGGTTTTAATAACCTCAAGGCTTTGACAAAGACCAAGGTAAGACCATTTGATAAAAACAGGGATGGCCTTGCCCTGGGTGAGGGCGCTGCCTTTCTGGTTCTGGAAGAAGCAGGCAGTGCAAGAAAAAGAGGAGCACGGATTTACGGCAGGATAACAGGCTATGCCTCAAGGGCAGATGCCCATCACATGACAGGGCCTGATAAAGAAGGCCGGGGTCTGGCATCGGCCATTAAAGCGGCATTAAAAGAGGCAGGCATATCAAAGCCTGATTATATAAATGCCCACGGCACAGGCACAATATATAACGATGCAATGGAGACAAAGGCGATAAAGCTCGCCTTCGGCAAATCCGCATACGAGATACCGGTAAGCTCTATAAAGTCCATGATAGGCCACAGCTTTGGCGCAGGCGGAGCAATAGAGGCAGCAACCTGCCTTCTCGCCATTAAGAATGGCGCAATACCTCCAACCATAAATTATCACGGAAAAGACCCTGACTGCGACCTTGACTATGTGCCCAATATAGCAAGAAAGGCCGATGTAAAAACAGCCATTTCTCTCTCTGCCGGTTTCGGAGGGCAGAATGCGGCTATTTTGTTTGGCGCAGTTGATTAACAGTTTGTTGAAAAACTCAACAAACTCTGATTGCACAGATAAAAGATTAGATTTCACAGATGACAGTTTTACCGTCATTCTGAGGGCAAAGTCCGAAGAATCTCAAAGCCGAGATTCCTCGCTTCGCTCGGAATGACAATTCTGTGTAATCATTTTTCATAGTCTGTGTAATCAAGGCTGTTGATGACTTTTTCAACAGCCTGTTAACAGGAATTAGGAATTGGAAATAATCTCTATCATTTGGTGCAACAAGATAAAAAGATATTTCGACAAAGAAAGGGAATCATACATGAAACGGATCCTGTTATCAGTGCTCTTTGTTGCCGCATTTGTTATTCCGGTGTTGTCCCAAACAAATCAGTCGAAAGCGACAGAGCGGGAGAAGGATGTGATTGCAGTGGTTCTCGGAAAGACGATCAATATCAAAGACAAGGACAAGGTGAACGGAGCGATTTTCGGGGCGCTTCTGGAACAATACGCGAAGGAGAACAAAATTGAGCCGACCGAGGCGGAACTCGATGCCTTTGTGCAGAAGACAGAGGAAAAGCAGAAGCAGCTGCAAGCCGAGTTTGAAAAGGACAGAAAAAAGTTAACACAGGAATTAAAATCTACGTCCCTAAATGAACAAGAGAAAAAAGAGAAAACCGCACGCCTGAAAACACTCGAAAACATCCTAAAGACGACCAAAAAAGTAGAGGAAGCGACTAAGGGAATGGAAGAACAGATGAGGTCGATGCGCCGAGCTATGGCGCAGCACTTCGTAAAATCATGGAAAATTAACAAATCCTTGTATGAGAAGTACGGGGGACGTATTATTTTTCAGCAGGCGGGGGTCGAGCCATTGGATGCGTATCGTGAATTCCTGAAAGAACAGGAGAAGAAAGGGGCATTTCAAATCCTGAACAAGGATTATGAAGCGTCCTTCTGGAAATATTTTATAAATGACGCTATGCATATGTTCTACCCAAAAGACGACGGCGCCAAGTTCATGAAAACTCCATGGTGGCTCATGGACAAACCTATTGAGTGAGGAATTCCGGTGACACCGAGGAATTACGGTGACACCATACTCAATTCAGGTTTTCAAGCCACTGTCAGCATTTCCCGCCGCAAGATTGCTGCTCTTTCCAACTCCCTTTTCTTGACTTACCGGCCTTAGTTGCTTTAAACTCTGCATATAAAGTTGGAAAGTAGAAGATAAGATGCTTAAGAGCCATGAGGCAGTAAAGGATGAGATGAAGGTTATAGTTGTCGCTAAAGAGCCTATGGAGTAAGTCATGCGTCCGATTGAGATACTTAAAAGACACTTCGGCTACAGCGCTTTTCGCCTGGAGCAGGAGGCCGTCATTGAGCACATCCTGTGTAAGAAGGATGCGCTGGTACTTATGCCTACCGGCGGGGGAAAGTCGCTCTGCTACCAAATACCTGCCATGATTTTTGACGGTATCACGGTGGTCGTATCTCCCTTGATATCTTTGATGAAAGATCAGGTTGATGCATTGACAACCAATGGCATTTCGGCTGCGTATCTCAACTCCTCCCTATCCGATGCTGAGTATAGGGATGTCATCCGCAGGATGAAGATGAGGGAGCTCAAGCTTATCTATATAGCCCCGGAGAGGTTGATGGCCGGAGGCTTCATCCAGTTCCTGAAGACTCTCGATATCTCCTTCTTTGCCATAGATGAGTCCCACTGCATATCGCAGTGGGGACATGACTTCAGGCCCGAATATCTCCAGTTAGCCGCAGTAAGGAAACATTTCCCCCGTGTGCCTGTGGCGGCGTTGACTGCCAGCGCAGATGTCGTTACAAGGAAGGATATCGTTGAGAAGCTCAACATCAGGGAAGCAAGGCAGTTTATATCCAGCTTTAACCGTCCGAATATACACTACTTTATCGAGCAGAAGAGCGATCCCTATGCCTTGTTGAGCGCCTATGTAAGGAGACACAAGGATGATTCGGGTATTGTATACGCTCTGTCCCGCAAGTCTGTGGAAGATTTGGCGGAAAGATTAAGGAGCGACGGTTTTTCGGCCCTCCCTTATCATGCGGGACTGGATAAGGCTGCCAGGAACAACCATCAGGAGCAGTTTATAAGGGACGAAGTCAAGATCATAATTGCCACTATCGCCTTCGGGATGGGGATAGACAAGTCTAACGTGCGCTATGTGATCCATTACGACCTCCCCAAAAATATTGAGAGTTATTATCAGGAGACAGGAAGGGCAGGCCGTGACGGCTTAAGGAGCGAGGCGATCCTTTACTACAGCGGCGGAGATGTCTTCAAATTAAAGAGGTTTGCGGAGGTAGAAGGAAACCCGGAGCAGACCCGCATCATGCTTAGTAAGCTCAATAAAATGGTTGATTTCTGCGAGTCCATGACATGCCGGAGGAGGTATCTCCTGAACTATTTCGGGGAGGATTTCCCGGAATACTGCGGAAGCTGCAATGTGTGCCTGAGTTCCTATGAGCGGATCGACGGCACAGCCATTGCCAGAAAGGCCATTTCTGCTGTGGTTCAGGTAGGCGAAAGGTTCGGGATAGGTTATCTGATCGACATCCTGAGAGGTTCGAAGGGAGAAAGGATTTCAGCCGCCCACAAAGGCCTGAAGGCTTACGGCGCCGGTTCGGAGACGAGCACGGAGAACTGGCGGGGGTATTTCAGGGAGTTGATCCGGCAGGGTTACCTGAGACAGGAAGGAGACAAGTACCCTGTTTTAAAGCTGACGGATAAAGGAAGAAAGATATTGGATGGAAAGGAAGTGATGACCCTTATCAGACCTGTTGAGAGGAGAGAGGCTTCAAAGACCGCCGAAGACTCCTATGAAAGAGGGCTGTTCGAAGAGCTAAGACGGATAAGGGCCAGGCTTGCGCAGGAGGCGAACCTGCCCGCGTATATCATCCTTTCCGACAGCACACTTATTGAGCTGGCTAAATACCTTCCACAAAATATGGGCGAGCTTAGATTGGTCTCAGGGTTCGGGGAGGTGAAAATTGAAAGGTATGGATCCCTCTTTTTGAAGACCGTTCAGGAATACTGTAAAAAGCGTGGGCTCCAGTCTCTTATTCATCTCAAGTCCCCTAAACGTCAGCGCAGCAAGAAGTATGACAAGCCCCCGACTGAATCTATCGGGGGCAAGCCGGGAAAGGATGATACAAAAGAGATATCGCTTAAGATGTACAAAGATGGAAAGAAGGTGGAGGAGATTGCCAAAGAAAGAGGTCTTATTCCCGACACCATAATGGGACATCTGGCCTTTTATATACCCCAGGGGATTATAAGGGTAGAGGAGTTGATGCAGCCGGAAAAGATACCTGCTATAAGCAAGGTCGTTAAGATACATGGAGTGGATTCGCTTGGGGCGATTAAACGGGAGTTGGGAGACAGTTACAGTTACGGAGAGATAAAGGCGGTAATAAATTATCTCGGGGGGGAAGGGTGAGGCCTAAAGTGCTCCTTGTCAATCCCCCTTACACTGCATGGGATGCATCTGTTCCCCTGCCAAAGACGTTGGAGAATACAACGCCCTCCTTCGGGCTGTGCTGTCTTGCCTCGGTTTTAAGGGAAAAAGGGTATGAGCCGAAGATATTGGAGGCTGGCGCGCTGCAGCTCACCCTTAAACAGACCCTTGCCTGTATAATAAAGGAGCGGCCTCGGGTGGTGGGGTTCAGGGCATCCACGATTTCTTTTAATAATGCGGCGCTTCTGGCAAAAGAGATAAAGGAATATGATAAAAATATTATAACCCTTATCGGCGGGCCTCATGTTACTGCCCTTCCAGTGGAGACCATCCAGGATTTTCCGCAGTTTGACGCAGGGATAATCGGCGAGGGGGAAGAGACCTTTCTTGAATTCCTTGAGGCTGTTAATAAAAAAGGCATAAGCCCTGCAGATGATATTGGCTGGATAAAGGGGCTGGTTTTCAGACATAACGGCACGGCAAGGCTTGCGCCAAAAAGGCCGTATATAGAAAATCTGGATACCCTGCCAATGCCTGCGTGGGATTTGCTGGAAGGCTTCCCTGAACGTTATCAGCCGCCGCTTATGAGCTATAAGGAGCTTCCAGTGGCATCCATGGTTACATCCAGGGGATGCCCGTTTCAGTGCATATTCTGCGACAGGTCTGTATTCGGAAACCGCTACAGGTGCTACAGCGCAGATTATGTCATAAAGATGATAGAGCATCTTGTGGAAAGATATCGAATCAAGCACATTATATTTTATGACGACCTCTTCGCAGCCTCCAAGGCAAGGCTCAAGGCTATCTGCGAGAGGATTATTGATAAAAATCTTAATATAAGCTGGACATGCGACGCAAGGGTGAATACAGTAACACCTGAAACCCTTGCACTGATGAAAAGGGCCGGGTGCTGGGAGATTGCATATGGCATAGAGAGCGGCTCGCAGAAGATACTTGACCTTGTGGCAAAGGGGATTACATTAGAGGAGATAGAAAAGGGCGTACGGTGGACACATGATGCGGGCATAAAGGTAAAGGGGCTTTTCATGATGGGGCATCCCATTGAGACCCGCGAGACCATTAAAGAAACCATTGACCTCGCCAAGAGGCTTCCCTTTGATATCATCAACATCAGCAAATTTACCCCTTTTCCAGGCACAGAGATATATAAAGATGCCCACAAATACGGACAGCTTAACCCTGACTGGAAAAAGATGAATGCCATGAATTTTGTTTTTATCCCGCATGGATTTACTGAAAAGGAATTGGACTGGGAGTACAAAAAGGCCATTGCAAAATATTACTGGAGGCCGCAAAAGACTCTCTCACTTTTCATTGTCATGCTCAAAGACCCGGCAGGGATTAAAAGGCTTTTAAGGGCAGGCTGGGACGTCCTGATGTTTTTCATTTTAAAGATGGGAAGGGTAAAGACTGCTTAAAATGCAGTTGCAATATTTAATTGTATTGTGCTATCTTGTGGTCATGGAGGTGGTCATCTTATATGAAGCTTATGACTGTGAAAGAGTTTAGGGATAAGGCTACAAAGGCATTAAAAAGCAAAGAGCCCGTTATAATTATGAGGAGAGACGCGATGGCGGGGATATTTTTCCCGGTACCTTTAGGGACAATACCATTTGAGCTCAAGAAAGATATTTTCCTCAATCTTACAGAGTCAATAAGAAAAAGATTAGAGGCCCGGAAAGTCAGTGAAAACGAGGTGCTGGAAGATTTTGAAAAACATAGAAAGGCTCGCCGTAGACTCTAATCCGATTATCTCTGCCCTGATAGGTGGGAAGGGTAGGGACATATTCTTAAAGGTAGATGACAGCGCCTTTTATACAACCGCCTTCAATTTCAGGGAGGTTGAGAAATACATACCTGTTCTTTCCTCTAAAAGAGAACTGCCGCTTGACGACCTTTACCTTGCCCTTTCTTTGCTCCCTCTTACCATATGTGATGAGGAGTTTTATAAAAGTGAGATGAGTAAATCTAAAAGGCTTATAGAAAAAAGAGACCCTGATGATGCCCATCTCCTCGCCCTTGCGCTTAAACTTAAATGCCCTATATGGAGCAATGATAAAGATTTTGAAGATACGAATGTTAAGGTTTACAGCACTTTAGACCTGCTTAAACTCTTTGAGCGTTTGTAGCTGACGGCTGTATAAATATTGTAAGTTCACTCATGGATACAATGATTTACATAACAGGCGTTGGGACATGCAGACAAGTTCCGGTCAAGATAGAGACGCCAAAGGCAGTAAAAACTGTAATTAAGGCAGAGGAACTCGCCCTTGCCGCACTATCTGCAGCGCTGAAACAAATTAGAAATTTGGAGTTAGAAACTGGTATTGTCTTCGGCATAGATAATGCCATAGACAGATGTAAAGAAGAATTTTTTAAAGGCCTTCTCGCAGAAGGTCCCATTGGCGCAAGCCCTCTGCTTTTTCCTTACACAAGCCATAATGCCATAACAGCCCAGGCGACCATTGCCTTTGGCATAAAGGGAGAGGATATCACCATTACCAGCGGGGCACTGTCTTTCCTTAAGGCCATTGAATACGGCTTTGAGCTACTGCATAGAGGTGTGATGAGGTCAGTTATTGCAGGCGGTGTTTCAGAAAATGAGGCAATGGTTGTGGTAATGGAGAGCCTAACCCCTGATGAGGCGCAAAGAAAAAGAGGGGCTGGAATCTCCTTGAAAGAGGTTACGGGCTATGATGCTAAATTAGGAATTGGGAATTGGAAATTAGGAATTAAGAACCCTTTGCCGCGGGATGAGGTGGAGATAAAATCAATAGAGGACTCTTTTCGTGTTGTGGAAGATTTTATTAAAGGGAAATCCGAGTTGACTACAGAAAACTGGATACTGCAAGTAAAAGCTTGAATATTATACTTTAAATCTTTTATAGTATATTTCATGGGTCTTGCATCAGATATAGACAGAAAAGATACAAGCGAGATATCCGGCATTCAGGCCGCACTCCTTAAAGAAACAGCCGCCTACCTTTACAAAAACTCTCCATTTTACAGAAAAAAAATTGGCAGCCTGCCGGATATAAAGGCCATAGATGATATCAGCAGGCTTCCCATAACAACAAAGGACGACCTGCAAAAGGACAACTGGGGGTTCCTCTGCGTGCCTAAAAACAATCTATCAGAGATTGTGGCAACCACAGGGACAACAGGCGCGCATGTATTCATAGGGCTTACAAAAAAAGACCTTGAAAGGCTTGCGGAGAATGAAAAAAGGTGTTTTTCCTACACAGGCGTTACTCAGGACGACCTTTTTCTGTTATCCGTTACCATGGACAATCTGTTTATTGCAGGTATGGCATACTATTCAGGGCTTCAGAGGCTTGGCGCCGGGGTTATCCGCATGGGGCCGCATACACCCAAAAGACAGCTTGAGCTTATACAGACGTTAAATCCCACAGGCATTGTAGCGGTTCCATCTTTCATAATCGCCATTTATAAGCAGGCGGAAAAGGACAGGATAGACCTTAAAAAATCAAGCATTAAAAAGATTGTCCTTATAGGCGAGGCCATAAGGAATCCAGATTTTTCTTCCAATACTCTGGGAAAAATGGTAGAAAAATTAAGCACAGCAGAGAGCTATTCCACTTATGGTATAACCGAGGCACAGGCGGCATTCTGCGAATGCCAATACCGCAAAGGTCTCCACTCCCATCCTGACCTTGTTTATCCTGAAATAGTGGATGACAGCGGTAATGTTTTGAAGGAGGGAGAAACAGGGGAGCTTGTTGTAACAACATTTCAGGCAGAGGGCATGCCGCTTTTAAGATACAGGACCGGCGACATAACATTTAAGTTAACAGAGAGATGTGATTGCGGAAGGACATCCACCCGCATAGGGCCCATCATCGGCCGCAAGGCCCAGAAGCTGAAGGTGAAGGGCACAACGGTCTATCCAAAGGCCATAGAGAATGCACTGCTGGAGATAGAGGGTGTTGAGAATTATGTTATTGAGGCATACACAGGTGATGACCAGGCAGACCATATTGTTGTGAAGGTTGGCTCTCTTAAGACTCAAGACTCAAGACTCAAGACGCAAGACTTAAAAGAGGCTGTTTGTGAAAACATTAAGGCAAAAGTAAGGGTTACACCACAGGTTGAAATCATGACACCTCTTGATATAGAGAAGATTTTATACGAGGGCGGGAGGAGAAAGCCTATGACGTTTGTGGACAGAAGGGGAAAATAGTTGCAATTACGAATGACGAATTACGAATTGCGAATGAAAGATTAAATCGTAAATCTAAAATCGTAAGTTGCAAATCGTAAAGGGGAAAATAATGACACTTAACTATGAAGTCATCCATGGCCTGGATTTCACAAACGAGGAGATAGGTGCCTGCCTCATGCGTGGGGGGCTTTTATCCCTTGAGCTGGAGTTCAGCAAGCGCTGTAATCTCAAGTGCATATACTGCTATGCAAGCGCAGGAAGCGCAATGGATAATGAGCTTGGTTTGCCTGAAATAAAGGATATTATAGACCAGGCACAGGAACTGGGCGCAAAAAAAATAATCCTCCTCGGCGGGGGAGAGCCCCTGATGTATGAAGGGCTTGAGGAGGTTGTGGAATACATCCGTTCAAAGGGGCTTCAGCAGAGCGTCTTTACAAACGGCATGCTTCTCACAGAAGACCTCGCCCGCTTCATGTTCAGGCATAAGGTATCTGTGGTTATAAAAAATAACAGCAATATCCCTGAAGTTCAGGACGCGCTGGCTGGGGTTAAGGGCGCCTACAATAAGATAAAACAAGGGCTGGAATATCTGTTAACAGCAGGCTACCCTGAAAGGGATTGCCAGCTCGGCATCCAGACTGTAATATGCCGGCAGAATATCAAAGAGATACCCGACATGTGGATATGGGCGCGGGAGAGGGACATAATACCCTATTTTGAGATAATTACTACACAAGGGAGGGCAAAGGAGCACCGCGAACTCCAGGTTTCAGTTAATGAGATAAGGGACGTGTTTGAAAGGCTTGAGAAGATAGACGAGACAAGATTCGGCCATAAATGGAGTCCGCACCCAACCATAGCCTCATTTACATGCAAGAGGCATCTCTATTCATGCCTTGTAAATTCCCAGGGAAATATCCAACCATGCACAGGCATTGATATGCCTGTAGGTAATATCAGGACAGAAAGGCTGGCTGATATCATGAAAAGAAGCCCTGTCATACAGAAGCTCAGGAATATCTATTCAAATATTGAAGGTGAATGCAAGAGCTGTGAATTCGCATTTGACTGTTATGGCTGCAGGGGTAATGCATATCAGGCCACCGGTAATTATCTTGCCTCGGACCCTGCATGCTGGCTGCACAAGAAGGTTAAAAAGGGGGGGGCGAAGAAAGAAGAAGCGCCTCAACCTCAGAGCGCCGGGGATGCCAGGGAATACAACGTTGTTTCTTGCAAGGAAGGGTAAGCGGCCTTTCCTGCTTCGCTATAGTATCTTATGCCCCTCTCCCTTGACTGGCGAGGGAAAAGGGGATGGTGGTTCATTCCATGCAAATCCTCCTCATATCTGCCAATAATGAAAAGACCCCTTATCCTGTATCTCCCATAGGCCTTGCCTATGTGGCGTCAGCCCTTCTTAAAGATGGCCATGATGTTAAGATACTTGACCTCTGTTTTGCAGAAGATATTAGCTCAAGCGTGCAGCAAATCATCGCCTCGTTCAAGCCAGACATCATCGGCCTTTCCATAAGAAATATAGACAACCTCACATATCCAAAGAGCGTCTTTTACCTCCCTGCCATAAAATCTGTTGTTGATGCTGTTAAGCCTATGAATATCCCTGTAATAGTTGGCGGCTCCGGATTTTCCCTTTTTCCTGAAGCTGTATTAAGATACCTTGGCCTTGAGTTCGGGATTGTGGGTGAAGGCGAGGATGCCATGAGGGAGTTTGTGAGAAGATATGCATCCAATAAAGATATTTACCCCCACACCAAAAATTCTGATGTGGGGGTTTATTCCATCAAAAACCTTGCCTATCTGAAGAACAACAGGTTTTATCAGAACCCAACAAGCTTTTCCTCTGATTTTGCGCGGCCTGCAAGAGGGCTTCTGGATAATGGAAGGTACCTTGAGCTTGGCGGTATGGCCAATGTGCAGACCAAGAGAGGATGCCCGTTCAACTGCATATACTGCACATATCCGTATCTTGACGGCAGCCGTATAAGGTGCAGGGATGCGGACGATATCGTGGATGAGGCAGAGGAACTCGCAAATAAATACAATATTGATTACATCTTTTTTGTTGACGACATATTCAACCAGCCCCTTAGCCATGCGATGGACATTTGTAAAGGCATAATAAAAAGGGGATTGAAAATAAGCTGGACATGTTTTGCAACTCCCAAAGGCATGACGCCAGAACTGTTAAGCCTTATGAAAGATGCCGGATGCAATGGCGTTGAATTCGGCACAGATGCGGCCAGCAATGAGACGCTCTTAAGGATGGGCAAGTCCTTTTCACTTGAAGATGTGAGAAAGGTATCCAGCCTGTGCGATGATGCAGGGCTTGAGGCAGCACACTATCTTATACTTGGCGGTCCCGGCGAGACAGAGGAAACACTTGAAGAGGCCTTTGCGTTCATGGACGAGATTAACCCAAGGGCTGTAATTGCCATGACAGGTGTCAGGATATATCCCAACACAGCCCTTGAGAAGATAAGCCTTACAGAAGGTGTTATAAAAGATGGTGAAGATATCTTGCAGCCCTGTTTTTATATCTCTCCTACTATAGGCGAGGAAAGGCTTTTATCCATGGTTAAAAACCATGCCCTCAGCCAGCCCAACTGGATTGTCCCGGGACTGGATATAAGAAATTCAGAGGAGAAAATGGCCATCTTAAGAAGGTTTGGCAACAAGGGGCCTTTGTGGAATATGCTTAAAAAGAGGAAGAAAGAGAACAGATAGAGGAAATTGGGATGTGTCCCTAATTAATTTATGAAAAAACTTGTTGTTTGCATTTCTTTTTTAGCAGTGGTTTGCGCCGGTCCTGCACAGGCTGCAAATATTGACCCCTCTTTCAAATTTTCCACCATGGAGACAGAACACTTCTCCGTCCACTTCCATCAGGGCCTTGAGGATGTAGCGCAAAAGGCCGCATCCATTGCAGAAAGGGCGCATGATACACTTGTAAATGAATTCAAATGGACGCCAAGAGAAAAGACACAGATGGTTCTTGTAGATAATTCAGATTTCACCAATGGGTTTGCCACAGTGCTTCCGTATAACACTATCTATATATTTGTTGTGCCGCCGTCCATAGACATGACCATAGGCGAATACGAGGACTGGCTTGCGATACTAATCATCCATGAATACAGCCACATCCTCACCATGGACCCGGCGCGGGGCTATTCAGATGTTATGCGCAGCATATTCGGGAAACCCATCCCCGGCGGCGACCTCCTTTCATTTCTCATGTTCATTGCCGCAGGGCCTCCCAATGTATTTCTGCCGCGCTGGTGGCACGAAGGCATTGCAACATGGTCAGAGACAGAACATACAGTAATGGGCAGGGGCAGAAGCACATTCTACGAGATGATACTAAGGATGGCAGTTTTGGAAAATAATATCCCTGCAGTGGACAAAATAAACGGAGAGCCGCCCTACTGGCCTGACGGCCACATGCCTTATATTTTCGGCCTCAGACTTCAGAAATATATTGCCGATAGATATGGCAAGGAGGCACTGGGAGATTTGAATATGGCCCATGCCGGCAGGTTCCCGTATTTTCTGAACGGCGCGCCGCAAAGGCTTTTTAAAGGGAAAAACTATGTGGCGCTTTACCGCGAGATGATAGAAGACCTGAAAAGAGAAGAAAAAGAGCAGGTAGAGATACTGGAACAGGTGCCCCTCACGCCATTCAGGGTGTTCAGCATGGACGGAGAACTTCTTACCAACCCCAGATATTCGCCGGACAGCAGCATGATTGCCTTTAACAGACGCGACCCCCACGGTCATGAGGCTATAATGATATCCAAGAGCGACGGCACAGAGGCAAGGGAGCTGGTGAGAAGGCTTTATTCAGACCACAGCATTTCATGGTCCCCTGACAACAATCTCATATATTTCAGCCAGGGAGAGGTTAATAACGGGTTTAATATCTATCAGGATTTATATTCCTATGACATAAAAAACGAAAGGCTCAAAAGGCTTACCCGCGGCCTCCGCATAAAGGAGCCTGATGCCTCCTCTGATGGCAAAGGCATTGCAGCAGTTGTAAGCGAGAGGGGTAACCAGAACCTTGCTATCCTTGTACCTGAAAAGAATGGCTACAAACCGGAAAAGGTAACTGATTTTAAACTCATGCGGGTTGCAGGACCGAGGTGGTCGCCTGACAATAGGTCTATTGTTTATTCAGTGACAGACAATAACGGCAGAAGCTGGTTGTATCTGTATAATGTAAGCGAAAAAACAAACACACCCCTTTTTGAAGGCGCATTTAACAGCGCCTATCCTGCATGGTCAAGGGACGGGAGATATATTATATACACATCAGACGAAACAAGGGTCTATAACCTTTTTGCGTATTCTATGGAAGAAAAGAGGCGCTATCAGATTACCCATGTTTTAGGCGGCGCATTCCAGCCAGATATATCTGCGGACAGCAGAGAAATTGTTTTTTCAAGATATAACTCCAGAGGCTTCAAGATTGCCGTCATTGAATACAATCCTGAAAAGTGGATGAAGATTCCAAGCCCCACCATAAAGCCGTATTGGAATGAGGAAGAAAAAAGTCAGGAGTCAGAAGTCAGGAGTCAGAAAATAGGGGGAGATTCCAATAACCCAAATGATTCTAATAGGACAATCAGGGAGCCCAAGCCATACTCTGCGATAGACACCATTTGGCCGAAATTCTGGCTTCCCACGCTGTCCGGAGACCACGACGGCTCTGTAATAGGCGCATTCACTGCAGGCCAGGATGTGCTTGGCTACAATACCTACTATCTTGAGCTGGGCTACGGCGCTGGCAGCAGTGAGATATACTATGACGCAGTCTATCTCAATGACTATACATACCCGACATTTATGCTAAGGACATACGCAAGGCCGGCGCTCTATTCTGATTTTATGCAAAAGGGCGACTATTACGAGATGAACAGGAGTCTTGTCCTCAGTATGTCTGTGCCCATAAATTATCTGGAGTCGCAATACGGGTTTATTATCGGCTATCATCTGCAGAAGCAGGAGGCATTGAGCAGCCTTGCCGGCGATAAGTTTGAGGGGGTGGATGTATTTCAGGGGAGGCGCGACAACATATTCGCAGGCATTGAATTTTCCAACAGCCTCAAATATCCCTATTCCATAAGCCATGAAGAAGGCCGCCGGATAAGTCTTTTATACAAATACTACGGGAAAGAGAGCAATAGCGACTTGAATTCAAGGGAATACATTGCATCTTATGAAGAGTATCTGCTTATGCCGTATTCAAGGCATCATGCGGTATATTTGAAGCTTAAGGGCGCTGCCTCAGAAGGCGACAGGATAAATCAGCAGGCATTCCAGCTTGGCGGCTACGGCTCACAAACAGAATTTCCTTTGCGCGGCTACCCGTCAAGGTTTGCAACAGGCGATTACGCTGCCACAGGCACACTGGAATACCGCGCACCCTTCTGGTATATACTGAGGGGCATAAATACAAAGCCG
>Ga0209343_10006088_pt1 | contig 14496 bp, 13 predicted proteins | sample RifCSPlowO2_02_FD_184026 | JGI IMG/M metagenome (GOLD analysis project Ga0209343, IMG submission 184026) | Groundwater microbial communities from Rifle, Colorado - Rifle CSP2_plank lowO2_0.2 (SPAdes) (version 2) | ecosystem: Environmental > Aquatic > Deep subsurface > Groundwater | place... | reverse complement strand
ATGGCCGGCAGCGTGCCCGAACCCCACGTGGTGAGCGAACGCGGCGCGCGCTACCTGGTGCACGTGCTCAAAGGGCAGAACCACGGCCTGTTTCTCGACATGGCCGAAGGGCGCCAGTGGGTGCGCCAACACACTGCGGGCGCCAAGGTGCTCAACCTGTTTGCCTACACCTGCGCTTTCTCGGTGGCGGCGCTGCAGGGCGGTGCGAAGCAGGTGGTCAACGTGGACATGAGCGCGGGGGCCATCGCCCTCGGGCAACAGAACCACGCGCTCAACGGCCTGCAAGCCGGCGCCAGCTTCCTGGCCCACGACATCTTCAAGACCTGGGGCAAGATCACACGATCAGGGCCCTACCACCTCATCGTCGTGGACCCGCCGAGCTACCAGAAAGGCAGCTTTGTCGCCACGAAGGATTACGTTCGACTCATGCGCCGCCTGCCGGACCTGCTGCGGCCCGACGGCGAGGTGCTGCTGTGTCTCAACGCGCCCGAGCTGGACACCGCGTTTCTGCAGGATCAGATGCGCGAAGCCGCGCCCGAACTGATATTCGTTGAACGCCTGCCCAACCCTGCCAGCTTCGCCGACGTGTCACCCGAACGCGCCCTCAAGGTGCTGCGTTACCGGGTGCCCGGGCTGGATGCGCCCCGCGCTCAGACCCGGGACTTGCCGGACGGGCAACCCGAGCAGGCCGAACAGGCACCGCACGCGCCCAGAGGCTGACCGCCCGCGGTGTTCCCGCTGGCCCCGCCCCCCCGACCCCGTTGCAGCCAGCGTCGCAGGCTCGGCCGCAGCACATACCGCAGCGCCACCAGCACACACACGCCGACGATGAAGCCCTGAACGCTCATGTTGCGCCCCAAGCCCCGGCGACCCGGTAGGTGATCCAGGCCATCAGGTAAGCCAGTGCAAACAGGTAGGCCGCCACCCCCAAGGCGTGGCGCCAGTGACCGGTTTCACGCCGCACAGCCGCCAGCGTGGCCACACACTGCGGCGCATAGACAAACCACACCAGCAAGGCCAGCGCCGTGGGCAGGGTCCATTGTTCGGCGATCAGGGCGCCGAGCGCCTCGTGCACCTGGTCGCCCTGCGCGGACAGGGCGTAGACCGTGCCCAGGGCCGCCACCACGACCTCGCGCGCCGCCATCGCCGGGATCAGCGCCACGACGATGCGCCAGTCAAAACCCAACGGCGCGAACAGGGGCTCCAACACGCCACCCAGGCGGCCGGCAAAGCTGTGCGCCACGGCTGACCCGGTGAATCCCTCGGGGGCCGCCGGGTAACTGGAAAGAAACCACAGCAGCACCATGAGCGCCAGGATGATGCCGCCGACCCGGCGCACAAAAATCAGCCCCCGCTCCCAGAGGCCGCGCGCGATGTTGCGCGCGCTCGGCCAGCGGTAGGCCGGCAGCTCCATCAGCAGCGGCGTGGGCTGGCCCTTGCCACTGTGGCGCGAAACCACATAGGCCACGAGCATCGCGCTGACGATGCCCATGACGTACAGCGCGAACAGCACGAGCCCTTGCAGGTTGAACAGCCCCCCTACCGTGCGCTGCGGGATGAAAGCGCCGATCAACAAGGCGTACACCGGCAGCCGCGCCGAGCAGGTCATCAGCGGGGCCACCAGGATGGTCAGCCAGCGGTCGCGCCAATGGGTGATGGTGCGCGTGGCCATGATGCCGGGCACGGCGCAGGCAAAGCTGGACAGCAGTGGAATGAAGGAACGGCCCGAGAGTCCCACCAGCCCCATCCAGCGGTCCATGAGAAACGCCGCGCGCGGCAGGTAACCCGAGTCCTCCAGCACGAAGATGAAGAAGAACAGGATCAGGATCTGCGGCAGGAACACCAGCACACCACCCACACCGGCGATCACGCCGTCGACCAGCAGGCTGCGCAACGGGCCGTCGCTCATGCGCGTTGCCACCTGCTCGCCCATCAAACCGATGCCGGCCTCGATTGCGTCCATCGGCCAGGCCGCCCAGGCGAAAACCGCCTGGAACATGAACAGCAGCAACAGCGCCAGGAAGACCATGCCCCACAGCGGGTGCAGCGCAAAGCGGTCGATGCGGTCGCTCAGGCCCCAGCGCTTGGCGGGGGCCTGCAGGGTCAGCGCCAGCAGGTCGCGCACCCGCTGGTTGAGCGCCACCGGGTCCATCACGCCGGCGTCGGCTGCGGCGGGCAACGGTGCGGCAAGCCCCTGGGTGAACAAGGCGTCCAGTTGCTCCAGCAAGGCGCGCGCGCCGTCTTTCTGCACGCTCACGGCGGACACCACCGGCATGCCTAGTTCCGCGGCCAGTGCAACGGTGTCGATGCGCATGCCCTGCGCCTGCGCCACGTCGGCCATGTTGAGCACCAGCACCATGGGCAGTCCCAGCGCCTGGGCTTCCAGCACCAGCCGCAGGTTGAGCTGCAGGTGCGTGGCATCGACGACGCAGACGAGCAGATCGGGTCGGGCCTCACCGGCCAGGCGCCCCTGCACCACATCGCGCGTGACCTGCTCGTCCTGGCTCAGTGGGTCCAGGCTGTAGGTGCCGGGCAGGTCCAGCAGTTGCGCGCGCCGTCCCAACGGCGTGGTCAGCCAGCCCTGCTTGCGTTCGACGGTCACGCCCGCGTAGTTGGCCACCTTCTGCCGGTGGCCGGTGAGCAGGTTGAACAGCGCGGTCTTGCCGCAGTTCGGGTTGCCGAGCAGGGCCAGCCGGGGAGCCGCGGCGCTCATTGGGAAGCCTCCGTGCTGCGCACTGCGGCGCGAGCCGGCTTGGGGCGGCCCGGCGCGGCGCTCATACTTTTACGGCCCACCGCACCTGCAGCAACGCCGCTTCGTGAGCGCGCAGGGCGAAGGTGGACTGCCCCACGCGCACCGCGATCGGCCCGCCGCGCAACCAGCCCCGCGACACCAACCGCACCGATTCGCCCGGCAGGAAACCGATCTCGGCCATCCGGCGCAGGGTCTTGCGGCTGTCCTCGTCGCAAGCCGGAGCGAAGGCCTGCAACACGCCCGGCGTGTGCAGCGGACCCAGGTGCAATGCACTCACCGGATCGGCAGGCGCCTGATCATCGTCGATGGGCAAAGGCCAGGAAGCCGCTTGGGGTGTGGAGAGGGACACGGTCACATCCATGAATGAACAGAAGTGAGCAGAGCGTACACAAACGAGATTGGTTCTCATTTGCTTTAAATCAAACTTTCACCAAAACCCGCACAGGCACAGGGCCTCAATTGACGGATGGAAAGCTCCATTTTTGTTTAGACCTAAAATAATTCCCCTCCGTTGGAAATAACCGACACCATGGTTTTTTCACCGGTGCTACCTTCGCCGGACCATGAAAAAGCTCTGGGACATCTCCCCTCCCGTCAACGCCAGCACGCCGGTTTTCCCGGGTGATACGGCCTATGCCCAGCAGTGGGTGGCGAGCATCGAACCGGGCTGCCCGGTCAACGTGAGCGCCATCACGCTCTCGCCCCACGTGGGCGCACACGCCGACGCCCCGCTGCACTACGACCCTGTGGGCGCCGCCATCGGGGCGGTCGAGCTCGATGCCTTTCTGGGCCCCTGTCGCGTGATCCACGCCATCGGTTGCGGCCCGCTGGTGCGGCCGGAACACCTGGCTCACGCGCTCGACCAGCTTCCGCCTCGCGTGCTGGTGCGGGTCTACGAACACATGCCGCAAGACCGCTTTGACAACGCCCTGCCGGCTTTTGCCCCGGAAACGGTTGCACTGCTGGCCGACCGCGGCGTGCTGCTGATCGGCATCGACAGCGCGAGCATCGACCCCGCCGACAGCAAGACGCTGGAGAGCCACCAGGTGATCCGCCGCCGCGGCCTGCGCGTGCTGGAAAACCTGCTGCTCGACGACGTGTCCGAAGGCGACTACGAGCTCATCGCCCTGCCCCTGAAACTGACCACCGCCGACGCCAGCCCGGTGCGTGCCGTGCTTCGTGAACTGTGATTTTTCCAGGAGACAAAAAACCATGACCTCCCAACAACACTGCATCGCCCTCGACGCGCAAGACCCGCTGCGCGACCTGCGCAAGCTCTTCACCCTCCCCGATGCCACCATCTACCTCGACGGCAACTCGCTCGGCGTGATGCCCGCCGCCGCCCCGGCCCGCGTGGCCGACGTCGTGACCCGCGAGTGGGGCACCGACCTGATCCAGAGCTGGAACAAGAACGGCTGGTTCGCCATGCCGCAGAAGGTGGGTGACAAGATCGCGCGCCTGATCGGCGCCGCACCGGGCACTGTGGTGGCCACCGACAGCACCTCCGTCAACCTGTTCAAAGTGCTCTCGGCCGCGCTGCACCTGGCCGCAGCCGACGCACCACAGCGCAAACGCATCGTGAGCGAGCGCAGCAACTTTCCGACCGACCTCTACATCGCCGAGGCGCTGTGCAAGGAGCGCGGCTACGAGCTGCTGCTGGTGGAGCCCGAAGAGATCGCGGGCGCGCTGAACGAGCAGGTCGCCGTGTTGATGCTGACCCACGTGAACTACCGCACCGGCGCCATGCACGACATGCCCGCCGTGACCGCAGCCGCCCACGCTGCCGGCGCACTCATGGTCTGGGACCTGGCGCACAGCGCAGGCGCGGTGCCGGTGGACCTGACGGGCGCTGACGCCGACTACGCGGTCGGCTGCGGCTACAAATACCTCAACGGTGGCCCCGGCGCCCCTGCCTTCGTCTGGGTGAACCCGAAAAACGCCGACCGTTTCTGGCAGCCGCTGGCCGGCTGGTGGGGCCACGCGACGCCGTTTGAATTCACACCCGACTACCGGCCCGCCCCCGGCATCACGCGCTACCAGTGCGGCACGCAGCCGATGATCAGTCTGGCCGCGCTGGAATGCGGCGTGGACACGCTGCTGGCCGCCGAGGCCCACGGTGGCATGGCCTCGCTGCGCAGCAAATCGCTGGCGCTGACCGACCTGTTCATCCAGCTCGTTGAAGAGCGCTGTGCGGGTCATGGCCTGGGGCTGGCGACGCCGCGCGAACACGCTCAGCGCGGCTCTCAGGTGTGCCTCACCCGAGACGAAGGTGCCTACGCCATCGTGCAGGCGCTGATCGCGCGTGGGGTGGTGGGCGACTACCGCGCTGGCGATGGTGGTCGCCACAAGGACATCCTGCGCTTCGGCTTCACGCCGCTGTACATCGGTTTTGTGGATGTCTGGAACGCGGTCGAGCACCTGAAGCAGGTGCTCGAAACAGCGGAGTGGAAACGCCCCGAGTTCAACCGCAAACACGCCGTGACATGAAGCACCCCCTGCGCCGCTTCGCGTCTTCCCCCCTCCAGGGGGACCGCGCCAGCGGCCCGGCAAAGCCGGTTCCGCGGCGTGTGCTGGACCACGCTCCCCTCTATCGACAAGGATCTTTCATGACCTGCCCCCACCACGACACCAGCGCCCCGACCTCGGCCACCGAAGCCATCGTCGCCGAAGAAAAAGCCCAGCTCGACTTCAGCCGCGACATGAGCTACGGCGATTACCTGCAGCTCGACGCCATCCTCAGCGCGCAGAAACCGCTCTCGCCCGCGCACGACGAACTGCTGTTCATCGTGCAGCACCAGACCAGCGAACTCTGGATGAAGCTCATGCTGCACGAGCTGAACGCCGCGGTGAAGAACATCGCCGAGGATGAACTCAACGCCGCCTTCAAGCAACTCGCGCGCGTGAGCAAGATCATGGAACAGCTGGTGCATGCCTGGGATGTGCTGGCCACCATGACGCCACCCGAATACAGCGCCATCCGGCCGTACCTCGCCAACTCCAGCGGCTTCCAGAGCTTCCAGTACCGCTGCATCGAATTCGCACTCGGCAACAAGAACGCCGCGATGCTCAAGCCCCATGCGCACAGCCCCGAGCGGCTGGCCCTGGTGCAGGCGGCCTTTGAGGCCCCGTCGCTGTATGACGAGGCGCTGCGCCTGCTCGCGCGCCGCGGCATCGCCGTACCCGCGAGCCACACCCAGCGCGACTGGACCCAGCCGTACGAGTCCAGCGACGCGGTCGAACAGGCCTGGCTGCAGGTCTACCGAAACCCCAAGGAACACTGGGACCTGTACCAGCTGGGCGAAGAACTCACCGACCTCGAAGACGCCTTCCGCCTCTGGCGCTTCCGCCACGTGACCACGGTCGAGCGCGTGATCGGCTTCAAGCGCGGCACCGGCGGCACGGGCGGTGTGAGCTACCTGCGCAAGATGCTCGATGTGGTTCTCTTCCCTGAGATCTGGAAGCTAAGAACGGACTTGTGACGTTTCCAACCTGCGGCATCATTTCCAGATGACCGAACCCACGCTTGCAGACCTGCGCCGCTATGCCATTGCCCGCAGCCTCTTCACGCCCACCACCCTGCCCAAGGCCATCGAACGGCTGGGCTTTGTGCAGGCAGACCCGATCCGCTCACCCGCTCGCGCGCAAGATCTGACGCTGCGCCTCCGGGTCAGGGCGTACCGGGTGGGCGATCTGGAGCGGCACTACCCGCGGCTGGCGGTGGAGGAAGATTTTTTCGTCAACTACGGTTTCGTCACACCCGGGCTGCACGCCCGCATGCACCCGCGCACCGCGCGCGCCGAGTGGCCCGCCGAGCGCATGGCACAGGCCCAGGCGGTCTGGTCCTTCGTACAGGAACGCGGCGAAGTCCACCCGCGCGAGGTGGACGTGCATTTCGCACACGGCCACACCACCAACGGCTTCGGTGGCCAGTCCAAAGCCAGCACCCAGCTGCTCGACGGCATGCACTACCGCGGCTGGCTGCGCGTGGCCCGGCGCGAAAACGGCACCCGGCTCTACGCGGTGCACACCCCGCAGGAAGCGCCTGCCGACGTGGCTGCCACGCTGGACGCGCTGGTGGACACCCTGGTGGCGAAGTACGCCCCGCTGCCCTCGCCCGGCCTGCGCCAGCTGGTGGGCCTTTTGCAGCACGCCGTGCCGCAGTGGAAGGATCAGTTGCGCCCGGCGCTGCAACGGGCCTGCGCACGGCTGCCGCACGCTGATGTGGGCGGCACGACCTGGTACTGGCCCGAGGAAGAAGACCCGCGTTCGCGCCGCTGGAGAGCGCCCGAGGGTGTGCGCCTGCTGGCGCCGTTCGACCCGGTGGTCTGGGACCGCGACCGTTTCGAACGCCTGTGGGACTGGGCCTACCGTTTTGAGGCCTACACACCACCGGCCAAGCGCGTGCGCGGCTACTACGCCATGCCGCTGCTGTGGCGCGACCAGGTCATCGGCTGGGGCAACCTGTCGGTGGTGAATGGGCAGCTGCGAGCGGACATGGGCTACGTCAGCGGACAGGCCCCGGATGATGAAAGGTATCGCCCCGCGCTGGATGCCGAACTGTCGGCCATGGCCGCTTGTCTTGGTGTCAATTCGGCTTGATGTTGTTCTTGCGAATGACCTCTGCCATGACCGCCGTGTCGAGTTTGATGCGATTGGCCAGGCCTTCGGACGAGGTGCCCGCGACCTGCCAGCCCTGGGCCAGGATCTTCTGCCGTATCTCGGGCTGGCGAACGATGTCGGCCAGCAACACCGCGAGCCGGTTCACGTGCGCCTTGGGCAGGCTGTTGGGCGCGGCCACGGCGTTCCAGATTTCCAGCTGCAAGTCCTTCACACCGGCCTCGGCCAGACTGGGCACTTCGGGCACCACGCTGCTGCGCCCGGCCGAGGTCACGCCGATGGCCTTGAGCTTGCCCGCGCGCACCTGGGCCATGGCCAGGCCCGGCGGCAGCAGCGACATCTGGATCTGCGCGCCGAGCAGCGCGGTGATGACCTGCGGGTTGCCCGGGTAGGGCACGTGCACCGGCGCGATGCCGGCGCGCGATTTGATGAGCTCCATGCCCAGGTGGGCCACCGTGCCCACGCCCGGCGTGCCGTAGTTCCAGCGGTCGCCCGACTCGCGCGCGGCGGCGAAGAAAGCGGCGCCGCTGGTTGCGGTGTTGCCCGGGACGCTGAGCACCAGGGGCGCCACGGCGAGCAAGGAGATCGGCGTCAGGTCGGTGAGCGGGTCGTAGGGGGTGGCCGGGTTGAGGATCTTGGCGATCGTCAGGTTGCCGTTGATCATGAGGCCGATGGTGTGATCGTCGGTGGCACGGGCCACCTGGCTGGCCGCGATGTTGCCACCCGCCCCCGCTTTGTTTTCCACCACCACCGGCTGACCCAGCGCCTGCGACAGCGGCTCGGCGATCAGGCGCGCCATCAGGTCGGGCGAGGAGCCGGCCGGGAAACCGACCACCATCTTCAACGGCTTACTGGGCCAGGGGGTCTGGGCGAACACGGTGGACACACCGCAGGCCATGGCGATGGCGGCGGCGATGACATGGCGGCGTTGGGGTTGGAACATGCGTCGATTCCTCAAGGTGAACAACAGGCCCGCAGATTAACAGGCGAGGTGCTGCACCAGCGCGCCCGCTCACACAGCAGGACTGACCTTTTGCAGGGCGCGGCCGCGTTGTATCGAACCGGCGCGACATGCCCCACCCAGGATGCGGTGGAACCGGCTCCGCCGGGCCACTCGCATCGCCCCCTGGGGGGTGACGCCGCAGGCGGCGCGGGGGGTTTTACACAGGTTCAGGCGGCCCGCTGTAGAGCCAGGGGTTGTCCAGCAAGGACTCACCCAGCAGGCCCATGGACGCGTTGCGCGCCCAGCGCAACGCGCCGCTGGCATGGAAGATGGTGCCGTTGCGCTGCGAGCGGATTTGCACCCGCGCGTTGCGTTGCCAGCGGGTCTGCGCATACCGCGCAAACAGGGCTGGCCAGTCCACAGGTTCGGCCACGGGCTGCGTCTGCAGCAGCCGGCCGAGCGTCCAGGCGTCTTCGATCGCCATGGCCGCACCCTGCGCGAGATAGGGTCGCAAGGGGTGCGCGGCGTCGCCGAGCAGGGCCACGCGCCCTTGGGCATGTTCCTGCGCACTGGCCACGGGCGCGCGGTCGTTCAGGGCCCAGAGCTTCCAGTCGGTCACCGCACCCAGCATGTCCTTGAGGTCGCCGCACACCGGGCCCAGCGCTCGCTGCAGGTCGGCGCTGCGCGCCTCGTGGCTCCAGCTCTGCGGATCGCTGCCGGGCGGGCCGCCATGGCCTTGCCCGAGCACGCCGTGCACCACCGCCACGACGTTGAAGCACTCCCCGCGTTTGACCGGGTAATGCACCACATGCAGCTGAGGCCCCAGCCAGGCGGTCACGCACGAAGCGCGCAAGGCCGCAGGCAGGTCTGCTGCGCGCACCATGCCGCGGTAGGCCAGGTGGCCACTCACACGCACCGGGTGGGCGCCCAGCATCTGGGTGCGCACCCGGCTCCACAAACCGTCGGCCCCAACCAGTGCCGCGCCCTGGAACACCGAGTCGTCTTCGCAGGTGGCACGCACCGAGACCTGGGTCGGCTCGTACGCCGTCAAGCGCGCGCCCAGGTGCAGGCGCACGGCGTCCTGGCGTTGCACGGCCTGCAACAGCAATTCGTGGAGGTCGGCGCGGTGGATGGTGGCGTAGGGTTGGCCGTAGCGGGCGCGGATCATGGCGCCCAGCCGCAGGCGACCCAGGTGCACACCCCGGTGGGCGTCACGCACCCGGAGTTCGTCGGGGAAAGCGGCGCGGGCGTGCAATTCGTCGATCAGGCCCCAGTCGTCCAGCACGCGCACCGCGTTCGGACCGAGCTGCAAGCCGGCGCCCACTTCACCCAGGGCACCCGATTGCTCCATCACATCGACCGAGGCACCCGTCCTCGCCAGCGCCAATGCACAGGCCAGACCACCGATGCCACCCCCCGCCACCAAGACATGCGTATTCATCGGCGCATTTTGCCGTGCGCCCAGTCCCGGTCTTTTGACACAGCGCAGGAATCGGCTGCGCAGGCGCGACGCCCGGGCTTGGGCAACCCGGGCCCACCGGCAAGGCCGATCTACAACACGCGGTTGAACCAGAACAGCGACAGGCCCGAGGCGACCAGCACCAGCAGTGCGGCCACCAGCGCCAGCAGGCCCGAGATCTCGGTTTCCTTTTTCTCCACCGTGAGCCGCGTGCTCAGGGTCTCGTAGACCTTCTTCAGGTTCTCGGCCGTCCCGGCGTAGAAGTACTCGCCCTGGGTCGTGCGGGCGACTTCCTTGAGGGTGTCTTCGTCCAGCCGCACCCGCATGGACCAGCCTTCAAAACCGATCACCTCGCCGCTCACGGTGCCCACGCCCACGGTGTACACGCGCACACCCCGGTCAGCGGCCATCTTGGTGGCCTCCTCCGTGTCCACGCCGGTGGTGCGCTGGCCGTCGGTGAGCAGGATGATGGCGGCCGAGGTGTAGGAGCCGGGGGGCACCGGTTCGAACGCTTTCTTCTCGGTCTGTGGCTGGTCGATGGCGCGACCCTGGGGCGCAAACGGATCGTTGTGGCGTCCAAAGGTCATGTTGCCCAGGTCGATGCCCTGGTCCGGGAACAGCTCCGAGAGCGCCACCACGATGGCGCTGCCGATGGCGGTGGCGCGCTGCAGCTGGAACTTGTCGATCGCGGTCACCAGGTCTTCGCGGCTGAGCGTGATGGGTTGCACCACCTGCGCCGTGCCGGCAAAGGCCACGATGCCGACGCGCACATGGCGCGGCAGCTCGGCCAGAAACGCCTTGGCGGCGTTCTGCGAAGCGACCAGCCGGTTCGGCTCCACGTCGGTGGCGCGCATGCTGCCCGACACATCCATGGCGAGGATGATGGTCTGCTGGGTCGACGGCAGCAGGATGGTCGCCATCGGTCGGGCCGAGGCCAGCAGCATGGCGGCAAAAGCGAACAGCAGCAGCAGCGGCGGCACGTGCCGGCGCCAGCCCGGGCCTTTGCCCATGGCCTCGCGCACGATGGCCAGGCTCGCAAAACGCAGGGCCGTCTGCCGGCGCCGCCGCAGCAGCCACCAGTACAGCAACACCAGCAGCGGCAGGATCAGCAGCAGCCAGAGCAACTCGGGCCACAGAAAGGACACCGGCGACTGGGCCAGCAGGGCGTTGAGGCTGTTCATGCGCGTGCTCCGAGGTGCGCCGGCAACGGGCGGCGCGGTTGGGCGCGGCGCTTGCGCATGTCCACAAAACGCAGCACGGCGTCGGCCAGGTCGTCGTCGGTGGCGAGCTCCAGGGTGTCCACGCCCGCGCGGGTCAGGCTCTCGCGCAGCTGGGCTTCGCGCTGCGCGGCGATGCGGGCAAAGCGCTGGCGGAAACCGCTGTCGTGCGTGTCGACCAGCAGTTGCTCGCCGGTTTCGGCGTCGCGCACGGTGACCAGCCCCAGGTCGGGCAGGTTCAACTCCAGCGGGTCCAGCAGGCGCACGGCCACCACGTCGTGGCGCCGCGCGAGTTCACCCAGCGGCTGCTCCCAGCCGGGTTCGCTGATGAAGTCGGACACCACGAACAGCGTGCAGCGCTGGCGCACGGTGTGGGTGGCGGCGCGCAGCAGGTCGGCCAGGCGGGTCGAACCGTCCTTGCCGGGTGTCTTGTTGCCCAAAAGGGCCGTGGGCCGACGGATCATCTGCATCAGCTGCAGCACCTGGTTGCGCCCACCGCGCGCAGGCAGCACCGCGTCCACCACCGGCTGGCCGCGCGAGCCGTACAGCACCGCGCCCACGCGGTTGCCGTGTCGGCTGATCAGGCGTGAGAGCACCGCCACGAAGCCCAGCAGCACCTGGCTCTTGCGCTGCTCGCCCGAACCGAAATCCACCGAAGGGCTGAGGTCGAGCAGGAACCAGGCCGCCATCTCGCGGTCTTCGGTGAACACGCGCACATGCGGCGTCTGCAGCCGCGCGGTGACGTTCCAGTCGATGTGGCGCACGTCGTCGTGGTGCTGGTATTCGCGCAGGTCGGCGAGGTCGAGGCCACTGCCGCGCATGAGCGTGCGGTAGTCGCCCTGCAGCAGGCCGTCGAGCCGGCGGATCACGGTCCACTCCAACTCGCGCAGCAGGGCATCGGCACCGTTGGCCCCCACGCTCCGCCGCTGACGCGGGTCGCTGCCCCCCGAGGGGGCTGGCCCCGCCTTGGGGCGGCCCGGCGGCGGGTCCGCGCTGTTGCCGTGGGGCGGCTCAGGCGCACGTGATTTGAACAGGCCAAACAGCATGGTAGTGCCTCTGTTTCAGGCGGCCTTTTTGTCGTGCTCCAGCGGCTTGGCTGGCGGTGTGACGGCGTCCATGATGCGGGCGATCAGCGCATCGCTGTCCAGCCCTTCGGACAGGCCTTCGTAGGACAGCACGATGCGGTGGCGCAGCACGTCGGGCACCAGGTCGCTCATGTCTTCGGGCAGCGCGTAGTTGCGCCCGCGCAGCATGGCCAGGGCGCGCGCGCCCTCCACCAGGCCGATGGTGGCGCGCGGGCTGGCGCCGTAGGTGATGAAGCGCGCCGTGTCCTTGAGCCCGTGTTTTTCGGGCGTGCGCGTGGCCGACACGAGCCGCACCGCGTATTGCACCAGTGCCGGGTCCACAAAGACCTGGCGGCACAGCGCCTGCAGCGCGGCGAGCTGGTCGGTGGTCGCCACGGCCTGCACCTGCACGGCGGGGCCGGTGACACGCTCGACAATGACGTATTCCTCTTCATCGGTCGGGTAGTCCACCAGCACCTTCATCATGAAGCGGTCCACCTGCGCCTCGGGCAGCGGGTAGGTGCCTTCGGTCTCGATCGGGTTCTGTGTAGCCATCACCAGGAACGGGCTCGGCACCTTGTGCGACTCGCCGGCGATCGTCACCTGCCGCTCCTGCATCACCTCCAGCAGCGCGCTCTGCACCTTGGCCGGCGCGCGGTTGATTTCGTCGGCCAGCAGCAGGTTGGCAAACACCGGCCCCAGCGAGGTGCTGAAGTCACCGGTTTTCTGGTTGTAGATGCGCGTGCCCACCAGATCGGCCGGCACCAGGTCGGGCGTGAACTGGATGCGCTTGAACTGCCCCTGCACCACGCTGGCCAGCGTCTTCACGGTCAGCGTCTTGGCCAGCCCGGGCACGCCTTCCACCAGCAGGTGGCCCTGCGCCAGCATGGCCACCATGACGCGCTCCAGAAACCGGTCCTGGCCGACCACCACGCGCTTCACTTCGTACAGGATCTGCTCCATGAGCTGGGCGGTGTCGGGGGTCTCGGTGGCGTTCATGGGATCTCCAAAAAAGTCAATCAAGGCACAAACGTAAGCATGAAGGGCATTCGCCCAGTCGCACCGCGGAACTGGCTCTGCCAGGCCGCAGGTGTGGTCCCCCTCCCGCCGAAGGCGAGAGAGGGGGAAGATGCGAAGCGGCGCAGGGGGTGGTCATCTAAAACGGGGGGAGACCGACAGCGCCGGCAGCGCTTTCAATCGGCACGGCAAAACCGATACCGACAAAGGTGCGGTGGTTGGTGGGGTTGAGGATGCCGGTGACGATGCCGACCACCTCGCCGTCCATGGTGACGAGCGGTCCGCCGGAATTGCCCGGGTTCGCCGCCGCGTCGAACTGGATCAGGTTGTCGATCTCCTGTTCGCCCTCGGGCGACTTGAAGGCGCGACCGAGACCCGATATGACGCCCGCCGAGGTGGACGGGCCGATGCCGAACGGAAAGCCCACGGCCACCACGTGGTCACCCGCCACCAAGTCCCCGGTGCTGCGCAGGGTGGCGGCGTGCAGGTCGTCGGGAATGGTGTGGGCCTGCAGCACGGCCAGATCGTTTTCCGCCTGCACACCGGTCACGGTGGCCGCCGATTCGGAGCCGTCGGCAAACACCAGTTTGACGGTCTGCGCGGACTGCACCACGTGCAGGTTGGTCAGGATGACGCCCTTGTCGAGGATCACCACGCCGGTGCCCACACCGTGTTCCACCTCTTCGCCCTTCTTGTCCTTCACGAAGGACATCACGCGGACCACGGCGGGGCGGATCTTCTCGGCCGCGCGCGCCGCCGCCGAGGGCAGGTTCTGGGTCGTGAGCGTGCGCAGCACCGCGGCGTCGATGTCTTTCTGGGTCAGCGCCCTGGCGCCCACCGGGCCTTGCGTCCAGATGCTGGCCAGCAGCAGCGCACCGAGCAAGGCCAGCGCAGCCCACATCACGCGCGGGTTGATCGCTGCGCGGGCCAGGCCGGCACGCCAGCCGCGCCGGGCAACCCGGATGGGCACAGGCCCAGTCACAGGAGCTTCAGCGTCCCCGGATTCAACCGCATCCGCCGGGCGCCCGCCCGCTGGCGCAGGGCCGGCGCGGGCCGATCGGCTGTAGAGGGCAGGCTTGCGCACGGCGGCTCCTGAAACGCTGGGGGCGATGTGGCACATCATGCCGCGTTGCGGCGCGTGGCTCAAGCTCCCAGCAGTTGCCTGAGCACGTAGGGGAGGATTCCGCCCGCGCGGTAATAGTTCACTTCCACCGGCGTGTCGATGCGCAGTGTGAGCGCGACCTCGCTGCGCTGCCCGTCGGGGCGCGTGATCACCATCGTGGCCTCGCTCTGCGGCAGCAGTTGCGGGTGGGGCAACACGTCGATCCGCTCCTCGCCGGTGAGCCCCAGGCGCTCCCAGCTGTCGCCGGGTTTGAACTGCAGCGGCAGCACGCCCATGCCCACCAGGTTGCTGCGGTGGATGCGCT
>Ga0209343_10006087_pt1 | contig 14497 bp, 14 predicted proteins | sample RifCSPlowO2_02_FD_184026 | JGI IMG/M metagenome (GOLD analysis project Ga0209343, IMG submission 184026) | Groundwater microbial communities from Rifle, Colorado - Rifle CSP2_plank lowO2_0.2 (SPAdes) (version 2) | ecosystem: Environmental > Aquatic > Deep subsurface > Groundwater | place... | reverse complement strand
GCAGGCACATCTCGGCGTCTTCTAGCAGACGCTGAGGGCCACGCTGTAAAGTCAGGTTCTGGAGTCGGATCATAATGGCGGCGGAGTCTACCAGAGTCCCCTGCCGCGTACCCGGAAAGCACCATGTCCACTGACCTGTGGCGATTCGCCGAAGAACTCTACCAACGCCCAGGCGTCGAAGCCGCCTGCCTGCAACTGCAAGAACAGGGCGCAGACGTCTGCCTGTTGCTCTGCGCGGCCTGGCTCGAGCGGCGCCAGATTGCCTGCAGCGATCAGCGCTGCGACGCCTTGCGCGGCCTGGCGCGGCCCTGGCGGGAACAGGTGGTGCTGCCGCTCAGGCAGCTGCGCCAAGGCTGGCGCACGCACGCCCAGAGCGATAAGGCCCTGGCGCAGCTGCGCGAGCAGGTCAAACGCCTCGAGCTGGAAGCCGAACGGGAACTGCTGCAGCGCCTGGCCGCCCTTAGCCAGGACTGGCCAAGCGCGGCGACTGCGGAGTGCGGTGACTGGCTAGAGCGGCTGGCGCCCGAGGGAGCCGACCGCGACGCGCTGCAGCAGCTGCGCATCGCGGCGGCCTATCGGCAAACCTAGGAGGCGTTTGGCGGCGTGCTGCCATTGCCGCTTGCGGCAGGGGCAGCCGACTCGGCGAGCGGCGCCTTGCTCGCAGCCGGCTTGGCGACAACAGCTTTGGCCGCCGGCTTCTTCGCCGCTGGCTTGGCTGCCGCTTTAGCGGCTGGTTTAGCCGCAGGCTTGCTGGCCGCCTTGCTCGCCGGCACCTTAGCCGCCGCAGGTTTGGCTGCCGCTTTAGGAGCGGCCGGCTTGGCGCTAGTGGCCGCGACGGGTTTCTTCGCTGCCGGCTTGGCCGCGACCTTGCTGGCTGGTGCCTTAGCCGGTGCCTTAGCCGCAACGGGCTCGGCCGCCGGCTTAAGCATGGCGGCCTTGGCCATGCGGCTATCCAGGGCCTTGCTTACGGCCTCTTTGACCTTGCCTATGCCTTGGGCCAGCTTCAGGCTTTCCTGGGCGTCGCGTTTGAGCCCGGCGATATAGCTGCGGGTTTCGCTTTGCCGGTCCTTGAGCGCATCGAGCAGCTCCTCGAGTTCAGCCACCGCCTCCTTGGCTTTGCCCAGGGCCTTGGCTTTGCCCGCTACGGCGGCGTCTTGCAGCTGGCTGCGCGCCTTGTGCAGGTTTTCCTGGGCCTTGCCGCGCTGTTTTTCCAGCTTGGCGAGCAGCTTCTCGGCATCGACCAGGGCCCGACTGCAGGCCTCCTCGAGATGCTCGAGCAGGCTGCTGGAAAGTTGCTGCAGCAGATGCAGCGGGGTACTGACCGACTTCTTCTTTGAGTTTTTTGTAGCCGACATGACGCGCCTCCTGGCGGATGAAGATGCCGGCCATACTAGACCGCCTGCCTCCCGCGTCGCTACCTCGTGCATTGAGCCCACGCCCATGCCTGGCATAATCAACCCACCTTTGGCTGGAGAACACCTATGCCGCGCCTTCTCATTTTATTCTTCTGCCTAATCGCACCGCTCGCCCAGGCCGCAGAACACGCCCACGATCTGGCCTATAGCCTGGGTGTGCGCCTGGGCGAGCGGCTACGCGACGAGGTGCCGGACCTGGAGCTGCAAGCACTGCTCGACGGCCTGCAGCAGGCCTATCGCGATGAGCCGCTGGCGCTGGATGCGCAGCGCATCGAAAGCCTGCTGGCCGAGCACGAAGCCCGGCTCGCCAGCACCCCGCAAAAGATCGAGAAGGCCATAGCGGCGGAGCAGCACTTTCTCGCCCTGGAGAAGGCCAAGCCGGGAGTGCGCGTCTTGAGCAATGGCGTGCTGATGCAGGAAATCCGCCCGGGCCATGGCCCTAAACCCCGGGCCAAAAGCAGCGTGCAGGTGCGCTATGTCGGCCAGCTGGCCGATGGCAGCCAGTTCGACGAGAGCCAAAGTGCGCAGTGGTTTCGCTTGGACAGCGTGATCGCCGGATGGCGCAGCGCCCTGCTGGAGATGCCGGTGGGCGCGCAGTGGCGCCTGGTGATTCCGTCCGCCGAGGCCTATGGCGAAGAAGGCGCAGGCGATGTGATTCCGCCTTACTCGCCCCTGGTGTTCGAGCTGGAGTTGCTCGACACCCGGGACTAGCGCTTAGAGAGCTGGGGTACTCTGCGTTTGGTGGGCGTTGTGCAGGACTTCGATCAGGCAGTCTTCCAGCTCGAAACGCTCGTGCAGCAGCTGTCCGAGTCGTTTCAGCTCATCGATCAGCGAGACCGAGTCGTGGCAATCGCCATTGTCGCAGCGGTCATTGAACGCCAATGCCACTTCGGTGATCGCTTCGATGCGTGGGTAGATCTGCTTGGCCAGATCGAGGCCGCGCTGGTCGCCGAAGGCCTTGGCTTCGCTGGTCAACTGTTCGTAGACCTCGAAGTGCCCGGCCGACACATAGTCGACGAGGACTTCGCAGAAGCTCTGCAGAGCCCCGGCATTGGCGCTTGGCGCTTGCGGCGAACTGTTGATGGCCGCGTAGGCGTTCACCAGTTCTTGACGCTCTTGCAGCCAGCGGTCGATCAGCAGGTGAACTCCACCCCAACGTTCCTGGGCGTTCTGACAACTCTCGAGCATGATGACCTCACTTCCCTATTGCTATTCGTATTGTTCGCCTGGCCGAGACATTTTTCTGTCGATCGTCCCAGGGGCTTGGGAAGAAAACCGTGGAACGGCAACTTTCCGGCGGTACCTGCGAGCCAGATTATTCCCGCCTGCCTAAGCCTTCAAGACAGCCTTGGAGAAAATTTCATACGAGCGTTTAACAGGCACCGCGTGGTCCAGCCTAGCCGCCACTGCCCGACAAATGCCCAGAATCGCCGGACCAGGCTCCGCGCTGCACTTGGACAGGCCCGCCGGAGCGAGCCGCGAACACGAGTCCGGCGGCACTATCCAGCACGTCCCAGCACGCCACTTCAACCCGCGCGCCGATGGCCAGAATTAGCCCGCCAGACGCCGATCCAGCAACCTCAGACCTTCCTGGAACAACTGATTGCTGCCCTCGACTTCGCCCAATTGCGCCAGCAAGCGCGCCAGCTCGGCGCAGGTTTCCGGGTGCCGCTCGAAGGCCAGACTGCTCTCGAAATAACCGCGCGCCTTGGCCCACTGCTGGTTGTGCGCACACAGGCGGCCCAGGGTCAGCAGCAGGCCGGCATCCTGCGCATGGGCTGGCAACCAGCCCTCCGCCACCTGCAGTTGGCGTGCGCCATCACGTCCATGCAGCAAGCCATAGAGGCGCACCAGGCGGCTGTCATAGCTGCGCTTCAGCGCGTCATGCAGCAGGCTCTCGGCCTGCGCCTCGGCGCCCAGGCTACGCAGCTGCTCGGCATAGACCGCCAGCAGTTGCGGCTCCTGACGCTGCGCGGCGGACAGCTGCTGCCAGACCTTGGCCAGTGCGTCCAGCTGGCTGGCGCCGTCGGCGCCGACCGCCTGGCCGACGCTGAGCAAGCGCCCGCGCCAGGCCTGGCGCTCCAGCTCGGTCAACTCGGCGTCACCGAGGACGCGCTGCTTGCGCAGCTCCGGCAACAGCCCCAGCAGGCCCGACCAGTCCTGCTGCTGCAGGTGCAGGCGCTGCAACTGGCCCAGCACCTGATGATGCTGCGGATGGCGCTCACGCATCGCCTGCAGGGTCTCCTGGGCGGCGCTGGCCTGACCGCGCGCCAGTTGCAGCTCGGCATGGGTCAGGGCCACGGCCAGTTCGGCCTTGGGCTGACGATCGAGCGCCTGCTCCAGCAGCGCATCGCTTTCCTCATGCTGACCCAGTTGCGCCGCCGCGCGCGCCGCCCCCAGGTAGTACATCAGCGGCTGCGCGGCGCTCTGCGCGGCGCGGCGCAAATGGCGCAAGGCGCGCGCCCAGCGGCCCTCCGCCAGGTCGACGAAGCCCAGTTCGGCCGCCAGGCGCACGCGCCGCCGCTGATGCAAACGCGACCAGGGATTGACCAGGCCCGCCGAGGTCCAGACGAAACGCAGCAACAGGCGCAGCAGGTACAGCAGCAGCCAGGCCAGCGCCAGCAGCGCGACAAAGGCCCACAGGCTGGACTCGTAACGAAAGCCCTTATAGGCCAGCAGCACATAGCCTGGGTGTTCGACTATGGCCAGCCCCAGCAGCGTCAGGCCGGCGACCGCCGCCAGCACCAGCAGCATCGGGTAGAGGCGCTTCATGGCCGCGGCTCCTGCTCGGCCGACTCGACCTCGACAGCGCTGTCGAACTGCGCGCGGGCCGACTGCTTGCTGGCGATATAGGCCTGGACAGCGTTGAGGCTGCTGCTCAGGTCCGGCACCTGGACCTCGATGGGCCGCGCCTGCAATTCGTCGATGCGCGCGGCCAGGGCGCGGCTGTCCGGGTTTTCCGCATTGAAATGCCCGCCCAGGATATCCCGCGCCTGGCGCAAGGCCTGCCGATAGACCGCCGTATAACCATGCAAGGCGGCCCACTGCGCCTGCTCGAAGGCCAGGCTCAGGGTCAGGCGCACTTGCGCCAGACCCTGGCCGGCCAGCAGCGGACGGATATTCTGCTGCGCATCGAAATCCAGGCGCACGTACTGCGACAGGGCCTCCAGGCCACGCACCCACCAGCTCGAAGGCTCACCGGCGGCGGCCAGCTCACTCAGCGCGCCACCCTCACCCGCGGCGGCAAAACTGGGTGTCAACGCCTGCAGCTGCGCGGCCTGATCACGCAAGGCGCCGAGCTGCAGGAACAGCCCGGTACGATCCGGATCGACAGTACTGCGCAACGCCTCCAGGCTGTTGGCCAGCTGCTCACGGGCGGCGAAGGCGGCAGGATCATCCTGACTGCGCAGGATTTCATCGGCGCCTTCGACCAAGGCCAGGGCACTGTTGATGTCCTGCAACGCCGACAAGCGCAGGCTGGCCAGGCGCAGCAGGTGCTCGGCCTCGGCCAGGCGCCAATCCTGGCGACTGGCGCCCAGCAGGCTTTCCAGGCGCTGATTGAGCAGCTGCTGGTCGCCCTGCAACTGGCTCAGCAGGCGCCGCTGCCCGGCCAATTCGGCGGCGGGCGGCAATTCTTCCAGGCGGCTATTCAGCTCACGGGTTTGCGCCACCAGGGCATCGGTCTGCGCGCTGGTTTGCTGCAGTTGAGCGAGTTGCTGCTGCTCGCGCAGCTGGATGTCCCGCACTTGCCAGACGCCCCAAGCCCCCACGGCCACACCGCCAGCGCCCAGCAGCAAGGCCAGGGCGGCCAGGGCGTTGCCTCGCGGCGCCGGCTTGCTCGGCGCGGCCGTAGGTTTGCCCGCGGCTGCGTCCGGGGTGATGGGCTCTTGCTCGTTCGGGGTAGTAGCTTCGCTCACGTATCCATCCTTTGCATCAGAGGTCGGGGGCAGCTTGCACCTGCAACGCCGCCAGCAAGGCCGCGGCATTCGCGCCGCGGCAGTCCACAACAAATTGCGCTCCGGCCGCGCGGGCCATGTCGGCCACCCGCGGGCTGGGTACAAACAAGGCCAGCCGGGCCACGCGCGGCCAGTCAGCGCCCGCCAGCTCAAGCAGATGCGTGAAACCCTGGCCACTGCTGACCACCAGACCATTCAAGCGTTCTGCCGCCAGGCGCTCGGTCAACGCCGCGGGCGGATAGTGCGGCAACAGGCGGCGATAGAGTGGCAGATAGTCCACCTGCACGCCTTGGCCGCGCAAGCGCTCGGCGAGCCACTCGCGGCCACCCTCGCCGCGCAGGATCAGCACCCGCGGGGTGCAGGCCGCCGCCAGCACCTGCCGCAGCTGCGGCAGTTCGAGCAAGGCTTCGCTGTCATCGCCCTGCTCGGGGCAATACGCGGTCAAGCCATGCTCACGCAGAATCTCGGCGCTGGCCGCGCCCACGGCGAACCAGGGTTGCCCGGCCAGTGGTTGCGGCCAATAACGCTCGAGCAAATCGAGGCCGAGGCGCGCCGCCGGCTTGCTCACCACAACCACTGCACAGTAGCGATCCAGCTCGAGCATGGTGGCGCGCTGTTCGGCGCTTTCGGCCAGCGCCTCGATCGCCAGCAACGGCAGGCTGCTGCTATGGATGCCCTGCGCCGCCAGGGTCGCGGCCAAGGCGGCAGACTCCTGCGCCGGCCGGGTCAGCAGCAGGCGCCAAGCGGTCACGGGTGATCGACCTCGCCGTAGACGCCCGCAAGGATCGCCGCCGCGCCTTGCGCCAACAGCGCCTCGGCGACCCGCACGCCCAGCTGCTCGGCCTCGGCGGCCGGAGCGCGGCCGTCCGCCCGCAGCAACAGGCCGCCATCCGGCTGGCCGACCAGGCCGCGCAGCCACAGCTGTTCGCCTTCCAGCACCGCATAACAGGCGATGGGTACCTGGCAGCCGCCGTTCAGGCGCTTGTTCAGGGCGCGCTCGGCGCTGACCCGCACGGCGCTATCCTGGTGATGCAGCGGCGCCAGCAGCGCATGAATGTCGCCGTCAACGCTGCGGCATTCGATGCCCACCGCACCCTGACCACCGGCCGGCAGGCTGTCGTCGACTGAGATAGAGGAACGGATGCGATCCGCGAAGCCCAGGCGAATCAGCCCGGCCGCGGCGAGGATGATGGCGTCGTAGTCACCGGCATCCAGCTTGGCCAGGCGGGTATTGACGTTGCCGCGCAGGAACTGGATTTTCAGATCGGGCCGGCGCGCCAGCAGCTGGGCCTGACGGCGCAGGCTGGAGGTGCCGACCACGCTGCCGGGGGGCAACGCCGCGAGGCTGTCGAAGCTATTGGAGACGAAGGCGTCACGCGGGTCTTCACGCTCGCAGATGCAGTACAGGCCCAGACCCGCGGGGAAGTCCATGGGCACATCCTTCATCGAATGCACGGCGATATCGGCCTCGCCTTCGAGCAGGGCGGTTTCCAGTTCCTTGACGAACAGGCCCTTGCCACCGATCTTCGCCAGCGGCGCGTCGAGCAGCTTGTCGCCACGGCTGACCATGGGCACCAGGCTGACGCTCAGGCCGGGATGGGCCTGTTCCAGGCGGGCTTTGACGTGTTCGGCCTGCCACAGGGCCAGGGCGCTTTTACGGGTGGCGATACGGATTTCGCGGGACATGAGGCAATTCCAGAAAACGGACTGCCTAGGATAATAACAGGCTGGCAAGCCGCAGGCCTGTAGCCCGGATGCAATCCGGGGACGCCAGCTCAGGCGCGCAAGTGGACCGGCGCAGGCTCCGCTAGAGGTTATGCATCAGCTTGCGCACCCCGGCCACATGCCGGCGGCTGACGATCAGCGCTTCGTCATGCATGCCCTTGAGGTACAGCTGAAAATGCCCGAGCGGGGTGCGCTGCAAGCGCTCGATGCGCTCGCGGGAGACCAGGGCATTGCGGTGGATACGCACAAAGCGATCGCCGAATTCGTCTTCCAGGGCCTTCAACGGCTCATCCAGCAGCACCTCGCCGCCGGCGTGACGCAGGGTCACGTACTTGTGGTCGGCGATAAAGTAGATCACCTGATCCAGGGGGATCAGCTCGATGCCTTTGCGCGTGCGGGCGCTGATATGGCTGCGCGGACCGCCGCCACTTTCGCCGGCCGGGCGGGTCAGGGCGGCCAGTTGCACGCGGTTCGGCCGCTCGGCTTTCTTCAAGGCTTCGCTGAGGCTTTCCGCCCGCACCGGTTTGACCAGATAGCCCACGGCGCTGACCTTAAAAGCCTCGATGGCGAATTCATCATGGGCCGTACAGAAAATCACCGCCGGCGGCGCCTCGCGTTCACACAACTTGGCCGCCACCTGCAGACCATCCAGGCCCGGCATGCGGATATCCAGCAGCACCACGTCGGGTTTCAGGCTGTCGATCAGGCTCAGGGCTTCTTCGCCGTTGCTGGCCGCCGGCTCCAGCACACGGTAGCCATCGAGCTCGCCCACCATCCGGCTGAGGCGCTCGCGGGCCAGGGGTTCATCATCGACAATCAGGACATTCATAATGCACTGGCTTCCTGCTTGGGTCTCGCACAAGGATAGCGTAGACAAGTGAAGTGGCGACCGTCACGGCGCTCTACGCTGAGACTGGCCCGCGCCCCGAAAAGTGCCACCAGACGCGCGTCTATGTTGCCCAGCGCCTGATGGGTCCCGCGTGACGGCGGCTCGTCTGCCTGTTCGTAGGGATTGCTGACGCACAGCTGAAAGACCCCCTGCCGATAACTGGCCTCGACCCGCACCAGACCGCCCTCGATGCGCGGCTGAATGCCATAGATCAAGGCGTTCTCCAGCAGAGGCTGCAGCGTCAGTTGTGGAATCGGCAGATCCTCCGGTACATCGACTATCTCCCATTGCAACTGTAGTCGTTCGCCAAGCCGATAGCGCTCGATCGACAAATATCGTTGCGCCAGTTCCAACTCTTCGCACCAGGGCACCAGGCTGCCGGGCTTGGCCAGGCTGGCGCGAAACAGATCGGACAAGTCCAGCACCGCCTGCTCGGCCTTATGCGGATCGACCACCACTAAGCTGGCGATGCTGTTCAGGCTGTTGAACAGGAAATGCGGGCGAATCCGCGCCTGCAGGGACTCGATGCGGGCGCGCAGTTCCGCCTGTTCCTGGCGGCGCCATTGGCTCTGCAGATAGAAGTAGCGTAGCAGCAACGCCGACATGATCAGGCTGATCAAGGCATGCCGCAGGTACAGATTGACCTCGCCTACCCGCGGCAGCGGCCCGCCCAGTTGGTAATAGTCGGCGACCGCGGTACAGCCCAGGGCCAGGCCCACCACTATGGCGCAGCACAGCCCCCCCGCCGTGGCCACGCGCATGCGCGCCATCAACGGGCGTAAGCGACAGAGCACGGCCGCCGAGAGCAGCACTATCCACTGCACGAACAAGGAGGTCAGGGCCAGGCGCACCCAATCGAAGCCCGGCAACATGGGCTCGGCGAGCACCAGCACCAGCACCAGCAACTCGGCCAGCAACACCATGCTCAACAAGGCATCGGGCTGGCACAGTTCGGGAACGAAAAAGTCATCGCCCGGGGGGCGTGGGGGTTCAGCTAACAGGTTTTTTATTTTCATCGCCGCAGTTTCCGCGTAGCCCCGCTCAGCAGCAAGATAGACAGCCGCGACCGGGCAAAATAAAGCGCCGAGCTGCCGCTCGCCCGGCAAAACTGTGACCGACGCAACACTGCCGGCCATAAGCCAAGATCGGCCCGGATCAGCCCGCCGACAAAGCGACGCGGCGATTTTGTGCGGCAGCCTGTTATTATTGGCCCACTTTTTCCGCCTTGCTGGTCATCCGGGGTCGTTGCACAGTCAATCGGCTGCGCCACGACCCGTCCCGCAGCCAGCCCGTTTTAGCGCATAAGCCGAGCGAAGCCCATGAGCACTGAAAAAACCAACCAATCCTGGGGCGGCCGCTTCAGCGAACCCGTCGATGCCTTCGTGGCCCGTTTCACCGCCTCGGTCGAGTTCGACAAGCGCCTGTATCGCCACGACATCATGGGCTCCATCGCCCACGCCACCATGCTGGCCAAGGTCGGCGTGCTCAGCGATGCCGAGCGCGACGCGATTATCACCGGCCTGACGCAGATCCAGACGGAAATCGAGGCCGGCCAGTTCGACTGGCGCGTCGACCTGGAAGACGTGCACATGAATATCGAGGCGCGCCTGACCGACCGCATCGGCGTCACCGGCAAGAAGCTGCACACCGGCCGTTCGCGCAACGATCAGGTCGCCACCGATATCCGCCTGTGGCTGCGCGACGAGATCGACCTGATCCTCGCCGAGATCACCCGCCTGCAACAGGGCCTGCTGCAGCAGGCCGAGCGCGAAGCGGACACCGTCATGCCTGGCTTCACCCACCTGCAGACCGCCCAGCCGGTGACCTTCGGTCATCACCTGCTGGCCTGGTTCGAGATGCTCAGCCGTGACTACGAGCGCCTGGTCGATTGCCGCAAGCGCACCAACCGCATGCCTTTGGGATCGGCCGCGCTGGCCGGCACCACCTACCCGATCCAGCGCGAGGTCACAGCCCAGCTGCTGGGCTTCGATGCGGTGGGCGGCAACTCCCTGGACGGCGTGTCGGATCGCGACTTCGCCATCGAATTCTGTGCCGCGGCCAGCCTCGCCATGATGCACCTGTCGCGCTTCTCCGAGGAGCTGGTGCTCTGGACCAGCGCGCAGTTCCAGTTTATCGACCTGCCCGATCGCTTCTGCACCGGCAGCTCGATCATGCCGCAGAAGAAGAACCCGGACGTGCCGGAGCTGGTGCGCGGCAAGACCGGCCGGGTATTCGGCGCCCTGATGGGCCTGCTGACCCTGATGAAGGGCCAACCCCTGGCCTACAACAAGGACAACCAGGAAGACAAGGAACCGCTGTTCGACGCCGCCGACACCTTGCGCGACTCGCTGCGCGCCTTCGCCGACATGATCCCGGCGCTCAAGCCCAAGCACGCCATCATGCGTGAGGCGGCGCTGCGCGGCTTCTCCACCGCCACCGACCTCGCCGACTATCTGGTGCGCAAGGGCCTGCCGTTCCGCGATTGCCACGAGATAGTCGGCCATGCGGTGAAGTACGGCGTGGACAGCGGCAAGGATCTGGCCGAGATGAGCCTGGACGAGCTGCGCCAGTTCAGCGAGCAGATCGAGCAGGACGTGTTCGCCGTGCTGACCCTGGAAGGCTCGGTGAATGCCCGCGACCATATCGGCGGCACCGCGCCCAATCAGGTGCGCGCCGCGGTGGTGCGCGGTCAGGCACTGCTGGCCAGCCGCTAGCCGGCCGTTACGCGGCGCGTCCTGCGCCGCGTAGCCTCAGCCTTTGGCCTTGGCCTGAGCCATCGCCAGAAACCCAGCCATCCCCGCCTCTTTATCCGCGGCGATGCGTTTGACGTGCGGGTTCTGGTTGAGCAGCACGAGCAGCTGGTGGGCCTTCGGGAAGTCGGCCAACAGATCGATAGCGAACAGCTTCTTCGCCACCCCGCAGGCCAGGTCGATGCTATAGAGGAAGTAGATATCGGCCAGGCTGAAGCTGTCGCCCGCCACATAAGGGGCAAAGCTGCCGTGCCGCTTGAGCGTGTCGATCCCGGCCAACAGCTCGGCCTTGCACTTGCTTTTCAAGGCAGAGGAAATCTCCCCACCGAAGAATGCTTGCGGGTAGCCAATCCGCGCTGGCAACTCGATATACAGCTCGATCTCCTTCATCAGTGCGCGCACTTGGGCCCGGGCGAATGGCTCACTGGGCAGCAGCGCCCTGCCGCCACCACAGTCTTCCAGATAGTCGAGGATCGCACTGGTCTCGTTGATAAAACCCTGCTCGACCCCCAGCACCGGCACCTTGCCACGCGGACTGATGCTGAGAAATTCGTCGCTCTGGTTGCCGTAGAGGGTGACGACCTCGAACTCCAGGCCCTTCTCCAGCAAGGCCAACTTGACCATATTGAAATAGTTGCTAACGGCAAATCCATAGAGTTTGAACATGCTGACAGGCTCCAGGCCGGCGGATGGACAGTCCGAGTTATAGCCCCAGGTATGCCATGCCAGCCAGCCGTATCCAGGCAGTGAATGGCGCGGGCGCCGTCACGCTGGCACACTGCATGCCCAGTCCGGGGATAAGCCAGGGATAAGCCAAGTATGAGCGAACACGACGAAGACGAAGCATTTGCCGAGACGACCCTGATCCAGGCCGTCGAGAATCAGCTGGAGGCCGGCGAACCGGCCTTCGTCCAGGCGGTGCTGAACAAGTTGCTGCTGGTGGGCTATGCGCGCGAAGAAATACTGCCCCTGATGGCCCTGGTGCTGGCCGATGAAATCGACGCCATGCTGCGCGAAGACCGCGCCTTCGACGTCGCCCGCTACGAACAGGGATTGCGCGCCCTGCCGGAACTGCCCGCCCAGGACTAACCTGGTGGAAATTTTTAACCCTCAGCCGCACCACTTCTGGCAGCATCGGCTGGCGGCAGATTAGCCGGGGCTTCACTACACTGCCTGGACTGGCTGCAGCAGTTCCGTCCAATCGCCGCACGCCGCTTCCGCTGCCGCCCACTGGGGCGCGGCTCACTACAACAAGAAGCAGGAGTACTTATGGCCTTTACCCCCGAGTTGGTTGCCGAACTGGAAATCCTCGCGCTGTTCAACCTGGGCAACACCCAGGAAGGCATCAAGGTCCACCACACCGCCGCCCCCGCGGCCATTGCCGCGGCCAAGCGCCTGCATGACAAAGGCCTGATCAGCCAAGCCGACGGTGGCTATCTGAGCAGCCTGGGGCTGGATGCCGCCGAGCGCACGCAAGTCTTGTTGAGCATTCTCACCGTGTCTGAAGTGGCCTGAGCCGCCACCGCCCGCGTCGCCCGGCCTTCTGCATACGCTCGGCGACGCAGGCCTCCCCAATTGGCAAGCGGACTAAGCGCCTTGGTCTATCGCCTCGCAGAGCCTGAGCATGAGTCGCACCGAGGAAATTCGCCCGGATATCGATGAAGGGATCGACCGCAAGGTTCTCACCCTGCTGCGCGCGCGCTTTCTCAAACTCAACCAGGGCCGCCTGCAGCGCGCCATGCAGGCGTTGTCCACGCGTCAGCAGCTGGTCCTCAAGCTGTTGCCCTTGTTGTTTCACGTCAATCACCCGCTGCTACCCGGCTATGTCTCGGGGCTGACCCCGGCCGGCCTGAGCGGCTACGAGCCGAGCGACGAGCTGCTCAGCGAAGCCCAGCGCCTGACCCGCTCCTTCGCCTACAAGCCGTACCGCGAAAAACTGGCGCTGCCTATCCATGGGCTGTTCCTGATGGGCAGCCTCGGCACCGTGGCCCAGGCCGAACAGAGCGATATGGACATGTGGCTGTGCCACGCCGCCGGTCTCAGCCCACAGCAGATCGGCGAGCTGAGCAAGAAGTGCGAACTGCTGGAGATCTGGGCCGCGAGCCAGGGCGCCGAGGCGCATTTCTTTCTGATCGACCCGGCGCGCTTTACCGTCGGCGACCGCGAGGCCCAGCTGACCTCCGACGACTGCGGCACCACCCAGCACTACCTGCTGCTCGATGAGTTCTACCGCACCGCGATCTGGCTGGCCGGGCGCACGCCGCTGTGGTGGCTGGTGCCGGTGTACGAAGAACAGCGCTATCAGCACTACACCAACGCCCTGCTGTCCAAACGCTTTATCCGCGCCGAGGATGTGCTCGACCTCGGCCACCTGGCGCGCATCCCGCCGGAGGAGTTTATCGGCGCCGGCATGTGGCAGCTGTACAAGGGCATAGAGTCGCCCTACAAATCGGTGCTCAAGCTGCTGCTGACCGAGGTCTACGCCAGCGAACACCCCAAGGTCGAATGCCTGTCGCTGCGCTTCAAGCAGGCGGTGTTCGCCAACCAACTGGATCTCGACGAACTCGACCCCTACATAGTGGTGTACCGGCGCCTGGAGGAGTACCTCAAGGCCCGCGGCGAACACGAGCGTCTGGAGCTGATCCGCCGCTGCCTGTACCTGAAAGTCGACAAGAAGCTCAGCCGCCCGCCACGCAACAACCGCAAGAGCTGGCAGCGCCTGTTGCTCGAACGCCTGACCCGCGACTGGAACTGGGACAGCCGCCAGCTGGCCATGCTCGACAGCCGCAGCCAGTGGAAGGTGCGCCAGGTCAGCGCCGAGCGGCGCATGCTGGTCAACGAGCTGACCTACAGCTACCGCTTCCTCTCGGCCTTCGCCCGCAGCGCGCAGGCCGGCACCTCGCTCAACAGCCGCGACCTCGGGGTGCTCGGCCGGCGCCTGTACGCCGCCTTCGAGCGCAAGGCCGGCAAGGTCGAGTTTATCAACCCGGGGATAGCCCCGGACCTGGCCGAAGACACCCTGACCCTGGCCCATAACCCCGGCCCGGAGGCGCCCCATGAAAGCCAGTGGGCGCTGTATACCGGCAGCGTCGGCGCCCAGGACCTGGACGACTTCTCCCCGCTCAAACGCGCCCGCGAGCTGATCGAACTGCTCGCCTGGTGCCAGCGCAACGGCGTGATCGACAACAGCACCCGCCTGTCGCTGCACCCAGGCGACAGCGACCTGACCGAGTACGAACTGGCCAACCTGCTGACCAGTCTGCAACAGGTGATACCGCTGCCATTGCCGGCGGTCGACGAAGCCGCCCTGCTGCACCCCAGCGTGCCCCGCGAGGTGCTGCTGCTGGTCAATGTCGGGGTCGACCCGCTCAAGCAGTTCAGTCAGCTGAACCTGCACATGACCAGCGAGCGCACCGACTCCCTGGGCTATTCCGGGGTGCGGGAAAACCTGATCCAGACCATCGACCAGGTCAGCCTGAACAGCTGGAACGAGTTGCTGGTCAGCCGCTACGACGGCCCCCACGCCCTGCTCGACTGCCTGCGCGACTTCCTCAACAGCCTGCCGAGCCTGGGCCAGCAACCCAATCTGCGGGTGCGCTGCTTCTGTCGCAACCGCGCCCCGGCCATCGCCGAACGGGTCGAAGAACTGTTCCGCGAGACCCAGGTCAACTTCAGCGACGAGCAGCACAACCGTTATCTGCTGCAGATCAAGCAGCACTACCACCTGCTCGATCTGATCCCCGGCCAGGTCAGCCATACCGC
>Ga0209343_10006086_pt1 | contig 14499 bp, 12 predicted proteins | sample RifCSPlowO2_02_FD_184026 | JGI IMG/M metagenome (GOLD analysis project Ga0209343, IMG submission 184026) | Groundwater microbial communities from Rifle, Colorado - Rifle CSP2_plank lowO2_0.2 (SPAdes) (version 2) | ecosystem: Environmental > Aquatic > Deep subsurface > Groundwater | place... | reverse complement strand
CAGTGCTACACGGACTGTTTGGTTATTGAGCCGTGAGCGACGGGATGTTGCCATTGGCGGCGTAATGGGTGGTCATGACCCGAACCAGGTCGACCAGATTGTTAACCCCCATCTTCGCCATCAATCGACCGCGGTGCGCCTCAACCGTTTTGTGGCTGATGTTAAGTAGTTTGCCGATATCCTTATTGCTCTTGCCGGCGACTACCAAGTTGATGATTTCTTGCTCGCGCACGGTGAGGTTTTTCAGCCGCCCGAGCAATTCCTCGTCGGCGTTCCTGTTTAACCGGTTCAGGGCGTCATGCTCTAGTGCGCTCTGAACACAATCGAGAAATCTCTGGTTGTTGTAGGGTTTTTCCAGAAAGTCGAAGGCACCGTCCTTCAGTGCCTGAACCGCCATCGGCACGTCCCCGTGTGCGGACAGAAAGATGATAGGCGTGCGCAAGCCCATATTGTGCAGGCGCTTCATGAGCTCCAGCCCACTCATTCCCGGCATGCGCACGTCGAGTACGACGCAACCGTACCGCTCGTCGGTGTGTGCGGCGAGGAAGGCGTGGCCCGATTCGAAAGTTTGTACGGGAATCTGTACCGACTCGAGCAGCCACTTCAAAGAGTTCCTCACCGAGACTTCGTCGTCGACTACGAATACGGTTTGCTCCCGGTTAGTCATGGTGTTTCTCCCAGCGGCAGTATCACTTCGAATAATGCGCCGCCCAACCAGCTCTCGCCCAGTTGAATTTTGCCGCCGTGCGTCTCGATGAGAGAGCCGCAGATTGCGAGACCGAAGCCCATTCCTTTGTCCTTGGTAGTGAAAAACGGCTCGAAAACAGAATTGTGAAGGTATTGCGGTATCCCGGGGCCACTGTCGGCGATCGCGATGACGATGGTGTTTTGCGCGCTTTTGAGGCAGGACAGCTCCACTGTTTTCGGTCGGTCAGTGGTCTCGGCCATCGCTTCGATAGCGTTCTTGATGAGGTTGACAAGGACTTGCTGGATTTCCACGCGATCAATCATGATTTTCAGCGGGCCGTCGGCGCGCCGGATACGCAAGGTGACTTGCTGGCGGCGTGCCTCCGCCTCGAGAAAACCGGTAACTTCGTCGAGAACCTGATTGATGTCATAAAGTCGCTTCTCCGGGGGGCGTTTGTGCATGAACCGGCGCACGCGTCGCACGATCTCTCCGGCCTGCTCGGCATTGCGCACAGCCTGAACGAGCCCGTGCTTCAATTCTTCTGGCGTCGCGTTGCCGGTAGCCAGGCGCAGTAGGCAGCCATGGGCATAGTTGAGCATCGACGCCAGAGGTTGACCCAGTTCGTGGGCCAGTGACGACACCATTTCGCCGGCAGTATTGATGCGTGCCATGCGTGTCAGTTCCGCCTGCTGCTCCCGGTGCTTTTCCTCGGTGCGCCGGCGTGCCTGCATTTCACTCTGAAGCATGTGATTTTCCGCAGCCAGAGTTGCCGTGCGTTGTTCGACGCGGGTTTCGAGCTCCTGCTGGGCGCGGGATAGGGCCAGTTCGGCCAGCTTGCGTTCGTTGATGTCCTGAAAAATCCAGACGATGTCAATTTTTTTGGCGGCGGCGACCTGGCCGATGGCCGTCCCACTGAAAGCGCACCAGAAGTGCTCTCCCGACTTGTTCCGCATCAGCCCCTCACCCTCGAATACGCGGTTTTTCTGCAAGGCGGTATAAGCGGCCTTGCGTGCGAATTTGTAGTCCGTGATGGTGGGGAAAAGTATGCGTGTCGAGACTCCGTCAAGTTCCTTCGGCGAGTAACCGAAAACTGCCTCGCAATGAGAGTTACAGCCAGTGATGACGCGGTTGCGCGTGAACGCGATGCCGACGAAAGCATTGTTGAAGATGGTTTTGTATTCCATCGGCAATTCGCAGTCATTAAGACCGAGACAGATCACATCCGTATGGTTCTTCCGCATGTATTGAGTTTCGCTAGCTGGTTGAAGGTTGTCGCCGAAATCTTCATGGGATGAGTTTGCCGCCGGGCGTTTCCAGAACCTATCCCGGTTGAGCCCTTGTGTCTATGGAGGGCGAACCCTCTGTTTCGTAAGGTTGTGTCTTGGCACGCATGGGGGTGCGTGTCTGTCTGGGCGGGTGTCTCCGCCGCGCTATGAGCGCTCACCCGTCTTTTTAGCTTGTTCGACGCAGCCTAACCTTGGCTTGGATGACTTGCGGCACTGAGGTGAGAAGCCGTGCATCTGGTTGGTAATAAGCCTTCCAGCAACGGGATGGTCGATGTCTGGCGATATGCAAGGCGAGTGTTGTTTGAAAGCGATGCTTCCCTGGCCGTAACGCCGGAGAAGTGTTCTGGCCGGCGTTGTTTCCGGTGACTGCAGGTGTTTGTGCCGAGCGAGGAGTGCGAATGAGTGCGGTGAACTGTCGGGAGATCGAAGCGGTCGTGGCAAATGCCCCGATGGGCGTTCTGGTTACACGTGATGGCCAGATTACGCGTTATAACCGCAAGTTCTCGGAAATGTTCGGTTTCGTCGGCGATGAGGGTATAGGTCAGCCTGTATCGACTCTCTATTCCTCGGTAGAGGCCTACGATGCATTGAGAGCGTTGGCTGGGCCGCTATTCGCCGTCGGCAAGCCGTTGCAGGCCGAACTATATATGCGCAGCCAGGAAGGTATTGGGCTCTGGGTTGAACTCGCCGGCTATGTTCTCAATACGGAAAATGCCAGCGAAGAAACCGTCTGGTTCTTTGAAGATCGACGTGTCTGGCAGGCTGCTCGGGCTGCACAGCAGCAAATATTGCTGGAGAACGAGGCGATCTTCGATAACGCTCTGGCCGGCATCGCCGTGATAGAAAACCAGCACATAGTGCGCTGTAACCGGCGTATGAAGGAAATCTTCGGTTACCTACAAGGAGGGCTGACTGAGCGTTCGGCGTGCATTTTCAACTTTCCCACGCAGGAGTTTGAGGAAGTAGGTGCGGAGATTTACCGGGTACTGGGCGAGTGCGGCGTGTATTCGGGCGAGATCAATATACGCAGTCGAGATGGTCGCGATTTGTGCTGCCAGGTCAGCGCCCGCACGCTGGGCTCGGCCGATCCACTTGGCAAGTCGATCTGGATATTCGATGACGTGACCGAGCGCAAGAAAGCCGAAAGGGCGCTGGCGCAAGCCAAGGCAGAAGCGGAGGCGGCGGCCGATGCGAAGTCGAGGTTCCTGGCCAACATGAACCATGAGATACGCACACCGATGAACCCTGTCATCGGTCTTATGAGCGAGACGGAGATATCACGGCTGTTTCGGCCATTTGCGCAATCAGATGAGACGGCACGCCTGATTCGCGTCGATCGACGCTTCTTTGATCTACCAATTATCGCCATGGCTGCACATGCTTTGGCCGAAGAGCGTCAACGTGGTTTGGATTCATGCATGAACGATCATCTGGCCAAACCGATCGATCCCGATGAGTTGTTCAGGACGCTGATTCGCTACGGTGTCGACCTCCAGGTCGAACCGGCTGCAGCGGTGTCGGTAGCCGACTCGCTGTTCGCCGTGCCTGGCCTGGATACCGCCGCCGGGTTACGTCGAGTGGGCGGCAAATTGAACTTCTACCGCAAGCTGCTGCGTCAGTTCGTTCACGGCCAGAGCGGGGTGATCCAGGATATTCGCATCGCGTTGGCTGCGGCGAATTTTCAGTTGGCTTCGCGGTTGGCGCACACGCTCAAAGGTGTCGCCGGCAACATCGGGGCGACGCCGTTGTCACGCATCGCCGCCGAGGTCGATGATGCGATTCGGGAGTCCCCGGGGGGAAAGGCGACCAAAGTGCATCTGCTGCGTCTGGAGTGTGCCCTGGATGAGCTTTGTACGGCACTTGCCGCTGAGTTTGGCACGTCCGCGGTTGTCAGTCGCGGTGCCCGGGCGCAGGTTTCGCCCAGGCCGATTGTTGAGAAACTGGCGGCCGCTCTACGTAGCGACGGTGGGGTCGTCGATTGCTTTGACGCTCATGCCGACGCTGTGCGTGAAGTTTTTCCTGAACCCGATTTCGCCACATTGGCGACGGCCGCACGGGACTACGATTCTGCTGGCGCATTGGCGCGTCTTGCGACAGCGCGGGAAGTGCTCAAGGCGGGTGACTCATGAGCGGGTAAGCGATGTGCAGGCGTCCGGCTTGGCCAGCGCTATGTGCAATACATCAATCGTACTTTTTGCCTGATTGAAACCGTGCTCCCCTATCACCTGATTTTGTCTACACCCTCTGAGGCCATCGGCAGAATTCCGTCCTGGGGACTTCGCCAATTCGACAATCAGAGTCTGAGTCGACTTTCGGACCAATTGAGGCTACCCCCCCTCCCTGAAAAGTTCACTTAAAAATTTCTGCCCTGCTGTAACCAAACAACCTTCTCTGGCGTATCTATTAATGTCATCACACCGAAGCCACCGAAGGAGAACACCCATGTACCGCACCTCCCCACAATTCAAGAGCCTGATCGGCGTACTGATCTTCGCCATTGCAGGCGCAGCTTCCGCGGCCGACTATTCGGCTCCAACGGTCAAAGCGAATAAACCCTCGGGCATCGACGCGGCGCGCCATGCGATCGAGACCTCGGACTACCCAAGGGCCATCGAAATCCTCACGGCCGAGGCCGCCAAGGCTCCGCGAGATGCCGACGTGCAGAATCTGCTCGGTTACAGCAATCGCAAGCTGAAGCGTTACGGCCTGGCTCTCAGCCATTACCAGAAGGCGCTGGAGTTGCAACCCAACCATCGCGGTGCCAACAACTACGTCGGCCACCTTTATCTGGAAACCGGCCGCTTGGATCGGGCTCAGGAACGGCTCGCGGTGCTGGACAAGGAATGCACCTTCGGCTGCAAGGAGTACAGCGATCTGCGACAGGCCATTGCGGCGCACCAGCAGGAGCAAGTTGCCGGTTATTGATGCCATCGCAGGGGCACGATCTCGCAGGGGGTGAGTGTGTACCCGCGCTGTTCACGACCTGCATTGTTTTGCTAATTTCAGTTGGCGAGCGATACGCGCTGGCTACAATGCCTCGTCGCAAATTGACCTGACACAAAAGTAGCGACTCAACGATTACGCTGGGGGTCAACCGGGTTTACCAGGGCTTGGTTAGGGATTGCATGAACGAACAACTGAGAGACCTGTTAAGCCGTTGCGCCCTGGGTGATCGGGGCGCATTTGCCCATCTCTACGAGCTGATTTCGCCCAAATTATATGGGGTCGCCTTGCGCCTGCTCAAACAGCGCCCGCACGCGGACGATGTGCTGCAGGAGGCGTTCACCCGAATCTGGTATCGGGCCGGCAGCTACCAGTCCGACCTGGGCAACCCGATGACTTGGATGACTGCCATCGTGCGCAATCATGCCCTCGATGTGCTGGCCGCCCAGGGACGCCACGAACGCCTGCTCGATCGGGATGCGGACTACGGCGACATCGAGATTGCCGAGGCGGACAACGACCCTGAGGCCGACACCCTGCTCTGCGATGCGGCCGGGCGCCTGGGCATTTGCCTGGAACAACTGCGCGATCAGCACCGCCAGTGCATTGCGATGATCTATTGGGACGGCATTACCTATCAGCAACTTGCCGACAAATTGAAGAAACCGACGGGCACCGTCAAGGTTTGGGTGCGCCGCGGACTGGAGAAACTCAGACAATGCCTGGAGCAGTGAGGTATCAGGATCCGCAGGTGCAGGAGCGTCTGGCCCGAGAGTACGTGCTCGGTACCATGAGCGTGGCGGTGCGGCGACGTTTCCAGCGCTTGCTGAGTGCCGACTCCGGCTTGCAGAGGCAGGTCCAGCATTGGGAGCAGCATCTGCAGCCGCTGGCTGATCAGTTGCCGGCGCTCACGCCTCCGCGCGCGGTTTGGCGCGCCCTGGCGCAGCGGCTCGGCCATTCGCCACAGGACGTTGCGCAGAAAGCCGGGCGTGGTTGGCTGGGCAGCCTGCGCCTGTGGCGGGGGCTCACCGCCATCGCCGGCACGGCGGCGTTTGCACTGGCCTGGCTGCTGGTGCAGACGCCGGAGGCGCGCCCGCCCAGTTACCTTGCGGTCTTGGAAGGCGGCGAATCCGCCGCCAGCATAGTCGCAACCGCCCATAAGGAGCCCTGGCAATTGACCCTGGAGTTGGTCAAGGCGCCACCGCCGGCCAGTGACAGCTCCTTGCACTTGTGGGCGGTCTCCGCCGATACCGGCAAGATTCAATCCCTCGGGGTACTCGGCACCGATGCCAAGCAACAGCGCGCGCTGAGCGGGGCAGAGTGGTTGTTGATCAAAGGTGCTCGCTCACTGATCGTGACCGAGGAAGCGAAGTCCGGCGTGCCCCCCAATCAACCCGTCGGCCCAGTGCGCTATCGGGGATTGTGTGTGCAGCTGGGCTAGCCCGGATGCTTCATAAGCGAGGTCACCTGCTCAAACTTTGAGCAGGTTGCCGTTTTTTCTTGCGCGCTCGCAAGCCTAGCTGGGGGCGGACTGCGAGCGCGGATGTTCTGCACATAAGAACCCAAGGCTGCGGTCAAGTGGGCCAGTGCCGCTGGCCATAGCCAGGTTCGTCCATTGCGGTTGGTGAAACGGCGATGCAAGGCTGCTGATCAGCAGGCAGAAGCGACTGCCTTCATCGAATTCATGTTGCATTCCTTGGAGCAAGCGCTGGTTGAAGTTGCGCTAAGCGATCAAGTAGTCGATCAAGTAAGCGACCAAGTAAAACGGTTATTGTGGGTGCTTAAGCAGCAGCCGGCGCTGAAAACGGGCGAGCTGATGCTGCTGATCGGGAGTTTTCCAAGCCAGGGGTAGGCATTGAGCTCAAGGCGCTGCCGCACCGTGCGGGTGTACTCCGGATCCCAGGATGACTCGCGAATAGCGAGCCATTGCTTAGCGACCGATTCAAAGGTGTGCTGATGATCGAGCTGGCTGACTGCTTTGGCCATGCGCCTTTGCAGCAAAGGGTCTTGGCCGCCCGCAAGCTGAACACGAGCGTCATCACGTTTGCGTCGAGCTTCCTGCAAGCCGACCCCTGGATAAACTCCGAGAGCCAGGCGTTTTTCCTTTCCCAGAAAGCGGTACTTCAGGCGCCAGTAACGGCCTCCGTTGGGCTGCACTTCCAGGTACAAACCCTGCTCGTCATACAGGCGGTAGGGCTTGTCTTGGGGTTTGGCGTTGCGGCAGTTGATGTCTTTCAAGGGCATTGGGGGCACATCCTCTCCGAGCGAGCTGATGAGCGTTTTATGCCCCCATATATGCCCCCGTCAACCGTGGGATGCCCTGGGATTAGGTGGGAAGACGTGGGCAATAAAAAAGCCGTAAAGCTTTGATTTCTCTAGGCTTTACGACTTTTCTGGGTCTTCCTGGGAAGACAAAGTGGCCGGGGGGATTAAAAATCTATACATAAGCTATTGTTTTAAATAACTTTATTGCTAGATTTATTCTTAGGTGCCCCCATAAGTGCCCCCGTGCACGTATTTCCGATGAGCGGCTATTTGAGGAGTTGAACTGGCGTCCTGAATTATCGTTCTGCGACCGGGCGAGGCCAGTCAGCCACCGGCGAGCATTCAATGGAGTCGGTCGTGTACAGCATAACCTCGGTTATCTGGATACGAGGGTTTGAGCCCAGCTCAGCACCGGGTGCTGGGTAGATGTCAGGTCACGCAGTTGGGTTTTTTCCGCGGTAGCGCACCATGGGCTCATCTAGGACGATTTGAGCTGAGGTGCGGTATGAGACACTCGATGGTTACCTGTCACAACTGCGGCAAAGCGATGGTTCCGAGAGCGTCATATAGCCGTGGTTTCTGGGGGTATTCGCCTTCGTCCAATCACTGCCCCTTTTGCCTGAGTGAGAACTGGCACGGCGGAAATCTAGGGTTAGGGGCTCGATTGTTCGCTTTGGTTGGCCTTGCTTTGGGTGTTCTGGCCTGTGTTCTGATAGGAGCGTTTTTTTTCAAAGTGCAGTGGTGGCTCGGCGTTGAGGGACAGTGGCCTCTATTGACCCTTGGAACCTGCGCTGTGTCGGTGGTCGCGGGATATCGTGTTTACAATTGGTTTGTAGATTGCTGATAAGTGAATTTTATCTAAGGATGACAGGCAGTAATCGGTTATGAACTGCCGGTGGCGGCTAGGTGTTCAATCCACCCAACGCGCGATATACGCCAGGCTTCCACATCCTCCAGAAGAGGACGATAAAGACTGGCGGTGAGTGCGGGGTGGTCCGGCTGAGGACGGCAATGTAACAGTGGCGCACCGCGACGATGGTCGCATGGATGTGTTTTGAATCGCGTCAAAGGACGACTGCCCGGACTGTCGAACAGAGCCCGCTGGGTATGCACTTTTTGTGGGCCAAACTAGCCAGTTCGATTGCCACACATCATGCACTTGGGACCCTGAAGGAGCCCAGAACTTCCGCAACAGTTATGGCAATCACCCTCCAGCTTTCCATTCTCCCAGCGCCACAGAAGCAGCAGGCGCCAGCCCATCCAGATCAGGCCGGTCACCGAAACCCCTAGAGAAATGAAGAATCCCACGCGAACTACGTATGCTAGTACGGCAATTGCGCGGAAGCCGTCTGCAGTCATGATTGTCATGCCGATGAGACCAATGGCGATGAAAAAAACTGGTAGCGCGAACAACTTGAAATAACGCTCTATCTCAAACATCGGCCTCTCCTTGGTTGGGTCTCGACCTTAATACGAACGCCCAGGCTCTCGCCAGATACAGCCCTGTTACGTCGCCCGTGATGTGGGGCGACGGAGCGGTCTATACCCGCCGTTCACTCGCATGCATCCAAAGCGAGTTGCACCCGGGGTTACTCGGATTTTGCAGGAGGCGCTTCACCACCCGTCAACACCGAGCCGACCACTTTGCTGAATTCAGCGTTCACCTTCGCCTGCTTCTCTGCATCTCGGAAGCATTGATCTTGCTCTCGCGTTTCCAGTATCCGGGCACACTCGCGGACCTTTTCGTTTGTCTCTGAGTATCCTTTGAGCATAGGAACGCCGAAGGAAACGAACAAACCGAGACTGATGATCGTACACATCACAATAAGCGCATTAGCCACAAATATCTCCGAGGACTGTTTGGTTGAAAGCGCAATAATCGTCGACAATCTGGGAGGATGCTACTGAATCGGGTGTAGTTACGCACAGGGCTCGCTGCGTAGTATGAGCTCGTGATCGCTGGCAACTGCCCCATCATCTCAGGTGACTCGGCGATTGCGTCTGTTGTGCCAATAAGAGCGTATATAAGCTGAGGGCTGCCGTGATTCGAATTTCATGCTCCATGCGAGGTACGTGGTGATGCGATCCTCTATTTCTCCTCGCAGATTTTCGTCATCGATGAGCTCGCATAGATCCAGCCCCTCCATGCCAATGGCCGTGATGGCCAGAGTTAGCAAACGGTCATCTGAGCTCACACGCTTAATGTAAGTCAGCAGTTCCTTTGACCCATCCTCACCTTCGAGTTTTTGGATGCTCGGATAGCACCGAAACAGGTCTTCGATGACGGCGGCCCAGGTGTCAAAAGGGTCGGAGCAGACATGGGCGTGAAATGCAGCCTCGAAGACAGCCGACCATAACTCGGTTATCTGCGCCGCAAGGGCTGGTTGGGCGTCCGGACTTGTGCCAGCGCGGATCATGGCGATGCCCACACCCGCGAGGAACAAGCTCGGCACACCGAGGTCCCTGACGGCCTGCCCCAGCCGATCACGCCTGAGCATCGAGGCAAAACGATTAAATGCGACTCGCCATCTTTCGGCAATGGATTCATTGTCACTCAGATAGAGATTGGCCACCAACGTATGCTGCCAACCGTATTTGTACTGAGTTGAGGAGCCGAACTGAATTCGAGCTGCAACTAGAAGACTTTCGAACGACTCACGTAAGTCCGCCGTGACGGGTGCCTTGCTCTGGAGTAACAGTGCAACGAAAAAGTGAAAGTACGCGCGTTTGCCATCCTCGTCTTGCAACGTGACGTCTTTGAGATCCTGAAGCCCGATTTTCAGCTTTTGCATTGGTGGCAGAATTAGCGTTGAGGCGGGAAAACCATTACTCGTCAGTTGAATGAGGCATTCATCGATGAGAGTGTCCACAAACCGAGAGGCCCAGGTTCGGTGAAGTGGCGTAAGCAGGTGTACCAGCCAGTTCACGCAGAGGTAACGACCGTCGGTGCGTGTGAGCAGCACCAGTACGATCGAGCGAACCTTCGCTCTTGTTTCGTCCAGATCCGCGATAGGTTCTGCAGTTCCTGGCGGGTTGCCCAAATCCTGCAGATACCGAAAGGCAACCTTGAGCAGCAGTGGAGCCATCATGTTTCGATTCCAGTTGCCCTCGTCATTCAAGACGGTCGGGGCACTTTCCAGCAATACAAGCAGGTGATCGAAATCGTAGCGAATGTCATATGTGTACAGCATGTCTGACGCAATCGTCGGAAAGGTGAGCTTTTCGGCCATTTGTAGGTAGCGTTTTGCATCGGCATGGCGGGCAGCCATCAAAAGCACAAGCACCTCCGGGCCCAGATAGCTCATTCCCCAGGCATGCATATGCCAAAGCTCGTGCATGTCTGTCTCTTGTTGCCAGCCTTTCAATATCTCCATCCGATGTTTGTGACGGAAGTGGGCTGGATCCTCATGGAGCCGATTTTCATAGGCAATGAGTAACTCAAAGGCGTCCCACAGTTGATGGTCCGTAAACGCAAGCGCGTGTTGAGTCGCCTCGGTGAAGCCGATGACGAGCAGATAGTTGTGTCTGGCCAGCAATGCAACCGGCACGATATCGATAGAGAATCGAGCGCGTTCGAGCAGTGCGTCTCCCAGAGCAAGCCCCACGATTAGGGCTTCACCGCCCTCTGCATCAGAGTGCACTAAGTCGTGCAATAGGGCATGAATAGAATGCTTCGCCTGATCTGGCAGGTCTAGATTATCTAGTGTTTGTCGGTGCAGCAGGCTGAGCTCCTGGAGCTTTTCAGGAATATCCTCAGTGTCACCATCCAGCCTGGCGAGAAGCTCACCCAGCAGTCCGGCGATGACTTCTCGCGCGCGCGGTACCCAGGGCTGTTCGCAGAGAGAACGTGCCAATTCATCCTCCTGAACACATCGTTTGACGTGGTAATCCGTTTCAGCGATGCGTGGATCGATCATGGCGTTTTCCCCGGCTCGACGCTCATCTCATTTGCTTTGTTATCAGTCTGCGAAATAGGTGGTTGCAATGTCGAGAGTGGGTGAGTCTTACCAGATGCTTCACGTTTGAGCTTGCGAGCCCAGCGAAGCAGTTTGATGAACCTTGAGCATGGAGCAGGCTCTCGTGTCTCTAGGCGGTGCTTTACCCAGTCAGCCAAGGTTTTGGTCCGATCCGGGTCATGTAGAACTTGGATGATTTTGTCAATCACCGGCTCAGGTGCCGGGAGCTTGATCATCATTCCTGCGCGTTCACCGAGCGAGTTAAGCGAGTTACCGGTAAACCAGACATCGTCGTCGATCACCAAAAACCTGTCATGCACCGTGGGCATCGCCCCGGTCATCACTCGTACCTGAATGTGCTTCATCACGTTGCGGGACGTGTTCAGCAACATGACCTCACCAGCTTCCTTTTCCTTGTCGTGGACATCAGGTTTGGTGAGCGCGGTACTCGCACCGGTGAGAATTGTGACTTCGGTGCTCAGATAAGCCGTGGCGGCAGCGAAACTGAAAAGCTCGGCCGTCGCAAAGTATGGATCGATAATCCATACGCGGTGTTTGGCCGCGCCGATAAGCTGGCGAACGAAGGTTGTCGCTTCTTCCTGGTTGCGATGCAGCCACTTCTGCCCGAGGCCTTCGGCGGCCAGTGTGCGCTGACGGTCGTACTGCCCCTTGCGCAGTCTCGCTGGAATGCCATTAGCGCGAGAGGGTTTGCCTATTACTTGCTCCGAAACCCGCTCGCGGACCTCAACGTTGAACGAGAGTCCGCCCTTGCCGGGAACCTGAATCACTTTTTTTGTACCCGTAACCTCCAGACCCAAATGCATCTTTGTGCGATAGCTGCGGTCTTTTTTCCACACCAGCACGCCCCGTTCCGAGCAACGGATGAGCAACTCGAATTTCTCGGCTGTACCTGCATGGGGAATTTCGAGGTACGAGCCCTCGGCAATAACTGTCTGTATGGCGCTTATCCCCGTAGGTCGATGCTCCAGCATCATGACTTCAAGACCATTGGCTGAGTGGTTGCGCCTTGGCGACAGTCGCAGCACGGATTTTTCAACGCCCTGTTCATCGATATGGAGTTTGATCTGAAGGTCCCGCAAAACGGGGTTCGGCAATAGCAGGTGTACCGAGCCAAATTGTTCAGGGTGACGCAAGAAGTCGATACCAAGCTCACTGCACAGCCACGCGACCGCTGACGGCGCGGCGTCGCAGAGCTGAGATAGCATGGGCGGGGTGTCGTGAGGCATCAGATGGTGCACGCGAAGTGATCCCTCCACGTCACTGATCACAATGAAGTCCTCCGTAGTCGCCAGATGTGGCCAGGAGGGCTCGGGAAATAGCTTCTCGTGCAGCGGTCGATAATGTTCATCGCCCCCCAGTAACTGCACCTCACCTGTTAGGCAATCGTGATACCAAGCAAGCGCCTGCTTGGCCGTCACGACATACCTGCGGCGCACCAATCGGCCGCCGCTCTTCAATATTCTGAAGGTATAGCTGGTTGGCTCTTCATCGGCAGGGGAGCCAAACTCGGCAGGGAGCAGCTGTGCTGCTGCGAATACCAAGTAACAGACTTTATTGTGAAACAGGCACGCCATGTCGACCACGGCATGCTCGTAATCGTCTTCGAGAATAGCCGCATTCTGGGCAGTGGTTAACATCTGATTCTTGCCTCCTTGGATGATGGGGCCTGTGTCCGATGAGCGATATGCTACCAACCCAGCAGAGGCAAGCGAATGTCGCATCCATGCTCTGAAATTTTGAGATAGTAGGAGGCTGTCGCGGGAAGTCACCCCCGTGACGGTGCAGGTCCACTGAGAAATTAGAGCGAGTGACCTACCGGTTGCCACAGTGATGTAGCGGCATTAGATTGAGAGTTTTAGCTTAATTGAGCATCGTATATGAATGTCACCGATAGGGACTCATTTGATTTAAAGATCGCGCTTGCAATTTTGTTCATTAATATATCGAAAAATAAGTCAAGCAAGCGAATACTTAGTTCCTCTCAAGTTATATTGTGCTGGAGAAAAGCCCCTTCTGGAACTTTTATTGCAGTGCTCCAAGATAGAATCAAGGGTGGCTCGGCCCAAGAAGCCTTCTGCCAGCTTTTAAAACGAGGAAGTGAGCTACATCTGCTGTCGGAGGCTGAAGAGGCTGCACGTATCCTTAGCGCGGCAGACGTCGATATTTCGATACAGTCTATTACTAGAAGAGCCGTCTTCAAAGAGGCAATCAGGCGCGCGATAGTTATCCCGATCGATTTCCTTGAAGATGATGAACTAGTTGTAGAAAACACCATTGTCTACAAATCTGAAATTTACGAACTGGAAGATCAATGTTCTATTCACTACAGTCGAGCTCCGGTTGACCAAAAATATACCAAGTATGCGATTTACTTTGGAACAGACCGTTTGCTGGAATCACCGAAAAGCGTGAAGTTTGGTGGGTTCCGTAGTGATGACGTTGTCTCGTATGGCATTGCGGAGGTGTCCATTCCGCACATTCACCGAGAAGGGAAACTTGAGCGTCCAGTGCTGTGGCCTAGCGCTGCGAAAGGAAATCCCAACAAGCATATCGTCATTCACGGCTCTGCTCTGTATGACCTGGAAGCCTGGTATTCGAGCGCCAAGACCTATCTGGATAAGCTCAGCGAGACCTCCACAATTCACGAAGGTCTGCTGTTCATCCATGGCTACAATGTCAGTTTCGATGCGGCGTTGTGGCGTTCGGCGCAGCTTTGCCATGACCTCAAATTCCCAGGTCTGATGCTGTGCTTCTCGTGGGCGTCTCTTGGCAGCACCATTGGCTACCCAGCCGACGAGGCCACAGTTGATTGGTCAGCTGCCAATTTGAAGGAATATCTGACCAACATTACTGAGAACCTAGGTCTGACGAGGTTACATATCGTCGCGCACAGCATGGGCAATCGAGCGCTCCTCGCTGTGTTGGAAAATTGGGAAAACAAACCGGGGGCTACACCGATAAGCCAGATCATCCTTGCAGCTCCAGACGTTGACGCAAAGCGTTTCAAGCAATTTGGGCGAGTGTTCAACCTATACGAACAAGTGACACTCTATGCGTCCCGTTACGATCGAGCGATCACGGCGTCTCAACTTATGCACAGTAATCCGAGGGCGGGCGGTGCCAATCCTCCACTGGTCATGGATCACCTGTCGACCATCGACGTGTCCAGTGCAGGTAAGGACATGTTCGGCTTGGGCCACAGCTACGTAGCCGACGTGTCGAAGGTCTTCCGGGATCTGTTTTATATCGTGCGGCATCGACACAAGCCTGACCAGCGTGCGGGGATTAACAAGAAGGATGAGGGCTACTGGGAGCTTACCTAAACCTCTCAGAGCGAACT
>Ga0209343_10006085_pt1 | contig 14500 bp, 17 predicted proteins | sample RifCSPlowO2_02_FD_184026 | JGI IMG/M metagenome (GOLD analysis project Ga0209343, IMG submission 184026) | Groundwater microbial communities from Rifle, Colorado - Rifle CSP2_plank lowO2_0.2 (SPAdes) (version 2) | ecosystem: Environmental > Aquatic > Deep subsurface > Groundwater | place... | reverse complement strand
AGTCAAGCAATGTACTTACAGTTGAGCAGTAGGCAGAGACAGATCAAATAGCAACGGCAGTAAACCAAATGGCGGCAAGCATTCAAGAGGTTGCGAGCAATGCACAGCATGCTGCAGATGCGGCCGGAAGAGCAGACACTGAGACGGCATCTGGCCAGCGTCTGGTAGCCCACACAAGCCAGTCAATCATTGCCCTTGAAGGTGAAATTAGGCAAGCCGCTCAGGTTATTCATGAGCTTGAAGGTCAAAGTAACGAGATATCAAAAGTTCTTGACGTTATACGAGGGATCGCCGAGCAAACGAATTTGTTGGCACTCAACGCAGCAATTGAGGCCGCGCGTGCTGGTGAGCAGGGGCGTGGTTTTGCTGTTGTCGCCGATGAGGTTCGCAGTCTTGCTGCTCGCACACAGCAATCGACAACGGATATTCAAAGCATGATCAGCGCTCTACAAGAGCGAGCGCAATCCGCTGTTACAGTCATGGAGCAAAGTAGTCGGCAAGCGCACACGAGTGTAGCTCACGCAGAGGAAGCAGCTACAGCTCTTGATGGAATTGGCCAACGCGTTAACGAAATTACCGACATGAACGCGCAAATAGCGACTGCGGTCGAGCAGCAGGGAGCAGTAAGTGAAGACATAAACCGCAGTATTATCAATATACGCGATGCTGCTGATACCAATGTACAGACCGGGCAGAATAATTTGCAAAGTGCGAAATCTGTCGCTCAGTTAACTAGCGCTCTGAGCGAACTGGCAAAACAGTTTTGGGAAAAACGAGGATAACGCTTTTCAGTATCTCGACAGGGATAACTTACTTTACCATCGGTTATCCCTTTTAGCCGCACAAATTTTAGCCATGGCTTTTCAGGAAGTCAGGGCTATCAGAATGGCCTTAGAAAGCCTAGTCAAAGAGCTGTCACGAGAACACCGTTAGCTTAGCGTACGATTTTTTCCGAATTCTGCGGTTCCCCCATCAAGGAGCGTTCGCAGGTCGCCATCAATGAGGGCGAACCGAAGAGCAATCCCTGGGGCGGCCAACTGGTGGGTGGTCCGACCACAGCCAGTACCGGCAATAATGTGGACGACAATATGTCGTTCAGCCAGTTTGCCTGAGTGCGCCTGACGGCCGCCTGATGGCGGCCTTGCTGCGATGAACATGCACCGCAGGGCATATGCCCTGCCGGCGCATGCCATGGTCAGCGCAGGGTGTAGCCGTTGTCGACGATCAGGTCCTGCCCGTGGATGCCCCGTGCGCCCAGCGACAGCAGGTGCAGCATGGCGTCGGCGATCATGGCGGGTTCGAGAAATGCCCCATTCAACAAACGCTGTTCCACTGTCTTGGCCACCGCCGCCAGCGCGTCGTCGCTGAGTTGCAGGGTGCCCCAGATCGGTGTTGCCGTGGGCCCTGGCGATACCATGTTGACCCGGATGTCGTCGGCTGCCAGCTCGACGGCCAGGTTGCGCGCAAAGGCTTTCAGGGCCGCCTTGGAGGCAATGTAGGCGGCGAGGCCGGGAAAGGTTGCCTGCGAGAGAAAGGTGCCGGTGAACACGACCGAGGCTGGGCGGGCCAGGTGGGCTTTCAGGCTGGCCAGGGTATTGAGCGCGCCCGCGCCATTGACGGCCCATTGCCGCTCGAAGGCTGCGGCATCCAGGCCATCGGCCAACTGGGCGATCCCGGCATTGGGGGCCAGGTAGTGTATCGGGCCCAGGGTGTGCGCATACCGGGCCAGCCTGGCGAGGTCGTCGGCGCGGCTGATGTCGCCTTCAAGCCAGGTCAGTCGTTCTCCGTAGTGTTCCTGCAAAGCCCCCAGCTCACCCTGGTGACGGCTCATGGCCAACACCCTGGCCCCGGCCTGGAGCAGGCCGGTCGTCAACGCGTAACCGATGCCCGAGCTGGCACCGGTGACCACAGCCAGGCGATTGTCGAATTCGTTGTGCTGCATGGTTTGTCCTTGCATTCAGTGGGTGAGCACTGTGCTGAACACAAACCATGCCAGTATATAAGTTGTTTAAAAACAGTAGGTTGTGATTTTTGTTGTCGTTATGACCTGGAGTTTTTGTGGTCGCGGTGACTCATCGGTGGTCGCGATGACCCGGCCAGGCGAGCGCATTGCCTCCAGGCTCGTTCCGCATAGAATGCGCAGTGGGGACAATCGGTAAAATGTTCTGCACGGACGGATAAAACCACTGTGCGCATTCGCGGCAGGATAACAGCCATGCCAGGCGCCTTTGTGGCGTTCACGCGTTGAGGGCATCGAGGCGGAGGCGCATGGCGCGCTTCCCGTAACCAGGGGGCATGTACAGTGATCAAGCTATCGAAACGCCACGGGCACCATCTTTTTGCGTTGTTGCAGTCGGCCATTACCTGTGCGATTGCCTCGGCAATTGCCAGCCGTCCGCTGTTTCCCGTGGAACGGTTCATGGGGCACTGGTCGAAGGCCTGGGTGTTGTCCTGGCTGATGATGATTCCGGTGGTGCTGTTGATCGCGCCCTGGCTTCGGCGCCTGGTCAATTACCTGACCGACAGCGACAACCTCTGAGCCCACCGCGCAGCGATGGCATCGGCGGGCCTGAGTGAAAACGCCTACAGGGTGAAAAACGATGACGGCACTCGCGAGCGTTTCCGTACGCCGGGGCAAGCCTTCTCGCCTGGGGAACAGGTACGCATCGACGGCATTCGCCTTGTTCACTAGCAGCCCTGGCCCGAACGGCGCCCCGGCCATCATCCATGGGCGCCGTTCGCGCGGACAGCTTCAATCGAGCAGCCAGTCGCTCATCTCGCCCAGGTCACGTACTTCACGGGTCGGGGTGGCGCCCAATTCATCGAACACGGCCCCCTGACGATTGACCCAGCACACCGGAAAGCCGAAGTGCCGGGCGCCGGTCGCATCCCAACTGTTGGACGAGACGAACAGCAGCCTGTCCCTGGGGATGGCCATGGTTTGTTCGGCCAGGCTGTAGACGCGGTTGTCCGGCTTGAACACCTTGACCGTTTCGACACTGATCAGGTGGTCGAATGCCCAGCCCATGTCCGAGTGGCTGACGACCTGCTCGATGGAGTGGTGCGAGCCGTTGGAGGCGATGGCCATGGGCAGGCCGCTTGCTTTCAGCCGCCGCAAGGCCGCGGTCGTGTCCGGGTGGGGAGCCAGGTGCAGGTAGGCCTGGCCGAGCTGCCGCAGAGTGGTTTCATCCGTGGCGAGCCCCAGGTGCTTGCAGGTGTAGCGCAGGGCTTCTTCGGTTCGTTGCTCGAAGCTGGCATAGCGGCCCATGAGGCTGCTCAGCCAGGTGTATTCGAGCTGCTTCTGTCGCCACAGGCGGGAGATGGCCTCACCCTGGCCCGGGTAGGCGCTTTCGCAGGCCTGGACGACGGAGTGCACGTCGTACAACGTGCCGTAGAGATCAAAAACGATGCCTTCAATGGGTTGCATGCCACACCTCTCTGGGGATCGTGTCCGGGGGTCAGCGTGCGCTGGGCACGCTGACCCGGTGAGGCTTACGCCGGGTAGTTGGAGGGGAACAGCGCGCGGCGCATCTGCTCGTCGAGGTCTTTCTTGAAGGCGTGGTCCTTGCCCACTTCACGGGCACGGGCCGCCGCCGGGCGCGCATCGATGGCCTGGAACCAGCGCTGGATGTTGGGGTAGGCGGCCAGCGGGTCGCTTTCGCCCTTGAGCACGCGCGAGGCACGGTCGATCCAGCCCCAGGCTGAGATGTCCGCCAGGGTGTAGCTGTCGCCCACGATGTAGTCGCGCCCGGCGAGGTGCTCATCCAGCACCTGGTAGTGCCGTTCGGCTTCGCGCCGGTAACGGTTGATTGCATAGGGGATGCTCTCCGGCGCGGCATACTGGAAGTGCACGGCCTGGCCGGAGAACGGCCCGATACCCGTGGCGATGAACATCAGCCACGACAGCAGTTCGGGTTTGTCGGTCGGCGCGCCCATGAGCTGCCCGGTCTTTTCGCCGAGGTAGAGCAGGATGGCGGTCGAATCGAACACCCGTGCCTCGCGGCCACCGGGGCCTTCGCTGTCGACGATGGCCGGGACCTTGCCATTGGGGTTGATGGCCCGGAACTGCGCGGTGTGCTGTTCGCCCTTGCCGGTATCGAGAGGAACCAGCTGGTAGGGCAGCCCGGTTTCTTCCAGAAACAGGGCGACCTTGGCCGGGTTGGGCGTGGGGTGGTAGTAGAAATGAATCATGCGGGTGGGGTCCTGTCTTGTGTTTTAGATCGTTCGATCTAGAATAGGGCCGTCTACAGAAAAAGGGCAACACCTGTGTTGGCCTGGCAATGGGAGTACGGATGGCTCGGCCAAGAGAGTTCGATGAGAGGGCGGTGCTCGATGCAGCCGTTCAATGTTTCTGGGCCCGTGGCTATGAGGCCACTTCGGTGCGTGACCTGGCCCAGGGCATGGGGCTGACCAGTGCCAGCCTGTACAACGCTTTTGGCGACAAGCGCTCGCTGTATCGCCGTGCGCTGGACCATTACGTCGAAGAGGGTTTTGCCGACCGGGTGCGGCGATTCGAAGGCGTCCTGCCGCCGCGCCAGGCCATCGAGGCGTTCTTCGACGAGATACTCGAACGCTCGCTCAACGACCCCCAGCACAAGGGTTGCATGCTGGTGAATTCCGCCCTTGAGGCCTCACCGGACGACCCCGACTTCCAGCGCGCCGTGGCTGCTGTCCTGATACAGATCGAGGCCTTTTTCCGGCGCTGCGTGCTGGCCGGCCAGCACAGCGGCGCCATTACCTGCGCGCAGCCGGCGGACGATCTGGCGCGCCTGCTGCTGGGCATTCTCCTGGGCGTTCGCGTCCTGGCCCGAACGCGGCCGGAGCGTGAACTGCTCGAAGGCATGGTACGGCCAGCGCTGACCCTGCTTGACAGTCACTTGAACCTTCACGGGGACCACCAACGATGATCGAGCTCTACTACTGGCCAACACCCAACGGCCACAAGATCACCCTGTTTCTGGAAGAGGCCGGCCTGGACTACCGCATCCACCCGGTGGATATCAGCGCGGGCGACCAGTTCAAGCCCGATTTCCTCGCGTTCTCGCCGAACAACCGCATGCCCGCCATCATCGACACTGCGCCGGCCGATGGCGGGGAAGCAGTGACGGTGTTCGAATCCGGCGCCATCCTGCTGTACCTGGCGGAAAAAACCGGGTTGTTCCTGCCCACCGACCTGCGTGGCCGCAAGACGGTGACGGAATGGCTGTTCTGGCAAATGGGCGGGCTTGGGCCGATGGCCGGGCAGAACCATCATTTCGGGATCTATGCACCGGAAAAGATCCCCTACGCGATCAACCGCTACGTCAACGAAACCAACCGCCTCTATGGCGTGCTGGATCGTCGCCTGGCGGACAGCACCTTCGTTGCCGGCGAGCAGTACAGCATTGCCGACATGGCGTGCTACCCCTGGATCGTGCCGTGGAAGAACCAGCAGCAGAACCTCGACGACTTCCCCCATGTGCGCCGCTGGTTCGAGGCCATCGCCCAGCGCCCGGCCACGGTCAGGGCCTACGCCAGGGGTGAGCCGTTCTCCAGCCGCCCGACGGTGACCGAGGCGGGCAAGAAGATCCTCTTCGGGCAGACGGCGGGCAATGTACCGGCCGGGCAATGAGCCCCTGAGCCTGCCGTACCTGCCGTAATAGCCTTGATGCATTCAGCCGTGGGCCTCGGTTCCTGCCCCTCTCTCATAAACGGTAGAGGGGCACGGAGCGCCCACGACCTGAAGCGCACAGCATTGCCTGCGCCAGTCGCATTCAGCGAATGCGCAGCAGCCTGTCCAGCGACCACGCCCCGGCGCCCCGGCCGATGATGACCAGCAGCAATCCGGCCCAGGACAGGTGCGTTGGCCAGGCATCGGGGTAGACGAATACCTGGATGACCGCAGTCATGCCCAGCAGCGCCAGGGCAGACAGGCGCGAGAACAGGCCGACGATCAGCAGCAGCGGAAACACATGCTCGGCATAGGTCGCCAGGTGGGCGGCCAGGTGCGGTGACAGCAGCGGCAGGGCGTATTCGCTACGAAACAGCTCATAGGTACCGGGGGTGATGGTCAACAGCCCCTCGACCTTGGTGCGCCCCGAGAGAAAGAAGATCGCCGCAACGCTGATGCGCGCCACCAGGCTGAGCGTCGAGTCGCTGATCAGGCGCTGAAGCAGGTCGCACACCTGGTCCCAGCGTTGACGCACTGTGGCGCGGCTGTTGTTGGACGACGGCTGGGTGATATCCATGGCTATTTCCTTCATGCAAGAACAAGGGGAGAGAACACGCGGGCACCCAGCAAGCGGCTGAGCAGGTCGGTAAAGTCCAGGTCGCCTTGCCGCTGCAAGGCCAGGGCCGAGGCCCGCTCCAGATCGTGTCCGGCAGCGCAGGCGTCCAGAAACACGCAGCCAGCGGGTTCGAGCGCGTGCCAGGTGACGCCATCGCAATGGCCCACCAGCAAAGCGCCTTCGCCCTGCCAGGGCAGGTTGTCAGGCAGGTCCACCCCTTCGCGGTTGCAGCGCCAGAGGCTGTAGATCGGTTGCTCGTCGAACCACCGCCAGCGTGCGCTGGCGCGCGGGCGCAGGTGACAGGTTGCCAGTGCCTCGGGCGACACGCCGGCCAGGCTGGCAAGTTCCAGCGCGGGCTCCTGCACGGCACAGAAGGCCTCTATCCACAGGTAGTCGAGTTGGGCCACCGGGCCCAGGTAGGGCAGCTCCCGGGCCGGCTCGAAGGCCGCGAGAAACGCGGGAAAGTCCGCCCCGTAGAAGATCAGGCGGGCATCGCTTGGTGCGCAGGCGTTGGCATGAACGACCGCCGCCGCGCGCAGCCAGTCACGGCCGACCAGGCGTTCGACGCTGGGGAAGTTGTCACACAGCGCCTCGACGCAGCCCTTGAGTACGGTATTGCGGTACACCTGAAAGCCGGGTTGCGCGGTGAGGGCGGACAGTTCCGGGGCGGCACGTACCTGCAAGGCCTCGATGAAGGCGTCCTGGAAGTGTTCGAGACGTCTGATCATTGCGTCGCTCCCAGTCGGTCGAGCATGGCCTGGGCGTGCGCGCGTTCGCCGAGCAATGCCGTGAACGCGGGTACGTTGTCATCGCGCTCGATCAGCGTCGGGCGCGGGCCGATGCGCTGGATCAAGCGCTGATACAGGGCCCAGACCGGGTCAGCGACCGGGGCGTCGTGGGAGTCGATGAGCAACGCACCGCCGGCGTCATGGCTGTGCCCCGCCAGATGAATCTCCGCGACGGCCTGGCCCGGGAAGCGATCGATGTAGGCGGCCGGATCAAAATCGATGTTGTGCGCGCTGACGTGCACGTTGTTGATGTCGAGCAGCAGGGCGCAACCAGTGCGCTGCGTCAGCTCGGTGAGAAAGTCGATTTCATCCCAGTCGTGGCCGTCCAGGTGCAGGTAATGGCTGGGATTTTCGATGGCAATGCTGCGCCCCAGGGCATCCTGGGTACGCTGTATGTTGTCTGCGATGCGTACCAGGGCCTCGTGGCTGCGCGGGAATGGCAACAGGTCCGGGTAATAGTGATTGCGCCAGGTGGACCAGGCGAGGTGTTCGGATACCAGCGCCGGTCGCACGTGGTCTGCCAGCCTGCGCAGGCGCTGGAGGTGCGTCGGGTCGGGGGCGGCGTCCGCCGCCAGGGACAGGGAGACCCCGTGCAGCGACAGCGGATGCCGTTCGCCCACCGCTTCCAGGTGGGCCAGGCGAGCACCGCCAACCATGTAGTTCTCTGGGTGGACCTCAAACCACAGCCCGGCTGCGCTGCAGTCCCGGGCGGCGTCGTAGTGCTCGGCCTTCAAACCAAGGCCGGCACCCAGTGGCATAGGAGCGTGCATGATCGGCGGCGCCTGCGCTCAGGACTTGATCGGCGTGAGCGAGCCCATGCCCTTGGGGGTCTTGATCGAGGTGCAGGTGCCTGCCGGGACGTTCTTCCAGGCATTGCCCTGGTAGTCGACCTTGGAGGTGCCGGCGCAGCTGGTGCCGGCACCGGCGGCGCAGTCGTTCTTGCCGGCCAGGGAGACGCCGTAGCATTTTTCCACGCTTGGCGTGGCCTGGTTGTCGGCCATGGCGGTGGATGCAATGGAGGCGAGGGCGAGTGCGGCGGTAGCGAGGGCGAAGCTTTTCATGGTGTATCTCCGTGAGAGGCTCAATGGCCGCCAGCGCAACGTGACGGTCCGACCAGTAATTCGCTCTGGCGGCGCACTTGGTTACAGCACATCGAATATTTCCTTCGACGTGCTCACGCTCGCCGCCTTGACGCCTGCCCATGCCCCGGGGGCGCAACCACCTGGTGCTACAGCGCGGGAAAATTCACCCAGGCTGTAACCGTTACCCCCTTGGCAGCGAACTACCTCCACAGGGCCTGGCCGGTGCCAACGGCACCGCGCTCGGCCGCACATGGCTTCGATGGCCGGGCGCCCGCTGGTGCCAAGGCCCGCTTGGCATCGGGTAGCAGAGGTAGTTGGACGATGAGGACTGACGAGCTGATTACCCTGCTGGCGACCGGTGTGCCGGCGGTCGACAAGCACCTGTTCGGCAAGCGCTTTGCCCTGGCGCTGGTGGTCAGTGTCCTGGGGGCCGCGTTGCTGATGACCCTGCTGTTCGGGGTACGTCCCGATCTGGCGCAGGTGGCTCGCTTGCCGCTTTTCTACGCCAAGCTGGCGTTGCCGGTCGCGTTGCTGCCGGGGGCGCTGTACCTGACGCGGCGCACCGCGTGTCCGGGCGGGCGGGTCGGCGGCGCCTGGGTCATGCTGTGCATACCGTTGCTGGTGCTGTGGTTGGCCAGTGCCTATACCCTGCTGGAGGCACCGCTGGCCGCCCGCTTGCCATTGACCCTGGGTAGAACCTGGAAGGGTTGCCCGTTCAAGATCCTGCTGCTCTCGCTCCCCGGTATCGTTGCCTTTTCCTGGGCGCTGCGCGGCCTGGCGCCCACCCGGCTGCCCCTGGCCGGGGCGGGTGCCGGTGCATTGGCCGGTACGCTGGCCACCCTGGTCTATTGCCTGCACTGCCCGGAAATGACCGTGCCGTTCTGGGGCGTCTGGTATGTGCTGGGCATGGCCCTGCCCACCGCATTGGGGGCGTTGCTGGGGCGTTGTGTGTTGCGCTGGTAGGGGCTGTCGGCTCAGGCCGGGCCACGGGCCGGGCTGAATTGCCGGGCCAGGCGGGCGAGCAGGTCGGTATCGGGTTGGGGCGCAAGGTCGTCCGCGCTGCCGGTTTGCCCGGTTGCACGCAGTGCCAGGGCAGCGTCCGGGGTGGGGCGAACCAACTCGTAGCCGCTGGCGCACGAAGGGCAGAAGACATGATCGCCCTCGACGTGAGCCTGCTGTAGGACCACGGTAGGGCCGCACATCGCGCAGCGACGCAGGGGAATGCCCGCGTCGGTATGCCCCATTACGGCGTCGAGCAGGCCCTCGTGCCCCAGTTCGATGAACAGGCGGCCATAGTGCGTATTGAACTGCGTGCCGAGGTTCTGACCGATGATGCCCAGCGCCCTGTCCAGCGGCATGCCCGGGCGGTAGGCGCGGGAGCTGGTCATGGCGTCGAAGGCGTCACAGATACCGGTAATGGCGGCCATCGTGGAAATATCCGCTGCGCCGAGCCCGTGGGGATAACCGCTGCCGTCTGGGGTTTCGTGGTGCGAGGCCACGGCATCCATCACCAGCGCGGCTATCGGATGGGTTTCGAGCATGCGCCGGCCGATTTCCGGGTGCGTGCGGATCACCGCGTATTCGTCATCGTTCAGCGGGCCGGGCTTTCTCAATATGGCATCCGGGATGCCGACCTTGCCCAGGTCGTGAACGAAACCACCCAGGGCAAGGCGCGCCACCTCCGCTGGTGCGAAGCCGCTTTTTTCGGCCAGCAGCGCACAGTATTGGGCAACGCGCCAGAGATGGCCGCCGGTGTAGGGATCGCGGGCTTCCACGACCCAGGCCAGCGTCAGCAGGCTGGACAGCAAGGCTTCGTCGATGACAGGGCGCGCGGGGCGCTTGCCCAGCAAGTGGAGAATGTTCATAGGCGTTCCTTGGTCGGGCCGTATGGTTTCAGTCGAATGCCTAGAACGTGAAGTGCCGTATCAGCTCGTTCAGTTCTGCGCCCAGGCTGGAGAGCTCCTGGCTGGCCGAGGCGATGCGAGCACCCGCCTTGGTCGAGTTTTCGGTGATGCTGCGCACGGTGGTGATGTTTTCGTTGATATGCTCGGAAAGCTGTGTCTGCCGGTCTGCGGCGACGACGATCTGTTGGTTGGCCGCCTGGATCGACGCCACCGACTCACGGATTTCCTCGAGTACATGCCCGGCGCTGTGCGCAAGCTGCACGCTGGTGTGGCTCATGCTTTCGCTGCGCTCCATCAGCGTGGTGGCTTCCTGGGTGCCGGTGTGCAGGGCATGGACCAGCGCTTCGATTTCCCGCGTGGAACTCTGGGTGCGCTGCGCCAGCGCCCGCACTTCATCGGCGACCACGGCGAACCCGCGCCCCGATTCACCGGCGCGGGCGGCTTCGATTGCGGCATTGAGCGCCAGCAGGTTGGTCTTGTCGGCGACGTCACGAATCACGTTGAGTACACCACTGATGCGCTCGCCATCATGGCGCAGGCGGGCCATGGCCTGGTTGCACACCTGCACATTGCTGGCCAGGGCTTCGAATTGCTCGACCGCTTCTCTGATGACCCGGTCGCCCTCGACGCTGCGGGCTTCGGTGGTGATCGCCAACTGTGAGGCCTGGCGCGCGTCCTCGGCCACATGCCGGGCGCTGGCGACCATTTCGCCCATGGCCGTCGCCACCTGTTCGGTCTGGTGGCGCTGGTCGCTGAGCCCGGCACTGCTGCGGGTCGCCACGCCCGACAGGTCGGTCGCCGATACCGTCAGGCGTTCGGTGCTCGCACCGATATGGCCTATGATCTGCCTGAGATGACGCGCCATTTCCCGCATGGCATCCATCAACTGACCCAGTTCATCGTGCAGGCGATGGTCCAGGTTGCCGGTGAGGTCCCCGGCGGCGATGTGCCGTGCCAGGGCCAGGGCCCGATGCAGTTGCGGCACGATCTGCCGGGTGATCAGCCAGGCGGCGCCGAGGCCCAGCAGCAATGCCAGTGCCTGGGCCACCAGCAGTTCGCCATGGGCGGAGCGCACATCGGTATCGCGCCCCTGCACCTGTTGCTGGTAGGCGATCGTGGCGAGTCGTTGCAGCTCCTCGGAGTGTGCGAGCAGGGTCTGCTTCACCGATTCGCTCTGGCTCACGCTGCTTTGCAACTCCTTTACCCGGTCCTGGTAGGCCAGCACGGCCCGCAACCCTTCCACCAGTTGCGCCTGCAGGGTGTCGTTGGGTAGCCGCTCCCACAGTTCATTGCCGCGATTGCGTATGCTGTCGGCGGTCTGGGCCACCCGCTGTTCGCCTTCGGCTGTGGGGCGGGCGATGTAGCTCTGGACCTGCTCGCGCAGCCGGGAAATGATGGTTTCGAGCTCAACGATCATGCGCGCCCGCTCGATGCTCTGCGGGTCGCCGCCCGGCAGCAGGTCAAACAGTGCCTGGCGGACATTGCCGAAGTGCTGCTCGATGGCCTCGATGGCGGGGAGCATGGCCTTTTCTGCGCTTGTCGCCTGGTGGCGTGCCGTTACCAGCTTGTCGAATGCTTGTTCGTAGTCTCCCGCCACGGCGCTGATGTGATCCAGGGTTTCGCTGGCCTCGGGGCCCAGGCTGGCGCGGATTTCATTCACCCGCGCACCCAGCTTCTCGACCTCGCGGGTGTAGGCCTGGGCAGCACTGCTCTGGCCATTGCGGTCGAATTCGTTTTCCTTGAGGCGAACCGCCGCGATCAGGGTGGCGAGAGAGGCACTCTCGACCAGCGCTTCGCTGCGGTCGGTCAATTGATTGATGCTGCGCAGGGCGATCCCGGACAGCGTGATCGATAGCAGTAGCACCGCGCCAAAGCCCAGGGTCAATTTGCCATGGACTGACTTACCGAAGAACCGACCCACTACGGCGAACATGCTGAACGCTCCCTGATCGTTGAAACGGCCTGGCGCGTTGCCTGTCGTATCGGCAAGGCGTCAGGGAATACACAACGTTGGTGCTTGCATCCCGCCGGGCTGCGGCCTGCATGGGCGCAGCGTGGTGACGGGCAGGCGGTGCTAAAGCGGTGCGCCGGCCACGCCACGCATCGGTGCCGTGCGGGCGTGGTCGGCAACCCCGTGGGTCAGGACTTGATCGGCGTGAGCGAACCCATGCCCTTGGGGGTCTTGATCGAGGTGCAGGTGCCTGCCGGGACGTTCTTCCAGGCATTGCCCTGGTAGTCGACCTTGGAGGTGCCGGCGCAACTGGTGCCGGCACCGGCGGCGCAGTCGTTCTTGCCGGCCAGGGACACGCCGTAGCATTTTTCCACGCTTGGCGTGGCCTGGTTGTCGGCCATGGCGGTGGATGCAATGGAGGCGAGGGCGAGTGCGGCGGTAGCGAGGGCGATGCTTTTCATGGCATATCTCCGTAATGGACTGGATGGCCGTCAGCTCGGTGTGACGGTCCGACAGGTAATTCGTCGTAGCAGTCGATACGGTTACAGCGCGGCAGAAAAATGTTGAGATTTCTTTCGGTGCACCTGCGCCGATTGAAACCTTTGGCGTTGCGGCCGATATGATGCAGTCTGGGCTCAATGAAAAATATCCACCTGCGGTGTAACTAAGGCGGCCAATGGAGCGAACTACAAGCTATGAGGTCATGGCCACGCGCGAAGAGCGCCTGCAGTCATTGCTTCTGGGTGGGTTGGCTGGCGACGAGGCCGCATACCGCGAATTCCTCACCGCGCTCAGTTCGCACCTGCGCGGTTTCCTTCGCCGACGCCTGGCGCAGCGCCCGGGAGAGGTCGAGGACCTGTTGCAAGAGGTACTGCTGGCCGTGCACAACGCAAGGCACACCTATCGCGCCGAACAGCCGCTGACCGTGTGGGTGCAGGCGATCGCCCGCTACAAGCTGGCCGATCACTTCCGTGCGTTCGCCCGCCGCGATGCGCTGTCCGATTCGCTGGACGAAGACATGTTCGAGGTGGAGGATAGCCGCCCGGCGGAGGCCCGGCGTGATCTGGGCAAGCTGTTACAGCACCTGCCCGAGCGTCAGCGTCTGCCCATCATTCATGTGAAACTGGAAGGCCGTTCGGTAGAGGAAACGGCTCAACTGACCGGTCTTTCCAGTTCTGCGGTCAAGGTAGGTATCCATCGCGGCCTGAAAGCGCTGGCGATGGTGATCAGAGGTAAACAGAGCCATGAAAACGGATGACCTGATTTCCATGCTTGCTGCGGGTGAGCCTGCAATGGACAGGCTGGCCATGGCCAAGCGTTTCGCCCTGGCACTGCTCGTCGGCGGTGTCGCGGCAGTTGTGGGGGTCATGCCGAGATAAAGGAAAATTAGGACATACGCGCTGCAACTGATTGTATTTAAATATCTTTCTAGCGTCGCTAAGTTACTCAGGATGGGCTTTATAGGATTTTATAGTCAATTATAGAATCGGCTCTGAACGCCTGATTGAAGTTATGCCGAGGTAAGGGGGGAATCAGGGGTATGCCGAGATGAGGCAAAAATTAGTGCATTCGTTCTGTAACTTGCTGTATTTAAACGAACAGAATGGAAGTCCTGCTCAAGCGAAGGCGCGCTTAGCGCAATGGCTTCAGCCTGATACCGCTGAGGATCAGTTCGGCCTGCTGCGAATTAAGTAGGCCGATCTGGAGTTGGCAAAGGCACCGGGGTGTCGGTATCAAGACTCTGAGCCCAGGTCTCGACCAATGCGTGATCGATCACCAAACCCTCGCTCACGTCGGCTAATGCCTCGCGTGTTAGATCAGCGAGTCGTTGGTCGTCATTTGTTGAGTTGGCCATTCCGCGTCCATTTTGCCGTGCCCTGCTGCTAGCTTACGGGCGTTGGCTCTGAATAGCCCGTCTTCACGCCCTGGGTGGCGGCGTAATGGCGGGTTTGGAAAGCCAGGACATCCTGCATCTGCTTGCTGACGTCCTCTTCAAGCCCCCATTCATAGGCCAGCTTGTCGAGTTGGTAGCGAGAGACAAGCTGGGTCGCACGAGGTGAGCGTTCTGCTGGTTTCAGGTTCGACCAACTGCTGACAAAGCCTTTTAGGCGCGCGGCTTTGTCCGTTGATACACAGGGAAAGCGACGCAGCAGGTCGACGAGATAGAGGGCACGCAGCTTCTGTTCAGGCTCGCGCAGCTTGCTTGCCACTTCACGCTGCAGTACTGGCACGAGGTCGCGCTCTTCGTACCACAACTGCTTGGCAAGCTCCACAAGAGCATCGGACGCAACTTGGCTAAGACGCTGCTGGGTGACAGTCTCCAGGAGCGTGCCAAAGCTTTGTTTACGATCCAGACGTGGCATCTCGCCCATCCTCCAGGTACTTCGCTATGACCAGTTTCAGGCAGCCTAGCATTGCGCTTCGGTTGCCCACGGCATAATCGATTGCCTCTGTTGCCAGTGTAACAAACTGGCCGACATCGACACGGCCACATTCGATGAGCTGTTCG
>Ga0209343_10006082_pt1 | contig 14506 bp, 10 predicted proteins | sample RifCSPlowO2_02_FD_184026 | JGI IMG/M metagenome (GOLD analysis project Ga0209343, IMG submission 184026) | Groundwater microbial communities from Rifle, Colorado - Rifle CSP2_plank lowO2_0.2 (SPAdes) (version 2) | ecosystem: Environmental > Aquatic > Deep subsurface > Groundwater | place... | reverse complement strand
TGCAATGGCGCTGGACATAAATGTCGGTGTTCCAATGACTGACGAGATAAGTAACATGGCACGTGCAGTAGAGTCTGTTCAGACTGTTGTGGATATACCCCTTGTGATAGACAGTTCCGGTATAGAGGCCATAGAAAAGGGGCTGAGTGTTTATGCAGGTAAGGCCCTTGTCAATAGTGTTAATGCAGAACAGGAACGTATGGAAACACTGTTCCCCATCATTAAAAAATATGGTGCTTCTGTAATCGCACTTCTTGCAGGACATGATATCCCTGAGAAGGCATCCGAAAGGATAAGGAATGCAGAGTATATTCTTGAACAGGCATTATCCTACGGGATAAGGAGAGAAGATATCATATTTGATTGTTTAGCCCTTACAGTATCTGCTGCACAGGAGGCATCTAAACAAACACTTGAAACGATACGTCTGATAAAAGAGAATCTTGGCTGCCCGACAATACTGGGTGTGAGCAATGTCTCATTTGGTCTTCCCAACAGAAAGATAATACATAATATGTTTCTTGGTATGGCTATTGGAAACGGGTTAGATGCAGCCATAGTTAATCCTTATGACCCGGATATGCACCAGACAGTGGCTGCTGCGAGTCTATTCGCAGGAAGGGATGCAGGGTGTAAAAGCTATATAACCTTTCAGGAGAGATTTAAAAGAACAGAGAAAGAAGGTGAAGAGAAAAAAGCAGAAACATTAAAGACTGAGTTAAGCACAAAGGACAGTATATTTGATGCAATAGTTCAGGGGGATAGAGACGGCATAGAGGTATTTGTCAGAAAAGGACTCGGGGAGGGTATAGAACCAAGGGAAATATTCCTAAAAATAATGACCCCGGCTATCAGGCATCTTGGGGACCTGTTTGCAGAACGGAAAAAGTTTATTCCCCACCTGGTGGCCTCTGCTGAGACTATGAAGAGGGGAGTGGATATATTGGTCCCTTTTATGGAAAAAGATGGGGCTATGGAGAAAAAGGGGACTATAATTATGGCTACAGTTAAGGGAGATATTCATGATCTTGGCAAAAACATATGCAGCATGATGTTAAAGAATTTTGGCTTTGAGGTGATAGATCTCGGGAAAAATGTTCCTGCTGAGGATATATTGAGTACAGCAGAAAAATATCATGCGGATATAATTGGACTTTCGGCACTTATGACAACGACGATGATGCAGATGAAGATTGTCAGAGATGCTGTACGTGATCGCGGACTCCCTTACAGGATAATGATTGGAGGGGCAGTAACCACCCGGAGATTTGCAGATGAGATAGGTGCAGATGGTTATGCAAAAGATGTTGGTGATGTTGTCCATGTGGCTGAGAGATTATTGCAAGAACATACCAGATGACAGATGTAATAAGCTTGACGTACAGATTACATGCATGCTATCCTTCAGTCAGGTTAGTTGAAAAATATTTTATGCATAAAAGAGCAGATGATATTACCTATTAGACGAAAAGCCTGTCTGGTTATTTTTTCCTCAATAGTTGTAAGCTTATGTTTAATAGTAACGATATTTATTACATACTCATTGGCGGATACAAGTAAGTATGCGTTAAACTTTGGTGTTCAGGAGTATACAGTTCCTGCAGATGCAAAGGATTTTACTCTTAAAGACATAAATAACCGGAATATAAGTTTAAAGAATTTCAGGGGCAAGATAGTAATATTAAATTTCTGGGCAACATGGTGCGGGCCGTGTCGCCAGGAGATGCCGTCCATGGAGAGACTACACCAGCAATTTAAAGACAGAGGACTGGTTATTTTAGCCATTGCTTCAGGTGATGACACAAAAAGTGTCAATTCATTCATAACTAAATATAATCTGACATTCCCCGCCCTTATAGATAAAGATCTTGAGGTTACAGATATTTATAAAGTCTGGGCTCTTCCTACCACATATTTTATTAATTCAAAAGGACAGATTATAGGGGTGGCTCAGGGGAGCAGAGACTGGAATACTAAAGAGGCAACTCAATATATTACATCCATCTTTAAGGCCTCTATTTAATAAAAAAATTATTTACCAGGCTTATTTTCTTTTAACAATTAACAAAGGAGGAAAACAATGCAAAAGAAACCAATTATAATTTTTATGATGATGATATTGGTTTTTATAGGAAGTCAGATCGCTGCAGCCGGGATGGGTGATGCACACAAGGCCCATATGATGGGAGGAGGGATGATGGATGAATCGGGCGATAAAGGGCCGGATATGATGATGCACAAGATGAAGATGCCGATGATGGGCAAAGGCATGGGAATGCCCATGATGTACCCCTGGGATTACCTGAAGGACAGGTTGAATCTTACAGAAGAACAGGCTGAAAAATTCGGGAAGCTCTATTCTGAGTATAGAAAAGAGGTGTTAAGGAAAAATGTTGATATAGAGATTGCAACAATGGATCTGACGGACTTAATTAAGAACCGTTCAAGTAGCGATAAGGCTATAGAAGAAAGCGCGAATAAATTGGGATCTTTGAGATCAGCCCTTCACTCCTATAGGATAAGGACACTTTTAAAGACAAAAGAGTTTCTGTCTGATGACCAGTATGGGGATCTGGTTAATTTTATCAGTGGATGGATGGGTCATCACAGGAGAGGCATGCCATGGGTGCATGATAATGAATGGGATGATGATATGTAGGTCAAGCAGGGGCTATGGCATTTTACCACTTTAGGCAAACCTACAGGGATTTACAGCGTGTCCGGCAGATTCTAAATACCCTTATTAAATACGGGTTTGGTTATGTTGTTGATAGATTAAACCTGCAGGGCTATATTCCACTTGGTAAACGACTGTTGAGGACTGCCCGGCAGGAAATAATTCCGAAGGATGCGGGTGAACAGTTCAGGCTGGCCCTTGAAGAGTTAGGTCCTACATTTATAAAGTTCGGCCAGATATTAAGTCTCAGAAGGGATATCTTATCAGAAGATTTCGTTAAAGAACTCCAGAAACTCCAGGACCACGTCCCTCCATTTCCCTTCGAAAGTACTCAGAAAGAGATCATTTCTCAATTTGGAAAACCTATAGAAAAACTATATGCATACTTTGATGAAAAACCACTCGCCGCAGCATCCATAGGTCAGGTCCACAGGGCTAAATTATTTGACGGAAGGGATGTGGTTGTAAAGATACAGCGTCCGGAAATAAGGGAGATTATTGAGACAGACCTGAATATATTAATGAATCTCGCGAGGTTGTTAAATAAGTATATACCCGAGGCGAGATTGTATGACCCTGTTGGAATGGTCGAAGAATTCGGCCAATCAATACGCAGAGAACTGGATTACAGGATTGAAGGGAGGAGCGCAGACAAGTTCAGGGACTTATTTAAGGGGTCTAAGACCGTATATGTGCCTGAAGTCATATGGGAACTAAGTGGAAGGCATATCCTTACTATAGAGTTCGCAACAGGAAGGAAGGTTGATGAGATAGATGGAGATATTAAGTACAAGCGGAATCTTGCAAAAAACTTTACTGAATCCTATCTGACACAGATATTTGAACATGGTTTTTTCCACGCTGACCCTCACCCCGGCAATATATTTATACTCGATAATGGCAGAATATGTTTCCATGACTTTGGGATAATGGGGCATCTCGATGTTGAACTGACAGATAATCTCTCAAACCTGTTTTTAGCTATTCTGGATAAGGATGTTGGAAAGATAATGGATATATACCTTGATGTTGGTCTGCTTACAGGTGATTTTGACCCAAAGGCATTCAAGCGGGATCTGAGATATTTTTTAGAGAGTTTTTATGATATACCAATAAAAGAATTCTCATTTGCTGAATTTATGGAAGGATTAGTATCAATAGGAAGGCGTTATCATGTGAAGTTACCCACAGAACTCCTCCTCTTTGGAAAGACATTCATGACAGTTGAATCCATAGTAAGAACCCTCGACCCTGAATTCAATCTTGTGGAGAACATCAGGCCTTATACCCAGGTATTGATTAGAAAAAAACTCTTTGAGCCTTCAAGAATATATAACGATCTGACAAAGGTCGGGATGGAGATAAACAGTATCATAAGAAATCTCCCCCGTGACCTCCGTAATCTGATAAAACATCTTAAAGAAGGACGTATCGAAATAGAGGTCAGGCATGAGAGACTGGAAGATCTCGAACAGCATATAGACAAAGCAAGTAACAGATTATCCTTCAGTCTTATCATTGCTGCGATAATAGTGGGGTCATCAATTATTATGCAGACACAGATAGGTCCACTATTCCTCGGATTTCCAGTAATAGGAGTGATCGGTTATTTAGTTGCCGGTTTCTTAGGAATGTGGCTCGTCTGGGCCATCCTCCGCTCCGGCAGGTTGTAATAAAATGGGCATTTTTGAGCGTAAACTTATTCTAATGGATAAGGATATCCATTATTTCCTTATAGCGTAGAGAGGCCTTTTCTATAATCTCATCAGGGAGCACTGGCCCTGGTGGGCGCTGGTCCCATGTGAGTGTTAGAAGGTAATCTCTGATTATCTGTTTGTCATAGCTATCCTGCCCTTTTCCTGGCTGATATGTCTTGATAGACCAGAAGCGTGAGGAATCGGGTGTGAGGACTTCATCTATCAATATAAGCTGATTATTGATGAGACCAAACTCAAATTTTGTATCGGCAATTATGATTCCCTTATTTTCTGCCATATCCTGTGCCTTTTTATAAATCTTTATGCTTATATCCCTCAACTGCCCTGCCAGTTCACTACCCACCATCCTGCCGGCCTCTTCAAAGCTAATGTTAATGTCATGTCCTTCTTCTGCTTTGGTGCTCGGCGTGAAGATAGGTTCAGAAAGTTTCTCTGATTCTGTAAGACCAAATGGAAGTTTGATGCCACAAACGGTTCCGTTCTTTTTATACTCTTTCCATCCGGACCCGGAAATATAACCCCTTACAATACACTCAACAGGAAGGGGTTTTGCCTTTTTAACAAGCATACTCCTCCCTTCGAGCATATCACCTGCAGACTGGCAGAAATCAGGAAAATCTTTGACATTAACACTGACCAGGTGATTGGGAATAATATTCTCTGTTTGTTTAAACCAGTATGCAGATATCTGTGTCAGAATCTTCCCTTTACCCGGGATTCCATTTGGAAGTATTACATCAAATGCAGATATCCTATCAGAGGCGACAAGCAAAAGATAATCACCAAGATCGAAGATATCCCTTACCTTGCCACTTCTGAGCGGTTTGATACCTGGAATTTCTATCTTTAATATGGCCTTTTCCATGTTATTATCTTGCAGAAATGGAAATGGGAGGCTTAAGCCTCCCATCTTTAATATTTAACTCAATGTAATCCGGTTATTATCCTTTCTGAGCTGACATGGCCTCAATAAGTATCGTTGCCACTTCAGGCCGTGAGAACTCCGGAGGAGGTGTTGTCCCGTTCCTCAGCATCTCACGCACCTTTGTCCCGGATAGTGTTACATGCTCACTTGAATCGTGGGGACAGGTTTTGTATGATGCCATACTCGTGCACCTTTTGCAATAGAAGGTGTGGTCAAAGAACATGGGTGTTATTCCGAGCTCACCATCTTCAAACTCATCGAATATATAATGGGCATCAAAGGTGCCATAATAATTCCCAACACCTGCATGGTCCCTCCCGACTATGAAATGGGTACAACCATAGTTCTTCCTGCAAATTGCATGAAATATGGCCTCCCTCGGGCCTGCATACCGCATTGCTGCAGGAAATACAGCGAGGAGTGTCCGGTCTTTGGGGTAATAGTTTTCAAACAGTGTCTCATAGCAGCGCATTCTGACTTCAGCAGGAATATCGTCGCCCTTGGTGGCGCCAACCAGAGGATGAACCATGAGGCCGTCCACTGTCTCAAGTGCTGATTTCTGTATGTATTCATGGGCACGATGAATGGGGTTTCTCGTCTGGAACCCCACAACACGTTTCCATCCCTTTTCCTGAAAGATCTTCCTTGTATCAACAGGGTCAAGGCGGTACTGGATAAAGTCTTTATGTTTTGGCCTGTGGAAGAGGCTTATCTTCCCTCCTATAAGGAATTTCCCGGCTTCATAAATATACTTGACACCAGGGTGTTCAGGGCTGTCTGTCTTGTATACCGATATAGCCTCTTTTTCTTTATCGTGAGGGTAGATATCCGAAACTTCCATCAATGCGAGCGGGTTCCCTTCCTCATCAACCAATGCCACTTCATCCTTCAATGATAATTCATTTGCCGATTCCTCTTTTACTGACAGGGTTATTGGAATGGACCATGGGATCCCGTTTGTAAGACGCATTGTGTCAACAACCGAGTGATAATCATCTTTGCACATGAAACCTTCCAGCGGGCTCATTGCACCTGTTGCAATCATCTCAAGGTCTGACAATTCCCTATTTGATAGTTGTATCTTTTTAATCTCCTTTGCCTTGAGCTCTGCCATCTCCCTGTCTTTACCCCTTAAAATACTGTTGATTAACTTACCGCCGTGTGGTGTTGAATGTAGCATCTTTGTTCTCCTCCTTTTTAGATTTAATGATCAAGCCTTTTCTATAACAATCCTGTAATGTTTAGCCTCTACTTTCTCCTCTTCCAGTATCTTATGTCCTTCATTTAATACACTCTTTGGTACATTCTGATAGGGCTCCCCATCATCAATAATTATTTGTAACAATTGTCCTGAGTCCATCTCTTCCAGTTTTAGCTTTGTCCGGACGAAGTTATAAGGACATGAGACACCTTTCAAGTCCAGGCAGGCATCAATCTTTCTCTCCATTGGCTTGTTATCCTCCTCTTTTTGGTCGACCTTTTTATTCGTTTTGAATCTAAAGTTTGCATCAAGTTTGCTGTAGGCATCCTGAGATTCCTCTGCAAGAATCTTTGCGAGCTCTGTCATTTCCCCTATTTTATTTCTCATAGAAGGTTTTCCATATTCAGTATAAAGAGGTTCAACCCTCCCGGAAACTATACTTTTATCAATTATCTTGTCCTGGAACTCCCGTAAGATTTCTCCTTCAACCTCTGTTTCTATTCCAAATGGAACCAGCATCCCTTTTGATATTGAGATAATCGCACGCTCAATCCACCGGATAGATTCGTCAAACTGGCCGGCCTCAAAAAGGAACGAAGCCCTTGAGGCCTCACGTGCCCCTGACATAAGACACTCTTCTATTAAATCTACAACTCCGCCTGCACATTCTCCAGCCCCAAGTTTAACAACAAATTCTGTTTCAGAGCCCCAATCACGATAACTGTCAGGCGACTCAGTATAAGAAGGTACAGTAAGATATTTTTCCAGCATACCCTTGATATGATCAACCCCGACCCGGTTAACATACTGATAGAAAAGCTCTCCCTGTGACCGTTCTGTTTTATACAGAGAGACAAGTCCTGAAACTGCCTCCGGTATATTCTTTGCCGGAAGTTTAATGTTAGAGTCAGCTATTTCAGCCCTGCCATCACCAACACCACCTCCAAGATGTAACTGATAGTGAGGTACAAGCCGTCCGTCCATCTTTTTTGCTACACCATGAAAGCCTATATCAGCAATATGGTGATGACCACATGAGTTAGGGCATCCGCTCACTTTTATCTTTATCTCTTCCAGTTCAGCATCTTGGTCATCTTGGTTATTTGCAAATTTCTTGCCGATTGCTGCGGCCAACTGTCTTGATGATGTGAGGCCCAGGTTGCATGTCTCAGCACCAGGGCAGCTCTGGATATCTGTCATCCTGCCGGCACCTGCTGATGCCAGTCCTAACTCCTTTAACTCTTTATATAATGGGTAAACATCTTTATTCAGTACCCATCTCATTAGAAAATTCTGTTGTTGTGTAACCTTCATCGATCCATGGGCATATTTTGCTGTAATATTTGCAAGACTTCTCAACTGGCCCGTTGTGATATCACCCAGGACTAATCGTATATGAACTGCACTATAACCACTCTGTTTCTGTGATATAACATTTGTCTTATACCATGTATAAAAATATGGATCTCCGTTGCCTGTAACCATAGTTGGATCAGGTAAAGAACCAAGATAGTTTGGCGGTGTATCTCCGGATGGGAGGGATAGATCCCATTTCCGCGAATCCATGACCACCCTGAACTCATCCATAATCCTCTTTTTAAGTTCATCAAAACCTATCTTTTCAAGGAGGAATTTCATCCTGGCCCTGCTTCTGTTTCTCCTCTCACCGTACTGGTCAAAGACCCTCAGTATGGCCTCGGATAAAGGAATAAGTTCCTCTGCCGGAATAAAGTCAACTAAAAGCCTCGCCACTCTCGGGTGAGGACCAAGACCCCCTGCAATGTATATCTTAAACCCATTCAGTTTTCTCCCGTTTACTCCTTTAGTGACTGCAATAGCCCCAATATCATTAATTGGTGCTAATGCACAGTCTTTGGCACATCCTGAAAAGGCTATCTTAAACTTTCTTGGAAGACCCTGGCAGACCTGGTTCCGTAATAAATATGAGGTTGTTAGACGTGCATAGGGTGATACATCAAATGATTCTTCAGGGCATATGCCTGCCAGATAACAGGCAGTAACATTTCTAACTGTATTGCCACAAGCCTCTCTTGTTGTAAGCCCTTTCCCTGCGAGAAGTTTCATTATTGCCGGGACATTTTCCAATTTGACATAATGAAATTGTATATCCTGCCTTGAAGAGGCATGTGCAATGCCATTTGAAAACCTTTCACCTATATCAGCTAACAATCTCATCTGTTTATGATCCAGAGTACCCTGAGGTATCTTGACACGCACCATGAAATCTTCTTTCTGACGCTGCCCATAGATTCCATGCTGTAATCTGAATCTCTTAAATTTTTCTTCGGGAATCTCGCCCTTTCTCAGGCGGCTGATCTCTTTTCCAAATGTATCTATCTCTTCAATTATAAAAGATGGTATTGCTGCAACCTCATCGTCTGTTAAATCACTGATGTTCATGATATTTTAACCTCAGGTATATTTATTTTTATATTGAGAAGTCTACTGCAGTAACGCCTTCTATCTTCTCGTCAAGTTCAACAGGGAGTATCTTTGTCCTTATGGTAAATTTATCAGTATTCCCCTTTGTGTCTCTAAGCTCCCATGTTATAAAGTCTCTCGTATCATGTATATGAGGAAGAAGCTTTGCAGTATGAAATCCCAGTTGATATGAAAGCTTGAATTCTATTGCCTCCTGCGGGCATACCTTTACACATGGCAGGCAGTCCCAGCACTCTGCCGGATCTCTCATCAGGATCTTTCCTGTCTTTGGGTCTTTCATCAAAAGGTCACCAGGACACATCCTGACACATGGTGGATTCTGTGATCCGTGGCATCCGTCACATTTGTCTGCGTGAATAATTACCGGCATCTTTTACCCTCCCTTATAAATTAACAATATGTTATAGATATATTAATCAATTACCTCGGCTTATATCTGTCTCCGGGTACTACCTGTTCATAGGGTCTTGTGAATACCTTAACATTCCCTGTGGCAGGGTCACGCCTGGAATTTACAAACTTAAGCCAGTTATCATCATCCCTTTCAGTAAAGTCAGTCCTTGTGCAGTAGCCAGGCCACCTGGTCTCTTTTCTATATAACATATGTTCAACCAGTGTCTGTGCCACATAGAACCTGTCTATTACTTCATGTGCCTTCATGAGTTCGTGCAGGTCTTCTGCCATAAGATACTGGAACTGTTCCGGCAGGGTGGACAGACGTCTTTTTGCAACAAGGAGTCTCTCTTCATTGACTTCATAGAATGTTGCAGCGCCTCCTGCATATTCTTCCATTATCTTCTGAAGCCTTACCTCCATATCGTAAGACTTAATCCCTTCTTTCTTGTGGGTATGGTTTAAGAGAGGTTGAAAGACCCTTTCCCTTTCTTCTTTTATAATCTCCTGAGGGATATCAGCGAAACTTGCCTTCTGTATATATTCCCCTGCAGCCTTTGCAGCTATAACCCCTTCTGCCCAGCAGCCGCTTACAAACTTATATGGGGCTCCTCCGGATACATCCCCTGCCGCATACAGACCTTCGATCGACGTCTTCCTGTTTATGTCAACCCAATAGCCTGACTGGGTGTGGCCTCCTACAATGTAAGGTTCTGTAGTCTGAACCTCTACTGGTTCCTTTGATGGGTCTATCTCATTTGCAGCCCAGTAGAGGACCATTGAAGGATACATATCAAGAAATGCTGACTTCAGGTCCCTTGCCTGTTGAGGTGTTATGTGGCGTGTATCGAGATACACAGGTCCGCGTCCTTCTTTTATCTCCTGTAATGGTCCATGTGACCTATAGGGTGTAGGCGCACCATCACCTCCAATGTTGGCATATTTAACAGCCATGAATTTCTCACCCTTTGAATTGATCTGCGGGGCCCCAACACCGAGTGCAATGGTGCCGGTAGGGGCTATTGTATCCTTAACCCGCAGGCCGATATAACGCATCTCAAAGCTAGTCATCTCTGCACCGGCCCTTATCCCCATTGCATATCCTGCACCGGTGTTATAAGGGCAGTACCAGGTCTTATGCTGGGCATCATGTGCATTGTTAGGCTTATATATACCTGCTGCACCGCCTGTTGCAATAATAGTTGCCTTTGCCTTTATTACAAACAGATTTCCATTCCTTATGCTGAGACCGATTGCACCTGTAACCCTCCCGTCAACAACAATGTAGTTAGTAGCAACAACCCAGTTTAAAACCTTTGCACCGGCATTCTTCGCTGCCTTTGCAATAATTGGTTTAAGGGATTCACCATTAATCTTTATATTCCATCTTCCACGTGGTATATAATTCCCCTTATCATCGCAGAGGATTGGCAATCCCCATTTTTCCACCTTTTTAACGCAATATTCAAAAAGTTCTGCCATGCTCATCACCAGGTCTTCCCTGATGATGCCGCAGGAATCAAATCTTACATATTTTACAAAGCTCTCGGGTGTCTCTCCTGGATTCAGGTATGCATTTATGGCATTCATTCCGCCTGCCAGACAGCCGCTCCTGTCTATGTGGGCCTTTTCCATGATAGTCACATTTATTCCAGGGAAACGCTCACGCAGCTCGACTGCTGCCAGACAGCCTGCTGTCCCACCTCCAATGATAAGAACATCTGTTTCAATAGTGTTCTGCTCCATAGGATAATTCCTCCTTTTTTCGCTTCGCTCAATGTACGCACTTCTTATATGTGGTACATTACCGGATTTTCTTTTTCTCGCTTCCTTTTACACATCTCATGTATACTTACTTTGCTTAAGACACCTGTAATTGCCTTTCGTACATCTTCCCAAACATCTTTAACAACACATCCATTTATCTGAAGACATCTGTAATCAATTAACCCGGCGGTACAGTCCATTGGGGTAATAGGGCCTTCAATTGCCTCGATTACCTGTGCAAGGTTGATTGTGCCAGGGTCCCTTGACAGGACATATCCCCCCTGAGCACCACGAATACTTTCTACAAGTCCTGCCTTTTTCAAAGAGGCCATGACCTGTTCAAGGAATCTTACAGGTATTGCCTGCCTGTTTGCTATAGCCCGTACGTGGATAGGCCCCTTATCTGCATGAAGGGCTATATCAAGTATTGCTATGACCGCATATTCGCTTTTAACCGAGAATCTCATCTTATATCCTACTATTCCGATAGGAATTATAGATGATTATACCAATAAATTTTAACCTGTCAAGAGATTTTTTGAATTTCCGAAAAGATACTTTGTCATCAAATCTTTAAGTTCTCTGAGAAAGGGTTATTCAACAGGTGGAAAAATCATGCAACGGGAAGAAAAGAACGGTCTTATTATTAAGATGGTTAGTAATTATAATATCCTCCTTTCTTTTAATCTTTTCAAAGGGTTATAGTTTATTAACAGGCCCTCAGCTTTTTATTATATTGACCCTCCTCTTATCTAATATAGCTTTATCCTTTGTACCGGATCATATATTCAATAGCAAGTGGTTTGACCATTTATTTTTCATGCTGGATACAGTCCTGATAACCACAGGCATCTATCTTACAGGAAGATCTTCATCTGAATTCTTTTTAGTCTACTTCCTTATAATTATTGCTACAACCTTTGGCGCTGACCTCAGGGCAATAATCCGTAATACAGCCATAGTTAGCGCTGTTTATACGGTTATGTTATTCCAGCAGAGACAAGCAGAGGCAATACTTTCAAATGAAGAGATGATGTTAAGGCCTCCCTTTTTGTTGATTATGTCTCTATTTTATGGATACATTGCTGAACAGACAAAGGTTAATTTCTTTAAAACCGCAGACATCGAGACAAAGAAAAAAGAATTAGAGATAATATTAGAAATAACAAAGAGTGTTTCATCTACTCTGGAGATAGATGAGGTCTTGAAGATTATTGTTAATAAGGTGGCTGAACATATTAATGCAGACAGATGCTCTATAATCCTTGTTGATGCTCCGCACAAGATTGGTTATGTTGTGGCCTCGCATGATGCCCCTGGTATCAACCGTCTCAAGATTGACCTTGAAAAATATCCTGAGATTTACAGGGCATTGGAGAGCAAAGAGGTTGTCATAATAGATGATGCGAGTGTTGATCCTATAATGTCTGAGGTTAAAGAGTTCATAGACCAGAAAAATATCAAGTCACTCCTTGTTATACCTATTGCATATCAGGAGGAGGTTATAGGTACGCTATTCTTGAAAGTAATGAGAGAGGCACACAGGTTTACACAGGCAGACGTAAAATTCTGTCAGGTAGTTGCGAATACATCGGCAAATGCCCTTAAAAATGCACAGTTGTATGAACAGATCAGGTTGCAGGCCAAGACAGACGGCCTGACCTCACTCCTGAATCACAGGTCTTTCCTTGAAAATTATAAGGAAGAGGTTATTAAACTAAATAAGGCAAAGAAAACTTTCTCTATTCTTATGATAGATATTGATAATTTCAAGTCTATTAATGATACACAAGGTCACCAATATGGTGATAACGTACTTCAGCAGGTAGCTACATACCTGAAGGAGAATACACGATCAATAGATATCGTTGCACGCTATGGCGGAGATGAGTTCATCTGCATGTTGCCTGAGGCCTCTCATGATCAGGGTCTGCTTGTAGCAAACAGGATTATGAAAAAGGTCAGAGAGGGGATTAAGGAAGGAAGCATGGATCTAACTGTCAGTATTGGTCTTTCTACATATCTTTATCATACGGAAGATTCAAATATGCTCATACAACTTGCTGATCAGGCCATGTATCTTGCCAAATACAAGGGTGGAGATCAGATATTCAGTTTTGATCTTAATGACACAATGGATATGAACTCCTGGAACAGGGAGATCTCTGAGACATTCCTTGTAATAAAGACACTGAGTCGTTTCAGTAAAGGCCAGGATGCTGCAACTGACATGATTGAACAGATCAGGAAGATTTTTACTTCAGATTCATCGTCACAATCACTCTTCGAGATTGTAACATCACTGGGCAGCGCGCTCGATGCACGTGACCATTATACTAATGGACATTCTGAGCGTGTTATTGATTATACAAAACAGATCTCACGGGAATTAGGGATGTCAGTCCAGCAGCAGGAAGAGCTTGTATATCTCTGTCTGCTCCATGATATAGGGAAGATAGGAATACCTGATCATATATTGAACAAACCAGGTAAACTTACAAAAGAGGAATTTGAGATTATGAAGAGACATGCAGAGATAGGAGAGAAGATAATCTCCCCCCTTGAGATGTTAAAGAATCTTAAACCATTGATACGTCATCATCAGGAATTCTATGATGGGACAGGTTATCCTGATGGTATCAGTGGAGATTCCATACCACTTGCCTGCCGTATCCTGTCCGTAGTTGATACCTTTGATGCAATGACCTCTGACAGGCCATACAGGTCAGCGCGTCCCCTCGAAGATGCAATCGCAGAGCTCAGGAGATGTTCGGGTACACAATTCGATCCATTAGTAGTTGAGATATTTATCGGGATTCTTGATAAAAAGGACTCTCTGGTCAGATCTTCCTTAACGTAATATTCCAATGTGGTGTCAGGGGAAGATTCAGAATCTGTTGACAATTTCACCGCTAAATGGTTAAATTGTCAGCGTGATTAAAAGACACTTGTCTTCAGACATAATTGATTCCCTGCTACATTTTCCTGTTGTTCTTCTTACAGGGGCAAGGCAAGTCGGTAAATCCACATTAGCCCAGGAGCTGTCAGGAGAAAGGTGGGATGCCGCCTACCTTACACTCGATAACCGTGTAGTCCTGGATGCGGCATTAAATGACCCGGATGGCTTCGTAAGCGGAACGCCTGTTCCTGTGATAATAGACGAAGTCCAAAGGGCGCCCGATCTTATGCGTGCCATAAAGGTTCTGGTGGACAAGAATCGTAAACCCGGACAGTATCTCCTCACCGGCTCTGCCAACCTGATGACCCTCGCAAAGGTATCCGAAACCCTCGCAGGCAGGGTGGCCCTTCATGAGTTGCACCCATTTATGTGGTCGGAGATATGCAATAAGGGACCTTCTGCA
>Ga0209343_10006079_pt1 | contig 14518 bp, 15 predicted proteins | sample RifCSPlowO2_02_FD_184026 | JGI IMG/M metagenome (GOLD analysis project Ga0209343, IMG submission 184026) | Groundwater microbial communities from Rifle, Colorado - Rifle CSP2_plank lowO2_0.2 (SPAdes) (version 2) | ecosystem: Environmental > Aquatic > Deep subsurface > Groundwater | place... | reverse complement strand
AAATTGAAGGCTCCCATGCAGTCATAGGCGGTGACTTGGCCAGGAAATACGGCGAGCACCCCAGGATTGTTGCGGCAATTGCCACGCATCACGATGATAATCCGGAATCCATCTTCGGCATCCTGGTTCAGGCAGCAGATGCCCTTTCCGCTGCAAGGCCCGGCGCAAGAAGGGAGATGATGGAGACTTATGTAAAGAGGCTTGAAGACCTTGAGAAGATAGCCACATCGTTCCCCGGCGTTGAAAAGTCTTATGCAATCCAGGCAGGCCGGGAAATAAGGGTTGTTGTAAGCAATCAGTCCATATCCGATGAAAGCGCCGTCATCCTCTCAAAAGACATTGCCAGAAAGATAGAAAAAGACCTGAACTACCCGGGCCAGATAAAGGTCACCGTAATACGGGAAACCCGTGCCATTGATTATGCAAAATAATAGGAAAGAGGTAAAGACAGGAAAGAGATAAGCTATTTCCCAATCCCTCTTTCCTGTTTCCTATAAATCGTATGTCTGACTTGGTAAGGATTTTCTTTATCGGTGATATAGTCGGAAACCCCGGCAGGATTGCTGTCAGGGAGCTCCTGCCGGATATAATGCAGCGATATGCTGTAGACATTGTGATTGCAAACGGCGAAAACGCTGCCGGCGGATTTGGAATTACACCAGCCATTGCAGAGGAGCTTATCGGGCTTAAGATTGATGTAATAACATCCGGCAATCATATATGGGACAAAAAAGAGATTATAGACTATATTAAGGATAAGAAATGGCTTTTGAGGCCTGCCAACTATCCCGAAGAGACTCCGGGTTTTGGCTGGTCGATAATTACAACAAATTCAAATATAAAGATTGGTATCATCAATCTCTGCGGAAGGGTTTTTATGGACAATCTCGATTGTCCGTTCAGGGCTGCCAGGGAAATAATTAAAGAAATAGAGCAAGAGACCCCCGTAATTGTCCTGGATATGCATGCTGAAACAACCTCTGAAAAGGCTGCCATGGGGTGGTTTCTGGACGGCAGTATAAGCGCCGTGATAGGCACTCACACCCATGTCCAGACTGCCGACGAAAGGATACTGCCACGCGGAACGGCATTCATCACAGACGCAGGCATGACAGGCTCCATAAATTCAGTAATCGGAATGCAGAAGGAGATTGTGCTGGAGCGGTTTCTGACACAGATGCCGAGGAAGTTTGAAGTGGCTACAAAGGATATGGTGCTGCAGGGTGTTTTGGTATCCATAGCATCAAAATCAGGCAAGGCAGAAGCTATAGAAAGGGTGAATGTGGCGTTATGATGGATATTGCAGCGCAACTTTCCATCATCAAAAGAGGGGCAGCAGAACTCATCTCTGAAGAAGAGCTTTTGAGAAAATTTAAAAAGAGCCTTAAAACAGGAAGGCCTCTTCGTATAAAGGCAGGTTTTGATCCCACCGCCCCTGACCTCCATCTGGGGCATACGGTTCTTATCCAGAAAATCAGACAATTCCAGGAACTTGGCCATCATATAATTTTTTTAATCGGCGACTTTACAGGGATGATAGGAGACCCCACCGGCAAATCTGAAACCAGAAAACCGCTTACAAAAGAAGATGTAGCCAGAAATGCAGAAACATACAAGGCCCAGATATCCAAGATGCTGGACGAAAAAAAGACCGAAGTGGTATTCAACAGCAGCTGGATGAACAACCTGTCGGTATCAGACCTTATAATACTCGCCTCAAAATACACTGTAGCCAGGATGCTGGAGAGGGATGATTTTAAAAAACGTTATTCAGGCAACAGGCCCATTGCAATCCATGAGTTTTTATATCCCCTTATTCAGGGATATGATTCGGTAGTGTTGAACGCCGATGTGGAACTGGGGGGCACTGACCAGAAGTTCAACCTCCTTGTAGGCAGGGAACTGCAGAGAGAATTCGGACAGGAGCCTCAGGTTGTAATAACCATGCCTTTGCTTGAAGGTCTGGACGGCACAAACAAAATGAGCAAGTCCCTTGGGAATTATGTGGGTATTACCGAACCACCCGGCGAGATATTCGGCAAGATAATGTCCGTATCCGATGAATTGATGCTCAGATACTATGAGCTCCTGAGCTCAATCTCAAATACAGAGATTGAGGCATTGAAGGATGGTTTAAAAAAAGGCACGGCCCATCCGAAAGATGCCAAGTCAAACCTTGCAAAGGAGATAGTTGCGAGATTCCATGGAAAGGATGCAGCAGTTAAGGCAGCCTCTGAGTTTGACAGGGTGTTTAAATCAAAAGGTTTGCCTGAAGCCATAGAAGAAAGGGCAATCACTATCCAGACTGAAGAAATCGGTATTGTTGACCTTTTGAAAACAGCTCGCCTCACCCCTTCGACTTCAGAGGCACGAAGGCTTATACAGCAGGGAGGGATTAATGTTGACGGGGAGAGGATATCTGATATAAATCTGAAACTGTCCGCAGGTAAAACTTATCTGTTTCAGATTGGTAAAAGAAGATTCGCAAGGGTCGGAATAAAAAGGTAGATGTTTTATGGTGATGCATCTCTAATTTCGTGATATAGGCATCGTTAGAAGGTTGGTTTTTCTGAAAAATACTTTTCTGAAAAATACTTGCAATTATTTTTTCATTAAGCTATATTTGGGCAACATATCCAAAGGTTATATAGTTTTCCGGATTCAAACCGTTGTTCTTTTTAAGGACAGCACTACCCGGGGAAAGAATGATAGTTCAGTGTGATGCCTGCAGCACAAAATTCCGCCTTGATGATTCAAAGGTAACTGCCAAAGGTGTAAAGGTACGATGCACCAAATGCCAGAATGTCTTTGTTGTTATGCCGCCATCCCCACCTCAAGAAGAGACAGCGCCAAAGGCAGAGGAATCCTTTGATGCCTCATTTGGAACACAACCAGAACCTTCTTCTCCTGCAGCAGAAAAGGAGGCCGGCGGTTTTTCCTTTGAAGCCCCTTCAACAAAAGAGGAGGAAAAAAAAGCAGAACCCTCCCAGTGGGGTATGGATTTCACCTTTGAGGAAAAACCAAAAGAAGAAAAGAAACCAGAATGGGACATAGGTTTTAAGCCTGCCAAAGAAGAATCTCCACCTTCATTTGAAGAAAAGAAAGAGGCTCCCAAGAGTGAAGAGTCCCCTGGTTTTGAAATAAGCGGGGGGTTTGCCCCTTCATTCGAGACAGAAAAAAAAGAGGCTGCTGCGCCATCGGAAGAACCCCTGTTTTCATTTGAAGAAAGGAAGCCGGATTCATTAGGCTTCAGTTTTGATGCAGGATTACCTCCTGCCGGCGAAAAGACATCCTTTGAGATAGAACCGCCGCCAACAGAAGAAGAATTTGTTGTCTCGATAAAAGAAGAAGCAAAAACAGTGGTAATGCGGCCCCCTCCTGTAATACCCCCGCCTGCTCAGTCACAGGCAGGGGGGTTATTGGGAAGAGACGTTGGCGGAGCAAAGGAAATATCATTTGAAATTCCGGGGAAAAGGCCGGCAGCCAAACAGGTGATAATTTTGCTGCTTATTATCCTCCTTATTATAGCCGGCGGAGCAGCAGTTTATCTGAATATGGGAACCGGCTTTTTAGAAAAGTTCACCGCAATCGAAACAAAGCAAAAAACCATGGACCTCATCGGTCTGAAGGGCTCCTATACTGATAACACTTCTATCGGCCGGCTATTTGTCATAGAAGGAAAAGTGGTAAGCAATCTGGCCGGGCCCAAAGAGGTTAAAGGGATACATGGCATATTGTTTAATAAAAGTGGGGCGCAGGTGAAGGATGCCTGGGTTGCACCCGGAAGGCTTATATCGCAGAATGAATTAAAGGTTATATCAAGGACAGAGCTGGAAAAAAGGTTTAAAGATAGAAAAGGCACAATACCTCCCAATGGAACGGTTCCGTTTATGATAGTATTCTCCGGCATCCCCTCTGAACTTGCGGAATTCACTGTAGAGGTTGAACAATAGAAGACTAAGCCGTGTTTAGCTGCCATACCTCGCCGTAAGCCCCGCGCGCCTGTTTATCAAAATGGACTTAACCGCCTGTACCTGAATAAGAATTATACTCAAATAATCCTGGTTATATATTTCCAGGATAATACCCCGCAGGGCAGCGCTCTTGAACAGAATGTTAGAAGAAGATTTGCTTACTTTTGTAAAGCGGTTAGTTAAGGATTTATCATCTTTGCCTGAACATGATATGAGGATTCAGCTTTTGGGCCGCAGGCTGGCTGCGCTGGAATCAGAAAAGGCAGCCCTTGTCCTCAACGCATTTTATGCAAAGGATGCTGACCACCTGCTTGAATTCAGAAAGGTGAAGGCTATAATGGCAGACCCGAAGGATGTAATTGCAGTTATCGGCTATGAAAAAAGCAGACTTATCTATCTCGCCTCCCTTGAACTCGATTTAAAAAGGGTCAGCAGGTTTTTTACAGACCTCCCTCCGCAAAAAAAGGGGTTTAGCGGTTATGATACAGAAGAAGAGGCTAAAATGGAGATGATTACACTGGGGGAGAGAAGGGCGATGGCAAAGGGATGGGTAAAGGAAAAACTGGACAGACTTTTATCTGATCCGGACCCCATGGTAATTGCGCACATCTTAAATAATCCAAGGATTACAGAAAAGGAAATATTGAAAATCGCTTCCAAAAGGCCGAACTCACCCAATATAATGAAGCTGATATCAATCCACAAAAGGTGGGGAACGCGGTATCTGGTAAGAAAGGCGCTGGTCCAAAACCCATATACGCCGCCGCGCATATCTCTGGGCCTTCTGGAATTTCTCCTTCTTCAGGATTTGAAAGAGGTGGCGCAGAATGACACCCTGCATCCGCAGGTCAGGCTTGCTGCAAAGGAAAGGCTGGATGAAAAGAGATATGAGGGTCTTTCTTAGAATCTTGATTGAGATGTCGCTTCCGGGGTATAATGTTATACCTTTTTAGAGGGTTCTTCAGATTTTGCAGAGGTGGTGGATTTGAGTTCTTCTCTATGGGTGGCTGTATCAGTGTCGGTATCGGTTGTTGCTTTCTTAAAGTTCTTTATGGCTTGGCCTATACCCGTGCCTATACTTGGCAGTTTCCCGACGCCAAATATTATCAGGATGATTACGAGGATAATTATAAGTTCTGTTGTTCCTATGCCAAACATGGAGACACCCCGAAGAACTATGAGTCCATTATTACAGGATTGTTTTATTTATGTCAACAGGAATATTATCCATTACAGATAGGCGGCAGATAATCCCATTTTTGCTGGTCTCCCTTCTTCTCCACATGGGGGTCCTACTTGCCATTAAGCAGATAAGGATACAGGAGAAGGCTGTGCCGAGATTGATACCAGTTGATGTAATAGAGATTCCGCGGGTGGAGAAGCCCAGGCCGCGCCAGGACTTGCAGGATAAAAAGCCCTCTGCCGGCAAAACTCCGGGCCGGGCAGAAGAAAAGATAGGCAAAGGGGATATTATCAGTCCCCGGGTCCCGAGCATAGAAGATGCAGTGTCGTCGGGTAGGGAGGAAGCTGCCTTGCCATTGCCGGTTCCTGAATCAGAAAAGGCTGAAGAGGCCCATCCTGCTGAATCAATGCCTGCGCCTGTAAAGGAGAGGCCCGTCAACCTGTGGCCCACAAGGGAACGTCTTGCAGAACAATCAGAAAAATATGCAAAAGAAATACCCACTGCTGAGAAGGGTAAAACACTCTCTTTTGACACAAGCGAGTCGCGCTATACTTCCTATTTTGATGCCCTTAGAAGCATGATTTACCATAAATGGGAATATCCGGAAGTTGCTGCAAGAGAAGGTCAGGGAGGGAAACTTTTTGTCAGATTCAGCATTTTAAAAGACGGAACGATAGAAGAGGTAATACTGCTCAAGTCCTCCGGTTATCCAATACTTGATGATGCCGCATTATCCGCTATAAGACTGGCTGCGCCATTTTATCCATTTCCAGGAGGTTTCGGCAGCCTTGAAAGGATTACAATAAACGCTTCCTTTGAATATATAATAGAAAACCTTTACAATATAAGAAGGAGGTAGAAAGGCCGTTTTGAAGGTATCAGAGATATTCTTCAGCATCCAGGGTGAATCCAGCTATGCCGGGCTTCCCTGTGTATTTATAAGGCTTGCGGGCTGTAACCTGCGGTGCAAGTGGTGTGACACAACCTATGCACAGGGCTATGACGAGGGGGAGGCGCTTTCCATAGAGCAGATTACAGATGCACTAAATAAATTCAAATGCAGACTGGTTGAAATTACCGGCGGGGAGCCTATGATGCATAAGGAAACACCGGCTCTTTTAAGCAATCTGTTAAAACTCGGCTATGAGGCGCTTCTTGAAACTAACGGCAGCGTAAATCTTGAGATGGTGGACGCAAATATTATAAAGATAGTGGATGTCAAGTGTCCGTCCAGCGGCCACGACGGGAGCTTCCTGATGGAAAATATCAACTTCATTAACCCGCAGGATGAGATAAAGTTTGTTATAGCAGACCGGAAGGATTATGAATTTGCACGCGCCTTCCTGGAGAGGTGTATCCAGCACAAAACAACAAGGATTCTCTTTGCGCCGGTTTATCCAAAGATGCCTTCCCAGGAACTCGCAAATTGGATACTTACAGAAGGGCTTCAGGTAAGGCTCCAGATTCAGATGCATAAATATATCTGGAATGAAGAAAGGAAAAGATAGATGACGTTGTTTGTTTTCAGCGCTTTAATACTTTATATATCAGGCCTTTTCCTTGTTATTACCTACCATTTAACAAAAAAAGATTTCCTTGAGGGCGTTTCCAGGGCATCTCTTGTAATCGGACTCCTGAGCCATACCATTGCCCTTGCCATAAGGACATACGAATCAGGCCATGCGCCAATGCTGGCCATGTATGAGACGCTCCTGTTTTATGGCTGGTCAACTGTTCTCCTGAGCGTCATTGTAGTCTTCCGGTATAATGAAAGACTTACAGAGCTTATAACTGTTCCGGTCGCCATTCTGGCCATGGTCTTTGCGCAGCTCAATGAAACGCCCCCCAAGCCGCTGACGCTAATCCTCAGAACGCGCTGGTTTGAGACCCATGTTATAACATCGTTCGCAGCCTATGCCTTCTTTACACTGGCATTTGCAGGCGCTGTTTTATATCTCTTATACGGATTCCGCACTGAAGGTTCCGGGCTTAAAAAGGATTTTCAGGACATTGCCAACCGGAGCGTCCTGTGGGGCGTTTTCTTCTTCTCTGCCTCCATGTTCGCAGGTGCGGTCTGGGCATACCTCGCATGGGGCACATACTGGCTCTGGGAGCCGAAGGTCATCTGGTCATTTATCGTATGGTTTTACTATGCGGGGGCAATGCATGCGTATTATGTGAAGGAGTGGCGGGGCAATGGACTGGCAGCAGCAACGGTTGGCGGTTTTTTCGTGGTGCTCTTCACATATCTTGGTGTCAGCCTGCTCATGAAAAGCAGCCATAGTTTTTAGAAGAGGTTTAATCCTTATTGATGGAGCTCCAGTATCTTTTTAATTATATTTGTTGTTGATCTCCCTTTTACCAGCTTCACCCTTGCAACCCTGCCGCCGTTTGCCTTTACAATATCAGCGCCCACTATCTCATGGCTTGCCCAGTCTGCGCCCTTTACAAGGACATCCGGCAAAACAGTCTTAATAAGCCTTATGGGTGTAGACTCATTGAAAAGCACAACATAATCAACAGCCTCAAGACCTGAGAGGACCTCAGCCCTTTCCCCCTGCGGCACAATGGGTCTTTTTTCCCCTTTTATACCCTTTACTGATTTATCGCTGTTAAGCCCAACCAGCAGTATATTCCCAAGGGATTTTGCCTTATTAAGGTATCGCACGTGGCCGGCATGGATAATATCAAAACAGCCGTTGGTAAAAACAACGGTTTTACCTAACGCCCTCTGGGGCCGGAGGATGATTTTTAGCCTTGATATTGAAACAACCTTCTTTTTTACCGTATTAAACATTGCCAGTTTTCTCGTATCACAGATTTACTACCCTTGCAAGGGTAAAGACAAATATACTTTCAGCCCCGGCCCTTTTCAAGACCCTGCTGCACTCCATAATTGTTGCGCCTGTTGTATAAACATCATCTATAAGCAAGATTCTTTTGCCTTTAAAAACACCTTTGTCTGCCGCCGAAAAAGCATTTCTTACATTTTTTAGCCTTTCCTTGCCCTTCAGATTTACCTGAGGCTCTGTGGCACAGGTTCTCTTAAGATTAAGATAGTCCACCGGCATATTGCATATCCTGGCAAGTTCTTTTGCCATAAGCAGGGATTGGTTAAACCCCCGCTCCCTAAGCCTTGCCCTGTGCAACGGTACAGCTACAATCAAATCAAAACCGCTTTTATCAAGCCTTGTTTCAAGGGCATCCGCCATCATGCCGGCCAGGGGTTTTGCCATAGAGGTTTTTCCATTGTACTTGAATCTATGGATAGCCTCCATCAAAATGCCTTCATATATACCGACGCTCCTTGCCATGGAAAAGGGCATCTTCTTCTTTATGCATATTGCACATAGATGGTCTTCACATTCCCGGGAGATAAATGGCGTGCCGCAGGATGGGCACATAGGGCTTTTTATCATCCTGATACCATTAATACATTTCTTGCAAAACCGCCCTTCCTGTGCAGCCTCGCTGCAAACCGGACAGACCGGCGGCAGAAGCAGAGCCAAAAATGCCTTCAACATACACAGATTTATAACCGTTTTTCATGCATTTTTCAATTCCAGTTGCAAAACCATACCCCCTGTGGTATAGGGCTTAGACAGAAGTTGCAGAGGTTGGTGTGGTATTTTTGAAACATGAAACTCTCCAAAAAAACATCTGATATTACCATTGGTTTAATCATCACAGCATTATTCTGCATATCCTTCTACACAAAGGCAGGATTCCTTGAAACAATTGAGCTGAAGAGCTATGACCTCAGGATGAGGCTTTTCCCCCCTGCGTCGCCTAATAAGGACATAGCCATCATCGCTATAGATGATGAATCTATTGCAAAACTCGGCAGATGGCCCTGGCCAAGGACGAGGATGGCAGAGGTCATAAAAAAGACCTCGCAGGCAGGGGCAAGGGTTATAGGATTCAACATCCTTTTCTCAGAGCCGGAGGAGGCCAGCGGCCTCACTGCCATAAGCGCGCTGGAAAATAGATTTAACGAGCTGGGCCTTGCGCAGGCAAAGGGAGGCAGGGATTTTTTAGACGAGATAGAAAGAATAAGGTCGGAGCTCAACAGAGACGAGAAACTCGCCTCAAGCATAGAAGATAGCCGCAATGTGGTTCTTCCCGTTGCCTTTGATTTCAATCCCGGCATGCAGAAGGCGGCAGATACCGGAGAACTCACCGATGTGCTGGGAAAGGTTGCAATTCCCGGCACGCCTACAGTGCCTGCACCCTCAGCTTCCAGGATCATCTGGCCCATCCCCCGCTTAAGCAGGGCTGCCGCAGACCTCGGCCATATAAACAGGTTTCCTGACGCAGACGGCGTATCAAGATATGATATGCCGGTGGTGAATTACGGGGACAGGTTCTATTTATCTTTTCCTTTAACCGTGGCCGCAAACTTCCTGGGTCTGACAAAAGAGGATTTCTGGATTAACCCGGATGGAGACATATTTCTTAAAGCCCAGACGCTGCCAACAACCATTGATATGCAGATGTTAATCAATTATTATGGCCTGCCGAAAACATTTCCCCATTACTCCTTTTACGATGTCCTCAACGACAAGATAGACCCTGCTGCCTTTAAGGACAAGATAGTGCTCATAGGCTCCACAGGTCTCGGCATTGCAGACACAGAGGCTACACCCATCACACCTGTATTCCCCGGGATAGAAAGACAGGCAACTGTTATCTCCAATATCTTAAACCGTGATTTTATAAACAGGCCTTTCTGGGCAGATGCATTCGGTTTTGGCATAACGTTATTGTTCGGACTCCTTACATCGTTTATGCTGCCAAGGCTTGGGGCAAAGATGGGGGCCTATATAGGCGGGGGGCTCGTTACAGTATATGCGGCTGCGATTATATCGGCCTATGGAAGGTACGGCCTCTGGCTGAATCTCACATACCCGACACTTATCCTCGTTTTTAACTACATAGCCATTACCTCGAGGAGATACCTCACCGTGGAAAGGCAAAAGCAGGTGGCTGAGGAAGAAAGCGATGAGGCAAACAAGCTCCTCGGTCTTACATTCCAGGGAAAGGGGATGCTTGACCTTGCCTTTGAGAAATTCAAGGCCATTTCTGTCGTAGATGATGAAGTAAAGGATGTGCTTTATAACCTCGGCCTTGACTTTGAAAGAAAGAGGATGGCTGCAAAGGCCGTATCCGTGTATGAGTATATCGCAAAGGCTGACAAGGGCTACAAGGACATTGCAGAGCGCATGACAAAGCTAAAGACAGTGGCAACAACAGGCATATGGAAAGGGGGAAAGGCAACAGCAGAGGGCACTGCCATCATGGAAGGCATGGAGAAACCCACCATCGGCAGATATGAGATAATTGAAGAACTGGGCAGGGGGGCTATGGGCGTCGTGTATAAAGGCGTTGACCCGACCATGAAAAGGGAGGTTGCAATAAAGACTGTGCACTTTGATGAGGTTGATGCAGATACCATCAAAATGGTCAAGGAGCGTTTTTTCAGGGAGGCGGAGAGCGCAGGGAAACTCACACACCCAAATATTGTAACCATATATGATGTGGGCGAAGAGGCTGACCTGGCGTATATTGCCATGGAACTTTTAAAGGGTAAGACACTTGAGGGGTGGTGCAAAAATACAAACCTCTTCCAGCCAAAGACATCATTAAAGATTATAGGCCAGCTTTGCGAGGCCCTTGATTATGCCCATAAAAACGGCATCGTCCACAGGGATATAAAACCGGCAAACATCATGATGCTTGCCAAAGGCGAGATAAAGATAACCGACTTCGGCATAGCAAAGATACAATCCTCATCCCACACAAAGACAGGCACTATAATGGGCACGCCAAGCTACATGTCGCCTGAACAGCTTGCAGGTAAAAAGGTGGACGGCAGGAGCGACATCTTTTCCCTTGGTGTTATCCTTTACGAACTCCTTACAGGCGAAAAACCCTTTAAGGGCGATTCCATAACAACCATAATGTACCAGATTGCCAATGCAGCGCCTGTGCTATTGAAAGAGCTTAAGGCTGACCTGCCGCCCATATTGCAGATGCTTTTGGACAAGGCCCTTGCAAAAAGGCCTGAAGACAGGTTTCAGACAGGCGCTGAATTTGCGAATGCCATAAGGGTATGCCTGACAAAGATGGGGTAAATAAATGAGACTCCCATAAACCGTTGGCTCACAAAGGGAGATGAAAATTTCAATAACCAAGCGCCAAATAACAAATAATAACCAATAATCAAATGCCAATAACCAAATTGTTTGGAATTTTGGTATCGGATATTGGTCATTATTTGAGATTTGTAATTTGATATTTGTATTTTCGGGACAAAGAGGTTGGAGGATAGAGGTGGCTTTGAATATAAAATTTGCGGCAAAGACAGATGTTGGCAGAAAACGGAGGCTTAACGAGGACAGCTTCTGCGTAGCAGAAGATATAGGACTTTTTCTCGTGGCAGACGGCATGGGCGGCCATGCAGCAGGCGAAATAGCAAGCAGCACGGCAGTTGACGTGGTAAGGACGAGCCTCTCTCAGTGGCTCAAAAAAGGCCCCCCCAATTCAGAGCTCTTTGCAAGGGCAGTACAGCTCGCAAATAGGGCTGTGTTTGAGATGGCAGAAAAAGGCGCGGGCATGAAAGGCATGGGCACAACCATCGCCGGCATACTGGCCTGCGACAACAGCTTTACAGCAGCCAATGTGGGAGACAGCAGGATATACAGGATAAGAAACGGCATTGAACAGCTTTCCGCAGACCATTCAGTAGTGGGGATGCAGCTTTCCATGGGACTCATAACAAAGGAAGAGGCAAAGAGGTCTGCATATAAAAATGTCATCACAAGGGCTGTGGGAACAGCCGGGGCCGTAGAGGTGGATACAAAAGACGAGGGTATAATAAAAAATGATATGATACTTATCTGCTCGGACGGTTTGTCCTCGCTCGTGGAGGATAATGATATACTGGACACAGTAAACCGCAGTGGTGATTCTCTGGACAAGGCCTGTGATGAGCTTATAGGCCTTGCAAATTTTAACGGCGGAGATGATAATATAACGGTTGTGCTGGTGAAGTTTTTATAAAGAAAGAATTCAGAATCCAGGAGGTTCACGCTCAAAAATCGCCAGATGCAAGGCGGAGCAAGGCTTCAAGCGAGGCATACTTTATAGTATGTTGAGCGCAGAAGCCGCAGCGACAACGCAGCAGATGGCATTTTTCAGCGTGAACTAACTATGCCTAAACTTATTCTGAAATTTCAGGGAGTGCTTATAAAAGAATACAATCTTGACAAGCCGTCTCTGAGCATCGGACGAAAAGAGGACAATGATATATATATTGACCACATGGCTGTCTCAGGCCATCATGCAAGGATAGATAATACCGAAGGCAGTCTTGCAGTAACTGACCTGGGAAGCACCAACGGCACTTTTGTAAACGGAAAAAAGGTAACAACAGCCATTCTCAGACCAAATGACTGGATAACTATAGGAAAGCACATACTTCACTTTAAGTAAGGGGGAAATCATGACGCTTATATTCCCGTCTATTACAAAGCTCTTTGAAGAAAAGCAATGCCGCCTTGAGAGATTTGACGCTGTCTTCCGCGACACGGCAGCGGCCGCAGGAGACGGATACTTCATTATATCCGGCAAAGGTGATGAGGTATATCTGTTTGTGGTTGGCGGAAAACCCTATGCCTCGGGCAGGATAGAGCAGGACGGTTTCTCATTCCTTGATGTCCAGGAATTTTTTGATGCATATTCAGATATCGGCACAGGGGACCTTTCCTTCTGCAAGACGGAAAAAAAGCTTTTGTTGAGCATCCTTGTTTATTTCAGAAGGCAGCCTTCGCAGAAATTTACGGCAGACATGGTTGATATGGAAAAGGTGTTGAAGGAGTTGGAAACAAAAGGCGCTGATAGTCTCATTGTCACCAGATGCGGCGATAAGATGGGGTTCTCCATCTGTCTTAAAGGAAGGCCGTCGTTTAATTTTATGCCTGATGGCGCATACGCGCAGGAGCAGCCAAGGGACGGCCTGCTTCTGTACATCCTCGGCGAAACGAGCTGCACGCCGTCCATCGAGATTTTTACTGACATCCAGATGACCCCTGCCACTGATGCCATACCGCCGAAGGCTGAAATACCGAAGAGCCTGACTGCCCATTATACAAAAAAAGCCTCTGCGCCAACCACAGTCAGCGGCGCAGGGCTGACCCTCATGCTTGACAACAAGGTCATCAACAAATATCCGCTTATCAAAATAGAAACAACCATCGGCAGGAGCGCGGGGAGCGACATACTTCTTGAAAATCCGGGGGTTTCAAGGCGCCACGCAGTAATAAGGGAAAAGGACGGCAGATTTATTATTGAAGACAAAGGAAGCTCCAACGGCACTTTTATAAAAGGGGAAAGGATAACGAGCAGGGAGCTGAAGGACAACGACCAGGTGCAGATATTGAATTACATACTCACCTTAAAATGCCCCCAGGCTGCCGCAGAGGAAAAAACCGTGTATATGGAACCATCTGCTGCGCAGGCAAAAAAAACGGGCGCGGCAAAACTCATGCTGGAAGACGGCAGGGACTTCCCTTTAAAGTCCACGGTAATTACCATAGGCAGTGGCGAAGACATGGGCTTAAGGCTCGAAGGCCGCGGGGTAGCAGAACACCATGCAAGCATCTTAAGAGGCAAACAGGGCGAATTTACCTTGGTGCACAAGGGCGGCAGGATGGATACAAAGGTCAATGGGCAAAAGATAGGGGAGCATAACCTGAAAAACAACGATACTATAGAGATAGGTAATTACAAGATAAGCTATCAGGTCTCCTGAGGCTGTAAACCGTATTAGTATGCCCAACTCAACCAATAAATTCATTGTCTTTATCCTGAATAGCTGGAGGGTTGCGCTTCCCCTTCCGAAGGTGGAACGTGTTATGCGTATTGTTGAGATTGCGTATCTTCCCAATGCGCCGGAGATTGTTACAGGCATTATAAATATACATGGACGGATTATCCCGATGGTGGATGTCCGTAAAAGATTCCGCCTCCCGCAGAGGGCTGCTAAACTAACAGACCATATCATTATAGCAAACACATCAAAAAGGACAGTCGGTCTTATCGTTGATGAGGTTGATAATGTTGGTGAATATCAGCCAGAGGAACTTGTAACAACAGAACAAATTCTGCCCGGCATTGAACATATTGAAGGCATTGCAAAGACCAGAGACGGTCTTATAGTTATTTATGATATTGACCGTTTTTTATCCCTTGAAGAAGAAAAGAAGCTAAATGAGGCTATCAATGAAATGACCTGAGGGTGCGGGAGTTAATAAGCCCCGCCCACAGGACGGGGCATACGGCGAGCTGTGGCAGTTCAGGG
>Ga0209343_10006076_pt1 | contig 14525 bp, 14 predicted proteins | sample RifCSPlowO2_02_FD_184026 | JGI IMG/M metagenome (GOLD analysis project Ga0209343, IMG submission 184026) | Groundwater microbial communities from Rifle, Colorado - Rifle CSP2_plank lowO2_0.2 (SPAdes) (version 2) | ecosystem: Environmental > Aquatic > Deep subsurface > Groundwater | place... | reverse complement strand
CCGCCGCAGGTATTCACCCAGGCGGCTCTGACCCTGCTGGCCGGACTCAGCTGGCCCGGCAACCTCGCCGAGCTTCGCGATCTCGTCGACCGGGTCGCGGCGGAAACGCACGACGAGGCGATTCAGATTGAGCACGTGCTGCCGGCCCTGCAGCTGGATCGCGCCACGACGGCGTTCCTGCCCCTCGGTAGCCTTCGCGATGCGCGCCTCCGCTTCGAGCGCGACTACATCGCCGCCGTCCTGCAGCACCACGGCTGGCGGATGGCCGAAGCCGCGCTGACGCTGGGCATCCAACGTCCTAACCTCTATAGAAAGGCGCGCCAGCTCGGCATTCCGCTGACGCGCGTTTCCGAGCAGCGGTGACACCATGACGATGACCTTCCTCGCTTCACTTCTGGCTGCGGTCACGCTGGCACCTCAGGCGCCCGGGGCTCTGCAAACACCCGCACCAGGCAGCCAACCGGCGGCTCCGGCGGCCCTCGCTCAGACACCGTCGACGCTCTCGGACAACTACGTCATCGGTCCGCAGGACCAGTTGTCGATTACGGTGCTCGATGAGACGAGCCTGACCGGTAAGTACCGCGTCGAGAACGACGGGTTCTTCAACTTCCCGTTCCTCGAACGCGTGCGGGCGGCTGGCCGCACGCTGAGCGAGCTTCAGGCCGAGCTGACCAAGCTGCTTGCGGACGGCTTCATCAGGAATCCTCAAGTTCGAGTCGAAATCGATCAATACAAGAGCCAGGCGATCTTCGTCACCGGCGAGGTGCGCAGCCCGAACGAATACACGATGACGGGCTCGAGCATGACGCTTCTGCAGGCGCTCGCCATGGCAGGCTCGCCCACGGCCAACGCGAGCAACGAAGTGATCGTCTCCCGTCAGCCCGTGACCCCCGGCGCGGAAATGGAAATCATCAGAGTCAACCGCAGGGACCTCGAGCTTGGCCGGGCCGGTTACGACCTCGTTCTGAAGGACGGCGACGTGATCAACGTGCCCAAGGCTCAGACGTTCTTCATCAGCGGCTTCGTCCGGAACACGGGCACCTATGTGCTCGACCCGGGCCTGACGGTCGAGCAGGCGATCGCCCTGGCGGGCGGGCTCACGGAACGGGGGTCCAACCGACGCATTTCCGCCAGCCGCATGGTGAAGGGAAAACTGACGGAGGTGTCGGTGCGGCTGGAAGACAAAGTGGAGGCGGGCGACACGATCAAAGTGCCCTCGCGGTTCTTCTGACGACAACCGACGCCGTGCGGTATCCGATCAGCGTCATCGAGCCGCGCTCGGGCTGGATCCCGATCGGCTGGCGCGAGCTCTGGGAGTACCGCGAGCTCCTGGGATTTCTCGTCTGGCGCGACATCAAGGTCCGCTACAAGCAGACCGTGCTGGGCGCCTCGTGGGCGGTTCTCCAGCCGTTGGCGACGATGGTGGTGTTCAGCGTGCTGTTCGGACGCTGGGCGAAGATGCCGTCCGACGGCCTCCCCTACCCGCTGTTCGCCTTTGCGGCGCTCCTGCCGTGGACGTTCTTCGCGAACGCCGTGTCGGCATCCGCCAACAGCCTGGTGGGCAACGCTCACCTTGTCAGCAAGGTGTACTTTCCTCGACTGCTCCTCGCGCTGTCGTCCATTGGGACGGGGGTGGTCGACCTGCTCGTGGCGCTCGCGGTGATGATGGGCATGTTGATGTACTACGGCATCGGCGTGACGTGGCAGCTCGCGCTGCTGCCGGGCCTGCTGCTGCTGACGGTCCTCGCCGCGGCCGGCGTGGGCTCGGCGCTGGCAGCGCTCTGCGCACTCTACCGTGACGTCCGGTACGTCGTCCCGTTCCTCCTGCAGCTCGGGATGTTCGCGTCGCCCGTGATTTACCCGCTCAGCCTGATACCGGCCGGGTGGCGGTGGCTGTTCTATCTGAATCCGCTCGTCGGCGTGATCGACGGATTCCGGTCCTCGCTTCTGGGCCTGCCGTTCGCCTGGACGCCGATCCTGTGGTCGTGCGTGGTTTCGCTTGCAGGCGTCTGGCTGGGGCTGTCGTACTTCCGCCGCGTCGAGCGCCGCGTCGCCGATCTGATCTGACCCGCGTCCGGCTGAAGCCCGGATCCGACAGACCAACAATACCAGCCGGACACGATTACTCCCGTGACTCCTGCCGTTCGCATCGAGCGAGTCTCGAAACGCTATCAGCTGGGCGTGCGCCCGTCGGTGGACGGGTCGTTCCGCGAGATGCTCGTCAACGTCGCCAAGGCACCGATCCGCCGGATGCGGCGCTTGAGCGGACGCGCCAAGGAGGGATGGTTCTGGGCCCTGCGCGATGTGTCCTTCGAGGTCCCGCCGGGCGAAGTGGCCGCCATCATCGGAGCAAACGGCGCTGGAAAAAGCACGCTGCTCAAAGTGCTGAGCCGGATCACCGAGCCCACGGAGGGACGGATCGAACTGCGCGGGCGAGTCGCGAGCCTGCTCGAGGTCGGCACCGGATTTCACCCCGAGCTGACGGGCCGCGAAAACATCTTTCTGAACGGCGCCATCCTGGGCATGCGCCGTGCGGAAATTCGCCAGAAGTTCGACGAGATCGTCGACTTCGCCGAGGTCTCAGCGTTCATCGATACGCCGGTCAAGCACTATTCAAGCGGGATGTACTTGCGCCTGGCGTTCGCCGTCGCCGCGCATCTCGACGGCGAGGTGCTGCTGGTCGACGAAGTGCTGGCGGTAGGCGACACGGCGTTTCAGAAGAAGTGCCTCGGCAAGATGCGGGACGTCAGCCGCGGGGGGCGCACGGTGGTCTTCATCAGCCACAACATGGCCGTGGTCTCGGCCCTCTGTACGCGGGCCATCGTATTAGAGGCGGGCCGGCCTGTCTTCGACGGGCCAGCGGGCGCCGGTGTGCGCCATTACTTGGAACACAGTCGGGCCGATGCCGCGCTGACCTGGGACCTCGCATCCGCTTCCCGCACAGTGGACGATCTCGGGTTGCTGGTACGCCTCGAGCGGGTGACGGCGTTGACCGCGCGCGGCGACGGCTTCTTGTTCGCCGAGCCTCTGCGGTTCCGTGTAGACGTCGCATCGGCGGCCACGCTTGAACACGTCGAGTGTGCGGTCGGCCTCGACGACATGTTTGGGTCTCGCGTGGTGACATTCATGTCGGATCGCCAGCAGATGTCAATGTCGGCCGGCGGCCGATACAACATTGACGTGACCGTACCGCCCTTCGGTCTGCGCCCAGGAAGATATCTGCTCTCCGTCAGCCTGTACTCCGGAGGGCAGTACCACGATTACCTCGTGCACGTGGGCGCGTTTTCGGTCGTACCGCTGCACCAGGATGGGGAGCGGCACGTAGACGACCGGACGGATCGGGGTCCAATCGCCGTCACCTCGGAGTGGCGTGTGTCCGAAGTGCCGGCTCGCGTGCTCGCGTGACCTCAACACACCCCACCTCATGGCTCCCGGGCACGCGTTGGGCGTCACGCGCAGGCGCGCATGTGCGGTGGGTGCTGCGCCAATCGAGAGCGGCCTCCGCCAATCGGTCGGGACGTCCGTTTCGATACAGGCACCCCATCGTGGGCCCATTCGTCTATCACCCGTCGGACTATTTGTCGCGCCGGGTGTTTTTGCACAACGACTTTGAGCATCAGGAACTGAGATTCGCGATCGCGGCCGCGCGTGCCGGAGGGACGATCCTCGACATCGGCGCGAACATTGGTCTGTATACGGCTGCGTGCGCGCGTGCGGCGGGCGCTCGAGGGCGCGTGATCGCCCTCGAGCCCGGGCCCACGACCTTCAAGAAGCTGGCGCAGACGTGCGCCTTATTGGGTCTGGACAACGTCACGGCGTTGCAAGCGGCGGCAGGCCGGACCAGCGGCACCGTCGGCTTCGTGGGGTACCGCTCGGGGCGCGACGTGCATCAGCACCTCGTCGATAGGCGCCCCTATGAGCCTGGAGATCGGCTTCAGGTCGAATGCCGACGCCTCGACGAGGTGTGCGGCCCGGATGCGGAGGCCGTCACGCTCATGAAGCTCGATGTCGAGGGCCACGAGCTCGAGGTCCTGGAAGGCGCCGAGCGTATCCTCACGAATGGGGTGGTTCAAGTCATCGTCGAGTTCGGCGCCGCGGCGCTGGGCGCCGCCGGCGCATCGACCGAACGGCTGTGGGCATTCATGGCTCGCACCCACGAGTGCATCGGCACCGTCGGCCAGGACGGCGCCTCGCTCGTTCCGACTCTGGACAACGTCACGTCGCACCGCCCGGACACGGTGCTCAATACGCTCTGGGTGCCGCTCGGGGCCGTCGGTCGGTCAAGGCCGTGCTGAAGGACACGCTCGTCCGGCTTGGTGCGCTGCCGTCGCGTTATGCGTGGCCGAACCCATTCAAGATTGTCGAATACGGCGAGCTGCTCCGGGGAATCGACATTCGAAAAACAGATGTCGTCTTAGATCTTGGCTGTGGCGCTGGCCCCCAGGATCTGCTGCTCGCACGTCAGGCCGCCCGCGTCGTGGGCGTCGACGTCTCAACCGCGCAGATTGCGCGTGCTCGCGCGCTTGCGGCGACCTACGCAGGCGCTCACAACATCGAATACCGCTGCACCCCTCTCGAAACCGCCGGTTTCGACCGGCATCAATTCGACAAGATCGTCAGCTTCTGCGTGCTGGAGCACATCGCCAATCGCGCTGAAGTGCTGGGCGTCGTGTCGGAAATCCTGAAACCCGGCGGCCTGCTCATGATAAGCGTCGACAGTCTCGAGGCGATTACGGATCCCGCGCTCATCGCAAAGCACCAGATGGATCATGCGGTGCAGACGTATTTCACACCGTTCGGGCTCAGCACTCTGCTCGCGGATCACGGCTTCGGCAACGTTCGGGTCTGGCCAATCTTCCGCAGTCCGTACGCGAAGCGCCTGTTCGAAGCGGGCATCCGGTCGGGATTTCAGTACCGCCGGTACCGGAAGTTTGGCACGCTGGCGCGGCTGATCGTCGACGAGTGGCGCTACCGTCGCGCCGACAGCGGGATGTTTCTATGCGCGACCGCGACGAGACTCTCGTGACAGGCGCGACCGGTGGCGGGCGCCGCGTCGCCTTCGTGATTCCTCATCCCTATGTGGATGCGCTCGCGTGTTTTCGCGAGCCGATTCGAATGCTGGCCGATCAAGGCTGGGTCGTTGACCTGTACACAGGGTTTTCGCCGATGCATCCGCCGCCGTTCTTCGGTCGCGAGAACGTCCGGCTCATCCCGGTGGTGATGTCCCGCAGCGGAGCCGTCGCCCTCATCAGACGGCTCGTCTGTCGCCGCCCGAGATACCGCTGGCTTGTGACCGTGCCGCAGTGGGGCCTTCACTATGGCGCGGTGGCGTCACGCGTGGCGGGCATTCCGATGGGCTGCATTTCCGATGAACTGAAGACTGAATCGGAAGCGGTGACGGGCGAACAGCGTGAATGGAAGCAGCGCGAGCGACGCGCGCACCAGCGCTGCCGCTGGACGATCGCGCTCAGCCAGGAACGGGCGGACTTCATCCGCGAGGAGAATCGGCTCGGTCCGGGCCACCGGATTTTCGTGGTGCCCAATTCGGAGCCGGGGGCGTCGCGCCGGATCAGCAGCCGCTACTTTCACGACGTCCTTGGGCTGCCCTCCGACGCACGGCTCCTTCTTCATGCCGGAAGCCTCTGGTGGCAGGGGGCCGATGCCCTCATCGAATCCACGCGGTCGTGGGCAAGCGACTGGATGGTGGTGTTTCAGGGACGGCACGTCGCCGCCACCAATGGCCGGCACGACTCCGCCCGCGTGCGGTTCTCACGGCAGGTGCTGCCAGCCGCCCTTCTGGACTACGCCGCCTCTTCGGCCTCGATCGGGCTCGCCTTATACGACGAGTCGCGAACCAATAACCGTCTGATGGGCACGGCGTCCGGAAAGGTCTCGCTGTACATGAAGAACAGCCTGCCGGTGATCGCGACGAGGGCGGGGGGATTCGACTGGATCGAGCGCGAGGGGTGCGGCGCGTGCGTGTCGAGCGTCAGCGAGATTCCCGGCGCCGCCGATCGCATCTGGAGCGACTACGATCGGTATGCCCGCAACGTTCGGCGCTACTACGACGACACGCTCGACTTTACGAGCCGGTTCCAACCAGTGGCGCGGCTGATGGCGGACGCATGACTCAGCGGCTGCTGGTCGCGATCCCGCTGTGCGATTATGAGCCGATCACCACTCAGGTGTGGCACCGCAGAGCGACGTACTGTCTCGTGCATGCCTGTTTGAACAGTTTTGCCGCGCGCGTCGGGACCCGGCTCACGCTCTACATTCTTGCGGACCGCTGCAGCGACCGATTCGTGCGGATGGCGGAGCGCACGCTGGCCACGTTCAACCCGATTACCGTGGACAACTCGGCACTGAGGTTCGGTCTTGATCGAACCGCTCTCCCGGACCGGCTGAAGCACGTGGCAAACCAGATTCTGCACACGGTCGAGTTGTCGGCCGGCTACGACGTCCTGTACTTCTGCGAGCAGGACTACCTGTTCGCTCCGGACGCCCTCGGCCACGTGATGGCGGCCTTTGCCGAGATCCCAGAGGTCAACGTACTGTCACCATTTGATCATCCCGACCGCCATCGTCCCGATCGCGAGGTCGAGTACGGACGACATCGATACTTTCAGACCAGCCGCTCAACCTGGAAGTCGGTGTCATCGACCAACGGCAACTGGCTGTGGCGTGCGCCGTTCGCTCAGCGGAAGTTCGATTTTCTCGAGCAGACGGTGAAGCAGGGCGGATTCGATTTCCGCATCACGAACACGCTGTATCAAGACGGAGAGCTCTTGCTGTGTCCGGTGCGGAGCCTCATACAACACTACCGTCTCGACGGCTCCAACGTCAGCCCGACCTTCGGGTTCAACGCGCGCATCGCGGCGACCAGACCGATCGGGCGTGCAATTTCGCGGTGGCGACGCCTCTCGTCCCGGTTGGCCCGACTCGGCACCGCCTGAGCGGACTCATGCACAACAACGAGGAGGTGCTCGATTACTGGAACCAGCCAGAGGTCGAGTCGATGTACGACAAGCACCTCCTCGCTCTGGAAATATCGCTCATTCGAGCAAGGCTGTCGCCGGGCGCCAAGATTCTAGACGCGGGATGCGGTGAGGGAGAGGGCACCGCCGCCTACGCAGGCATACCAGGCGTCGCCATCCATGCGGTCGATTTCTCGGAGACGCGTCTCGCAAAAGCTGCGGACCGTCTTGCGGGAGTCACCAACGTCGTGCTAAAGCGCGTCGATTTCCTCTCTGAGTACTCGCTCGACCACGACTACGACTTCGTCGTCTCACAACGATTTCTCATCAACTTGATGGACTGGGAACTTCAACAGCGCGTCATCCTGGATCTGATGTCGAGACTGCGCCCAGGCGGCCGTCTCTTGATGCTCGAGGGCAGTCAGCAGGGCGTCGACTCGCTGAATGCATTTCGCGACATGTGGGGCCTTCCGCCCATTCCGGTGAAGTGGCACAACCTGTTTATTGAAGACCTGCGCCTCGAAGTATTCATGGCGAAGCACGGCTACCCTCTGGTCGACCAGGACGGACTAGGAGCCTACTTCCTGCTGACGCGCGGTATTCGTCCGGCGCTGGATCCGAAGGTGAACTGGGATTCCCGCTTCAATGAAGCCGCCGCGGGCAGCGCTGTGGGTCACGCCCTTGCACTCGGGTCGAAGTTTTCTAGGCTGAAACTCTGGTGCTTCGAAAGGTGACAGAGGCGTCTGGGAAAAAGGCGGTTACCGAACTGGCACTGTTCGGCAGGCCGCCGCTGTTTGCCGAGCCGCTGCACGTGGGACGCTCGACGCTGGGGAACCGCGGGCGGCTGCTCGAACGGATCAACGAGATCCTCGACCGGCGCTGGTTCACGAACAACGGGCCCTGCGTCAACGAGCTCGAGCGGCGTCTGGAAGGGCTGCTCGGCGCGCAGCACGTCATCGCGACCTGCAACGGAACCGTCGCGCTGGAGCTCGCGATTCGCGCCTGCGGCCTGCAGGGCGAGGTCATCGTTCCGGCCTTCACGTTCGTCGCCACGGCTCACGCGCTCCAGTGGCAGGGCATCCGCCCCGTTTTCTGCGACATCGACGAGCGCACGTTCACGCTGGATCCACGATCGATCGAACGGGCCATCACGCCGCAGACGACCGGTATCATCGGCGTGCATCTTTGGGGCCGGCCCTGCGACGTCGAGGGGCTGGAAGCGGTGGCGCGTGCACACGGCCTCACGCTGCTCTTTGACGCGGCGCATGCGTTCGGCGGCTCCCATCGCGGGCGGCCGATCGGAACCTTTGGCCGCGCAGAGGTGTTCAGCTTTCACGCGACGAAGTTCGTGAGCACATTCGAGGGCGGCGCGGTCGCGACGAATGACGCTCAACTCGCCGCGCAAATCAGGCTGATGAAGAACTTCGGGTTTGCCGGCTACGACGACGTCGTGTACGTGGGCACCAACGGAAAGATGAGCGAGATCTCGGCGGCGATGGGGCTCACTTCGCTGGAGAGCATGGGCGAGTTTCTGGACGCGAACCGGCGTAACCATCGAGCCTATCGTGAGGCGCTGGCAGGTGTACCGGGGCTCCACCTGCTCGAAAGCGGCGACGGATCAAACGCGCAATATGCGATCGTCGACGTCGAGTCCGAGTCGCTCGGCATGAGCCGCGACGATCTGCAACAAGTCCTCTGGGCCGAGAACGTGCTCGCGCGCCGGTATTTCTATCCCGGCTGTCACCGGATGGAGCCGTACCGGTCGCTCCTGCCCCCCGAGCGTTGGCATCTGCCGGTCACCGAGCGGGTCGCGGCGCGCGTGCTGTCGCTGCCCACCGGCGCGACCGTTACCCTCGACGACGTGCGGCAGGTGTGCGAACTTGTTCGGTTCGCGGTCCGCCACGCGAGCGACATTCGGGTGCGCCTCGGCGCCTCAGTCGCGGCCGTCGGTGCCCATCCGCCTGCGGTCCTGCGCGGCAGGAACGGATCATGAGCACACCCTCGACGTGTCTGCTCGTGCTGAATTACGACGGCATCGCCCATCTGCAGGCGTGCCTGTCGTCGGCGCTCGCGGCGGCGGCCCGCTTCGGAGGGACCTGCCCGGTCGTGCTGGTGGACAACCGCAGTGCCGACGACAGCGTCGCGTTTGCGCGACAGCACTTCCCATCGGTCGAGGTCGTGATTTCGCCGCGCAACGATTTTCTGTTCTCGCTGAACGACGTCGTCCGCGAGCGCCGCGAGGACGTGGTCATCATCGTGAACAACGATATGCGGTTCGACGAGGATTTCGTGGGACCCCTAGTGTCACATTTCAGCGATCCGAACGTGTTCGGTGTCGGTGCCGCGATTCTGAGCTGGGATGGCTCCGCCAATACTGTTGGGCCCCGGTGCGCACGGCTTCATCGCTGGTGGTTCCATAAGTGGTGGAGGTACGACCGGCAGCAGCCGTCCCTGACGCTCGAAGCGTGCGGCGGCGCGGCGGCCTATCGGCGCCGCATGTTTCTGGAGCTGGAAGGCTTCGATCCGCTGTACCGGCCGGGCTATTACGAGGACCTCGACCTGGCGTACCGCGCCTGGGCCCGCGGCTGGAAGATTATCTACGACCCTCGAAGCCGTGCGTACCACAAGGAGAGCGTGAGCATCCTCGCGCGCTACGGCGATGCGGGCAAGGCGCGGCTGCTGTATCGCAACCACCTGCTGTTCACGGTGAAGAACGTCGGCGGTCCGGGCTTCCTGATCGGCTTCCTCCTGCTGCTGCCGTACCGAGTTCTTGGGCCGCTGCTTCACGGCTATCGCGTGCCGGTCGCCGGGTTCTTTCGCGCCGTGCCGCGGTTTCCGTTGGCGCTCCGCCGCCGGTTCAGCGGCAGCACCGGTCCGCTGGACCTCTCACGATTCGAGCAGGTCACCGCGGTCGAGTCGGCCACCGTGCCACAGGCGTGAGCCACGCGCCCGATCCCAGGCGAATCGTGCTGGTGAGCACGGATTTCCGGCCGATGGTCGGCGGTGTCGCGGACTATCTGCACCGGCTGGCCGAGTCGCTGGCGGAGCGCAGCGACGTGACGGTCATGACCTGCGTGCCCCAGAACGGAGCCGCGTCGCACCGTGCCTATCGGCTGCAGCCACTCGCCCCGCTGCCCGACCGGCTGCTCGGCCGTCGATTCGGTGACACGGTGACGCCGATCCGCATGGTGCACACCGGCGTGTATTTTCTGGCCCTGCGTCGATATGCCGACCGACTGGTCGCCGGTATTTCGCGCGACCACGACGTGGCGGTCGTGGTTGGCATTTGGGACACGGCGTCTCATTTCTGGTGCGACGCCTGTCGCCGAGCGGGTTCACCGTACTACCTGATGGCGCACGGCGTGGAGTTGATGATCCCGCTCTACGGGTGGCTGCCCCGTTGGAGGCGCGACGACTTCGCCGGCGCGGCCCGCGTGATCGCCAACAGCCAGGCTACGGCTGATTTCGCGTCCCGCCAGTTCCAGCTGTCGAAGGCTCCAGTGGTCGTCAATCCGGGCGCCGGTCCGCCGCCAGTGCGGCACGACGTCGAGGCGCGCGCCGGCCGGCTGCGGCAGGAACTCGGATTGGGAGAGGCCGGCCCGGTCGTGCTGACGGTCGGCCGCCTGGTGCCTCGCAAGGGGTTCGACCTCGTGCTGCAAAGCGTCGCCCACCTGCGCGACGCGTTTCCCGATTTGCAGTATGTGATCGTCGGAGAGGGTCCCGAACGCGCGAATCTGGAGGCGCGCGCGCAGGCGCTCGGCATCAGCCACCGCGTCCACGTGCTTGGGCATGTGGACGACCTGACCAAGTGGGCAGCCTACGATCTCTGCGACGTGTTCGTCATGCCGAACCGGTCGCTCGATGGAACCGACGTCGAAGGATTCGGCATCGTCTTTGTCGAGGCGGCGCTGGCCGGGCGCCCGTCGATTGCCGGCCGGTCTGGCGGGACCTCTGACGCGGTGGTCGATCAGGTCACCGGCCTGCTGGTCGATTCGGAGCGCCCTGGCGAGGTGACGAACGGGCTCCGCCAGTTGCTGAGCGACCGCGAACTCCGTTGCCGGCTCGGGCACGCCGGCCGGGAAAGGGCGCGGGTGCACTTCTCACCGCCGGCGCTAGCGGCAAGCTTGAGGACCCAGCTTGGTTGGAATTGAGACCGAAGCCTTGATTTCGACCCCGCACCGCCCGCCTGTGGAGGATCAGAGGGGGCCGGCGCTGCGTGCGGTCGAACAATGTCCGGCGTGCGGCGGAACGGCCTTCAAGCCCTTTTCGTACACCGTGGAAGCCGAGCGCCACCGCCACACGCACTTCGCGCAGACGCGGTGTCGCCAGTGTGACCTGGTGTTCTCCAACCCCGTCGCCAGCCCGGCCGACCTCGAGCACTTTTACCGCTCGAAGTACTACGAGGAGCACGAGCAGGTCTACAACGCCCGTCGGCCGGACATCGAACAGGTCATCCGAGACCGGGCGCGCGGCGAGGCGCGCGGGCTCAGGCAATCGGTCATTCCTTATGTCGCGGGGGGCACGTTTTTCGAGATCGGTGCGGGCTACGGTGCGCTGCTCGCCGGGGCCCGGGAGCTGGGCTTCGAGGTCGCCGGAGTGGAGCCGTCGGATCGAGCGGCCACCTTCGCGCGCGAGATCATGGGGCTGGTGGGCGTTCGTCACGGTGTCTTCAACGCAGCCGACTGGCCGGCGAATGCGTACGACGTCGTCTATTCGTTTCAGGTGATCGAGCACGTTCCCGACCTGCATGAATTCGTCGGAGGAATCGTTCGCCTGTTAAAGCCGGGCGGCCTGACGATCATCGGCACCGAAAATCATCACAATGCATGGGTGGTTTCGCGCCGGTTGCGGAGCTGGCTCAAGGGGCGGCGGCTGCCGGAATTCCAGACTGCCGATCACCACACCGTCTATTTTTCCGACCGAAGCCTCTGCGGTCTGGTCGAACGGCACGGGCTGAAGGTCGAGAGAAGCCTCGTCTACACGCCGTCACTTGCCGAGAAGCTGCCGGAGTACCGCTTCAGGCACTGGTACTCCAAGCTCGCCTTTTACCTGCTCCACTATGCCGACGAGTGGACTGGCCGCGGCGGCCGGTTGCTGGTGTGGTGTCGGAAGTCAGCAGACTCCAGGACCGCGACGTGATGCTGCACCGCCAATTGAAGACTATTGCTGGCGCTGTCGCGCCGGCACCGGTGAGGAATGCGTGGGGACACCTGTATGGCGCGCTCAAGGTGCACCGCGCGCGTAAGGCCTTCGAGCGCTGTACGGATGGCACCGCCGGATCGTTTCTGCCGAACGAGGCGATTGCGGTGTTGATGCGTCAGGGATACCGTCCACCCGACCCCGTCCGATACGACGCGGAAGGTCTTCTCGAGCGAGCCGGCCAGAAGGTGGCCCAGCTGTCGCGGGTCATCGATTGGCGTGGCGTTCGGACGGCGCTCGAGCTCGGCTGCTGGGATGGGATGGTCGCAGCTGCACTGAGGGACCGGGGAATCCAGGCCTACGGCCTGGACATCACGACGTCCGCCGCGGACGAGCGGGCCATGCGAGCGGATGTCTTGTTCCTTCGGAGCGACGCCGAGGCCATCGCCCTCCGAGATCAGTCGATCGACCTCGTGTACTCCTTCGCGTCCTTTGAACACTTTCCACATCCGGACCGCTCGGTCGGGGAAATCCACCGGGTCCTCGCACCCCACGGACAGGCCTACCTCAGCTTCGGACCGTTGTATTTTTCCCCGTACGGCCTGCACGCCTATCGGCAGATCCCGATCCCGTTCTGTCATCTGCTGTTCGACGAAGAGGGGCTGCACCAGTGGGCCGAGGCTCACGGGCTGCCCCACGAGTGGCCCTTCGTGAACGGCTGGTCGCTGCGGCGTTATCGCGAGCTCTGGCGTTCGCTGCCGACGGGCCTCCGGGTCACGAGTTACCGGGAGCATGCCACAGGCGGCGTGGGCACGGAGCTCGTCGCCCGGCATCCCCAGTTCTTTCGCAGCCGGGTGGACGATTTCGACGAGCTGCTGGTGACTCAGGTGGAAGTTGCGCTGCGGAAGCAATGACAGCTCGTGTTCCTGCGGGCCGATCGATTCACGCCCGCCAGGTGGTCTGTCGCGGCCAGAACCTCGTGATTGCCGCCGCGGAGCGGGTCCTGCCGCGACAGGCGCGGCGCTGCCCATGTTGTGGCTGGAGCGGCCTGTACTTCCGCAGCTTCGCGGTCGTCGAATATGTTCGTCGGGACGTGATTTGTCCTGGCTGCGGGTCCTTCGAGCGGCACCGGGCGCTGGCCTCGTTCTATCGGATGTTCTTCATGCGCATCGGCCGTCGACCGACACGCCTCATTCACTTCGCGCCCGAGCCGTGCCTGGCGGCAACGTTGGCATCGGTGTGCGACCGGTATGAGACCAGCGCGTACGGGGAGACAACCCCTGCAGACTACCGCCTGGATCTCACGTCCATATCCCTCGCCGATCAGAGCTGCGACGCCGTTGTGCTGAACCACGTGCTCGACTGCATGCCGGACGATCGAGTGGCCGTCGGCGAAATCTTCCGCATCTTGCGTCCAGAGGGGGTCGCGCTAGCCGTCGTCACGTTCGAATCGGGGACCACCACCCGCGAGCTTCCCGTCGCAAGCAACGGCCGGTTTCGGGTGTATGGGTCCGAGGACGTGGACGTCCGATTCGCGCCGTTTCGCGTCGAGGTCGCCGAGGCCGCGGCGGGCCTTTCGCCGGAAACCCGCCGCCTCCATGGCATCCCGCCGACTGTGCCCGTCGTCGTGATGCACAAACCAGCCGCCGGGAGACCCGCCGCGTGAGCGTTCCGGAGGTCGCCGTCCTCTCCTATCACGGCTGGGAGATCGACCCGGAGCGACTGGGCGCCGACATCGTCGCCCTGCGGGCGCGGGGCTGGCACGACGTGTCGCTGGCGGATCTTCAGTCACGGCTTCGGAACGGTTCGGACGGCCGCGTGTTCCACGTCACGATCGACGACGGTACAGAGGGCGATCGTGAATGCGTGTCCGCATTGCGGCGCGTGTCGTGTCCCGTCACGCTGTTCGTCTCGCTCGACACGATGACCGAGTCGTCGCGTGCGATTCATCGTGGGCTGCGGTCTTGCGACACGGTCGCGCTGGCGGATCACAGCCTGCAGCACAACCGGACGTTTCATTACCGGCACGTGATCGGCTTCCATAGCGATGCCGCACCCCTCGTGACCTCGCCCGAACGGCTCCGCCTGGAGACGGGGGATCCGGTCTGCGTATACGGTGGAGAACTGACGCGCCGCCAGTTCATTCCTGACCCTCGCGCTCGTGAGGTGTGCCGCGAGGCGGTACGGGGGCTGAGCGATACACCGGGCAGCACGAGGTGGAGTGAGGCGCTTGCGAATCGATTGCTCGAGTCCGGTGTGGGGTATCGCCGGTTCGGCCGCCTCTGCATCGCTGGGGTCTACGAGCCCGAAGAGGCTTTCCATGGCCGACTCATGGAGTATCTGGCGCGGGGACGTGACCGGCTGGCCGAGTTCACAGGATCCGCGCCGATCGCGTTTGCCTATCCCTGGTGG
>Ga0209343_10006074_pt1 | contig 14527 bp, 14 predicted proteins | sample RifCSPlowO2_02_FD_184026 | JGI IMG/M metagenome (GOLD analysis project Ga0209343, IMG submission 184026) | Groundwater microbial communities from Rifle, Colorado - Rifle CSP2_plank lowO2_0.2 (SPAdes) (version 2) | ecosystem: Environmental > Aquatic > Deep subsurface > Groundwater | place... | reverse complement strand
TGCGATCTTTCCAGAATATGGAGGTACCCAGCTCGCCAGTATTGGGACCAAGATCACCTGGAAATAATTTCTTATGCTCGAAATTTACATTTACCGAACCAACAAACTCTTGGCCATCAAAAAAAGCACCGACCGCAACTTCTACACCAGAAACATATTTCTGCAATTGAAATTCTTTTATTTTCTTACCCCAGTTTTTCTTATAGCGCTCGAGCATCTCTAGTATGTCATTTCCATCTTCTTCCTGGCCAACGAAAAGTAATTCTTTTTCATTTTGCGCTTTGCCACTTGGTTTTATTACATATCGGTCTGGGTTTTCTTTTATAAACTTTATTGCATCATCAAAATTAGTAAAGTTCTGATTAGAAATTATATTTATACCGACACTTTTCATTTCATTTTGGCCGAACTCGCGATCATCTTCTAACTTATCTGTATAAGTGCTACCGCCAATGACAAGTTTGCCTTGTTTTCTCAGGCGCTCTGCCTCTTCGCCAAAACCAATGTCATCAAAAACTATTACTGTTGCCCAATCAACCTCTGTTTTCCAGTCTTCGCACTTATCAACAACTCCATCACAAACATTCTTTTCACTTTTATCTCTAATGTAGTATTTGCACTCGTGCCCTTCTTTTTTTATCTGCCATGCCAAATCTCCGATTAGCCCTTCGAAAGAAACGAAAAGAAATTTTAATTTCGGTTTTTGTTGATCACTATCGCTATTCCCATTCTTATTGTTCATAGTGCATGTTATTCAGGAAAAAATTATAAATGAATTGGAAAAAAAGATGAATTTGTATTGACATGTGAGCGACATGTTTGTTTAGTGTTTTATGTTTCGGTGGAAAACTAAAACAGCGCAATTTCGTAACCACATGACGGCGCGGCGTTGAGACCTATGTACTTCCCATCAACGAAGCTGTTGTAGTCACGGGCAACAGGACCGATAGACGCAGTATTAAATCGCCATAAATGTATAGCTTCATCTGATTTTTCGACTGGTTCACTTTGTGGGATTCCTGTTTCAGTATGGCGCATATGCCAACTACCTCCTACTTTAGGGAAGTTTTCTATTAAATGAATATTTGCTCCTTTTACTAATTTTATTTTATATCTTTTATTTCCCAGATCTAAAATATCAAAGTCTGGATGAACTATTGCTAATGCGCAGTTTGTTTTTCCTCTGAATTGCTCTGGAACTGTGAATAAAACAGAATAACCATCTTTACCGTGTTCCCAGCCAATAACTAATTTATCTCCAAATGAAATGTTTGGTCTTTCATACATAACCAATGTCCCTGTCCATACTGGGACCTTGTAGTTTTGTTCAAAATATTCGCCATCTTTTGTTTCTGTTAAAATGCGGTCATGAATATCATTTGGAACAATTAATTTTCCTTCTCTTTGAGCTAACGCAAGCGCTTCGAAGAAATTTAACCTCTCGAGACGAAATTCTATAACCTGTAATGCTTGTTCTGGAGTCATTTCTCTTAGCATTCGCCTTCTTGCTCTTAATTTATCTAATTCTGTTCCTGTAGCTTTGACTTTGCGTACTTCATGAGTTGGTTCTGGTTTAAATCTTCTGAATGGATCGTTTGCCATTAGCCTTTGGCTATTAGCTTTTAGCTCGTGGCCACTAGCTAACTGCCAACTGCCAATAGCAGGTTTACTCAATCTTCTCATGTTATATAATTAGGAATTATGTGTTTATAAATCTAAAGGTTAAGGATAGTTATATGATTTTTAAAATCCCAAGAGTAAAATCTATTTATGTACGCTATAGAAGCAAATGATTTGGAAAAGACCTATCCAAAAAAGATTACGCTGTATAATTTCTCGATAAGGATACCTGCTGGTGAGATTTATGGATTACTTGGACCGAATGGCGCAGGTAAAAGCACATTTATAAGAATACTTGCAGGGCTTGAGCGCCAGGATAGCGGCGAATTAAAAATTCTTGGTGAGGTACCTGGTAAAAAAATCAGGAAAACCATTGGAGTTGCGCCACAAGAAAATAGTTTTCATAATCTGCTGACTTGTTTTGAGAATTTGATTTACTATGCAGAACTTTATGGAATGAAAAGAAATGAATCAGAAAAACGCGCTGATGAACTATTGGATATGCTTGGATTAGGAGAAAAGAAAAATGTCCAGGCAGCATGGCTAAGCGGTGGTATGAAACGGCGCTTGAACCTAGCATGCGCGCTGATGCATAAACCAAAAATAATAATTCTCGATGAACCAACAACTGGATTGGACCCTATTTCTAGAATAAGAATGTGGAACGTAGTACGTAGTATAAAGGAGAAAGAAAAGGCAACTATCCTGTTAACAACACATTATATGGAAGAGGCTGAGACGCTATGCGATCAGATATCGTTTGTAAATCGGGGACATATAGTAAGAACAGGTACACCAGAAAAACTAAAATCAATTATTGGAAAGGAGTTTTTGCGCGTGAAAAGCACTCCTGGTAATTATCAAAAGATAATTCAGAATATTGAAAAAATTGAAGGAGTGAAGCACGTGACAGTTGCGAATGAAGAACTTTTGATTGAAGCGAAAAATGCAGCATCAAAAATAGGCGCAATAACACGCATGCTAAATGAAAATAATGAGAATATAATAGACTTACGAGTTTCGCAAGCAACACTAGAAGATGCTTTCATCAAGCTGACTGGTGCTGGATTAAAAGGTGCAAAGAATGAGACTACTAAATGAAATTGAAAAAGATGCAAAAATATTCTATCGTGAAGGAAGAACTGTCACGTTACTAATTGTTGTGCCAATAATAATCATGCTCGTGCTAAGTGCTGTGTTTGGAAAAACTACTGGTGATCCAAAGCTAAATATAAAAATAGGGTTTTGTGATTTGGACAAAACAAACCTTTCGAAGGATTTTATTGCAGGCATAGAAACGTCCAAAATAGTAGACATATCAGATAATGAAAATTGTAATACGCTAGCGCAGCACCTGGTAGCAACTGGAAAGTTGCCTGCAGCAGTTGTGCTCCCGCAAGGATTTGAGCAAGGAATTAAAAAAGGCGAAGTACAAGAAATAAAACTGATTTTGGATAACACGCGAATACAAACTGCACCTTCTATAGAAGGTTTCTTCAAGGCGTCTGCAAGCTCTTCAAGCCAGAGAATAAGCATTGAGTATGTTTCAGTGATATGGAAAAAATTAGAAGAGGCAGATGCCCGCTTGGATGGATTAAAAAATGATGTAAGTGATGCAAAAACTAAGGCTAATGATATAACTGTAAAATTAACACAAACAAAAGACCAACTAGAATCTATTGATTTTAGTATAATGACTAATGCACTAGACGGAGCCAGTCAAACTGTGGATCAAACTGTTGCCTCACTTAATAGTGCAAATGAAAACTTAACTGCAATAGAAAGTAGGTTTGCAAATTATGATAAAGCGCTTATTCAATCAGAAAACGATTTATTGAATATAAGTATTCTAGTGGATGATGTCGCAATAAGCGTATCTAATACATCCTCACTGCTAAACTGCACTGCTAGTGATAATGCAAGTGTATGTGGATCTGTTAATGCAATTAATGCCAGTATTGGCAATGTTAAGACCAGCGTAGATGATAGATTATTCAAAATAAGATTAGCGAGGCAAGAATTAAATGATACAAACCAGACTGTACAGGAGTTTAAGGGAAGAATAAATGAAAGCCTTGTTGCTGCTGATAATGCAAATTTGAGAATAAATGATTTGAATAGGTTTGTTGAAACACTGCAGGAAAATAGAAGAGATGCATTGATAACGCTAAATGAAGCACTTGATGCCAGCGAGCTACTTTTGGAAAGAACAGACCAGATGAGCTCTTTGATAGATAATGCTAAGCAACAAATAAAAGAGATAACTGCACGGCGACCACAGGCAGTTGTTTCACCGATTGATCTGAATACTGCTAATGTTTTTGAAAAGAAAACATTTTTTGAATTTCTATTGCCCGGATTAATTCCAATTATACTTATGTTCCTATCGCTTTTCTTATCATCAACCTCGCTCGTGCGAGAAAAGACAGCTGGCACGCTCGAGCGCGTATTTATATCCCAGATTTCTTCAATCGAGTATGCTGCGATAAAGATAGTTAGCTATGCAATTGTGTTGTTTCCGCAGCTTGTGATATTATTAGCAATGGCATCGCTTTTGTATAATGCGTTTTCCATTGATAATTATGAAGCAATTTCTTATTTAGTAATTGTTGGCGTGCTAATGATGATTGTTTTTAATGCACTTGGTTTTATCATTGCCGCATATTCAGATTCAGAGGCAACTGCATTTTTAGCATCATTGGTTGTTGGCCTGCCACTTTTATTCATGTCTGGTTTGATATTCCCATTTGATTTCATGCCTTCATTTATGGCTAATGCAGGTGAAGCAAGCCCGCTTTCGCAAGGAATCATTGGCATGCAATCAATAATAACATACGGCACAGCAAATGCTAGCATTGTTTCAAGTTTGTTTTATTATGTATTGGTGCTTAATGCAATTGCAATAATAGTAATTAGAATGAGGATGCGAGGTTAACGCTCGATTGCAGAAGTAATAGAAAATGTACTTCCTTCAACTGCCACCCCAACATCGTGAAGTCTAAGCTTGTGATATTTTTCTAGCTCTGCTGCAATCTCTTTTAGATTTATCCTACCTGAATTACCTCTCAGTAGTTTAATAAACGCCCTAGTTAAATAACCTTGAACATAGTATCCATCTGATAGCATAGTACTAACTGGGCCCTCATAAAGATGTCCTTTTGGAGATTCGCCAGATATTACTAATGTGTTTGAAGATCTACCATCTAAAAATACTGAAGAATGGCAGGAATCTAAAAGAACAAGTTTTTTACCGCGAATGTTAACGAGTCTTGAATATAGATCTTTTGGTGTAAGAGTACCATCAAAAACTGAAAGACCAGTAATACCACCGTGACCTGCATAATAAAATACAAACAATGATTCATTAGTCGCAATCAAAGCAAAGGACTCGAGCATATTTAAAATAGCCTCTCTGGTTGCCTTGTCTCTAGACAAAGTTGATACGTTTCCTGGAAAATTTTTCCTGTCACTTAAAACGTCTTGCATGCTATCAATGTCATTCTCTATGCCCCTTAGAGGCGGAAAACCTGGGTTACCAACTAATAATGCGAAGTTCTCGATTTCTCCCTCGTGTGGAGAGAATACTAATGGAGTATGCGCAATTTTTATTATGTCACCTGATCTCAACGTTCTCTCGCCACCTCTAGGTAGTGACTCGCCATTAACCCTGGTTCCATTAAGGCTATTAAGATCATGCAAAACCCATTGTTCATCTTCACGTACTAACAATGCATGATTTCTGGATATATGGCCGTCATTTTCTACTAGGACTGCGATCTGTGCCTTTTTAAAAACAGGTGGTAACTCTCTTGGGCTTCTATGCTCTGGAAATGGAACCCTACCTAAATGCGTATTTTTGTCTAGAATTATTCTTCTCTTCGAACCACTAAGATCGCGAAAAACAAGCGATGCCTGACCATTTGTTTTAGCAACCTGTAAGCTCATATGGTTGTTATTTATAATAGATTTTATAAACCTACCTACTTACACCAAAAACCACAACATTTATATATACCTTTTTGCATATATTATAACATGGAACCAGCTATAGTTATCGCTAGAAAAAGCAAAGTGGACAGTCGTGCACCTACGTGCAATCTTAAACGACCAGCTGTAGCTAACAAAGATCCTTTAGAAGAAACAGTTATAGGCGACAGATACTTTATCCTGCGAAAAATAGGCGAGGGTGGCTGTGGAACAGTTTATCACGCCATAGATAAAGAAACAGGAAAAGATGTTGCAATAAAAACAATGTTACCCCAGTTAGCTGAAAGAGAGGATTACGTAGTTAAATTTATGACGGAAGCAGCATTAGGAAGATGGGTCACACATCCAAACATTGCAAGAGTTATTGATCTGTCGCTTCAGGCAAGCCCAATGTTCTTTGTCATGGAGTATTTAGATGGAGAAACACTTGGGAATTTTATAAGAAGAAATGGCCCATTAACTTGGCAGCGCGCTAGAGATATACTAATTCCTGTTTGTGGGGCACTTGCAGCAGTACATGACGATGGTTATATTCATAGGGATGTGAAACCAGATAACATATTTATTTTGGTAGATGGGACTGTAAAATTACTGGACCTAGGTCTTGTTATGCATATGCAAGACGTAGCGATTAACGAAGGTGTTTGTTGGGGGACCCCAGAATACATGGCTCCTGAACATATAGCTGGTGGAGAAATAGATTATAGAGCTGACGTATATGGTTTAGGTGCTACTACTTACGAAATGTTAACAGGTAAACTACCATTTGATGGTAAGGTAATTGATCGTATATTTAGAGACCATATATACGAAACGCCAGATCCGCCAAGTTTTAGAAAAAAAGATTTACCTCAAGAAGCGGATTTAGTAGTTCTTAGAGCGCTTGCAAAAGACCCAGATCATAGATTCCAAAGCGTTCATGAATTTGAACAGGCGTTGCAAGCAGCTTAATAATTTAACCAATAAAATAATTCATGCTTAATCCCTGTCGCTTATGCGATGCAAAATGCTGTAAAGACCATGTCATCACTGTAACAAGCTTTGACGTTTTGCGCATCATAGGAAAAACAGGCAAGAAACCAAGCGAGTTTACTGAATTGCGAACAGCGAATCTTCTTAATTCAGATAACGATACAATAATCGAATGCTATAAAAACAAACTACGCTATGAATATGTTCTTGCCCTCAAATCACATCCGTGCTATTTTTTAAAAGATAATTTATGCACCATTCACGAATTTGCACCGCTAGGATGCAGGGTCTATCCACATAATGATAGAGGTAGAGTCGGCGCGAGAGCGCTTTGTCCAACTATAGCAAAACTTCTATTTATGATAAAGAAACCAGATATAATGGTTGGAGAATACTTGAGATATTTTAATGAATATAAACGCATAGTAGCAAAATGGAATAAAAAACACGGTACGAAAGAGGATTGTTTGGAATTTTTGTTAGAAGAAAGTAAGACTAGCGATATTTAATTGCCTAGCCAGTGTCTTTTGTTACCTTGAATCCAAAGGACTCAATTAAGCAGATAAGCGGTTCTGTACCGCCATAGGGATGTGCTAAGGGGTCAAATTCTAAACGCGCCATCCTGCTATCGAACAGGAGTTCACAGGACAGGAGGTTATATTCTGAATTGTCTATGCAGAATAACATGGAAGCAAAGTGCCATTTGTCTCCCCTCATCTTACTAGATAATTCGCTTAATTCTCGACCGCTCATTTTTGATTTCTCTGCTTCCTTAAGTTTTTTTAATTGATCTTCAGTAGGAAACCAGAAATATTCGAGTGCTTCTTTATCGAAAAACTTCAGCCAGTAATTTTCATCTTCTAAACTAGGAAAATCATTTTGTTTAGCTTTTTGTAATTCATAGAATACCTTTTGCAGCATTTTGAATCTATCTTTATCATTAACAAAAAATTCCAGGTAAAACGCACTAGACATAATTTTATATGAGTTGATAATAATTTAAAACGCTGTTTTTAGGGGCATTTAAAAGTTTGTCTTGTTTAAGAGAAAATATGAAGTTATTTATTTTGCTGGTCTTCATTTCCTTATTTTTAAGCGGTTGTCTAGGTAATGATAAATCTCTTTGTCCGTCCAAGCCAGGATATGTGAAGTGTGGGTATTGTGCAGAAGACGCTGCATTTAGTGATAACCCTAATATTGGACAGTGCACGTACTGCCCCACAGGAACGCAATGTAGTGGTGATCCTTGTGAAGGAATAAAGTGTGTAAAATCTGGCAGCGGAAATAATTACGATAATGACAATAATAATGGCTACAGTCCCCCTAGCCAAAAACAATACTACGCAAGCTGCAGTGGTTGTGAAGGAGGTTATCGTACATATTCTTACCGTGGGTACAGTTATGAAACATGCAATGCGTACTACCAAGTATGTGTTGAGGCATCATGTGAAAAGATTCTGGACAACTGTAGATAATTACTACTATGCTAAGTTATTAGTATAGAGGAACTAACAGACCAACCTTGTTCCGTACCTAAGGGAGTAATATTAACCTTCAATTTTTTCCCATCCAGAGAATGCGACATTAGTTTAACTGGCGCTTCCAAGTCATTCCAATCTTCTGGCGTGTGGTCAAGATAAAAACTTCCACTCAAAATAATTAATCTAGCTTTCTGTTTATCTGAATCATGATTTTTTGCATTATCAATAATTAATTGCCAGTCCTTATTTATAATACCTTTAAGAAACCCCCATCTATCATTCAGTCTATTTTTTAATTCTGAAAGCTTATCCTCGCTTGTACCTGGTTCCAAGGAGCTATAAAATAAATTCTTTCTTGCAACATAGTAAAAATACAAAGCACGGCCAATAGATATGAGTTTGTCCATTTTATCCACTTTTCTTAAGCTCTAACCATCGCTGACCTAAAACTTTTTTTGCTTTGAGCAGCTCTGGCATTTCAGTATCTGGATTTAGCGCAAGTTTGCCAATATGCTGGCGCGCAAGCTGGTATAGGTCGAATGCATGCAATTGTTTGTTTTTTTGTGCGAGTGCCATGATGGTTCTTATCAAAGAATATTTTTAATTAGATAGTTGATTTAAAAAATTAGAACACGTAATAAAATACATGTATAATAAAATTATTCTTATAGTAGTTGCCTTGATTTTAGCAGGATGCTCGCAACAAGAAAATGAAACGACTCCTGTTTATGAAAATAAAATTGAGGAGAAAAATAATATAGAAAAAACGGCAAATACGATATACACACCTAATTATACCGTTCAAAATATAACAGTGCAAACCCCTCCACTGAATGCCTCGATCAAAACCAGAGACCAAGAAAATGTTACTTTACCTGGATGTAATTGCAATAGCACACAATATTGTAATTATAATAAAACGTGCAAGGCGATACTTTCTTATCTCCAAGATCAGCCGCAGCAGAAAAACCACGCGTTAGATATAGTAATTTTTATAGATCCAGCAGCTAATTATAGTGACTTAACAGATCAAAGAGCGTTTGAAGTACTTGAGATAACAAAGAAACTATTCTACAATAAAACTGGAGTAACAATAGTAGTAAGGGAACAGATAGAACGCAAAGCTCTAGGCAATTTAATACTAAACAATGCGCCAGAAGTAATAGTTGTTTTCTCTAAACAAGAGACAGCAGGGACATCTGGTGGCTTCTCTTTCACTTCAGAACAAAAGCACAATCCAACATATTGCAATGAATTCGAATTAGTTACCAAAACACAAGACAATGTAGGAATAGCAGTTGTAAACTGGCATCATTGGTACGCTAGATGTGGCTATGAAAGACAAGGAGAAAATTTAGTAAGAACAAGCCAAATCCCAAATACAGGAGAATGCTCTAATAATAAAAATGATACTTGTATGCTGAGGCAAGATGGAAAATACTACCAATGTGCGTCTACAGTGGATAATTTATACTCAAATCTTGATTACTCTACAGCCTCAACAATAATACATGAGATAACTCACACGCTTGATAGAGATTCTTACGGACATTTTGGACAAATACCAGGATGCGAAGAAGAACGTAATAGGTATGCAAACCAAAACGATTTTATAAGAGCAAGTGAAGAGAACTTTAACATGTGCCCAAAGACATTTGATTTAATACAAACTAGATTCAACGGATGCTAGTTATTCGATACTCAGACCGCACGCTAGGCTCGCACAGCTTAGTCTGATACACGCTAAAATCTCCAAGACACGGTGCGTTACGCGGAAACAAGGGCCGCCTTACTTCAATCAATTAGAATTTTAAAAACCGCGATTTAAATAATCTAAGCTACGTATATGGCTGCTGATTTAAATGAACATCGAGAGTTTAACCATTGAAAATTATGCTTCATTCAAGGAGAAATTTGCTGCTGCAACAGGAAGATTTGGATCAGGATAGATATGGCTTGTCCTAAACCATGGAAAGCTTGAGATCATGAGCACTGCAAACCAGGGCATACCATTAAGCGAAGGAAAACCCCTCTTCTTGGATTAGATGTGTGGGAACATGCATACTATCTTAAATATCAAAACAGAAGACCTGAATAGGTTACTGCGTTTTTCAATATAATAAAATGGGAGCAGGTAAATAGAAATTATGAGGGTGCTTCAAAATGATTGGACATATTGAATTCAAAAAAATAATGGAAATCAAAAATGGGACTATCTTAAGCGCTGATTTAAACGAAAAAAATGAAGTTCTGATTCTCTACAAAGCCAGAGATGACGGAACATTGAAAGTATTAATCAAAGGGAAAGACTTGGTAGTTCCGAAAAATTTTAATGCAACACACATAAGATGGTGTGGTAAAAACCTTATGCTTGTATCAGGCAGACTAAAAAAAGATGAGGAATACAATGCATTGGTTATTGATGCTCATGGAAACACGATTGAATCATTTGAATTAGGCGACGCAATACAAAACATAGATCAAGATTCAAAAGATAATATTTGGGTTGGATATTTTGATGAAGGAATTTTTGGGGAGACAATAGGCAAGGAAGGTTTGGTTTGTTTTTCAAAAAACCATCAAATACTTTTTAGATATCACACAGACCATCCAAACTTACCTTCTATTGATGATTGTTATGCAATTGCTGTAGATAAAAAGAGAAGTTGTGTGTGGGTGTGTGCATATAGCAGCTGGAACCTGATAAAATTGGATTTTTCAGGAAAAGTAATTGAAAACTCAGGAGCCGTACCAGAGGAAATAATTGGAGCTAGTGCATTAGCAGTTGGGGAGAATAACTTGGTTTATTTGTTTAGTCCTTACAAGCATCGCCAATCTCTCATAGAGTATGATAAAAAAAATAAAAAATTCAATGTGTTACGACTAAAATGCGGGCCAGAAACAAAAGAGCTTTTTGGTTTTGGGCGTGGGAACAAATTGATACTATGCAGTCCAAATAGTGTTTGGATTCGAGACTTTTGATTTTGCTTGTTGAGGATTAGGAATTACAATAACAAAAATGATCATGATTACGTGTACCTATTTTGTTTGCTCGATTTTCTAGGCAATTGTATTTTGCAATTCCCGAATTGTAATTAAAGACTTGGAAATGACCTGTCTGTGTTCCACTGGTCAAAGCACATGTATCAGGCTAATGAATTTTACTCAGACCGCACGTCAATCGTCATCGCATTATCCGTGGCCGAAGCTTAGGGACTAGCTAGGAGATCACCTTTGTCATCATCGTAAATAAACATCGCTAAGGGCGTTTAAAAATCTAGGGGGCAATCTTTAGAATTTCAGAAGCATCAGGTCTGTTTATTACAAAATCAGCAACGTTGACTACAGATTTGTGCTTTGGCATAAAGGCTATAGCTATGCCAGCTTTTTCCAACATACATGTATCAGCCACATTGTCCCCGATAGCGACAAAATCTTTTAGAGGAATTGATAATTTTTGTGAAAGTTTTGCCAGAGCATTTAATTTACAAACATTGTGCCTTGCACAGCCATTTTTAGTTTTAACATACCAGAAGGGTATCCTTACCTCTCCCGTGGCAACCCCATTTTTTATTTCAAGCTTGTTAGCTATGGAAAAATCAGCCCCTACTTTATTTTTAACTATATCAGAAACACAACTATAGCTGTCTGTAACGATGCAAATAACATAGCCTTTCTGTTTCAGTGTTTTTATTGTCTCTTTAATGTTCTTTGTAAAACTTAGTTTTTTTGTTATTTTGTTTATAACAGATAAACTTGCCCCTTTAAGAAGTTGGGCGATGTTTTTTGTTCTTAGGTAATTATCGTCTGTATTTGAAACCGATGATAATTCTTCTTCGATCTCTAATTCCTTAGATATGCTAAAAATAAATCTATCTTTAAGTATTACCCCGTCCATATCAAAAAGAACTATTTTTTTGGTTTCGTTAATTAAGTTCTGTATAGTATCTTCAAACTCTTCTTCAACCATTTCTGTTTCTTTTAAATCCTGTAAACTAACACGTGCGGAAGAGCGGGCCCTTTTCAAAATTGCCTTTGCCACCTGTGAAGCCATTCCTTTTAGTTTATACCATGGTTTCATTTTATGATCTATTTTTCCAATATCTACCTGCTTAATTTTTGCACCGTTCAGAAAGATATCGATTAGCAAACCGATATCAACACCATAGTCATTTTCAAATTTTAGTTTTTTTAGGAGTCTCTTTCTTACTGCAATCATACCTGATAGGGGCTGCTCAATAAAGGATAATTCTGGAAAAGATAGTGCCAGCAAAGGCTTTGCAACTAGCTCGGTTATTCTTCCTGCCTTTCTTCCGAATTTTGATTTAACAAAATCTGCCTGGCCTTTCAATATTGGCTCTGTGAGCACATCAACAACATTTTCTGTTAGTGTTCTAAGATCGCCATCGAGATAAACGATTATGTCTCCTTTGGCCACTCTTAAGCCATCACGCATTGAAGCCCCTTTTCCTAATTGCGCGCTATATATAGCTTTTGCTCCGCTCTCCTTAGCAATTTTTACTGTATTATCAGAGGAGTAATCATCTACAACAATAACCTCTCGCACATTTTTATTTCTACTGGCGATATTAATTACGTTAGAAATGGTTTTTTCTTCATTCAAAACTGGAATAATAACCGAAACGGAGTGCATGTTCTATAATTATATAATCGTCAAATATAAATTAACCAGTTCCACAATCGTGGAATTCAAAACGACGATAAGCGAAACAAAGGATTTAAATCTGATTTGATAAAAAACTTTATGGTTTTTTTCGATTTAGTAGTGCTAGTCGCCTCGCTTTTAATACTTGCTAAAGCAAGTGAGAAAATAATAGAAAGCGCAATTAAACTCGCAGGCTATTTCAAGGTCGGACAACTAGCTGTTGGTTTTTTACTTATATCGGTTTCTACCTCCCTGCCAGAGCTTTCTGTTTCTATTGTTTCAGCAACACAAAACGCAGCAAGCATAACTATTGGAAATGTGTTTGGATCAAATATAGCTGATGTGCTTCTTGTGATGGGTCTGGCTGCTGCCATATACGGTATAAAAACAAAACGAGAAGAGTGGGGCGAAGCTGCTTTTATTCTATTAGTAGTTTCAGTAATAACTATGACAATAATCGTATTGGAAGGTTTAGATGTTTATAGCGGTGCGTTATTGATATGCATGTTCATTTTATTTGTTTATTATTTGCTAAAAAGAAAGCAACCAGTGCCAATGACAACAAATCAAATTACCATAAAAGAGGCATTACATACATTTCTCTTATTTGCTGTTGGAATAGTTGTTGTAATAATTAGTTCTGCATTTGTTGTAGAATCTGCGATAAAACTAGCTGCTGGATTGAATCTTGCAAAGAGCTTCATTGGAGCAACTATCCTCGCTATTGGCACTTCGTTGCCAGAACTCGCAATAGACTTACAAGCAGTAAGAAAAAGGGCATATGGTCTGGCAATCGGTGACGCTATAGGAAGCACAATGACAAACCTTACTCTTGTACTTGGTATTGCAGCAATGATAAATCCAATTGTATTTACAAAAGAAATAGTTTACATTCTTGGTATTTTCTCAATATTGGCAAATGGACTACTATTATTTTTAATAGTTAGAAGCAGACCTTTAACCAGAAACCATGGTATAGTTATGCTATTCTTGTATGGTATATATCTAATTACCTTGTTTAGCGTACAGCTAAGTGTTAGAGATTAGTAAACACTTTATTCTTTTCCATTCTAAATAACTTTACTTATTTTGGTGATCTCTTTATGTTAACATCTCTTAGACTGGTAAATTGGCGTTCGCATGCCGATACGTTGCTAGAGTTTAAAGATGGGACTAACCTGCTTATGGGAATAATGGGTTCTGGCAAATCTAGCGTGCTTTCCGCTATATGTTTTGCATTATTTGGCACGTTTCCAGAGCTTGAAAGAAGAAAACTAAGGCTTGAGGATATCTTACGATTAAATGAAAGTAGTGCTGCGCTTGTTTTAGAGCTAAATTGGGATGGAAATAAATACAAAATAGAGCGAAAGATAAGTAAGGAGAAAAGGGGCATGGCTAGCGATGCAACAGCTTACAAAAACAATCAAACAGTTGAAAAAGGTGCAGTGGCAGTCACAAGCTACGTAGAGCAGTTATTACAAGTAGATTACGATTTATTTACGCGCGCCATATACAGCGAGCAAAACAATATTGATTATTTCTTAACTGTTGATCCTAGAAAAAGAAAGGAAGAAATGGATATACTACTTGGCTTAGATAAGTTCGAAATAGCGCGAGCAAATGCAGTAAGCACAATAAATAGAATGAAATCTGAAAGAAAGATGTATGAAGATAAGTTCAATAAATTAGAGTTTGAGAACCTTAAGCAACGGTCAAAGGAAAATAATGATAGATTAATTTTACTAGAAACGCAGATAAAGAAGCAGAAGGAAGAATTTGAAGAAACTGAAATGATATTCAA
>Ga0209343_10006073_pt1 | contig 14528 bp, 12 predicted proteins | sample RifCSPlowO2_02_FD_184026 | JGI IMG/M metagenome (GOLD analysis project Ga0209343, IMG submission 184026) | Groundwater microbial communities from Rifle, Colorado - Rifle CSP2_plank lowO2_0.2 (SPAdes) (version 2) | ecosystem: Environmental > Aquatic > Deep subsurface > Groundwater | place... | reverse complement strand
GGAGGCCATGCCTCCCACGCACAGACCGGCGGCCGCCGCGGCTGAGGTACCCAGAAACTGCCGGCGCGTAACCCCCGTTACGACGGGGGGCGTCGTTGCCATCGCCATCCTGTCGCGATCACCCCCACCCCCAATCCCACCAAGAACATCCCGAATGCCCACTTGATCGTCCGCGTCCGCTGGACATCCACCACCAGCTCCAACCGCTGCACCTGTTGTTGGAGGGCCTCCGCGTGCTGAACCTGTGCCTGGTGGGTGAGCTGGTCGATTTGCGCAGTCAGCGCCGGGATCTTGTGGCTCCGGTGCACCATCTCTTCATGGCAGGCCGCGCACGTCTCGGCGCCGACAAAGAAGCTGTGTCCCGGCGCACCGGTGCCTCCGACGCCTGGGGTGCGGGGCTGCGGCATGTGGCACGTCGTGCACGTCAGACCCTGCACATGGTGGGTGGCGTGGGCGAAATCTTCCATGCGCTGCGCGTGGCACGCGCCGCACTGCTGCTCGCTGTCGGGTTGACGCAGGCCCTGCCGATGCACGGCATGGCAGTCAAAGCATCGCACCCCGCTCTTGGCGTGCCCGCTGACGCGCCATTCCATCGAGGTTTGCTGATGACACGTCGCACAGACGGATGTCTCGACGGGCAGGCTCATGCTCGCCGCCTCAGGATGATCCGGCCGCAGCGCGCCGTGACAAGACTCGCAGGTCACGCCTTCGAAGGCGTACGCCCGGCGCTCACGATCAAAACCGGTGGTATGGCAGGCGAGACATTCGGGGGGGCTGCCCTGCCGCTGCCAGTAGGCGGTGAAAGTGGGGGAGAAGGCCCTGGCATGCTTCGAGGTCTTCCACTCGTCGTATTCGGCCTGATGGCAGGCGGCGCAGGTGTCCGCGCCGGCCAATGGGACGGCGGAGGCTTCAGCCGAGGCCTCGACCTGGGCCGGCGCGGAGCCCAACAGGACGATCAGGCCCAGGAGGAGGACCGCCGGCTCATGAGGACTCGTGGGGAGGCGGGTCATCGGCGTCTGGGCGGCGGTGGCGTTGATCGGCGTCCGAGGGGTGTCCCGTGATCCAGGTCCATTTCATCGGGTACTCCTCCGGATCGAAGATCACGAAGTAGCAGTGCCAGATGAGGATCGCCAGGCAGGCGAGGATCGCTTCGTAGTAATGCACCGCCGTCACCGCGTCGAAGAACCATTTGGGAAACACGCGGAGGGTCCAGCCTTCCCACGTCATCAGCGTCCCCGTCAACGTCATGATGATCGAGCCCCACACCAGCGCCCAGTACTCGGCCTTCTCGACGTAGCTGTAGTGCGCGAAGAGGGGACGCTCCGTCCGCCAGCCGAGGTAGTAGGCCAGCATCTGGAACGGCTGGATGAGGTCGACGCGGCGCGGCAGCAAGGCGTTCAGATGCCGACGGCCTCGCCGTGTGAAGAGCAGGTAGCCGAGGTGGTACGCGGCGAGGAGGCAGAACGTGACGGCGAAAGCGCGATGCGCGAAGCTGCGCCAGTCGACCCGCCCGACGAAGGGGCTCGCCCACCACGCCTGCGGGAACTTCAACGCAAAGCCGGTGTAGGCCAAGCCGACGAACGCGAGGAAGAGCACGCCATGCTGGATCCGCTTGTTGAGGCTCATGCGCATCGGCGCTCCGACAGCGGCCATGCGCCGGGCGTGGGCGCGGAATTTTCTGGCGAAATCGAGGAGGTTATGCCCCAGCATCCCTCCGATCACCAGCAGGATCAGCCAGAGATAGAACCGCCGGACCCACCCGACGACACGATGCTCCAATCCCGGTTGCGTGCCGGAATGGATTTGCCCGCGCGCGACCTGCGCGCTCACCCCGGCGTGGCACTTGCCGCAGGTCTTCGCCAGATTGTCGGGATGGATCGACGACCGGAGATCGTTGGACGGCAGGATATCGTGCGCCCCGTGACAGGAGGCGCAGTTGGCCGCCGTCACGGATCCGAGTTGCAGCGCCAGGCCGTGGAAGCTTTGCATGTAGGTTTCCACGACATGCTCCGGCAGTTGATACTTCGTGGTGATCCGCTCCGTGGCGTGGCATTGTCCGCAGGTCTCTGGGATGTGAGACGGAAACACTTTCGACGTCGCCAACTTCACGGCGGCAATCGAGTGCTCGCCGTGGCAGTCGGTACAGACCGGCGCGTCTCGTTTTCCAGATGAGAGGGCCTGCCCGTGGATGCTGCGCAGGAACGTCTGCCGAATGTTCTCATGGCATTTGCCGCACGTGGCGGGGATGCTCTGCCAATACAGTTTCGAGGCGGGGTTGGTGGGCTTGTGCAGATCGTGCGAGCCGTGGCAGTCGGTGCACACCGCGGCCGAGGCGTTGCCCGCTTGCTGGGCTAGCCCATGCACGCTTTGGGAATAGGACGCAACCGGTGCCGCCTGCCCCAGGTGGAACTTCGCCATCTCGTCGGTGTGCTCATGGCAGGTCGCGCACGTCGCGGGAATGTTCGTCCGATGAACCGGCGAGTCGGGATGACGGGAATTGAGGAGGGTGTGAGGATCGCCGTGACAACTGCGGCAGGTCGCCGCTTCAGACACGCCGGATTTCAGGGCGATCCCGTGATCGCTTTTGAGATAGACCTCGGTCTCCACCCGGTGGCAGGTGGCGCAACTGACCGGCTGAAGCGGAACCGGATGCGGAACGTCGGCGATGCCGGTGTGACAACTGGTGCAGCGATGCGCCCCGTGGATTGAGGCCTGAAATTTGGCGGGGTCGACGAAGCGCTCAGCGGCGGGATCGCCGTGGCACGCCAGGCAGGTCTCGTTATCGACGGTGGCCCAGAGACGCGCCGACCAGCCGAATCCCAGGAGCACGAAGAGCGGCGCGAGCGCGAGACGCCGAAGGAGGACTGGGATCGGCATCCGCTCATGCTGTCACGCCCCTCATCGAAGCACTATGACGAGGATCATGATATCCGATTACCGGTACGTGCGGTGGTGGTGGTCTTTCCCATGGCAACTCAAGGAGCATTCGCCATTCCCGTCGCCTGTGGGCAGAAACTCAAGGAGCCCCATGCGGTTGGGGCTGACGACGATCCTCCCGGCCTGATCGCGCAGCATGAAATTGATCAGCCGTTTGTGCCGACGCGAGCCGTGCGCATCATGGCACACCGCGCACGACGCCCCGCCGAGCTCCCGCAGGTGCACCTCATGCGGGAACCGGACGCCGGACACCACCGCGCTGCGCGTGTGGCACGTGTAACACAACGCCGCGCTCTGGGGCGACTCCAACACCGGATCACCCTGCTGGTACTCCCGCGCGAGGATCGGCTTGAACCGCGAGCCGTGCGGCCCGCGAGTCCGACGACCGCCGAAGGAGGCCTCGTCGTTGTCGTGGCACTCGCTGCAGCGGATCAGGCTGGAGGCGGTATGGCCGGGCTGGAGGCCCGACAGGGCCGGATCCCTTCCGACCGCCGCGATGGGATGGTAGGAGGCGTTGCCCGGATCGATTTCCAGGCGCACGTTACGGGTGTTGTCCTGACGGATGATCCCCGGCGTGGCCGGGTCGCGGAGCCCATGGCATTTCAGACAGACTTCATATTCATACCGCGCCTCCCGAACCGGCGCCCCGGAGAGATTGACGCCGCTCGCCCCTCGGAGCGGCCCGGACACGCTGGGCGCCGAGGAGCCCGTGGCGCTTGCCTGGTGCGGGTTGTGACAATCCGCGCAGGTCACGTGGCGCGGCATGGTGCGCGGATCCTCGCGGGGATCATGCACCCAGTTCGAGGCGTACACCGGATGCGCGCTGAGCTTGAGGAACTCCGGCTCCACGTTGCGTGAAGCCGCCCGCCCGTTATGGCAGACGAGGCACACGCGGGACTCCTGGGCCTCCGCGAGGAGCCTCGTCGGATGCGCCGCCCCATGCGGTTGATGGCAGGCCGCACACCCGCGCTCCGCCGACGTGGATTTGGCGTGGGACGACGAGGCCCACGGCCCGATGGTGTGACAGACCGTGCACATCGCCGATGTGCGGTTGCTCATCCGCAGGAACTGCCCGAGGGTGTTGTCGTGCGGATCATGACAGGTGGTGCATTGGAGCTGTTGAGTCTGGTCAAGGGGCAGCGACTTGGGGAGGCTCGCCGGCGGCAGCAGCTCCCCTCGCGCAAGCGCCAAGCGCGCGTCATAGACGAAGGAGACCGGATGATCGTCGGAGAGATCCGTCCCCAGCGATCCCCGACCCGTCAGGGAACTTAAGCCCGGAGCGCCCGCGGCCGGCGGGACGCGCAGCAGCCCCAGGGCCACCGTCCCGTCATGACAGGACAGACACAGGCGGGAGCTGCCGGTCGGTTGATTGAGCGTGGCCTTGAGGGTCGAGCTGCTGTAGAGCCGATACGTGGTACCGGGCAGCCGCTGGTTCCACAACGCCCGCGAAGGATTGGCATTGTGCGGGGTGTGACAGAACACGCACACCTCCGTGCCGCGGCTGGACTTGACGGGCCCTGGCCCGGCGGCGGAGAGATTGTGCGTGGTCCTGGCGACATCCGCCTCGGCCATCGGCAGGCCGCCGAGCCAGGCGCACATCAGCCACGTCACAGAGCTAGCGCGGGGCCGACTGATCCGCATCCAGCAACTCGAAGACTTGGACCCGCTGATTGTAGGCATCCGCCACATAGATCCGCGCGCCATCCTCCAGGCACAACCCGTTCGGCAACCAGAAGGCGCCTCGGTCGCTCCCCCGCTGACCGAAGTTCAGGAGCAAGCGGCCGCTCGCATCGAAGATCTGCACGGTATCGAAGAGCGCATCGACCACGTACACCCGGCCGTCTCCATCGACGGCGAGGCCCTTGGGACTCGCGAGGTCGCCTGAGGCATCGCCGTGCCGGCCGAACTGCCCCGCGAAGGCGCCCGCGGGCGTGAAGCGCTGAATGCGAAAGCCCAAGGCATCGGTCACCGACAACCCTCCGGAGGGATCGAGGGCCAGGTGCGTCGGAAAATTGAATTCGCCCGGCTCGGCACCTCGACGGCCGAGTGCACCACGCGCCTCGCCCTGCCCGGTCAACACCCAGATCACATGGGCCCCGCTGTCGGCGACATAGAGGCGATCCCGGCTGAGGTCGTAGGCCACCCCGGATGGCCGGAGGAAGCCCGGTGCGGCGATGGTGTGCCGCATGCGGCCGGCGGCGTCATACGCGATCACCACGGCCAGCGAGGAATCGACGAGGAAGGCGCTGCGATGCGGACCGATCGCCACCGCCACCGGCGAGACGAGGAGTGTGGTGCCGGCGCGCTGAATCCGGCGGGCGCGCCGACGCTGGCGATCGAACATCCAGAGCGACTGTGCGCCGGGATCCGCCACCCAGAGCATCCCCTCGGCCGCCGCCACGCCGGTCGGACGCACGAACCGCTCCTGCGACGAGGAACCGGCCAGCCACCCCACCACCCCGTGCCAGAATCCGGCGCGCCATCCGAGATCGTCCGGACCCGTGAGTTCCTGCACGAATCGGATGCGGGGACGCTCAGGAGGCGCGGGCCACACTAGGGCCTCGTCCTGATCAGGCGGCATGTGCAGGGACCCGGCGCGGCTGAGTGCGCAGCCGCACGTCAACATGAGGACGACCACGACCCACCGCTGAGCCATGCTCAAAACCTCCGCACCGCTCGCAGGAACACGCGATACTCTCGCGCGCGAGTCCCCCCGCGTTGCCACGTGAACCATCGCAGGACGGGAAGCACTTCCAGCTTGCGGATGAACCACCGCAGATTGAGCCCCACCTCGAGGTTGCGCTCGTTCGGCAACAGCGTATCCGTGACCGCCCGACGGCTGGCTGAGACATCGATCAGGAGCCCCGGCCCCGGGGCATAGGTCAGCGTCCCCTGCTCAAGGAAGTGGGTGGCCTGATGCGCGGGCTCCAAGAAGTTGAAGAACGATTGCTCCGCGCTGAGCGACAGCGTCACCTCAGGCCGAATCGCACAGCTCAACCACTGCGTGCTGCGCGCCCGGTCATAGGCCGTCCGCTCGGCGGTATACCGGCTCAGCTCGCCGAGCAGGTTGACCTGGAGCCTCGGCATCTGGCCGCCCACCTCAAGACCCACGGCCTGCGATCGCTGATCCTCCAACCGCCCGTCGTCCTGCCCCGAGAGCAGCGACTGCATGGTCTGTTCATGCGCGAGGTAGGGCCGAATCCACGGATACTCCAGGTTCAGATTGGCCCGCCACCCGTTGGTCGTAAAGTCCACCGAGGGCGAGACCCTGAAGTCGTACTCCACCCCCAGGGTGTCGCCGGGATTGATGCCGGGCGACGCGCCGGAGCAGGCGATCGGGATGATCTGCAGGAAGTTGTTGACCGTCAGCAGCGTGTAATCCCTGCCGAGAACCAACGGCACCGGCGGGCCGGACGGCGCGATGCACCCGATCGGCAACGGCCCCAACGCGATCTTGGTCACGACGAGGGAGGAGGACGTGGCGGAGGCATGATCCACGGTGATCGGCAGCGCGACCGGGCTGGCCACGTCATGGACTTCTTGGGGCACGAAGCTTTCCGTCCCCTCGAAGCGGTCCTGCTGGTACGCCATCGTGGTACCCATCCCGGCCCGCAGACGGCCGTGCCAGGGCAGCTGCTTCAGGTAGTCGACATCCGCCTGGCTGCGCAGCACGTGCTCCGTCCCTCCGGTGAGCGCCTGCCGCAGGAGATCCCCTCCGACCGTCGTGGTGAGGCTGTCATAGAGACGGTGATGCAGACGGGCGCCAAGGTTCTGGGATGTGCTGCGCCGACCCGAGGTCTCGTTCGCGTTGAGGAGATAGTGATAGTCGCTCCAGAGCGTGTCACGGTGGTCCACCTGGATCGCCTCATCAACCGTCAGGGTGGACAGCTGCGTATTGCCGGTGCGGGAGAACGCGCGCAGGGTCGACTCCCAGTGGCGGTTGAGCTCAGGTCCGGAGTCGGCGCCGTAGCGCAGAACGCCTTCCCGACTCTGATAGCTGAGACTCGGTGTGGCCACCGCGGACAAATCAATCAGCTCGGCGCGCAGATTCAGCTCCCGATTCAGCCAGCCCCGCTGGCCTTCATAGGTCATGATCGTGCGCCAATCCTCCCGTTGGATCGCGACGTCCCCGGTGTGCGATTCCTCCTCCTGGAGCTCCCGTTGCACTGTCAGCGTCGAGGGAATCGGCAGGCGCCTGGCCGACAGCGTCATCCCGCGCTGCTCGTTCACCGATTCGCTCAGCGTGGCCAACTCCCGAGAGAGCAAGTCGTGCTGGCGCATGGCGAACAGATCCAGCGAGGTCGCCGCCTGCGGGAGGAGGTTGGCGACGGTGTCGTAGCCCCACAACGTGCCGCGCCGCACCGCGCGGCCGCCGTCCCACTCGGACCAGTCCGGCGACAAGCCAAACTCGCCTCCCAACGAAAACGTGAACAGTCGCGGATCGTAGAGGGAGCTGCCGGTCTGACGCAGGGCGAGCCGTTCCTGCAGTTGGGTGCTGTTGAAGCGGCTGTCCTGTCCTTCCGCCGTGGTGATCCGCTGGCGGGCGGTCTCCAGCGCGACCTCGACGGAGGCGGCGCGGATGCCCAGATCGAGGAACCGAGGCCGGGCCGGCACGAAGCGGGCCCACGCGATCCGGCGCGAGGGGGCCCCGCGCAGCCGATACCGGGCGAACCGCATGGCGTTGGCGATCGCGGTGCGGCGATTCATGGGGCGACGTGGAGCCAGGGGGATGACGGCGGACGGCAGGGGCTGTCGCGCTGAGGCGACGGCCGCTTCCATCGCGTGCTCGCGCGCTTCGAGCTCCAACAGGGTCTGCAGACGGACCGCCTGGTAGGTGGCGGCCGCCTCAATCGCCGCCTTACGGGACGTCACGTCCATCGGCTCAGCGAAGGCGCTCGCGAGGGGACCCCATCCCACCCCCGCCAGACCCAGCACAACGAGCAGTCGTTTCATTCCCCTCCGGTTATGGCGATCGATGGCAGCGCTGACAGGTCTCAAACGTCACGGGCCAGGCCGTCTTGCCATCGTGGCAGGCGCCGCAGAACTTGCCGGCCAGGATGTCATCCATCGTGATGCGATCGGCGTTCGCCTGCATCTTGAAGAGGGCGGGGTGGCACACGTAACATCGGTATCGAATCCGATGGCTCCAGTGCGGGAAGACCGCCGGGGCGGTGTCGCGCTCGACGTCTTCCCGCTTGAAGACCACATCACCCTCGGCGCCCCAGGCCGATCCCATCACGAGGCCCAACAGACTCATCGCCATCACGCGGACCACCGCTCGTCGGCTCATCAGGGAGACACCTCCATCGCTGGGTGACACCTCGCGCACGCACTCACCGGAAAGCTCACGGAGCCGTGACATCTCCCGCAAAGCTCACCGTTCGTCACCTGATCCATCGACATCGGTGTGGCGCCGGCCTTCATCTGGAAGGGATGCGGATGGCAGCTCTCGCACGTCAACCACGCGGCGTGCGGGGCGTGCGGAAACACCACCGTCAATTCCTCCATCCCTTCGGGAACCCGCACAACATCCGAGGCGAAGATCGGTAGTGCAGACGTGTCCGGATCCATGCCGGCGCGCGGCGCAATCCGTCGCTCCACCAACGCCTTCGTCCACTCCGGCGACCCGTCGGAGGCCGGCAACATCAGCTGCGCCTCCTCCCATCGATGGAGCCTCTCCAGCGGGACGCGCGGCGCCTCGCGCGGCTGCCAGTCGATCCGGTCGGGCAGCGCGGGGTGGCATCGGGCGCAGGCGTTGGCCGTGCCGAAGGCGACGGGTCCGTGACACGCACCACAGCCTTGTCGCCTGGCGATCGCGGCCATCGTCACCGCAGGCCTCGCCGTCTGACGGCCCAAGGGAAACAGCCCTGGATGACAGCTCTGGCATTCCACCCACCGCGTGTGGCCGGCATGGGAAAACCCCGCCCGGAAGATCCGACGGCCGGGTGTTGCGAGCTCCACGTCGAGATCAAACACCGCCGGCGCAGTCTGCTGTGGGCTGCGCGTGGCTCGGGGCGCGATGGCGCCGCTGGCCAACGCCGCGTCCCAATCCACATGGCCTCCGGCGTCCTTCGGCAGCAGCGCGGCGGCCTCCTCCCAGGTGTGGACTCCTTCAACCGGCAGGGACGACGCCTCGGAGGTCTCCGGGGTTCCGGCGGCCTGCCGGCGAAGGCGTTCGATCTCCGTACGGTCGTCTTCCGCCTGCCGCTTCAACTGCTCGAGCTCGTGCTGGAGGTCTTTCCGCAGCCGTTGGGTCGGCGGGTTGGGGGTGGTGTTCACCCCATCGAAGAAGAGGTTCACGATTTTCTGCCGCGCCGCCGCGCTGCATCCGGCCACCGATACAATCGACCACCACGCCGTGATCGCAAGCGCCGCTGACGTTCGCCACCGTCCGCTATCCATCGTGCCGCAAACGCTCCATCGCGTCGTCCAGATGCGCCAACCATTCGGGCGTGCGGCTCAAGCGCCGAGTCATATGCGCAATCGTGTCCCACTTGACGCCGAGCGCCCTGGCCAGGTCGGAGGTGCTGCCGCCTTCCTTCCTGAAGCGCAGGTACAGGAACCAGCTCCTCAGCGGCAGATTGGTGCGCGTGAGGGGCGTGCCGGTGAGGTCGGTAAAGGTCCGCCGGCACCCCAGACAGAGATAGCGTCGACGAGGGCTGCGCGTGAACTTCGAATGGGTGGTCACCCGTTTGTATCCGCAGCGGGGGCAGACGATCCCGGAGGGCCACCGCAGCCTCCGGAGGGCCGCGAAGCATCGTTCTTCCTCAGGTCGTGGGCCGCGCATAGACGCCTCCGGAACGGCTGGATGATTCCTAGCGTGAGGTGATCACGTCGCGCTGGAAAACCCGCTCGCAAAAGAGGCCTGGTCCGTGGGTCCCTGACCAGGCCTCTACACCGATAATAACGAGAGCGCTACTTGTCGTGACACTTCAGGCAGAGCTCGCTGCCTAAGGGGGACGCGCGAAGGTACTCCTTAATGCTGGTCCCGTGGGGATCGTGACAGGAGGCGCACTCGATCCCGCGATTGCTGCCGCCTCCGACGCTCTTGTCCGTATAGAGCTTGACGGCCGTCGGTCTCGCCACCCACCCGGATGTCAGCGCGAGATCCCCCGTGCTGATCCCGTTGTAGGTGTTCTTCACCCCATCGTACGGGTACGGGACGGAAACCGGATGGTTGCCCTTCAGGTCACCCGCCGACGTGGCGGTCTGGTCCTTCCCGGTGATCTTGGTGCTGTCGAACGTCTCAGCCGGCTCGTAGATCGCGCCAATCGCGACGCTGCCGTCGTGGCAGCTCAGGCACATCTTGCTGGAACCGGACCAGGTCTTGATGTTGGTCGGCAGCTTGGTGCCGCCGGAGGTTTCGGTCCAGTCGCTCCAACTGAAGCTGTTCGCCGACAACACGTGGTTCCAGAGGAGCGGGCTCGACGGCGCATGATGCGGGGTATGGCAGACGACGCACACCTGTCTGCCGGGCGTCTTGCTGCCCATGTTATGCTCTCCCGTGACCGCCTCGACGCCTGCGGGGCTGAGGAGCCCGATCGCCAGGAGCCCCAGGGCGGGCCACAGGATCGCTCGCCTCCGTGACATCATCGCTCACCTCCCGTTGATGGTTCCGACATGACGTTCTCTGCGGCTGCCGTGTTGATCAACTCATAGAGCGCCACGCGCGCGTTGAAGGCATCGGCCACGTAGATCCGATTGTCCGCATCAATCGTCAGGCCCGTGGGATTGAACAACAGCCCCGGCACCCGCCCCCGCCCCCCGAAGAACAGCAGCGCCTGACCCTCCGGGTTGAAAATCTGCACGTTGCTCCAGGCGGAGTCGGCGACATACACGTTGCCCAGCGAGTCCAGCGCCACCCCCTTCGGCTTGTCAAACATGCCGTAGGCATCGCCGTGCTCGCCGATGGTCTTCACGAACCTTCCCTCGGCATCAAAGACCTTGACCTGCCCGTTGAGGGTATCCGTCACGTAGAGAGCGCCGCTTGCGTCCACCGCCAGATACGTGGGGGAGGCGAGCTGGTTCTCCGTGTCGCTCTTCCCGTCGAGGACGCTGCGGTACGTCCCGTCGAGATCGAAGACCTTGATCGTTTGGCTCGGCGGGTCGGCCACGTAGAGCCGCCGCCGGGCCATGTCGATGGCCAGGTCCGTGGGGCGTTCCAGCGTCTCGTGGGTGATGGTGGCCCGCTGCGTCCCTTGAGGATCGAAGACGTAGATGCGCCTCGGGTCGGAATCCGTCACATAGACGTGGTCTTGATCGTCGAGGGCGATCCCGAAGGGCGTCTTGAACAACTCGTCAGATCCCAGCGGTTGGACGGTCCCGGATTCGATATCGAAGACGACGACACCGGGCTTGGCGTAGTCGGTGACATACAGCCGCCGGCCGCCGCGAGAGACGGCTACGTCCATGGGCTGGCGCAGCGAGCTGGGAAGGGTCTTCTCCCCCATGAGGAACTCGATGACGCCCCCTCCGGCTGCCCGGTCGGCGCTGAGTTGCTGGAGGTCATCACGGTTCCTCAGCAGGCCGACGAATCGAATCCGCGGCGTCAAGGGCGGTGCCGGCCACACGATCTCGGTGATCGGCTTTGGAACCGTCGCGCAGCCGGCGAGCACCGTCAGGAGTCCGGCGATGGCGATCCGCGAGGGCTTCATCCGACTCCGCTGTCTCATTCCACGCGCCTCCCCGATCCGTTGGGAACGGATGTCGAATCGCCTGGGTTGGTGCCCGCGAGGATCTCATCACGGTTCGAGGCCCCATCGCCATCCGCGTCCTCATGCTCGATCACCCGAAGATCTTCCACGGTCAGCGTCTTCACCTCCCCAGGGGCCTTGAGCTTCTGAAGGGCAAGGCCATACGCGTTGTGCTCACCCTGCTTGCCGATGGCATTGAGATGGCAGAGCTTGCAGGACGACGCCTTGGGGTCCCGGTCAGGGTAGGCTTGCTTGACGGTTTTCAGGTTGTCCATCGTCGCCCACACAGGACGGTTGTGCCCCATGACGAGGAGGACACCAACGAGGAAGACGACGCCTGTCAACCGTGACATGCCACGCCGATGTGCAACAACCCTGAAATGTTCCAAGGCCTCGGTGAGATTCCACGCGTCCGTGCCGGGTGCACTCGCCTGGATTCGCGCTAGTGTAAATGGAAAACGGCGGGGAGTCTGTGACGACGATCACATCTGCGAGAGCAAATGTGATGACCGTTGCGTACTTTTGCTTAACGAAGCGTACTCTTGCTTAGAGCCAACTGAGGGAGAGGCGCTACGAGGATTGGCTGAGCCACATCCGCAATCGCTGTGGCTCTTGGATGGTCAACCGTCGAAAGGCCAGCGTGATGTCGCCGCGTTGCTGGAGCTTCAGCAGGATGCGGTTCGCGGTCTCGCGGGAGATGCCGGCGAGCTCCGCGAGTTGCTGGCGACTGAGCGGAATGGTCTGGCCGATGGTTTCCATGAGCCGGACGAGGACCGCGAGGAGGCGCTGTTCCACCCGCTCCTGGGTGGCCGAGCAGAGCGCGTGCGCTCGGCAACACTCCCCGCTGACCAGTTTCAAGACCTCGTAGCTGAAGGCGGGGTGGCGCGCCAGGAACTGCTGGAAGGTCTTCGCCGGGATCTTCAGCAAGACGACATCTGTGTCGGCGACCGCACGGCAGGGGTAGGGGCACTGGGTCATGATGCCCGGAACGCAGAAGACGTCTCCCGGCGACACCACATGGAAGGCAAAGGTCCGCCCGCCTGAACTGTATCGGCACAGCCGCGCGCGCCCTTCCTTGAGGATCCACAGCTGCGATGGTGCCGTCGTCTCGGTATAGATGGTCTGGCCCTTGCGGTAACCGACCCGACTGATCACGGACTCGAGCTCTTTCCCTGCGTGAGGCGGCAGCGTCCTGAAGACGGCGTGTCGGCGCAGCCACGCCGTGGTCTCTTGGCCATTGAGCGACCCCAGACCATTGCCCTGTTGGAACAGCCTACGATATCTCGTCTCGTTGTCGGTCATGAGACGATCATTGTGTGAGGGGCTCTAAGGCCGTTCTATGACCTCCGTCATGCCACGGTCACAACCCACCCGTTCCCGTGTGGCACTCGCTGCACTTGAACTCGGTGACGTCCATGCCGACGTCGACGGGATGGCGGAAAGGTTGGGCTTGCAGGCTGGTTGCCAGGAGTTCCTCTGGAGGTCCCTGGCCCAGGATCGTGTGGCAGGCGTTGCAATCTTTCGTGATCACCTTCCCGTCTGAACTCTGGTGCAAGCCGTCGTGGCATCGGAAGCATCCCTCACTATTCAGATGGCCGATATGGTTCGGGTAGCCTCGCCAGTCGACCCGCATCTCGGGGAAGATGTTCCTCGCATAGATCTGCTGAAGCTCCATGGTCGCCTGCTGGACGGCCGCGGCCTGTGCTCGGTAGAGATCGGGATACGCCTGCTGATAGAACTCAGCCAGCCCCTTCAGAATCGCTGAGGCAGCTTCCTGCTCTGAGGCATAGGGCTGCGCCAAGAGGCGGATGCCTTCCCGCTTGAGGTACGGCAGGCGGCGATCCAACCGGCCCGCCTCAAACGACTGCTCGATCGCCCGGTCCGGCGGATAGTAGATGTGCGAGGGCCGGTTGTGGCAATCCACGCAGTCCATGCGGCGGATGCGCCCCGCAGCGATCTGCTCCGGAGACAGCGGCTGCTCCGTCGACTGATACTCCGTCACACGCCCCTCCCGGTCCGTCGTCCGGACCCACGGGATGACCTCGCGCCGCTCATCCGAGGCGATGTACTCGATCTCGTTGCTGATGTTCATGTGCCAGTGGATGCCCGCGGTGGAGCCGATCTGCGGATCGCCGCCGCCGACCTTGATCAGCATCTGGATCTGCCACGGGCTGTTGGCTTCATCCGTCAGGTAGTGGGTGAACGTTTTTTGCTGCGCCCCGAAAAACTTGGCGGGCCAGTGGCACTGCTCGCAGGTTTCCTGGGCCGGGCGCAGGTTTTTGATCGGGGTGGCGATCGGCCTCGGGTACTTGTTGAAGGCGACGGCGTAGACCTGATAGGCGCCGGTGATCTTGGAGCGCACGAACCAGCTCGCCCCGGGCCCCACATGACACTGGGTGCACGCCACCCGCGCATGGGGGGAGTGCTGATAGGCGGTGTACTCCGGCTTCATGACCTTGTGGCAGACCAGCCCGCAGAATTTCACCGACTCGGTGAAGTGATACGCCTGATAGCCCGTCACCGAAAGCAGGACGACCACGACCATGATGGCGGTCAGCGCCACGACGACGAGCGCCTGATGTGTTGGTTGATTCAGGTCGATGCGCGGCAAGGGGGGGGTCGGCTGGCCGGGATGTCGCCTGCGCCGGCGACGCTCCCAGAGAATCCCGACGAGGATCAGGGCGACTCCGCCGGAGGCGACAAACGGCAAGACCAGGTAGATGAGGACGGCCAAGTACGGATGGGCGCGCCGGCTGAACATGTCGATGAACATCATCGGCAGGCCGAAGGCGGTGCTGACCGAGGCGACCGCGACGCCCAGCAGGCTGACGGGATTGCGCAGCAGACTCGGTGGCTTCGGTGAAGGGTCGTTCGTCATGAAGCTATCATCTTGTTCTT
>Ga0209343_10006071_pt1 | contig 14532 bp, 14 predicted proteins | sample RifCSPlowO2_02_FD_184026 | JGI IMG/M metagenome (GOLD analysis project Ga0209343, IMG submission 184026) | Groundwater microbial communities from Rifle, Colorado - Rifle CSP2_plank lowO2_0.2 (SPAdes) (version 2) | ecosystem: Environmental > Aquatic > Deep subsurface > Groundwater | place... | reverse complement strand
GAACCCGTCCAGCCCCCAGTGGAGCGGAATGAACACGTAGGGCGTACCGCCTGCCCGGGTTTCGTCGACCACGCCGTGCAGCAGTAGGTCTCCCACCCTGTCGATCGTCGCCAGCAGTTTGTCCTTGTTGCGCAGCATATCGAGCATTCCGCCCTTGGAGCCGCGTAGGAAATCCGTGACATGATCGTAAGGCGCCTTGCAGAAGCCGCCGCCCACCGATGGAAATCCCAGGCCGGCCATCCGATTTACGAACGCAATGGTCTCCTGGGCCGCCTGCTCGGCGCGCTCGCCCACCTCCAGCAACCGGCGCAGGCTTTCGCGCAACGACGGATCCGCGAACGCCCGCATGTTGCCGATGAAGCGCCATTCCGAAAGCGAAGGAAAATCCGGCATCCGTGCCAGGCCCTCGAAGGCGCCGGCGACACGAGGAAGGTATTTCCGAAAATAGTATCCCGTCGGATCGGACAGATACTCCTCGTACTCCACGGCGGGCATCAGCTCCTTGTCGAGATACTGAAAGGTGGCGTTCGGACCGGTACCGTGCCCGGGCCACCGAAACAGCCGATAGTCCAGTGCATCGAGGGTTGGACCGAATACATACAGGGACGGCGTATAGCCGTCCGGCTCGAGCCAGAGCAGGACTCGCTCGAGCGCGGCGGCCGACTTGTCGGCGTCGTACATCTGCTCCTCGAAGGTGATGCCGGCAAATTTGGCCGCCCAGAAACGGGTGCCGAAGACAAACGGAATCCGGTCGGTCTCCTTGAGTGCCACCTGGTCAAGAAGTCGTCTGTTCCGTTCCTCGTAAAGCGCGTTAGACATCGAGTTCGATTCCCCTGCTGTCATGCGGCGAAATTCCGGAACTTTCTCTGAAACCGGAGGCCTTATAATTGGTTGAGTAAAGCAATCACCTACTGGACTCATGCACGACACACTGATTTCATGTGGCAACAGGAGGCTCAATAGCGACAACCATGGAAGCCAGCTGATCCGAAACGACACGCAAGTGTCTTGAATGCGCCGTAACTGCGGCGCTGCAGCACCGCCACACGCAGTGGCAACATAAAAGCCCCGTGCAATGCGGGGCTTTTCTATTCTGGTGCGATGTGAACCCCCGCCAACCTTCGCGGCGCCGCTCAATTAATCACTATCCCCGCCGACTTCACGACCTGGCGCCATCGGTCGGTGTCCTTCCTGATGAAGGCGGCGAAATCCTCGGGCGTGCTGCCCACCGCAGTCGCCCCCAGCTCCTGCAGTTTCTGCTTGAAATCCGGCTCCAGCACGACGCGCCGGGTCTCGGACGAGAATTTTCGTACAATATCGGACGGCGCTCCCGCCGGCATCAACAGCCCCACAAACGAGTTCGCTTCAAAACCGGGCAGGACTTCGGCGATCGCCGGCACATCGGGCGCAGTCGGCGAGCGCTCCGGGCCGGTCACACCGAGCGCACGCAGTTTCCCGCTCTGCACGAGCGGCCACGCCGTCGCCATGTTGTCGATCTGGCACTCGACCCGGCCTGCCATTAGATCGTTCAGGGCCAGGCTGGGGCCTTTGTAGGGCACGTGCGTCATCTTGGTGCCGGACATCATCATGAACAACTCGGCGGTCAGGTGCAACGTACTTCCGGCGCCGGAACTGGCGAAATTGTACTTGCCGGGATTCGCCTTGAGCAGCGCGATGAACTCGGAGACCGTCCTGGCCGGCACCGAGGGGTTCACCAACAGCATATTGGGGAAGGTGGCGACCAGCGTCACTGGGGCGAAGTCCGTTATGTTGTTGTAGGGAATTTTCGTATTGACCGCGGGGCCGGATGAATGAGTCGTCCCTCCTCCCATCACGAGCGTATAGCCGTCTGCCGGCGATCTTGCGACGAATTCGGAGCCGATCGCGCCGGCCGCGCCAGCCCGGTTTTCAACTACTACCGGCTGGTGCCAGGCCTCGGTCAGTTTCTGGGCGAGCATCCGGCCGATCACGTCGGTGGTGCCGCCCGCCGGGAACGGGATGACCATTCGGACCTGCTTGGACGGATAGGCTGCGGCGGGCGACTGAGCCTGTGCCCCTGCGGCGACCAGACCGGCGACAAGCATAACAAAGCGAAGAATCCAAGTATCAACGTGCTTCATACTCCCTCCCCATTCACTCCGACGCACCCGGAAAATACGCCTCCGCATTCCTGTGGAGTACTTTCTCCAGCACTTCCTCCGTATATCCCTCTGCCTTCCAGTCGGCAATCACCTTTTCGTACCCGAGAACGGGGAAGTCGCAACCGAACATGACGCGATCCTGGAGCCGGCGCCCGATTTCCTTTTTCAGCGCCGGCGCAAACTGCTTGGGTCCCCACCCATGCAGTTCGTAGCTGACATTCGGCTTGTGAATGAGGATCGCAATCATGTCGTCCTGCCACGGATAGGCCGGACGAGCGGCGAGTATTTTCAATTCGGGAAATCGCGCGGCGACCGCGTCGATGTGCCGGGGATGGCCATCGTCGAGAATGATCCCCTTTCCCCCGGGCAATCCCTGACCCACTCCGGTGAGTCCGGCGAGCATCATCACCGGCAGCCCGGCATCGATCGACGCCTTGTAGAAGGGATGCCAGGCGGGATCGCTGGCAGGCACGCCGGTAACCTGGCCGTTGACGCAGATCCCCACGAACCCCGCATTGAGCGCCACACAGCGTTCGAACTCGCGTACCGCATCGGCACCTTTGCGCGGATCGAACTGAAGCCATTGGCCGAATATTACGTCCCTGTGCTTGCGCTGGACCTCGAAAATATAGTCGTGGTACTCGCACATTTCCTCGATCGGCATGAACTTCACCCACGACAGGTCGAGGATCACCCGGGCGTTATTGCGACGGAAGTAGTCGGCCTGCTCGTCCTCGCTGTAATACCGCACCGGGGTCTTCCAGATCTTTTCCTGCCGGGCGAGTTCCGCCTCGGTACGGAAGAGATAACCCTTCTTCGTCCCCCAATGTGAGTGACAGTCGAAAATTCGCATCATTAGCTCCTGAGTGGGTAGGGTGCGCCGTGCGCACAATCAGCGCTTGTCGATCAGGCGCCGCGTCTTCGAAGTTTGAGAAAGGCCCGTCATGGATTCCAGCCCGCCACGGTCCACCGCGTTGACCGCAAGCTTCACGCCCAAGGCCTCCTTCAAGCGTGCGGCGAGCACCTTCTCCAGCTCCGGCTTCGACACCGCGCCCCCAGCCACCTCGACGAACACGGTCATCTGCTCGCGGCCGGCGGCACCCGCTTTCTCCACCACGCAGACGTATTCGCCGTTCGAATCCGCGTTTTCGGCGATGAGCGCGCCGATCGCCTCGGGAAAAATGTTAACGCCCCGGAGCTTCACCATGTTGTCGTGACGTCCGTAGATCTTCAGAATACTGCAGTGCGTGGTTCCGCAGGGACACGAACTGGCTGGCGACAATGCCGAAATGTCGTTGGTATTGAAGCGGATCATCGGCGCGGCATACTTGAAGAGCCCCGTGAGAAACACGACGCCATGCTCCCCAGCGGCCTTCGGTACCCCGCTTTCGGGGTCATTCACCTCGAGGATCAAGGCATCCTCGAACACATGCATGCCGGTCTTATAACGGCATTCGGCGGCTATGGAGCCGAACTCGTTGGTCCCGTAGGTATCCAGAACAGGCGCCCCCCACAGCCTTTCGAGCGAAGCCCGATCGTCCAGGCCGAGATGTACGATAAGCCCTTTCATATTCAACTCGCGAGGATCGATCTTCATCTCGTCGCGGGCAAACAATCCCATGTGCCGCAGGTACGCGGGAAATCCGACGAGGAAGTTCGTTTTCCACGCTTTCATGATCTCGATCTGCCGCCGCGTCGGCGTCTGGGCCCCCGTTCCGGTCATCACCGGGACCGCGCCGGTGTATTTCCAGATGCCTTCGCGCGCGGCGAACCCGCCGTTCGACAGCCCGAGCGCCAGTACGACCTGAACGACGTCGAAAGGCCGCACGCCTTGCATGTGCAGGCGGCGTCCAGTGATGATGTTGATCACCTCGCGGTCGCGCGGCGAGAATATCATCGCTCGCGGCAGACCCGTCGTCCCGCCGCTCGTCTGCAGCACCAGCGGCAAGGGCTCGTCCTGGAGGGGATCGATGCCTATGTAGTCGCCCCACGGCGGATTGCGGGCGATGCTGTCGCGAAGATCGTGAACTGAAAACGCAGGAATGCGGCGCAGGTCGTCCAGGCGGCGAACGTCGCCACGTTCCATGCCAGCTGCCATCCAGTGGCGCTGATAGAAAGGTATTTCCCAGGCCCTTTCGACCTGCTTGACGAAGCGCGCCTCCTGAAGGGAGCGGAGCTCGTCGCGCGAGAGCGTGTAGGTCGTCCTGAAATACTCCGGCGCAGGCGGATACTCTCCCCACAGCGCGTCGAAATCGAGCGAACTGTAATAGCGCGGAATTTTCACGTCCGGAGCATGCCGGCCTGACGCCATATTACTATTACTCAATCCACTCAGTTGCGTGCGCTATGCACGCGATCATGCCATGCACCTTCCTGCCATGGTTCGTGCGCTGTGCCCCGCCCGATCGCCGCTGATTCATCCAACGCGGTGGGAAGCGGCGTCGTGGGGCTTTACGTGGGCGTAAATCGCAAAGTTCATGGGGGTCGGCACGCCGTAGCGCTGCCCGAGGCGGACGGCAGTTCCCTGGAGCGCCTCCACCTCTATTCGCTTGCCCTGGACCAGATCATGGCAGAGCGAAGTCTTTGTGTCGGGCGGCAAGGCATCCGTAACCTTCATGAGCCAATCGACGACTCCTTGTTGCATTTCCACTCCCGAGGCGACGGCCAAGGCGACCACCTCCTCGAATGCCATCCGGAGCATCTGGCGGCTCTCGGCACACGAGCGGATCCGTCCGATGCCCAGTCGGGTGCTCGCCGTCATTCCCTGTGCGCAGATAAGAGCGAACTTTTCCCAAAGGACCTTGCGGACGTTCAGCGAAAACTCTCCCCGAAACCCTCCCCTCTGGCAGGCGGCGGCAATGGACCGGCCCCGAGGGGTGTCCGAGCCGTCCGGTTCCCCGAATACGATCCTGCCCGCTGCAGCATGGCTGATGACCCCAGGGGATTCAATGCCGGAGACGATGTACGCGGCGCCCGCCATCACCCGGTCCGCGCCCACGATCTGGCCGATCTTCTCGGCGTTGCCAATGCCATTTTGAAGGGTGAGGACCACGGTTTCGGGACCCACGCACGGTTTCACTTGCGCGGCCGCCGATTCGGTGTCATAGCTCTTCAAGGTGAATAACACCAAGTCAACCGGCCCCGCCTCTGCCGGTTCCTGCACCGCGCGGGCCGCCACGTGGAAATCCCCTTCAATGCTTTTGACGGTGAGCCCCTTTTGCTGAAGCGCGCGGAGATGCTCCCCCCTGGCGACGAACGTGACTTCCTCACCGGACTTGGCCAGCTTTCCCCCGAAGTATCCGCCGACCCCACCGCTCCCCATCACCAGGATTTTCATCGCGTTACCGTGTCACCGTTTTGGTCTAGGATACAATTGCTGCGCGTGTAAGAGCAAATCAATCTTGCCGCTGCGCTGGCCGGCAGCATGAATGAACAATGAAAATCACGAATCTGCGCACCGAAGTTGTACATCTGCCATTTTCCTCTGCCATCAAGCAAGAAGGCCTCGGCGACCTACGCTCAGTGGACTGTGTACTGGTCTATCTCGAGACCGATGCGGGACTGGTCGGTGAAGGCCTCGTCTTCTCCATTAACGGCCAGCGTTTGTCGTCTCTCCACGAGATGGTTCGGAGCTTCGAGCCGCTCGTCGTCGGGCTCGACCCGGAGTTCGGCGGGAGCTTCGTCGCCCGCGCCTGGTCTGCGGTCGGTTTCTTCGGTCACGCCGGAATGACGATCGTCGGAATGGCCGGCATTGACGAGGCGATTTTCGATTTGCGCGCCAAAGCTGCCGGAATGAACGTATCGCGCCTGCTGGGGGCCTGTCGCGCCGCAGTTCCTGTCTACCGCAGCGTCGGTCTCGGGCATGACTATTCCTTGGATGAACTGCAGCGCGCCGCTGCGGGCTTCGTGAAGGCTGGTTTTCGCGGAATGAAAATAAATGTCGGGAGGCACGCCCTCGAGAAGGACGTGGCACGGGTGCGTGCCGTGCGTGCAGCAATCGGGCCCGATATTTCGCTGAGGGCCGACTTGAACCAGCGTTTGACGGCCCCGCAGGCAATCCGGCTGGGCCGGGTGCTGGAGCAATTCAACCTCGCCTGGCTGGAAGAACCGGTTCGCTACTACGACCATACCGCCGAAGCGGCCATTGCCGCAGAGCTTGATATGCCCATCGCGAGCGGCGAATCCGAATACACCTACCGCGGCATTCTGAAAATGCTGCAGCAGCGCTCCGCGGACATACTCATGCCGGATCTGCAGCGCATGGGCGGGCCGACGGGCTACCTGAAGGCGGCCCATCTGGCCGAAGCTTTCGACACTCCGGTCTCATCCCACCTGTTCCACGAAATGAATCTGGCGTTGCTCGCGGCCGTGCCGAATGCCATCGTGCTCGAATACGCGCCTTGGTTCGAGGCCATCTATCGCGAGAGGCTCGAATTGAACACCGAGGGCCATGCCGTGGTTCCCGACACGCCGGGCTGGGGTTTCTCATTCGATCCGGCGGGGGTGAAGCGCTACCGGGCGGGCTGATTTCGTATTGCCTGCTTGCACCGAGTACCCGAACATCCGCGCACACAGCATCCGTCACCGACTGCAGTTGTGCCCAGGAAGCAAGCAGGTCGGGACCGCCACCCAGCGCAATGAACTTGTCGATGGCCGCCCGGCCGACAAGACTGATTGCGATGGTGGACAAGGACAGATACATGGGTGCTGCTACGCCTGCCTTCAGGGTGAAATGGGCGCGAAGCCTGTTCGCACGCCGGGCAGTTTAACAATCCGTCGGAAAATATGACCGTGCGTTGCGCTGGCACCGGTCATACCCGGGCAGCCATAGCCGGGTTGATCAGACATTCTCCTCTGCAGGTATCGCTGCTGTCCGGAGCCGGGCAATGGTCTCGATCTCCGGCACCAATCATTTTGCGGCTGCTGCACTGCACTTTGCACTCATCTTTGATCCAGGTCACTACGTCCCCCTGCGGAAGGAGTTTGCTGATGATTCTTTCCATGAGGTGCAGCGTCCCGCTGCAGGAGAGGAGGTGTCATATGGGAGCCATGCAGCCGGCCAACGTGCTTTTCTTCCTGGCCATTCTGGGGATGCTGGCGACGGTGATCGTGCTCTTTCCGGGCATCCGATCGATGACGGAAGAGCCGAACCCCGATCCGCACCAAAGCGAAAAGCTGGTGTTCACGCGAGTGGGGATTCAGGCACTGACCGCAGTGCTTGTCATCACAGCACTCGCCCGGCAATAGGCACGAATATGGAACCGCTCAAATCGGGTCGAAATCAGCCCGAGGGGATTCCGTTGCGCGTGCAAGACGCCGTTCAGGCGTCGGAGGAACGATTATGGACAAAGAATCCGGCAATGAACCCAAAGTGAAGTGCGCGGTTTGCCTTAAGGAAATCCCGAAATCCGAAGCAAAGAGCGCCGAGGCGATCGATTACGTGATGTATTTCTGCGGGCTGGACTGCTTCGAGAAGTGGGAGACAAACAACCGGCTGGACGAACTTTCGATCGGAGGCGATTGACCGCGCGCGCCGCGTCGGTCTTGTACCCTCAGGGTCGGGGATGGTCCCGGCCGGCCACTGTACGATCTGGATGCAGAGGAGGTCAACGCAATGAACCAGAGCAAGAGCACATTCGATTGGATCGGGGAATACTTGGATTGGACGCAGCCGGATGGCTGGACCGTGGGCGCGAGTCCGCTCGCGACGAGCGGCGCTGTGCCAGCGAGCGCAGAAATCGGCGAGGAATTCGTATCGGCTTACTTCGACTGGATGGATTGGGTGGAACCGGTGCGCGCAGCCAAGTCGCCTTACCGCGCCGCTGCCCGGGATTCGGTAAGGCGCGGCGGCGATATGGCCGGCCTGGACGTGTTCGAGGAAGCCCTGCTGGCGGCGCTGCGCACCGAGTCGGACTGTCTCCAGTTGCTGCGACGGGTTCTGGATGCCGGCGAGACACCCCCTCGAATCGTCAAGTTCGCGTCAAGAACCGTGAAGCACGCGGAACGGCTGCTGGAGGACGAGCGACGCGCATGGCGTTCCCTGGCCGCGCTACGGCGCTACAATTTTGCGCATTCTCGCGCCGCGTGGGATCCCGGTTATGAAACGGAATGGCCGCACGCTCTTGAAGAAGTGGCCGCTGACGTGCATGCGCTGCGGGGTACGGTTCTGGCGATACAACACCACTAGGGCAACAGCGATGATCGGGAACGCCCGTCTGGCCGGGGAATCGGCAATCTGCGCGTAATCGGCTGCCAGAGCGTGCATGAGTCGAACGTCATCACGCCCGCCAATCTCCGCAGGATTATGCGGCAAAGGGGATTCGGCCTAGAATCAAGAAAGTCGCCATCAACAGGCTTCAGACTTCCCACCATGCAGGAAAAGCGCACGCGTATGACCGTACGTATTCGGGCCGTGCTGATTGCCGCGGGCCTCGCGCTCGCCGGGCTGCTGTCGGCCAATGCAGGGCATGCCCAGTATCCCTCCAAGCCGATCAGGCTCGTGGTGCCGATCGCGCCGGGCGGCGCGCCCGATGTCATAGCCCGTACGATGGCCGATATGCTCGGGCCGTTGCTCGGGCAGACCATCGTCGTTGAGAACCGCGCCGGGGCAAACGGCAACATCGCGATGGGACTCGTTGCGAAATCGGAGCCCGACGGCTACACACTGTTGTCCGGCCACGACAGCATGCTTGCGATCAACCCCCACATGTACGCGAAGATGCCGCTGAACACGCTGAAGGATCTTGCGCCGATCAGCATGGTCGCCGTATCGAGCGGCTTCCTCCTCGTGGTGCCCTCCTCGGTGCCGGTGAAGAACTTCCAGGATTTCATCGAATACGCGAAATCCGCGAATCCCTCCCTCGCCTATTCGTCCGGCGGAAACGGCAGCCTGCATCATCTGGCCATGGAGATGCTGCGAATGCGCGCGGGGTTACGGCTCGTGCACGTTCCGTACAAGGGCGGCGCACCGGCGGTGACGGCCACCATAGCCGGGGAAGTGTCAGCGGCGATCACCAGTTCCGTGACCGGAGCCCATGTCCGCGCCGGACGGCTGCGCGGACTGGCCGTGACCGGCAGCAGCCGCTTGCCGGCGTTTCCGGATTTGCCGGCGATCGCGGAGTTCTATCCCGGCTACCAGATATCCAGCTGGTTTGGCGTGTTTGGCCCGGCCGCCTTGCCCGAGCCCGTGATTGGGAAACTGCGCACCGAAATCAACCGCGTGCTCGAAATGCCGGAAGCGCGGCAACGTCTTCAGGCGGCGGGCCAATTTGAGCCTCATGTCACCACGCGCGAGGAATTTGCAGACCGGATCCAAGCCGACTACGAGAAATTCGGCACGCTGGTCAGGCAGATCGGCATCAAGGTGGACTGAGACGGGACAGATATGCTGTCGGTGGCGAATTCGTACTCAAGCCACGACCGTTGAGTGCGACTCTTCCCGCAAAACCACGGAAGCACAAAATCGCCGAAAAAGAAAGTGGATTTCTGTGCAATCATCGGCACTGATGTCCCGCATCCCCAATAGCCCCGGCTTTTCCATGCACGATCACACCAGAATGACACACGAATTCGCCTCGGACCCGCCACCTCTTGCCATCTAACTGCTTGGGTTCCCTGCTTTTTCTCCGGCCACCCAAACCAGCAGCTTCTTTAATCCCTCCACCGAACTGACGGAGGAACCATGCGGCCGGCGATGACAGGTGTGCTGTCAACCGCCCCGATGAGCCCGCCCGAATGACGCCGCGCGAATCAGGTCCCGTCGTCGACGACCGCGATGGCGCTCACCTCGATCAAGCAGCGGGGATCCGTCGCGAGCCGCACCACCTGGACCGTGACCGTGGTCGGTTTGCTGCCGGAGAAGTACTCCCCCCACACCGCGTTCATGTCATCCTGCCGGGAGAGATCGGTCACGTACCGCGTGCACTCCACCACGTCGTCGAAGGTCCCCCCCGCCGCCTCGAGGCTCTGCCGCATGCCCTCGAGGGTGGCGCGGGTCTGCTCCCCCAGCGTCGTCGGCATGTTCTCGAATTCCTCCGGGATGTGAGGGTGGGAGTGGTACATGGGGGCCGCGGTGCAGCCGGCGATGAACACGATTTTCCCCTGGTGCACCTTGATGACCGGGGCGTAGGGCATCCACTTGGTTGTGTCCGCGTCCTTCCAGTGCAGGTGCTCGATGTGCTTGGCCATGGTCTCCTCCTCGGTCAGGGTCTAGAACGCGTCCGGGTGGTGAAGGTTGAACTCGGCGACGTGCCGGATGTACTCGGGGCTGAAACCCTCGCGCCGGATCCGATTAATTAACCAATAAGTCCGCTCGGATCAGGGGTCTGTCCAGGGGAGCAAGACCCATGAACATAAGGCCGATTCTGCGCGGTCCGGGACGGGTTCAAGCACCTGATTGCAGCGCGTCGGCGGGCCAGTCGGACTCGGTGACAGGCGCAAGAAAGCGTAATCACAGCAGCACTCACTGGGAGATGACGGCCGTGACGTCAACCTCGATGATCATTTCCGGAAATGCCAGGGCGTCGACGCCAATCAGCGTATTTGTAGGGAAAGTAGTTTTTCCCCACGCCTCACCGATACATTTTCCCATGGCTACGCGATAGCGCAGGTCGGTCATGTACGTGACGATCTTGACCGCATCGTTCAGACTCGCGCCGTGGTGTGCCAGGACACGTTTGATCTTGTCGTAAGCATAGCGGCACTGCTCGAGAAAATTGCCCGGGTAGCGGACATTTCCGCGCGGACCGTTTTCGTCCTCGGCGCCAACCCCCGCAAGATAGATGAACTTGGCCGACCCGATGCCGGTCACGGTCACGGCTTCGGAAAATATGCCCTTCGTCCACTCGGCATGATTAAATTTCTCTATCTTAATGGGTGCGTTCTGTCCGAAGCTTGGCTGTGCGCTGAGACAGAGAGATAACGCGGTAAGAACCATGACTTTTTTTCCGTACATTGCTGTCTCCTTTGACGGGATTGGACCTTTAGGGGGAATCGATAAAGGCCGAAAAGGGCCGCGCTAGTCGCGTGTCACTGGCTTTTTCTCAATCAGAAAAAAGAGACCAGAAGAGAAACGCGACAACCCATACGCTATGCCGATAATGGGCCGAGACTGTGATCTGAATCACGCTCAAGACCTGTCGAAGGGCTGACCCAGACGCATCATGGACCGCGTTATGGTGCAGCTCCCGCTGATGGCAGCAGCAACTGCGTTCCGGGATTGCGTCCACTCGAGTCAGATACCCTGAGGCGAAGTACTTCGCCGCTTCGCGTATGAAGCTTGAGAATCTCGGCCTTTCCGTTAAGCGACTTTTCTGGCGGGAAGATGGCTACTACATCTTCGTAAGCTTCATTCACTGGGTGGCCCTCCCTTGGACAGGACCGTGATCCGAGCGGAAATTGAGCGGAATTGCTGGTCAAAAGCCTGATGTCTTGGCGAGCGGCGGGCCAGAACCCGGGCCTGCCACACCGGCCCACCGATTTGTTCATTTACTCCCCTTCTTAGATAATGATTGGCGTTGCCGGCGACGGCGCCGGTCCCGCGCGAAATCGAGGAGACGTCATGTATCTGCTCAGACTGACCGCTCTTGCCACCCTGATTGCCTGGTCGGCGGGAGCCTTTGCCCAGGCATTCCCGAACAAGCCTATCAGGTGGATTGTCCCTTACACGCCCGGCGGCATCACCGACAACGTGACGCGCCTCGTCACGCAGAAGATCCAGGAGCAGAGCGGCTGGAACATCGTAGTGGAGAACAAGCCCGGCGCCAACTCCATCCTCGGCGCCGACCTGGCGGCGAAGTCCTCGCCCGACGGCTATACTTTCCTGACCGTAATCGCCGCGCACGCGGCCAACGCCACGCTCTACGCCGGCAAGCTTCCCTACGACCCGGTGAAGAGCTTCGCCCCGGTGTCGCTGGTCGCCATCGCTCCGCTCATCCTGACGGCGAACAACAATTTTCCGGTCAAGGACGTGAGGCAGCTGATCAACTACGCCAAAGCCAACCCGAGCAAGATCTCGTTCGGCTCCTCCGGCATCGGCGCGGCGGCGCATCTCACCACCGAGCTGCTCAAGCAGACGGCCGGCATCGACATGCTGCACGTGCCGTACAAAGGCACAGCGCCCGCGCTGCAGGACTTGATGGGCGGCAGTATCCAGATTCTGATTGACGTGCCCAGCACCCTGATGCCGCACGTGCGCGGCGGCAAGATAAAGGCCCTGGGGATGTTTTCCGCCAGGCGCATCGCCGGGGCGCCGGAAGTGCCGACCGTGGCCGAGGCCGGCGGCCCGCCGCTGGAATCCTCGACCTGGGTGCTGTTCGTCGCACCGGCCGGAACGCCGCGCGACATCGTCAACCGCATATCTGCGGAGACGGCAAAGGCCGTCCGCACGGGCGACCTGAAGACCCGCTTCGAGACCATCGGCATCGAGCCGGTCGGTAACACGCCGGAGCAAGCCGGCAAGTTCCTGGATGACGAAATCGCCAAGTGGTCGAAAGTGATCTCGGCCGCCGGGGTGAAGGCCGAGCAGTAAGGGCTTGCGATGAAGAGCGATAACTGGGATACACAAATACGAAGGAGGCGCCGAAATGCAGATCCGAGGCTTACGTTTTTCAGCGATCGTCATTGCTACCGCATTCCTGCTTTCCGGTTGCGCCGGCGCCCCCCAGCATGGCGCCGAGACGCGGGCGGCCGAAGTCAGAGTGTATGACTCCGGCCAGCTCACGCAGGAGAAGTATGAGGTCGTGCGCCGCCTGTGGATGGATTCGTGGCGCACCGCCTTCTGGGTGCCGAACCATTCGAGCAAGGCCGAAGGCATCGCTGCTCTGCGGGCCGAGGCGGCCCGCCTGGGCGCGAACGGGCTGATCAACGTGGACTGCCTCGACCAGGGGCAATTCACCTGGTCCTGGAGCAGCGAGCCCGCGATCCTTTGCTACGGCAATGCGATCCGCGTGCGCTAAGGGGGCATGAAGATAGGGCATCGCTGACGCAGTCGCTCGCCGGGTCGCCGACTCGGCGCTGCACTATGAATACGTATATGCCAACCACACGAGCCCGCCCATCGTCGCGTAGAGGAGCAGCGAACGGCCGCCCAGCTTGATGTCCTGGATAGACGGCAGCGCGGCGAAGAGCGCGGTGGCGGTCAAATAGCCCGCCAACAACCACCATCCCCACCGACCCTTTATCCAAAGCGGCAGCAAAACGTGGATGAGGGAGAGCCAGGCAACAGGCAGGAGCAGCAGGGGGGCGAGCGCGACCCATGCGCCGTTCAGCAGGCCGATGTTGCGAAACGACACGGCGCCCAGCATCCAGGCATGGCCGTGTGTTCGTGGCCAGACGGTAAAACCGTGCGGCTTTGCGCGAAGCAGGAAGCCGACGACAAAGTGCGCCAACTCGTGCGCGAATGTGCCGGGAAGGGCGAGCAGCGCGACGCGCCAGATGGACGTGCGCACGCCGCGCAGCAGCGCATAGAAGACAAACACCAACGCCACGCTGGGCATGAAGCTGGCCTGGTGCAGGTAGGATTGCAGGTATTCCACGCGCCCATTGTGCAACATGGCAACCCTTCCAATAACGGCTCACGTCAATGCGCCGATCCCAGAACGTGGCGAAAACGTAGCGTTCCAGGCGAGCATGGGCGAGTTTCGACGCGTGAGGGCGGGCTGAAAAACAACAAGTCAGCCTTTTAAACATAGCCGTTAATCCGCAGGTCCCGGCCGGCCTTTCAATGGGCGAGCCGTGGTCGGGCCGATCCGGACCCGAACACCCTGACTATCTTGTTCCGCGATGCAGATTCATATCCCCGACCCGGCCTATACCAGTTCCGAGCAGGCTCGCACAAGCTTCCGGCTGGCGATGAAGATCGCGCTGGGCTTTGTCGCCTTAATCTGGTTCATCCAGTTGTTGAACTGGGGGCTGGATCTGGGGCTGGAGCGTTTCGGCGTGCGTCCCCGGCAGTTGGCCGGGCTGCCCGGTATTCTGCTTGCACCCCTGCTGCACGGTGACTTCTCCCACCTGTTCGCCAACTCCCTGCCGTTGCTGGTGCTGGGCACGGTGATGGTGCACCTCTATCCGAACTCGGCCCTCAAAGTGATTCCGGCGGTCTACCTGGGACCCGGCATCACGGTGTGGTTATTCGCCAGAGCATCCGTCCATCTCGGTGCCAGCGGCTTGGTCTATGGCTTGGTCAGCTATATCTTCGCGGGCGGCTTGATCCGACGGGACACACGCGCTATCGCCGCGTCCTTGTTGGTTTGCTTTCTGTACGGCGCCCTGGCCTGGGGGGTATTACCGATCAAGCCCGGGGTTTCCTGGGAAACCCATCTGGCGGCCGCGCTGATCGGCCTGGCGCTGGCGATCGCGCTGCGGCGCCTGGACATACCACCGCGCAAACGCT
>Ga0209343_10006067_pt1 | contig 14534 bp, 10 predicted proteins | sample RifCSPlowO2_02_FD_184026 | JGI IMG/M metagenome (GOLD analysis project Ga0209343, IMG submission 184026) | Groundwater microbial communities from Rifle, Colorado - Rifle CSP2_plank lowO2_0.2 (SPAdes) (version 2) | ecosystem: Environmental > Aquatic > Deep subsurface > Groundwater | place... | reverse complement strand
TGCAAGTGAAATCTCTCAGTTTACCCGAAACCAGATATTGGTTCAGGCATCAACTGCGATTCTTGCTCAGGCAAACCTTGTGCCACAGACAGTATTGCAGCTCTTAGGATAGGGTAGTGAATAGTGCAAGTGAAAGTGAAACTGAGAAGCAATAGATTCCTTACACTTACACTTGCACTCTATGGACGGGGGTGAATATTATGTCAATAAATAGAGTATCAGAAAAAGTATCACAGCCTCTTGTCAGTTTCTTTGAGCCGTCTAAGGATAAAACTCCTAAAGAGAAGGATATTAAATCTGCTGAATCTGTGGATAGAGCAAGTGTGAGTATTGAAGATGTTAAGGATGAGGTAGAGAAACTTAACAGGATTGTTAAGAATTATAACCATAGAGTCAATTTTGATGTTGACCAGAAGACAAGTCAGGTGGTAGTTAAGATTGTTGATGGTGAGACAGATAAGATAATCCGACAGATTCCGCCAGAGGAGATACTAAATCTATCCCGGCGGATGGACGAGCTTAGAGGCATGATATTTGATGACGGAGGATAGGAAATAGGAAGGTTAAGGCTGAGGTTAAGGCTAAGTAGATACTAATTACCTTTTCCTCAACCTTAACCTAAACCTCAACCTTTTTTTTGCATTCTTAAAATTCCCTCAAGTAATCTCCCTTATATTCCGATAAAATAATCAAATACATTGAACAGTTAGTAAATTTAAATAACTGACACTAACACTGACACTATTTTCGGGGGTTATTATGGCTCTCTCGGTAGGCGGACTTGTATCAGGACTTGATACAACTAATATAATTTCTAAGCTGATTGAATTGGAGCGGAAGCCGGTAAACTTACTGCAGAATAAAAAGACCGTGCTTGATAGCCAGTTTTCCTCGTGGCAGGAGTTTAATAGCAAATTATATGCATTGGAAACTGCCGTAAGTGGCATCAATAAAAAAAGCGAGTTTATAGGTGTTACACCTTCATTTGTAAACAATAATACCATTTCAACCCAGACTGTATTAAGTGCTACCGCTTCAAGTTCTGCAGCATCAGGAACATATATTATAAAAGTAAGCTCACTGGCAAAGGCTGAAAAAGAGGTGTCTCAGGGGTTTTCTTCGACATCCTCAACATTGGGAAGCGGAGGCGGGACTTTGACCATAACTGTTGGCTCTAATACTACAACAATAGATGTAAATTCAAGTAATAATACTCTGGAAGGCTTAAAGACCGCTATCAACAATTCGGGTGCAGATGTAACGGCATCTATAATAAATGACGGCAGCTCTTATAGACTTTCTATTACAGGAGCGAGCACAGGGGCAGATAATAAAATCACTATACAGGACAATATTGTAAGGAGTGGAATAGGAGCAAATATAGCCCTCTTTAGCTGGAGTGAAACTCAGTCTGCTTCAAATGCCAGTATTGAGCTTGATGGTATAAGCATAAGCAAAAGCTCCAATGTGGTAACAGATGTGGTAGATGGAGTTACACTGAATCTTCAGGCTGCAGGTTCTGGAGTAATAACCTTCTCATCTGATACGAGCAAGGTAAAACAGAATATCTTAAATTTTATAAATGCCTATAACGGTGTCCTTTCATTTATTAAAGACCAGTTTACATATGATTCAAACAAAAAGACAACTGGCGGTTCTCTCTTTGGCAATAACACTCTTATGTCTATTCAGCAGAAATTGAGGGGGATTGTCTCGGATGATGTTCCTGGGTTGTCAGGGAGCTATACATATCTTTCACAGATAGGTATAAGGACAGGGGCAGATGGGAAATTGACGATAAATGATGATGAATTATCTGATGCGTTGAGAGATGATTATTCAGGTGTAAGCAAACTCTTTGCAGAGTTTGGGAGTTCTACACATACAAATGTTACCTATGTTACCAACTCTGAAAATACAAAAGGGGGAACCTATGAAGTAAGGATTTCCGGAGGTGTTGTCCAGTTCAGAAAGAGCGGTACATCTACATGGCATGATGCTACCGGTTCAGGTAATTACTGGACAGGAGGGAGCGGATATGATGAAGAGGGACTAAAGGTCAGATTGAATAGCTTGTCAGATGGGTCGTATGGTAGTATAACAGTCTCCTTTGGTGTGGCGGAGCAATTAACTACAGAAGTAAAATATCTGACCGATAAATCATATACAGGATTGATTTTTGCCGAAGAGGAGAATATTCAGAAAAGGACTAAGGATATTAATGACCAGATAGATGCCCTTAATTTACGCATTAATAAAAAAGAAGAGAGCCTGAAGAATAAATTTACCTCACTTGAGGTAGTATTAAATAAGCTGCAGAGCCAGGAGAGCTATTTAAATCAACAATTGGCAAATCTTAATAATATTGCTCCGGGGAGCAGGAAGAAATAATGACAACTAACAACTGACAACTAACGACTAACAACTAAGAGGCTGGTTATAAGTTGTAAGTTAAAATGTGGAGGGTTATTATGTATAAAAATGGACAATTAAATCATTATCAGACTAATCAAGTCTTAACTGCCAAGAAGTCAAAGCTGATTTTGATGATGTATGATGGGGCAATCAGATTTGCAAGAGAATCAATCAATAAAATTCATTCAAAGGATATTGCAGCGAGGAGCGTTTACATACGGAAGACACAGGATATTATTTTGGAGTTGATGAATTCACTGGATATGGAGAATGGAGGAGAGGTTGCAAGTAATTTATCAAAACTATATTTATTTATGAATCGCAATCTTACAATGGCAAACATAAAGGGAGAAGAGAAGTATATTGAAGATATAGTTAAGATTCTTGTGGAATTGAGGGATGCATGGGACATAGTTATCAATAATAATTATAAAAACCCAAAAGACGAAAACAGGGCTGGATATGTTGATAAAAAAGTGGCTATACAGTGTTAACAAGGAAAAAAATTCCCCTCTTATAATCTCCAAACCCTAACATAAATAAAGCCTGTCTCTATCTATTTGAAATTATTATTATTTTATTTGCTGCATCCTTTTATTCCTCTGGCATATTGTTTGCAAATCTTTGTTTTATCTTTAGGCAGAACAATTAATTTCCGATAATAAAATATGAAGATTTTAACATTTAACTGGCATGAGGCTTATATCTATTCTCTATCAAAAACAGGTCACCAATTTGAAATATTGGAGAGATTCAAAGGCGGGAGCCAGATATGGTTCTACAACACAAGGCCTGTTCCTAAAAATGCCTTAATAGTGAAAGAGAGAGATGCATTTAAGCGATTGTCTTCGGGCTATTACGATATTGTAATTTGTCATAACATGAAAGACTTGAGTGAAATCAAGGATTATTCTATTCCTAAGATACTCATATTTCATAACATGCTTACAACGGAATTAGCCCTTGATGGGAATAAATATTCCAAGCCTCAATATCTGCAATCAGTAAAGGGGTTCATTAAAGATATTAAAGCTCTTCATCTGGTATTTATATCCAGGACAAAGATGGATGATTGGGGTTTGGAAGGGGATATTATAACGCCAGGTATTGACCTTACCGACTACAATGGGTATCAAGGCTCAGAGCAGAAGGTATTAAGGGTTGGAAATTTCATGAAGAGAAGGGATATAATGCTTGGATATTCTATTCAGGAAAAGATATTGCAATCTGATTACCACCCCTTTCCCCTCCTTTATAAGGATGGGATTAAGGGGAGGTCGTCTGTAATTCCATCTACATTGTTGGGTATAAACGACCCATCAGATGGAGGCAGGTTTTCTGAAAGCTGGGATGACTTAAAGGAGTGTTACCGTTCACACAGGGTTTATCTTAATACAACTGTTGATGGATTTGAAGATGGATACAATCTGTCCAGCTTAGAAGCAATGGCAACAGGTATGCCGGTTGTTTCTATAGACAATAAGACCTCGCCAATAATTGATGATTACAATGGTTATATATCAAGTGATACAAAATATCTTTCAGGAAAGATAAGGCATCTTTTTGCTTCTTTGGATGATGCGGTTAGACTGGGAGTGAATGCAAGAAAGACAATAGAAAAGGATTTCAATATTAATGATTTTGTGAAGAAATGGAACGGAGTATTTAAAAAACAAGTGGCAAGATACAAGATGCAAGATGCAAGTAATAATGTGCATGTGGTGTATGTTAAATTGCAGAGCGAAAAACTTGCAACTTGCAACTTGCAACTTGAAACTTCTCAAAAAAGGAACATTCTCCTCGCCTATGTCTCTTACCCTGTTACAACTGCGAGATATATGGAAAAGAGCCTTAGAAAGCTTCACAATGTAATGACATGTGGTCCATCAATAGGACAGGAGATTATTCGCATGTGGAATCTTGAGAACATGAAGGAGGAGATAAAACCTCAAGATATATCATGCAGTAATAATATATCAACTGATGAGATATTGAAAAGCATTCCTCATAGCTGGGCGCCAGACCTCTTCCTGTGGATTGAATCTGTATATGGATATTTCCCTCAGGGTATTCAGAGGTTACCATTCCCAACTGCCTGTTATATGATTGATTCACATCTAAATCTGTCATGGCATCTCAACTGGGCTAAACAGTTTGACTTTGTTTTTGTTGCACAAAGAAGATATATACCCGACTTTAAAAAAGCCGGTTGCAAAAATGTATATTGGCTTCCTCTGGGTTGCGACCCTGATATTCACAAAAAAAGTGATAGTAAAAAGATATATGACATAGGGTTTGTCGGCAGTGTTACCAAGAATCATGTCAGGAGGAAAACGCTTCTTGATAAACTCTCAAAACATTTTAATGTCTATACTGAAAGGTCATTTCTATATGATATGGCACTTACATTCAGCCGTTCAAAGATTATCTTTAATGAAGCTATTAAAGACGACCTCAATATGAGAGTCTTTGAGGCGCTCTCAACTGGCAGCCTGCTGCTGACGGATGATGCAAGGGAGAGCGGACTTACAGATTTCTTTAAGGATAGAGAACATCTAATAATATACAATGATGATAATATTATTGAGCTTGCAGATTATTACCTTACGCATGCGGAAGAGAGGGAGGCAATAGCAAAAAAGGGGAGGGAGGAGGTTCTCAAAAGACATACGTACGACCATAGAATAAAGGAGATGGTTGAAAATATATTTAGTGATCAGTGGTCAGTTATCAGTGGTCAGGAATCAAAAAAACTCACCACTCACCACTTACCACTTAACACTGATGTTGATGACCCCCTTCTTTTAGAGGCATTAGGGCAGATGGAAGCTGAGAGCTATGAAGCTGCATTGAGAAAACTTACATTTGCATTAAATGGGAGAGAACTGAATAGTGCAGAAAGATGTAAACTATACATGTCTCTTGGTGAATGTTGTATAAAACTAAATAAATATGATGATGGCATCAGATTCTATGAGGAGGCTAAAGAGATAAATCCACAATCTGAAAAACCATATATACATATGGGGTGGCTCTATATAAATAAAGGGAGATATAGTGATGCGGTAATACAATTCAAGGATGCGATAAGATTAAATCCAGATAGCGATACAGCATTTTGTGGACTTGGCATATCGCTCTGTAATCTAAATAGGACTAAAGAAGGGTATGAGATGTTTAAAACAGCACTTGATATAAACATTGAAAATGTGATGCCGCTTAATATGCTGTTAAAATATTCTGATAAGCTTAATCGGTTTGATACTGCTGTGACATACATCTTAAAATATCTTGAGCTCCATCCTGCAAATCTTGATATGCTTCATGCCCTCGGTCGTTTCTATTTTAAGGTTGGAAGATATAAGGATGCAGTAGATGCTATTGAGAATATATTGCTCTTTAACCCTGACCATAGTGATGCACTGGAGTTGATGAATAAGTTGCAAGATACAAGATACAAGATGCAAGATGCAAGACTTTAAACTTGAAACTTGTAACTAAAATTATGAACATATTTCAAAAAAATATTGAAGTATTAGATAGATTTGACCCTCACTTGTCTAAAAGGGTTATAAATGCAAAACTATCTGAGAATATAAAATTTACTAACAATGGAATGCTCATCTCCGGTTCAGGAGGTAGAGAGATAATATTCAGAAGACAAGATATAAACAGGGGAGTAAAAAAAATAACGGACTATGGAAATCTAAAGAGCAGCGAAGTAATAATAATCTGTGGTTTTGGTCTGGGCAGGCATATACTGGATATAATCAATTCTACACCACAGAGCGTATTTATACTTATAATAGAATCTGATATGGAACTTTTCAGGGCTGCCATGGAAGTTGCAGAGATTGAGCCGATTGTGTCATGCGGAAGGGTGAGCCTCTCAGTGGAGGAGGATAGTGTATTTGCAGTAATCAGTCGGCTTGAGGAATATTTTGGAGTTTTTACTGCACGGGATGTAAAGGTAATAAAATATCCTCCATCCATAGAGATAAATCCCTCATATTACAGGGAGATAGATAATAGGATAATAGAACTTCTTGATTTGGCACGTATTAACAGGGCTACACTTGAAAAATTTGCTTCAATCTGGCAGGGGCACATATTCAGCAATCTTAAATCCATGCTGACAAGACCAGGTATAAATGGGCTGTTTGGCAAGTTTAAGGATAAACCTGCCGCTATTGTCTCTGCAGGACCATCTCTTGATAAAAATGCAAAGTGGCTTTACATGGCAAAGGGGAAGATGATTATTATCTCTGTAGATACTGCCGTAAGGACACTATTAAATAATAATATTATGCCCGATTTCATACTATCTCTTGACCCGGTAATAGAAAATTATTACCACCTTGAAGGGCTGGAAGAACAATTAAAGGATGTATGCCTTGTTGCAAACCCTGTTACCTACCCGGAGATAATAAAGAAATATAAGGGGCATGTTTTAATAATGACATATGGAGACCCTCTTATACAGTGGTTTGAAAGGTTTATAGATGAGAAGGGGGAGATAATGGTTGGCGGCTCTGTTGCCACATCTGCATTTGATTTTGCATATAGACTTGGTGCAAATCCGATTATTTTGATAGGGCATGACCTTTCCTTTTATGGCAGAAGGGCATATACAGAGGGGAGCTACTATAATCAAAGATGGGTGGAGGAGATAAATGGCAGTGAGACCCTTTCGGCAAAGCATGGGAGTACAATCTTATTGGAGACAGGAACCGAGGCGGATGACTTTTTTTCAGGCGTCGTGACTACATCTAAGAAGATGCTAAGCTGGAAGAGGTGGTTTGAGATAATGATAAGCAAGGGCAGGGTTAGGTGTATTAATGCAACTGAAGGCGGTGTGAAAATAGAGGGGGCATTTGAGATGCCCCTGAGTGAGGCTGTAAATATGTGCTGCAAAGAGGATATAGGTATTGAGAATATAATTAAGGATTATATCAATATGACCAAAAAATCTGATATTAACCGGCTTTTCAATAGCATGGTTAAGCTCAGCATGGAGATTAGAGATTTGCAAAAATTGAGTAGTGAAGGGGCTGAGATTTCTAACGGACTATTTAAGCTTATAGAATCGGGAGTAAGAAATCAGGGGTCAGGAGTAAACCCCGCACTTATGCATAAGTGCGGGGTAAATCAATATTTAGAAAAGATGAGCATTCTTGCCATTCAGATGCTTGATTCAAAAGATTTCTTTGATATTAACAGATGGGGAATAGATTTACTGCTTGACAGCGTAAATCTTGAGATGAGACATCCGTCTGAAAAGACAAATTCTTTGCTCGATACACTTAAATCGTATCAGTCATTCTTTAACGGGATAAATGAGATATGCAGCAGATTTAGTCAGCGATTGGATAAAGGAATAATAGAGTTAAAGGTTTTTGGCAAAATGGATAAACCCATAGGTAAAACTGGAATAACCAATAACCAAATTCCAATAACCAAATAATAACCAATAATCAAATTCCAATGTTTGGATTATTGGTTATTGGGAAATTGAAGCTTATTTGGTGCTTGGTTATTGATTATTGGAATATTAAAAATATTTATGGATATGAAACTCAAAATACTTGTCATCGGGCCAATATACGGAGGCTCCCTTCCTACTGCCAATTATACGGCGTCTGCATTTAAAAAAATTGGGCATGAGGTTGAGTTTTTGGATTTCAGTGCTTTTAAAGATGCCTACTTTAAGATTGATCATATTACAAAGGATAATGACCACAGGAGGGCGTTAAAAGATATATATATGGGATTTCTCGGAGAGGTTGCAATGGCAAAGACATCCTCATTTATGCCAGAGCTTATTATTGCACTTGCACAGGCTCCCCTGACTCCAAATATTATTCAGAGATTAAAAGGTGGGGGGGCATCTGTTGCATTCTGGTTTGTTGAGGACTTTAGAACCCTTCTATACTGGAAGGATGTGTCACCTCATTACGATTACTTCTTTGCTATTCAGAGGGGCAAATTTTTTGATGAATTAAAGATGATTGGTGTTAAAAATTATTACTATCTGCCTCAGGCATGCTCACCTGATATTCATAAGAAGGTTTCTCTTGCAGAAGATGATGAGAAACTATATTCGTCAGATGTCTCATTTATGGGGGCGGGGTATTATAACCGCAGGGTGTTTTTTCAGGGGCTTATGGATTTTAATTTTAAGATATGGGGGACTGAATGGGATTGTCTTTCACCTCTTGCAGCTTATGTCCAGAAGGATGGCGAGAGGTTATCGCCTGAGGAATATGTGAAGATTTTTAATGCAGCGAAAATAAACTTAAATCTTCACTCATCTTCCTATCATGAAGGGGTTGACCCTTCAGGTGATTTTGTGAATCCGAGGACATTTGAGCTGGCTGCCTGTGGTGCTTTCCAGCTGGTGGACTACAGAGCTGAATTGGGTAATCTCTTTAAGGTTAGTGAGTCGGTTAAGCATGTCAATGATGCAGAGATAATCTCTTACAGGGATTTAAGAGATTTGCGGGAGAAGATAAAATATTATCTGGAGCATCCTGAGGAAAGAGAAAAAGTATCTGAAAATGCAAGGGTTAAGGCACTTAAATTTCATACATTTGAAAACAGGATGGAGGAGATGCTTGCCTTTATTTTTGAAAGAGAAGGTGACAAATTCATAAATAAGGAAAAAGGGGTCAAGGGTTCAGGGGTTCAAGTGGTAAACGATGTGGAGAGGATGATAAGAGAGGCGGGTGCAAACACAGAGATTGGAAAGTTTCTTTCTCAGTTCAGATGTGAAGAAAAGCTTTCGATAAAATCCATTGTAAAGGCAATAGAAAATGGTAAAGGCTCTCTGACAAGGTCAGAGGCGATATTCTTAATGATGGAGCAGTTCCTGACAGAAAAATGATTATGAAGTTGGACGCAGATGAATGCAGAAAATACATGATTTAAAATTTCAAGTTCCAATTTACAAATTTCAAATAATATCAAAATACCAAAAATTAAAAATTCTAAACTACGAATTTGAATATTGAAATTTAGAATTTATTTGTGATTTGGAGCTTGTAATTTGGGATTCTTATCATAATAATCCTGTAAATCTGCGTTCTAAATGTTTATGAAAAATATTCTTATCTTAAATCTTACCCGAATGGGTGACCTTTTGCAGACAACGCCTCTCATTGCAGGGCTTAAAGAAAAATATCCTGCTTCAAAGATTACACTCCTTGCAAATAATAATTTCGCAGATATATGTAAGGGCATCCCCTTTATTGATGAGCTCTATACCTTTGATATAAAGCAGTTTACTCCAAAAAAAGCAGGCGATGAGCCTTCTCTACTTATGATTTATAACTACTTAGAGGGGTTGGTAGATAATATGAAAGAAAAGAAATTTGATACAGTAATAAATTTAAGCCACTCCAAACTCTCTGCAATTTTTACATCACTTTTAAATATCCCTGATGTAAGGGGGCTTACTTCAACCGATTATGGACACAGGGTTATAAGACACCCTTGGCTAAACTATTTTTGCAACATCATATTTAACAGGAATTACAATAGATTCAATCTGGTTGATATGTATATGAAGAGTGGCGATGTCCAGCCCTTTAGTAAAAGGCTTTTTTTAAATGTATCGGAAGATAGCGAAAGATTTGCAGACGAGTTTTTAAAGAAAAATGGTGTAAGTGACAGAGATATACTAATAGGTTTCCAGCCTGCATCAAGTCGTCCTGACAGGAGATGGTCTTCTGATTCTTTTTCAAAACTCGGGTTAGAGCTTGTCAGAAAATATGGGGCAAAGATAATAATCTTCGGTGTGCCGTCTGAGAAGGGAGTCGGGGATGAGATTCAGTCAAAAATGGACAACCCCCTTAATCCCCCTTTAATAAAGGGGGAAGTAAAGGGGGTTATTAATGCGGCAGGTAAGACATCTGTTAGAGAGCTTGCATCACTTTTAAAGAGGTGTCAGCTCCTGATAACAAATGATACAGGGACAATGCATATAGCAGCGGCAGTTGGAACAAAGGTAGTAGCCCTCTTTTTTGCCCATGCCCTTGTGCATGAAACAGGTCCTTACGGCGAGGGGCATATAATATTACAAGCAGATATTCCATGCTCCCCCTGTAGTCATCATACAAATTGCAAAAACCCTGTTTGCAAAGATTATATAACAGTTGAAGATGTCTTGGCAGCAGTGGAAATGATAAATAAGTCAGAAGTCAGAAGTCAGAAGTCAGAAGTAAGAACTTTTTTAACTTACCACTCACCACTCACAACTCACCACTTTTTAAAGGTTACACCCTTTTATTCTTCTTTTGACAGAGATGATATAATAGAATTTCTGCCATTAGTAAAGAAGACTTTAGATATAAGCGATATTGCAGGGAATGCCTATAGAGCTATGTGGAAAAGAGTTCTCGGAGATAATGGTAGATTAAATCTATTACCTTACGCAAATAATGAAGAGATTTTTGAGGAATCAAAGAAAATAGCAGAAGAGTTAAAAAAATATTTTGATATTCGAATAACTACCATTATCCATCTCAATAATTTATTCAAGATATTTAACAGGCTGATGCAATATGGCAGGGACGGTGTTTCAATTACAAAGGATATTATAAAAGAAGTTTCAAGGACCATAATCCCCCATCATCCCCCTTTAGAAAAGGGGGGCGGGGGGGGATTTGATGCTGAATATGTAAAAGGGTTAGGCAATAAGATTGATGAGTTAGATAAAAAAATAAATCTTCTTGGCATGACTGAACCGTCAACAGGCCCGATTATAAGTATGTTTAAGTTTGCCAAAGAGAATCTTCGTGGAGATAATGTCTTGCTTCTTGCAGAGGACACCCTTATAATCTACACAGCACTGATAAAAGAGGCAAATATAATGGAGCAGTTGTTAAGGTTGATAACTACCAACTTACAACTTACAACTTACAACCGACAACTAACAGCAGCTAAACACTAATAACGGTTTTAAATTGTAAGTGGTTAGTTGTCAGTAGTAAGTTGCAGGTTGTTTTTATTATGGATATACAAAAATTCACGGAAGACAGCCTCATTAATCTCAAAGAACATCTCCAAAGCATGATACCTGCCATTCAATCTACTGCTGATTGTTTCAGGGTTAAAGGGGTAGAAGAGGCTAACAAGAATTATCTGTTATGCATTGATGCAATTGAGTTGTTTGATGAACTGGTCGAGGGTATAGGTCGGCTATTGAATTTAGATTTTTCGAAAATATCAATTAATAACGAGACTATTCAGGAGCGTAAAGATAAGTTTTTGAAGCTGACATCCGAGATGCATTCCACACAGGTAGGTCAGGACTGGGTTATGCTGGCAGACCTGCTGGAATATGAGCTTACTCCTCTGGTACAAGACTGGATAAATATACTCCCTTTATTTCATGAGGAGATAAACCCCGAAAATACGTGAAACCGCAGAAAGAAAAAAACTAATTATTTGTTTTATCTTTATTTATTCTTATTCCTTTCATTTCCATGGGACAATATAGTCTAACAAAATTTGTTGGTTTATCATTTCTTATACATGTTGCGTTTTTTATCTCTACAACTCATTATTCGATAGAGAGTAAAAAGGAATTACCATTTCGTGTCAGATTGGTTGAGTTCCCTGATATCAAAGAGGATACCGTTCCTGTCCAGGCGGTTTATTCTTACAAAGCCGATAGCGGTGTGGAAAAGGATATAAGGTTAAAAGATGCTTCTGATACTAAAGCAGATACCACTGCCGAGATAAACAATCTTAACGATAGAAATAAACCTAAGCCCAAAAGAAAAAGCAATATTATATCTGCGGTTAGCAGTTCCAATCAGTCATCTCAGGATTTGATAACGGATAAACAAAAGGGTGAGATAGAACCCAAGGATGAGAAGTTTGATAGTGATACAATACCCCTTGATACTAAAGAAATTAAATATAACTCGTATTTTGATTCCATAAAAAAGAGAATAAGTTCTGTCTGGAGATACCCTGAGAAGGCGATGTCTCAGGGGATAAAGGGGAGCCTTGTGTTGAGATTTTCTATATCGAAGGAGGGCACACTTCTTGACACGAGGATACTTAGTTCAACGAATTATAATATATTGGATGATGAAGCGGTCAGGGCAGTAAAGACGGCCGCCCCATTTGATAAATTTCCGGAGAATATAGATAAAAACCAGCTTAATATAATTGCGACATTTTCTTACAGGCCGTCTTTTATTAGTGACCTGCCTTAGTGCCGTTCTAAAAAATAGGAAAAATAAGATTATGATATTTTAACGCATGATTTAAGTTGAAATTTTTGTTAATACCATCCAAGGCTCAACTGTAGAAGGTGTCGAGTATTTTTATCCTGCCCGGCATATGCCCCTATTTCTTCAGTATAATATACATAACCAAGTCTTAATATCCCAATATTTAATTCAGCTCCTATTGATGGATAACCCTGATTTAGTCCTGCTCTTAAAAAGACACGCCTTGATAATAAGCCTAGCTCTGCTCCAAGATGAACCCTCTTCCATATACTCTTGTCCTGTTCATATTTACCGGTAATATCTTGATAATCAAAGAGAAACAGAGTGTCTACAAGGTTAAATAAAGCCGGGTTTACTGAGATTCCAATATTAGCAGTCATGGGAATCATCCTGCCTTTACCGCTTTCTCTAAAGTCCAGGTCGGTAATATTTAAAATAGACAAACCTGCCTTTGGTTTAAGAAACTCTATAGGTTTGAGAATCTCTATGATAGAAGTATCAATATCATAGAGAAACCCTACATCAAGGCTAAAGTCTGTTTTATTTATCGCACTGTCCATTGGCTTAAAATTTTCTGAGGCAATCTGTCTTATGGTAAAACCCTCATCAAGCCATGAACTGGAGATATATTTTGCACCAATACCCATCCGAAGTCCTTTAACGGGAAGGATAAAAGAACCTCCGGCAACAGGACCGTATTCATAGCCGCTGTTCACCTCAACTGCCCCCTGACTGCCTAGTGGGTTATGGAGCCTTGCATCAAAAATACCATTCCCAACAACACCTACAGCATAATTTTTCATAGCCAAATGTGGAAATAAGGATAATCTTCCGTGGAGAGGCTTTCCCATATTTTTTGATATTACATCTGTTAGAGAATCAATCCGTTCTGCTTCAGTCCCTTTGTTGCCGGCAGTTTGAATATCACCTGCCAGACTCTGAAGATTCTGATCAACCTCTATGAGTGGGTTTAACACAGCCAGTTGAAACCCCATATCGTATAACCCTGCTGGATTGTAGAAAAGTGCTTCAGGATCGCTACCAACTGCTGTAAATGTCCCGCCCATACCTATGGAGCGCATTCCTTTATAAAGATATGGGTAATTATATAATGAACCGGCATCTGCAAGGGCTGCGGATGAAACAAAAAAAAGCAAAAAAAGGATTATCTTTTTCATTATGCCTCCTATTATTTATAAGTTTGGCAGACTTGTATTTAAGGCTTAGCCTTTGGGTTTATCTTGGACAATTTTGCATTTAACACCCTTTTCCCACGACACAGTTAAGGTAATTAGAGATATCTATGCTTGTGACGGTACCATCACCATCATAATCTATACTCTTCGCTCCCTGAGTTGCTCGAGTTAATACAGTGTTAATATCGGAACCTGTTCCAAGATTGGCTTTTGGCAGGTAAGTTGCTATATCTACAACATCTTTAACAATAATGGTTACCAGTTCAGTATCAGGTGTTTTATCTCCATTTGTGTCTACTTTAACTGTAGGATTCATTGCAATGTAATTAGCAAGTGCCTTTGCCTCTATCTCGCTGATACCATTGGATGCATCAAAGCCTCCACTTATATATGAGGCATTGTTTTGTCCAACTTGGGCTATGGCTGTTATTGTGCTTGTGAAGGATGTCATGACAAGCTGGAAGTATAAATCAGAGTCTGTTGGTTTTGATAGAGGAGAATTATTAACTGAAGCAAACCCCTTCTCGATGTCCATATCAGTATTTGTTGGCTTATTAGCAATACCGAGTTCTTCTTTTAACTTTTTCTTTGCCGTTTGAAGCTCGTTTAGTGCATCAGGCTGAATTGCAAGGGAGGTTACTGCCCCCAGATCATTTTTAGCAGTTTGCTGCGATATGTT
>Ga0209343_10006065_pt1 | contig 14539 bp, 13 predicted proteins | sample RifCSPlowO2_02_FD_184026 | JGI IMG/M metagenome (GOLD analysis project Ga0209343, IMG submission 184026) | Groundwater microbial communities from Rifle, Colorado - Rifle CSP2_plank lowO2_0.2 (SPAdes) (version 2) | ecosystem: Environmental > Aquatic > Deep subsurface > Groundwater | place... | reverse complement strand
GCGCGATCCTGGAAAAGACCGCCGGCGCATAAATCTCGCGCCGGCTGTTGGAAGCAGCGCGGCGAGATCTTGGCCGCGCGATCCTACAAGCCAACCAGCACCTTGAGGTGCGCCACGACGCTCCTGCCCAGCGCCGAGAGCGCATAGCCCCCCTCCAGCACTGACACGATGCGGCCCTGGCTATGGCGCGCGGCGACCTCCACGATGCGCTGCGTGACCCAGGCGTAGTCGGCTTCGACGAAGCGCAGGCCGCCCATCTCGTCCTCGGCGTGGGCATCAAATCCCGCCGAGATGAAGATCATCTCCGGGCAAAATGCCTCCAGCACCGGCAACCAGCGTGTATTCACCGCCTGGCGCAACGCCTCGCCGCCCGAACCCGCGCGCAAGGGCACATTGGTCATATTGAAAGCCGCGGCCTCCGTCCCGCTGTAGGGATAGTAGGGATGCTGAAAGATACTTACCATGACGGCGCGCTCGTCGCCGCTGAAGACGTCTTCGGTGCCATTGCCGTGGTGCACGTCGAAATCCACCAGCGCGACACGCTCAAGGCCATGCTGCTCCAGAGCGTGCATAGCCGCGATCGCCACATTATTGAACAGGCAAAAACCCATGGCACGGTCACGCGTGGCGTGGTGCCCTGGCGGCCTGACGCTGCAAAATGCCGCCTGAGCGCCTCCCGAGGCGACCAGATCCGTGGCCAGCACCGCGGCGCCCGCCGCGCGCATGGCCGCGGCGAACGAATCCGGGCACATCGCGGTGTCCGGATCAAGGTGCACGATGCCTTCCTCGGGCGAAGCGTCGCGGATCGCCTGGAAATATTCCCCGGGATGCACCCGCGTGACCTGCTCCGCGGTCGCCAGCGGCGCCTGGTGGTGCTGCAGCAGTCCGGAAATGCCGGAACTCAGCAACTGGTCATCGATCGCGCCAATCCGTTGCGGACACTCGGGATGATGCCGGCCCATTTCATGTTTGAGGCAATCCGGGTGCGAGATGTATGCGATCGTCATTGCGGCTAAAGTGCATCCATTCAGTGGATAATGCAGTATAAACTCGCGCGTTCACAAGAGGTTAAGAGCAGAGGTTAAACGCGCTTATGGCAGTTGCTTCGTTACAGCGGGTTATTCAGCAGTCCAGCAAGGTCATCCTCGGCAAGGAGGGGCAGATTCGCCTTGCTCTTGCCTGCATACTGGCCAGGGGCCATCTGCTCATTGAAGACCTGCCCGGAGTCGGAAAAACCATGCTGGCACATGTGCTGGCGCGATTGCTGGGCCTGAATTTCAATCGCATTCAGTTCACCAGCGACATGCTGCCGGCTGACATCATCGGCGTCTCGGTGTATGAGCGCGATTCGGCCAAGTTCAAATTCCATCCCGGGCCGATTTTCGCGCAACTGATCCTTGCCGACGAAGTCAATCGTGCCACGCCCAAGACGCAATCAGCCTTGCTCGAAGCAATGGAAGAGCATCAGGTCACAGCCGAGGGTGAGACACGCAAGCTTCCGGAACCGTTTTTCGTCATAGCGACGCAGAACCCCTCCAATCAGGTCGGCACCTTTGCACTGCCGGAATCGCAACTGGATCGCTTCCTGATGCGTATCGATCTGGGGTATCCGGATCACGATGCCGAGCGCGCGCTGCTTCAGGGCGCGGACCGGCGCGATATGATTGGTGCCATGGATGCCTGCCTTAACCCGGGGGAGTTGATGGAACTGCAGGCCAGCGTAAGGAGCGTTCACGCCGCGCCCGCCCTGCTCGATTACGTGCAGGCACTGGTTGAATATTCGCGGCGCTCGCCGGAGTATGCCAATGGACTGTCGCCGCGCGCGGCACTTTCCTTGCTGCATGCCGCGCGCGCCTGGGCGCTGCTCGAGGGCCGCGACAAGATCATTCCGGAAGACATCCAGGCGGTATTGCCGGGCATTACCGGCCACCGCCTGCGCCCCAGGCATGATGGCGTGCGCCACTCCAGTATCGACACCGCGCGCGGCCTGATCAATGCGGTGGCGATCCCGTGAACCGGCGAAATGCTTCGCCTGCCGGTGATTGCGCTGCCGGAAAACGGCTTTCGTAATCCTGGACATGCGAGCCAGCGATGAACCTGGATAGCGCCCTCAAGTCGTCCCAGGTCTACACATTCTGGAAATGGGTTTCGCGCCGGCATGAGCCGGAAAAAGGCCGCATCGTCCTCACTCAGCGCCGCGTCTATGTGCTGCCAACGCGCCATGGCATCTCCTTCGGCCTGGCTCTTGTCCTGATGCTGGTGGGTTCGATCAATTACAGCCTTTCCCTGGGTTACATCCTCACCTTTTTGCTCGCGGGAATGGCGATCATTTCCATCCTGCACACCTTCCGCAACCTTGCCCACCTGATGGTCAGCGCCGGCAAAACCGACGCCGTATTTGCCGGTGAGCTGGCGCAATTCGATTTGCATGTCGAGAACCAGCGCGAGGATTCGCGGCATGCGATTCATTTCCGCTGTGGGGACCAGGCGCTCATGGTGAACCTTTCCGGGCGGCGCATCACCACTGTGCCGATACCGGTGCGCGCCGCGCGCCGTGGCTGGCTGCAGTTGCCACGCGTTACGCTGGAGACGTTTTATCCGCTGGGTATGTTTCGCGCCTGGAGCTATGTACAGCCGGAAGTGCGTGCCCTGGTCTATCCCAAACCGGACGATTCGCCCCTTCCCCAGCCACGGCCGCGCGCGGATAGCGGCGACGCGGTGAACGTGGGCTCCGGTACCGATGATTTTTCAGGGCTGCGCGGCTATCAGCAAAGCGATTCCCCGCGCCATATCGCCTGGAAAGCGGTCGCGGGCCGCCAGGTGATGCTCACCAAATCCTTCATGGGCCGCGCCAGCCAGGAACTGTTTCTTGACTGGCGCGACCTGCCGGACACGCTGGATATCGAAGCACGCCTGTCGCGCCTGACCCGCTGGGTATTGCTTGCCAGGCAAGCCGGATTGAACTATGCGTTGAGCATTCCCGGCGCCCGGTTTGACCTGGGCGGCGGCGATAAACATTTCGCCCGCTGTCTCGAGGCGCTGGCCTTGTATGAACCCGGCAAGCACTAATCTTCCCCTTGCCAATCTGTTGGCGCTGTTTGCCGGGCTGGCGCTTGCGGCGTCCCCGCATACCGAGCGCCTGCCCTGGTGGGTAAACAGCTGGCTGGCGCTGTTTTTCGCCCTGCGCGTCTGGATCTCGATGGGTCCCCGACCGCTGCCGCATCGCGCCTGGCTGGTGGTGCTGGCCATCGGCGGGGCAATCGGTGTATTTCTGACCCATCGAACCATCTTCGGGCGCGACGCCGGGGTGACATTGCTGGTGCTGCTGATGTCGCTGAAGCTTCTCGAGATAAAGGTAATGCGCGATATTTTCGTGCTCGTTTATCTCGCCTACTTTCTTGCGCTCACCAATTTCTTTTATTCCCAGACCATGCCGACGGCGGCGCTGATGCTCATCACGGTCCTGGCCATAAGCGCCAGTCTGGTGAGCTTCAACGATACCAGCCGCCGCCTCGCGGAGAGCCTGCGCACCGCCGGAATATTATTGCTGCAGGCGAGTCCGGTGATGTTGTTGCTGTTTTTCCTGTTTCCGCGCGTGCCGGGACCGTTATGGGGATTGCCACAGGATGCTTTCGCCGGCGTGACCGGACTGTCCGACTCCATGACACCGGGCTCGCTCAGCAATCTATCGCAGTCGGACGCCATCGCGTTTCGCGCCAAATTCACCGGCAATCCGCCGCCGCGGCGGAATCTGTACTGGCGCGGCCCGGTTTTCTGGGACTTCGACGGCAAGACCTGGCGCGCGGGATTTTCGCGCTTCAACAACAATTATCAGGCTGAAGTTCGCGGCGAACCCTACGATTACGAAATGACGCTCGAACCGCACAACCGCAACTGGCTGTTTGCGCTGGATATTCCCTCGCGCATTCCGCCGCAGTCGCGCATGACGCTGGATTACCAGCTGTTGTCGCTGCCACCGGTACGCGCGCGCAGCCGCTACCTGCTGCGCTCTTATCCGGCGTACCGGGCGGGCGCGGGCGCCGAGGCGCGCGACTTGGCCGTCGCGCTGCGCCTGCCGCGCGACGGCAACCCCAGGGCGCGGGCTCTGGCCGGACAGTGGCGCGCCAGTGCCGGCACCGGTCCGGACAGCAACGCGGCGGTGGTGCGCCAAGCCATCGAATTCTTCCGCGACAGCCGTTTCGAATACACCTTGACCCCGCCGCTGCTGGGAGAAAACACTGTCGATGAATTCGTCTTCGACACCAAGCGCGGCTTTTGCGAACATTTTTCCTCGGCATTCGCCTTCATGATGCGTGCCGCCAACGTGCCTGCGCGGATTGTCACCGGCTACCAGGGCGGCGACCTCAATCCCGTCGACGGCTATATGGAAATCCGCCAGGCGGAAGCCCATGCCTGGAGCGAAGTCTGGTCCGGCAACGATGGCTGGGTGCGTGTCGACCCGACCGCGCTGGCAATGCCGCTGCGTGTGGACTCCGGCCTCGCCGCCGCCGTTCCGAGGAATTCGGCTTTGCCCCTGCTGATGCGCACCGATGCCGAATGGATGCGCGCACTGCGCTTCAACTGGAACGCGATGGCGAATAAATGGAATCAGTGGGTGTTGGGCTACAACTTCGACCGTCAGCGCGAGATGCTCTCCCTGTTCGGCGTGCAATCACCCGACTGGCGCGCATTATCGATGATGTTGTTCTGGAGCACCGCCGCCGTCATCGGTCTCACCGCGCTGTGGCTGTTCGGCCGCTGGCGGCGCGATGATCCGGTGCAGCGCGCCTGGAGGGACTTCTGCCGCAAGCTGGCGCGCGCGGGACTCGAGCGGGCGCCCAGCGAAGGACCGGTCGATTTCGGCGCCCGTGCCGGACGCGAACTGCCCAAGCGTGCCGGAATCATCGGTACCATCGTTGCGCTGTATGTCGAGCTGCGCTACGGGCGCAATGCGGCCCCGCCGCAAACACGCCAGCTGCGCCAGCTGGTGAGGAATTTCAGGCCCTGATGCGGCTCATTGCACTGCTGGCGATCGTCTTTACCTGCGCCGCGCCCGGCGCGCTGGCGCAAAACTACGCGGCACGCGAGGAGGTGCGCCGTTTCATCGCCCAGATGGTCGAGCAGCACGGATTCCACCGCGGCGAGCTCGTGACCCTGTTCTCCAAAGTCAGGCACCAATCCTCGGTCCTTCGCGCCGTCTCGGCGCCGGCCGAGTCCGCGCCACGCTCCTGGCAGGTCTACCGCTCGCGATTCGTCAATCCCGGCCGCATCGCAGCCGGCGTGCAGTTTTACGAACGCCATGCCCAGGCGCTGGAACGCGCGGCAAAACTGTATGGCGTACCCGAGGAGATCATCGTCGCCATCATCGGCGTTGAGACCGTGTATGGCCGTAACGTCGGGGGTTATCGCGTCATCGACGCGCTGGCGACGCTGGCGTTCGACTATCCGCAGCGCGCCGAGTATTTTCGCGGCGAGCTGGAACAATTCCTGCTGCACGCGCGCCAGGAATACATCGATGTACTTGGCCTGAAAGGCTCCTATGCCGGCGCCATCGGCATTCCGCAATTCATGCCCGGCAGCTACCGGCGCTACGCGGTCGATTTCGACGGTGACGGCCGGCGCGACCTCTCCGGCAGCGTGGTCGATGCGCTGGGCAGTGTTGCCAATTTTCTCAAGGAGCACGGCTGGCAACGCGCGCAGCCGATAGCGTTCACGGCGCGCGTTGTCGGTGAGCGGTTTCGCGTGCTGCTCGCCAGCGGCATCAAGCCCGTCTACCGCGGAGCCGACCTGGCCAGTTTCGAAGTCAGCGTGGAGGAAGATGTCGATCCGGAAATGGGCGTGGCCTTGATAGAACTGGAATCGGCCGGCCAGGTGCCCGAATACCGCGTCGGACTGGAGAATTTTTATGTTCTGACGCGCTATAACCGCTCGTCTTTCTATGCGATCGCGGTATTCGAACTTGCGACGGAAATTGCGAGCACTGTCGCGAAACAACGCGGCGCGGCCGCCAGCATCCGCTGAGAGCAAGCGGCAAGCAAGCATCGGGCGGCGACACGCCGCAGCACCTCGAGGATCGGTTGTGCATTGCGCTCGGCAGCGGGCGAAACCAGACCGGCAGGGCGCTTATTGCTCAAGATTTAACCGTGTTTGTCATATCTGTGACAACTATCGCACACAAGCCCGGCTGCAATTCAGGCATGCTGGCCCGAGGTAAGGCAGGAGCCCGGAAAATATTCATTGTTAATAGGTATTTAAAATAGCGCCGGGCGCGCTGTTGCGGTATCGGCCAGGATATCTGGTGGAAAAAGCCACTGCCTGCGCTGCCCGGCCGACGATCCTGCAATGCTTATTTTTCGCTGTGGAATGCGTCGATTTACGCTACGCTGGCGTAGTATTTAGGGCACTGGGGGCATCCAAATGTTTCGCAATGATCTTGATGTCAGCGCTCGCGTCAACACCACGGATCCGACCAACGTAAACCAGGAAATCGACCGGATCTTTCTGGATCTCTATCCTGAGTCCACCACCCAGACCCTCGACCGGGCCTTCGGCGATGCGGACCGGATATATCGTGGCGACTCGCCGGGGTTCCATTCCTGCGACACCGCTTACCACGATATCCAGCACGTGCTGGACGTCACGCTTGCCATGGCGCGTCTGATCGATGGTTACGAGCGCGGCCGTGTGGGTACCGACCCCCTCGGCAAAAACCTGTTCCAGCTCGGCGTCATCACGGCGCTGTTTCACGACGTCGGCTACATCCGGCGCGAAACTGAAACGCAAACACAGAATGGCGCTGAGTTCACCCTGATCCACGTGTCACGTGGCGCTCAGTTTCTGAAGGAATATCTGCCCAGCCTGGGCATGGCCGACATGGCGGATGTCGCCGCCGAGCTGATCCATTTCACCGGTTACGAGCGCCCGGTCAAAACGATCCGGGTTCCCAGTCTGCGCTACCGGCTGCTGGGCAATTTTCTCGGTTCCGCCGACATCATCGCGCAGATGGCCGATCGCTGTTATCTGGAGAAATGCCGCGACCGCCTGTACCCGGAATTCGTCACCGGCGGCCTTGCCACCAAGAAAAACGCCGAGGGCGATATTGAAGTGATCTTTTCCTCGGGCGAAGACCTGCTCAAAAAGACGCCGGGATTTTACGCGGGCGCGAGCCGGCGGCTGAAAGAGGATTTGGGCAACGGGCTTGAATACGCGGAAACTCATTTCGGCGGCCAGAATCTCTACATCGAGGGCGCGGAGAAAAATATGCGCTTCGCCGAGATGGTTCGCGATGAGGATGACTTCAGCCTGCTCAAGCGTGCGCCGCCTGAAACCCTGTTCTCACACGACGCCAAACAAAGATAGCCGCAGGCGCCGCGCCGGCCGTCCCCGGCTGCCTAGTTGAGACCGCCGTCGCATAAATCTCGCGCCGGCTGTTGGAAGCAGCGCGGCGAGCTTTTGGCCGCGCGGTCCTAGAGTCTGGGCGGGAGAAACTTCAACGGGTCCACCGGTTTGCCCTGCCGGCGAATTTCGAAATGCAGCTTGGTCGTGTCCGCGCCACTGCTGCCGATCTCCGCGATCTTCTGTCCCTTGACCACCGACTGCTGTTCCTTGACCAGGATCGCGTCGTTATGCGCGTATGCCGACAGGTAGGTGTTGTTATGTTTGACAATCACCAGCTTGCCGTAACCGCGCAGTCCTTCGCCGATATAAACCACCTTGCCGCTGGCGCTGGCGAATACCGGCTCACCTTTTTTGCCCGCAATGTCGACTCCCTTGTTGGCAGGATCGGAAAAACCGGCGCTCACCCTGCCTCCCGCCGGCCATCCCCATTCGATTTTTTCATTGTCGCCCTCGGCGGCGGCTTGCGCCTCGGGCCGCGTTGCCGGCGCCGGCGCCGCAGGCTTGGCAGCCTCTGGTTTGGGCGGCGAGGCGGCCGGCTTTGCCGGTGGCGCCGATTTCGTCATCGCCGCCAGGTTTTCTTCCGAATACGGCAGCCGCAGGGCCCGGGGTTCAGTCTTGATCGCATCGCTCGCACCGTTGAGCGGCTGCCCGCTGACGCTACCCGCGCCTGCCACCGGACGCACCTGTACCGCCGCGGGCGAATTCAGGCGCAGCACCTGCCCTTCGCGAATGAGGTTGGCGTCGGCAAGGCCGTTCCATTCCGCCAGTTCGCGGTATTCCAGTCCGTGGTCCAGCGCGATCGCATACAAGGTGTCGCCCCGCCGCACGGTATAGGTCTGCGGCCTCACCACCGGAGCCGCCGTCGCGGCCGGTTTCGCGGCAGCGGCGGCTGGCTTGGCTACGGAGGGCGGCGAGGGCGTCGATCCCAGCGTACCGGGCGTGCGCTCGATCACCGGCGCGCGCGGCGACCCGGCACAAGCGGCCAGCACCAGGCTCAGCACCATCGGCAGGAAACCCCTCATTGTTTCCCTCCCCGCAGGGGCACGAAACGCACCGCATCCAGACGCGTTTCGACAAAGCCTTCCCGCTTGTTCTGCACCAGCACCAACTCCTGATCATCGCTGCCTACCGGAGCGACCAGACGTCCTCCAGGGGCAAGTTGCTCGAGCAGCGCGCGCGGAATTCGCGGCGTTGCTGCCGCCAGAATAATGGCATCAAACGGCGCTGCCTCGGGCAGGCCCTTGGCTCCGTCGCCGTGAGCCAGGCGAAGATTGGACAGCCGCAGCGGGCGCAGATTGGCGCGCGCCCGCTCGAGCAATGCGGCGATTCGTTCCATGGAATACACCTGGCGCGCTACAACCGAGAGCACCGCTGCCTGATAACCGCAACCGGTGCCTACCTCCAGCACCTTGCCCAGCGGTTCACCGCATCGCAGCGCGGCGATCATGCGCGCCACCACATAGGGCTGGGAGATGGTCTGCTCGAAGCCGATGGGAAGCGCGGTGTCCTCGTAGGCGCGGCTGGCAATGGCTTCCTCGACGAACAGGTGGCGCGGCACTTCGCGCATCGCCGCCAGCACCGCTTCGTCGTTGATGCCCTTTTCGCGCAGGCGCGCGATCATGCGATCGCGCGTGCGCTGCGAAGTCATGCCTATGCCGCGCGAGAAAGCTAGCCGGCCAGCCATTTTTCTATCTGTGGCATCTGATGGTTGTCCGTGAGGTCGATCTGCAGCGGTGTGATCGAAACCCGGTTCGCGGAGATGGCATGGAAATCAGTCCCCGGTCCGGCATCGGCGGCGGCGCCCGCGGCGCCTATCCAGTACACCGTATCGCCGCGCGGCGTGGTGGTTTTGACGACCGCCTCGGCCTTGTGGCGCTTGCCCAAGCGGGTCACTTGCGTGCCCTGCACCTCGGCCTGCGCCACATCCGGGACATTGACATTAAGCAGCATGCGCGCAGCAGGTGGCGATTTGCGGCAGCGTTCCACCAGATCGCGTGCCACCCGCGCCGCGGTGGCGAAATGCCTGCCTTCCTTCCCCACCAGCGATACGGCAATTGAAGGTATGCCCAGCAAGTAGCCCTCAGTGGCCGCCGCGACAGTGCCCGAATAAATCGTATCGTCGCCCATGTTGGCGCCCAGATTGATTCCCGAGACCACCATATCGGGCAGATGGTCGAGCAACCCGGTCACGGCGATATGCACGCAATCGGTCGGCGTCCCATCGATGAACAAGAACCCATTGGCCGAGCGGCGCACGGATAACGGACGATCAAGGGTCAGCGAGTTCGAAGCGCCGCTGCGGTCCCGCTCCGGCGCGACCACGGTGACGGTGCCGATTTTGGACAGGGTTTCTGCGAGTATCGCGATGCCGGGAGAAAAATATCCGTCGTCGTTGCTGAGCAGAATTCGCATGGGTGGCGAATTATAGCCTGCGCCCGCGTCGCGGCGCGATCGCTTTCCGGCCAGCCTATAATGCGCGGCATTCGGGCGTGCAACGGCTTCCCGAAAATCGTCTATGGAGGCAATTCGCCATGAAATATCCCGTCAAGCTGCTTACGCTGCTGGCATGCGCCGCGACCGCCCTCGCCGGCAGCGCAGCGCTCGCCCAGGCACCCTCGTTTCCCACCAAACCCATCCGCATCATCGTGCCCTATGCGGCTGGCGGCCTGGTTGAACTCATGGCCAGATCCGTCGGTCCGTTTCTTACCGAGTCCATGGGGCAAGCTGTCGTCGTGGAAACCCGGCCCGGCGGAAGTGCCATCATCGGCATGCAGGCTTGCGCCACTTCGGCGCCTGACGGGCATACCTTGTGCCTCGCCGTCGCCGATGCGCTGAGCTACAACCCGGCGCTCTTTTCCGATCTTCCCTTCAACGCGGACACCGATTTCGCGCCGGTGATCAACATGGGCTTGTCCAATAATCTGCTGGTTGCCAATGCAAAGGCGCCGTTCAACAACTACAAGGAAATGATCGCCCACGCCAAAGCAAATCCCGGAAAATTGAATTGGGCGACTTGGGGGGCGGCGAGCCTGCCCGATCTCTACCTTCAATGGATCAAGCGCTCGGCGGGCGTGGATATCGCCGGTATCCCCTACAAGGGCGCCGGACAGGCCAATCCCGCGGTGATCTCCGGCGAAGCCGACATCACCTACATGGGCTTCGGTGTATCGGCCCCGCTGATCAAGGCCGGCAAAATGAAGCCGATTGTGGCGGTGGGCACACGCCGATCGAGCTTCATGCCGTCACTTAGCACACTCGGTGAAGAAGGCGGCGACCCGGGACTGCAGGGTTACTTCGCCATGTATGCCCCTGGCAAGACCCCCAAACCCATCGTGGACAGACTGAATGCCGAACTGGCTCGAGCCATCCGCACCCCCAAGATGCTGGAATTCTACAAGACCTACACCCTGGAACACGTCGACAACACCGCAGACCAGTTCGCGCAGTTCGCGCGCGCCGATCGCGAAAACGCCCTCAAGGTTTTCCGCAGCATAGGCATCACGCCCTCCAAAGCACCGCAGTAAATAATTGGGGACGTACCACAGTTTCGCTTAATACTGTGATGGATTAATAGGGAACCAACCGCTTGAAACCGTGGTACGTCCCCTATTAATCAGGCCAGCGCGTCGGCCTCTGCCTTGCCCGCACCGACGCGTTTCGCCGCCGCGTTGATGCCCATGATCTCCCGCGCTTCGGCAGGCGTGGCGATCTCGCGTCCGAGTTCGTTGGCAATCGCCACAATCTTGCGCACCGCCTGCGCGGAGCTTTGGATTTTTTCTTCGCGGTGGGGATAGACGAAGACGGTGTCTTCCATGCCCACGCGAACCATGTCAAAGCCCAGCATGATCGCCATGGTGGAAAAAGGCATCCAGTTGCGCCCGCCCGCGCACACGCCCTTCACCGCTTTCGCGGGGAAGGTCTGCTGCATGGTCATCATGTAGATGTAGTTCCACGGATCGGGGCCGATCGGCGAGCCATGCGAATAGCCATGGAAGCCGGTCATGATGTTCATCAGCGGCGGATCTTTGGCGATGCCGGTATCAACCAGCCAGTCCAGAACATCCTTGGTTCCCTGATAGCTGGTGGACTGGTATTCCGGCCGCACGCCGTGGTCCTCCAGGTATTTCACCTGGTCGGTGAGCGTCTTCTGCGTAATAGAGTAGGTAAATTTTTCCGAGAAACCCGTGGTCTGAATCAGCAGCACCGCCGACTGCATGTACTGCGGGCCCGCAGCGGTCAGCATGTCCACGCAGGGCTTGATCAGATCCACGCCTTGCGCGTTGTAATCCGCATAGGGGATCACCGAGGTCACGATATCCGGACACTGCTCCAGGACCCGCGCGATGGTCTCCTTCATCACCTTTGGATCCTTGCTTGGCAGGCCATTTTTCTCGCGCGCGTGAGCGTGCCACACCGATGCACCCGCCTTGTAGGCCTCCACCACCGACTTGACGTTCTCTTCCATGGTGTAGGGCTGGCCCGGATTCTGTTCGCGATTGGTAAACGATCCCGTGGGCGCCACGTTGATGATGAGCTTTTTCGCCAACGTCTTGTGCGGCGCCTCGCGATGCAGGCTGGTCAGGATTCCCGAATAAAGTTCCTTGATGTCGGCCATCTGCTTTCTCCTCCGAATGGGACGTGGATTATAGGGCTGTTGCCGGCGTTTCGGCAGCGCCGGAAGCGGCCAGTTCAGCCTGCTTGTCGTAGGTCAGCTCGACCAGGATGCCGGCAGGGTCGCGAACGAAAATCTGGTGAATCGGCGACGCAGGCACCGTGGCTTCCTCGAATGCGACCCCCAGTCCGCGCAGGCGCTCGCGCTGCTGCGCCAGCCCGACCGAGCGGAACGAAATGTGATCGAACTGACCCGATTTCGGCTCGGGCTTGCCCAGAGGCGGATCGTAGTCCGTGCCAACCAGATGCACGACCGGCCTGTCGCCCAGATACAGCCAGTTTCCCGGAAAATCGAACGGAGGCCGCGCCCCGTCACGCAATCCCAGCGCGTCCTGGTAAAAACGCGCCACCGTCGCGAGGTCGGGAGTACGCACATGTATGGTGAAGTGGTCGATGAACTGCAGTGCCATGGCGGGCTCCCACGATATTTCCGCCAAGTCTACAGTTCTTTGGCCAGGCGATCCGCCACGGTTTTCACAACCTTCAGCCGGCCGAAAAGCTTGTCCTCGGCCTCGACCAGCGTCCAGGGCGCGATCTCGGTCGAGGTGCGATCCACCAGGTCGGCAACCGCCGCCTCATAATCGGTCCATTTCTTGCGGTTGCGCCAGTCCTCCTCGGTGATCTTGAAGCGCTTGAAACTGGTCTTCTCGCGCAACTTGAATCGCTTCAATTGCTCGTCCGCGCTGATCTGCAGCCAGAACTTGCAGATGATGGCCCCGCCCTCGACCAGTTGTTCCTCGAAATCGTTGATCTCCGAATAGGCGCGCATCCAGTCCTCTTCGGCGCAGAACTTTTCCACGCGCTCGACCAGCACCCGCCCGTACCAGGTGCGGTCGAATATCGTTACCCGGCCCAGCCGCGGCACATGCCGCCAGAAACGCCACAGATAAGGCTGCACGCGCTCCTCCGAGGTAGGTGCGGCCACCGGAATGACGGTGTACTGGCGGGCATCGAGCGCGCCGGTGATGCGCCGTATCGCGCCACCCTTGCCGGCGGCATCCGACCCTTCGAACAAAAGGATCAGCGAACGATTGCGGAACTTCTTGTTGCGCGAGGCCAGATTGAGCTCGCCCTGGTATTTTTCGAGGCGCTTATCGTAAGTCTTCTTATCCAGCTTCTGTTTGAGATCCAGACTGCGCAGCAACTGCAGGTTGTCCATCACCGGCGCGAGCGGCGCCGCAACCCGGTCCTTGGGGATGGTCTTTTCCGTCAAGCGCTTGCGCATGGCTCCAAGCAGGATCTTGCCCACGGTCAGGCTGCGATAGCGCGGGTCGCTGCCTTCCACCACGGTCCAGGGCGCATTGGCGGTGCTGGTCTCGCGCAGCGTATGCGCGGAGATCCTACTGAATTTGTCGTAAATCTTGAAGCGCTCCCAATCGAGCTTGGTGACACGCCAGCGCGTGCGCGGATTGGACTCGATTTCCTCCAGGCGCTTTTTCTGCGCCTTCTTCGACAGGTGAAACCAGAATTTCAGGATCAGCACACCCTCGTCAGACAGCATGCGCTCAAAATGCAGGATGCGGTCGATGGCGTTACCCAGCTGGATGTCGTTGCTCTTGCCGATCACCCGGTCGACAATGGGTGCGGTATACCAGGAGCCGAACACCACGCCGATCTCACCGCGCGGCGGCAGCGAGCGCCAGAAGCGCCACATCATCGGCCGCTCGCGCTCCTCGTCCGAGGGTTCTCCGTAGGCCACGGTGCGAATATGGCGCGGATCCATCCACTCATTGAGCAGGTTGACCGTCTCGCCCTTGCCCGCGCCGTCGACCCCGCCAATCAGGATCAGCGTCGCGAATTTGCCATTCTGCGACAGGTCGAACTGCGCATTGAGCAGCGCTTCACGCAGCTTGGGCTCCTCCTTCGCATATACCGCCTTCTCAACCTTGTGTCCGACTTCTGCAGATTCAAACATTGCGTTCTCCTTCCATCACGTTTGTTTCCAGAAAATACCTGCCTCAAGTGATGCCTTTATTGCATCCTCGATGCCACGCAGTGCCTGCGCCTGGCCGGCGGCTATCCAGCCCATGGCGAACCCGCGGGTATGCGCGTCCAGGGGCCGCGCGCCCTCGCCCGTCCTGGCCACCAGAGCCTGGCCGATCGCCGCATCATTGATATGACCCAGCACGTCCTGCAGTGCGGTCAGTTCCCCCAGAAAGCGCTTCACTTTTTTGCGCGGATAAAGACCGGCAAAGAACTCGCTGACATAGCGCAGCTTCTTGGCGGCAATGCGCAGCTCATGCAGGTTCGTGCCGCCGGCCGAGTTGGCCGCCCCTTCCGCCAGCCGGCGAAAACGCCGGGTAACGGCTTCGGCCGCCATTTCGCGGGCCTGACGCCCGGTGTCCGGGCTGCCGCGCCACGTTGCCATGAGCCGCGCCAGATCCAGCCACAACTGCGTCGTGCCGCGGGATCGTATCGCCACGCGCGCGGCGCTCAACGCCGCCGCGCGGCGGCGCGCGGCACGCCGCCG
>Ga0209343_10006061_pt1 | contig 14550 bp, 16 predicted proteins | sample RifCSPlowO2_02_FD_184026 | JGI IMG/M metagenome (GOLD analysis project Ga0209343, IMG submission 184026) | Groundwater microbial communities from Rifle, Colorado - Rifle CSP2_plank lowO2_0.2 (SPAdes) (version 2) | ecosystem: Environmental > Aquatic > Deep subsurface > Groundwater | place... | reverse complement strand
CGCCAGCACGACCTCGCGCTTCGACATTGCCCGCTTCGGCGCAGAAGTTTTCCGTCCCAGCCCGCGCCAGTCCGATTTGATGATCGTTGCCGGGACGGTTACGCTCAAGATGGCTCCGGTCCTGAAGCGCGTCTATGACCAGATGCCCGACCCCAAATGGGTGATCTCGATGGGCGCTTGTTCGAGCGTCGGCGGCCCCTTCAATACCTACGCTGTGCTCCAAGGAGTGGACCGAATCGTTCCCGTAGATGTCTATGTGATCGGCTGCCCGCCGCGCCCGGAGAACCTCTTCTACGCGCTGCTGAAGCTGCAAGACAAGATTGACCAGATGACGCTCGCCCGGCGTCCCACCGCAGTTCGCCTGGACGAGACCATGGTCGAGAATTTCCGCAAGCAGATCATGATCGCGCAGACGCCCCAGCCTCGTTAACGCAGTGGTAGCCACGGCGAATGCTTTTGTCGCCGTGGGCTATTTGCCTTTTTGCAAGGAGTCCATCGTGCCGGATTTCGTAAAGGTTGCCGAGATTTCGGAAGTTGCTGTCGGCGGCGTGAAGCAGGTCACCGCCAACGGGAAGACCATCGCGCTCTGCAACGTCGGCGGGCAGTTCTACGCGCTCGACAATGAGTGCGTGCATCGCGGCGGGCCGCTCTCGGAAGGCTATCTCGACGGCGAAAAACTCGAATGCCCCTGGCACGCCTGGCAATATGATGTCCACACCGGCGCGGTCACCATGAACCCCAGCGCCAAAGTCCCCACCTACGAAGTCAAAGTTGAAGGCTCCGACGTGCTGGTGGCGGTCTAGCAGCCCTCCCCATGGAGGAAGAGAAACATCTCTTCAATCCCCGGCCAACAGGGCTTCGATCTCGCGGCGAAGCACGGGCAGCTTTCCCTGAACCACATCCCAGCCGAGTCGGTCGTCCACATCAGCGTAGCCGTGAATGAGGATATTGCGAAAGGCGATTATGCGGCGGTGGCCGCTGATCCGTTCCGCGAGGACTTCATCAAGCCGGGCCAGTTGGGACAGCGCCTCGCCGATGATCTCAAATTGACGCTCCACGGCGGCTCGCAACATTCTGTTGTTGCGGTAGTCCTCGAATTTCTTTTCGGCGGTGAACTCGGCAATGCGCGCTGCTGCCTGCTGAATATCGTAGAGGTACTTCTTTGTTTCAAGCTGCATAGAGCAGCGTTCTTGTCTCCTCAATGGCCTTAAGGAAATATGGGTTACGAATCGCGGAAGGGACCACCAAATCCACCGTCACCCCGAAGAGTTTTTCCAACGATTCGAGCAGGCCAAAATAAGCGTCCGTGTAGCCGCCAGATGGAAAGGGGCCGAACTCCACCAGAAAGTCTAGATCGCTCTCTCCAGGCCGGTCCTGTCCTGTCGCCGCCGAGCCGAAAAGCTCCAGTCGGCGAACCCCATACCGGCGGCAAATAGTTTCCAGTTCCCTTCGGTGCTGTTCCAATTCCAGCCTCATGGCTCTTTCTCCTTCGGATAGGATATCCCAATTCGGCAAGTTATGGCACCGAATGTCTCAAGATCCGAAGGCATCAACGTGCTGGTGGCTGTTTAGTTCTTGCCCCCTGCCACCGACGGCACGATCATAATTTCGCACCCGTCGAGTACGGGCGTCGCGAGGCCGGCCAAGTCGCGGATGTTCCCGTCGCCGACGAAGATGTTGACGTACTGGCGCACCTCGCCTTGTTCGGTGACGATCCGGTCGCGCAGGCCGGGATGACGAGTCCAGAGCGCAGCCAAAGCCTCGCCCATAGTTGCAGCGGGAACCTCAAGTATTACTTCAGCTTTACCCTCCGCAAACACGCGCAACGGGCTGGGGATATGGAAGACGAGAGCCATCTACGCCCTCGCGCGTTTGCGCCGGGCCGGCTGTCGCGGCTTCGTTTTTCTGCTGGGTTTCCTGGCTGATGTTCGGCGCGGACTGCTCGTCCCGCTCACGACTGCCGCTTTCACGGGCGCTTTCACGCACGCCTTTACGCAGGTGATGGGCGGCAGGCCCTCCAGGATCAACCGCCACGAATTGCCGTCGTTCGCTGAGCCAAAGAGCTTGCCGCTGCGCGTGCCGAAGTAAATCCCCGCCGGGTCGAGCGTATCGTTTGCCATCCCGTCTCGCAGCACGGTTTCGTAAGCGTTTTTCTGCGGCAACCCGCGCGTGAGCGGCTCCCAGGAGCGGCCCGCGTTGCGCGTCCGATAGACGCGGAGCTTTCCCTCCGGCCCGCAGCGCATCTCCTGTTCCAGCGGCACAACGTACGCCGTGTCCGGATCGTGCGGGTGCATGACAATGGGGAAACCGAAGTCCGACGGGACGCCCTTCCCGATGTCCTTCCAACTGTCCCCTCCGTCGTCGCTCCGATAGAGTCCTCCGTGATTCTGGAGGAACAATCGGTCCGGGCGCGAGGGATGCCGAACCACCTTGTGCACGCACTGGCCGAATTCCGGGTACTTTACCGGCTGAAAGTCGGCGCGGATTCCCTTGTTCCGCACTTTCCAGCTCTTCCCTCCGTCGTCGGTGCGATAGACGCCTGCGGCGGAGATCGCTATATGGATGCGTTTCGGGTTCGACGGATCGGGCAGCACCGTATGGAGGCACAAGCCGCCGTTTCCCGGGTTCCAGTGCGGCCGGTGCGGATGATCGAACAATCCGCGCACCAGCGACCAGCTTTGCCCCGCGTCGTTGGATTCAAACAAGGCGGCCGGCTCAACACCGCAGTACATCTTTTCCGGTTCCTCCGCTCGTCCGACGGCGATCTGCCAGATTTGCTTCAGCGCCTGGCCGGTGTCTTCGGGGAACTTGATGGGGTGGCTCTCCGGATTCGTCCAGGTCTGGCCGAAATCATCGGAGGCGCGCAGGGTAGTGCCGTAAGCCCAATTGAAGGAAGACAGCCAGATTCGTCGGCGCCCCGCGCGGCCATCGTAGGCGAGTGCGTAGACGATGTGGCCGGGGAAATGCGGGCCTGAGACTTCCCAGCGCCGCCGCGCCGCATTTGCGGAAAGCAGGAACGCGCCTTTCGTCGTCCCGACCAATAGAACCGCATCACCGGCTTTGGGCGCAATGTTATGAGCAACATCCATAGGGGTCTTCTCTCCTCTCCGGCGGGGACCTCCAAAGCACAAGGATTCCTGGAAAACAGGTAAAATACCTTTGGGGTTCCGCCGCTCCCATACTAGCACTTCCACGCAGTCTTTTGGTATTGCTGGCGGGATTCAAAGAGGGAGAACTAACAACGAAGCAAGTGAAGTTTGCCGTGCGACCGTCTTGCTTGTCACTCATCACTTGTCACTCGTCACTGACTTCCGCCTATGCCTGAACTCCCCGAAGTCGAGACGATTGTCCGCACCCTCCGGCCGCTGGTGACGGGCCGGCGGATTCTGGACGCCGAGTTCCGCTCGCGCGACGCGAACGGCGCACTGTCTCCGGCGCTTCGGCGCATTCTTTCGGATTCGCCTGATGAATTTTTGGACGGCATTCGCGGCGGGTGGATCGAGGGAGTGCGGCGCTACGGCAAGAACCTCATTTTCGATCTCCGCCCGGCGAACGGCGCTGGCCCGTCGCGACAGTTGCTGGTTCACCTCGGAATGACGGGGCGGCTGACGTGCGAGAGCACACCCGAATTTCGCAGCCCGCACACGCATCTGGTCGTGAGCCTCGACGAGCCGGGCCTTGTCCCGCCTGCCCTGAGCGGAGTCGAAGGGAGCGCAGTCGAGGGACGCTGGCTGCACTATACCGACATCCGCCAGTTCGGGCGCTTGCGCCTCGTGGATTCCTCGGCGGACGAATTGGGCAAGCTCGGCCCCGATCCCTTGGAAATCTCTTTCCCGGAATTTGCAGAACGCCTCCGCTCGCGCCGGGCAATGCTCAAGAGCCTGCTGCTCGATCAGCGTTTCCTGCGCGGCCTGGGGAACATCTACGCCGACGAAAGCCTGTTCCGGGCGCGGATTCATCCGACGGCGCTGGCGGCTCATCTCACGCGAGAGCAGGCGCGCAGGCTGCACCGGGCGATCCGGGAAACGCTGCGGCGGGCCATCGCGGCGGGCGGCTCTTCGATCTCGGATTACGTGGACGGAAACGGAAACGCCGGGTATTTCCAGCACGAACACCAAGTCTATCAGCGCACCGGCGAGCCGTGCGTGCGGTGCAGATGCCGCATACAGAAAATCTTGATTGCCAGCCGCAGCACCCACTTCTGCCCGCGCTGCCAGCGAGCTGGCCGGCAGGTTCGCGGGACAAAATCATCTTTCGGGAGAAAGCGCCCGTGAAGCAGTTTGCGGTCGGAGTGGATTTGGGCGGAACCAACCTGCGCGTGGCGGCTGTGGACGAGACCGGCGCGCTGCTCGAGAAAATCTCCCTCCCCACCCGCGCCCAGCAGAGCCGTGAAACCGTCATCCGGGAGATGTGCGAGGCGATTCAGCGTTTGAGCGAGAGGCTGGCCGGAGCGGGCCAACTGGCCGGGATCGGCGTGGGCGTTCCTGGAATCATTTACATGGAAACGGGAACTCTTCGGCAGTCCCCGAACCTGCCCGGCTGGGAGAACTTTCCTGTGCGGCGGGAGATTGAATCCGTGCTCCGGACCCGCGTGTGGCTCGACAACGACGCCAACGTCGCCGCCTTGGGAGAGCAGTGGCTCGGGGCCGGGCGCGATGTGCGCAGCCTTTGTATGCTGACCCTGGGCACAGGCGTCGGAGGAGGAATCGTTCTCGACGGCAAAATCTGGCGCGGCTTTCTCGGCATGGCCGGCGAACTCGGCCACCTCGTGGTGGCCGAAAACGGAGTGCGCTGTCCCTGCGGCGGGCAGGGGTGTCTGGAAACCGAGTCGTCCGCGAGCGCCATTGTTCGCAAGGCGCAAGAAGCCCTAGCGGCGGGCCGCAGCCCCGCGCTCGGCAAGTTGGTCCAGCAAGGCTCGGCAATCACTTCCGAATCCGTGTACCAAGCCGCCCAAGCCGGAGACGCGCCTTGCCGGGAAATTTTCGCTTCCGCGGGCCGATACTTGGGAATCGCACTCGCCAGTTTGGTGAACGCCTTGAACCTGCCGCTCTATGTGATCGGAGGTGGCGCGGCGGAAGCCTGGGACTTGTTTGCCCCGGCGATGCTCGACGAGCTGCGGCGGCGCTCCTACATCTTCTGCGAAGGCAGCACGCGGGTCGAGAAATCCATGCTCCAAGGCGACGCCGGCTTGTATGGCGCAGCCCGCCTGGTGTTCCAGGGCGACAACCGCTAGTTGAGCTACCGCAGAGGACGCAGAGGATCAACGGGGTCTCTGGATTGCATCCGCGGCTCGCGTACAACAAAAACGCGCCCTGCATCCCTCCATTCTGAGGCACAATAAAAACTTCGGGACTACGCGATGCCATCGGCCCGCTTGAAGATGATCGAGGACCAGATGAGGCGCTTTGCCGACCTGCCGCCGGAAGTATTTTTCAAGGAGGAGTTGCTGCGGCATGGATTATCGCTCGGGCCGCTGGCAGCGCCGGACGGCTCCTATCAAAAAAAATCGTACTTCATTTTTTCATTCGACCGGACGCCCATCGGCCAGATGCCGCAGCAGGAGAACCGGCGCGCGCCGGAGGAGATCGCACTGCTCGGCGGCCCCTACGGCCTGCTCCGGACGATTGTGTCGGTGCGGCTGAATCCGTCTTCGCCGTACTGCCTGGAGACGGACGACGGCGGCATCGTGCTGCGCCTGGAAGGGGAAACGCTCTGTCAGGTCGAGTTTCCTCCTGAGCCGGAGCATTACCGCCGGACGCTGCGCAACGGAAAGCCCGTCTCGGAGATTGCGCCGACGATTGAGTGGGGTTACTTGATCTACCTCACGGTCTTTCGCCGCTGCCAGTACGTCGGCTCGGACCAGGAGTGCCGCTTCTGCGACATCAACGCCAACTTCGACCAGCAGCGCGCCGCGGGGCTGCCGTACACGACGGTCAAATCGGAGGAGGAGATTCTCGAAGCCCTGGAGATCATCGCCGCGACCGACACGCGCAGCCGCGCCTATACGCTGACCGGCGGCAGCATCACCGCCACGCTGCGGGGCAAGTCCGAAGCCGATTTCTACGCGCAATACGCCGAGGCCATCGAGCGGCGCTTTCCGGGCCGCTGGATCGCCAAGGCCGTCGTGCAGGCGCTGCCGAAAGAGGAGTTGGTGAAGTTCCGCAACGCGGGCGTCCGCATCTACCACCCGAACTACGAAGTCTGGGACGAGCGCCTCTTCACTTTGCTCTGTCCCGGCAAGGAGCAGTACATCGGCCGCCAGAAATGGATCGAGCGCATCCTGGACGCGCGGGAAGTTTTCGGCGCTTCGTGCGTCATCCCGAACTTCGTTGCGGGGATTGAGATGTCCCGGCCTTACGGGTTCACCTCCGTCGAGGAAGCGATCCGCTCGACCGCCAAGGGCCTGGAATTCTTCATGTCGCGCGGAATCACGCCGCGATTCACCACCTGGTGCCCGGAGCCGCTGAGCAACCTGGGATCGCAAGAGCCGGCGCCGCTCGAATACCACCTGCGCCTGCTCCAGGTCTATCGGGATACGCTGGCCCAGCACGATCTCGCGCCGCCGCCGGGCTACGGCCCGCCGGGCGCGGGGCAGGCCGTCTTCTCTGTCTCTTCCTTTATGGATGTATTGGAGGCTTCGGCGGAGACGCCCGCGCCACGGTTATGAGCCGCCCTCCCTTGCGCGTTGCCGCCGTTTCGTATCTCAATGCCGTGCCGCTGGTCTGGGGTCTGGTGCACGGCCCGCACCGCAAGCTGTTCCAGGTGGACTTTATCCTGCCGTCCGAGTGCGCCGATGCGCTTCGCGACGGGAAGGCCGACGCCGGCATCATTCCTTCGATTGAATATCAGCGGATTCCCAACTTGCGGATCGTTCCCGGCCTCTCGATTTCTTCTTCGGGGCCGGTGCGGAGCGTCCTGCTGATCTCGGGCGTCCCGGTCGAGCAAATCCGCAGCGTGGCACTCGATACGTCGTCACGCACTTCCGCCTGCCTGGTGCAGATCATTCTCCAACGGCGCTACCAAATTTCGCCGCGCTTTGTGCCGCACGCGCCGGACTTGCTGGCCATGCTGCGCGAATGCGACGCGGCGTTGATGATCGGCGATCCGGCGCTCGCTGCGGACTTTCCCGGTTTGAGCGTTTATGATCTAGCGGACGAATGGCGCGCCATGACCGGCTTGCCGTTTGTGTTTGCTTTTTGGGCTGTCCGCGCCGAAGCCGCCACGCCCGATTTGATCCAGCCCTTTCAGGAATCAGCGGCCTTTTCCTTTGCCCACCTCGATGAGATCACCCGCAGCGAGAGCGCCCGCACCGGCCTGCCGGAGTCGCTCGTCCGGTCGTACCTGACCGAGAACATTGATTTTTCGTTCGGGGAGAAGAATTGCGAGGGCCTGCGGCGCTTCTATGCGCTGGCGCATGAATGCGGGTTGACCAATGAGGCGGGGCCGCTGGATTTCATTGGTTGAAGAGGGGTTGTAGCCACGGTCCCGCAGTGCGGGATGCCGTGGGCTTTTGCCGGAACGAACCCACCTCCGGCGCTCTGCGGTGAACCGAGCTAAAACTCTAGGTGAAACGGTGGCACAAGGCCGAGAGTGGATAGATCAAAAGTTGCAACCAAGCCCACCAATGTTGGTGTAGGATTCAACCGGAAACATCTTCCAGGCTGATTTGGATTGTCGCCCGGCAGGATTTGTTCAAATGAATTAGCAGTGATCTGTTGAAGTGGCTCGATGGCATAAAATAGAATTCCATCAATGACTGCTCCTCCCTTCGTAAACGAATTACCGCCATCGGCGAGAAATCGCGTTTCCGAGCAGTCGGATGTTGTGTGATAAAAGTTTACATTGCCGGAACCAAATCCCGTTGGGCTAATGCCCAAGCCAAACGTGAATCCGGCCATTTGTCGTATAACGCCCGAGAAGCCGAAAAATGGTCCCACCACCTGTCCCCGGCTATCCACGATCCGCCCTATCCCGACAGGCACGTTCTGCCAGGCGAGGTTCGCGCCGTTGAAACCCAGCACTTGCCCTGCGGAAGGTCCTGGGGCGGCGCTGAGCTTGGGGGCCGTGACAGCGCCGTTGGCAAGTTGTACGGTCCCGACGCCACCATTGGCAATCCCCAAAGGCAAGGCGGGTGTTCCGTCGCCCTTCAAGGTAGCGTCATGGGCAACGGACTTGAGAGCCGCGGGCGGAGGCTCGGGCGGCCCTTGCGCCGCCGTGGTAATCGGAATAAAGTTAAAAGCAACGCCGGCACAAAAGCCCACCAGAACAAACAAGACTCCTGCAAAGAGATTGATGCTCTTCATGGGACGATACCCCTTTCGCAAAGAAGTGCAGGTCCCTCGCTGCGCTCGGGATGACAGCGTGAAAGGACCAGGCTCGGCATGACTGAAGTCGTGCCCTGACGAAAAACAGACTTCATCACACAGCCTCTCAAGCTATGCTCCGACGATCCGAACCATCACTCTATTTTGCAAGACCCGATCGGGTCAAAACAGGGGGAGTAAATTATCCTCTGCGCCCGCGGATGCGGCCAGCGCCAGGCGTGAAGCCTTCGTAGTGGCGCATGACGAGCTGGGCTTCGATCTTGCTGACGGTGTCCATGGCGACGCCGACGACGATCAGCAGCGAGGTGCCGCCGAAGTAGAAGCTTACGCCGAGGCCGTCGAGCAAGGCGCGCGGGAAGTTCTCATCCACCCAGCCGCCGAGGCCGGGAAGATGATGGAGGTGGATGCCGGAGATCATCCACTCCGGGACGAGGGAGACCAGGGCGAGGTAGGCGCCTCCGACCAGGGTGAGGCGCGTCAGGATGGTGTTCAGATATTCGGCGGTGTTCTTGCCGGGGCGGATGCCGGGAAGAAATCCGCCGTGCTTCCGCACGTTGTCGGCGATGTCGTTGGGGTTGAAGATGATCGAGACGTAGAAGTACGCGAAGAAAATAATGCCCGCCACGTAGAGCAGGGTATAGAGCGGCTCGCCCCAACTGAGCGCCTGGAACAGGCCCTGAAACCGCTGCGACCGCTGGCTTCCCATCAAGGCCAGGGTCTGGGGAAAGGTGAGGATGGAGGAAGCAAAGATCACCGGCATGACGCCGCCGGCGTTGACGCGGATGGGCATATGCGTGGTCTGCCCCCCGAAGGTTCGGCGGCCCATCATGCGCGTGGCATACTGGACATTCACGCGCCGCTCGCCGCGCTCGACCAGGACGATGAAGGCCACCGCGCCGACCATCAGTCCGAGCAGCATGAGCAGTTGGAAGAAGTTCCACTGGTTGGTGACGAAGACCCGGTCGTAAAGCTCCGCGATGGCAGGCACCAGCCCCACCACGATGCCCGCGAAGATCAGCAGCGACATTCCTTCCCCGATGCCCCGCTGGGTGATCTGCTCGCCGAGCCACATGATGAAGACCGAGCCGGTGGTCAGCGTGATCATGGTTGTAAACATGAACAGAGGACCCGGGTTCACCACGAAGCTGGTTCCTTGAAACGACTGCCGCTCGAGCGTCAGCGCAATTCCGAAGGACTGGGCGAGGCTGAGGACCACCGTCAAGTAGCGCGTGTAGGTCGTGATTTTCTGGCGGCCCAGTTCGCCCTCTTTGTGCAAGCGGTCCAGATACGGCCAGACCGGCGTGAGCAACTGGAGGATGATCGAGGAGGTGATATAGGGCATGATGCCGAGGGCGAAGATCGTCAGACGGCGGAAATTGCCCCCGGAAAAAATATCCACGAACCCGAAGACCGTTCCCCGGTTCTCTTCAAAGAACTGCTGGAGCAGATCGGCATTGATGCCGGGCGTCGGCACGTGGCTCCCCAGCCGGTAAACGGCCAGGCAGCCCAGCGTAAACAAAATGCGGTTCCGCAGTTCCGGGATGCTGAGAATGTTCCGAATGGTCTTCACCGCCACTCCTCCAGGTTCACAACCCTCAGTATATTCGACCCGACCCCGATTGCCAAGTTTCGTCGTCGAAACAGAAGTCAAAATCCGGGCGTTCAAGAAGGTTAAAGAATGCCACGGAGACACAGAGGCGAACAGAAATCCTAAATCCCAAATTCCAAATCCTAACCAATGTTCAATGTCCAAATTCCAATTTCCAAATCGGTTCGCTTTGGGACTTAGAATTTGGGATTTGTTTAGGATTTAGGGTTTGGAATTTGGAGTTTGTTTCATTCTCTGCTTCTCTGTGTCTCTGTGGCTAATGCCTGCGCTATAATCGAGTCTCGCAACCTAGGAGCCTCGACTTTGACCGTCCGCACTCGTGTTGCCCCCTCCCCGACCGGCGACCCGCACGTCGGCACCGCGTACACGGCGCTCTTCAACTACTGCGTTGCCCGGCACGCCGGCGGGCAATTCATCTTGCGAATTGAAGACACGGACGTGGCGCGGAGCAATCCCCAGTCGCAGGCGGCGATCCTCGAATCGCTGCGCTGGCTGGGCCTCGAATGGGATGAAGGGCCGGACGTGGGCGGGCCGCATGGCCCTTACCAGCAGAGCTTGCGGAGCGAAACCTATCGCACGTATGCCGCGCAGCTCCTCGAACAAGGCCACGCCTTCCGCTGCTTCTGCACCCCGGAGCGCCTGGAACAGTTGCGCTCGGCGCAGCAGCGCGCGGGAGTCCGTCCGGGATACGACGGGCGGTGCCTGGAACTCTCTCCGGCGGAAGCCGAAACGCTCCGGGCCAACTCGACTCCGTTCGTCGTGCGGATGCGAGTCCCTCGCGAGGGGATCTGCGTGGTGAACGATCTGTTGCGCGGCCGGATTGAGATCGGCTGGGAGACCGTGGACATGCAGGTGCTCCTCAAGCAGGACGGGATGCCGACGTACCATTTGGCGAACGTCGTGGACGACCGCTTGATGGAGATTACGCACGTCATCCGCGGCGAGGAATGGATCAGTTCGGCTCCCAAGCATATTCTGCTCTACAACTATTTCGGGTGGCCGGTCCCGGCGTTATGCCATCTGCCGCTCCTGCGCAACCCGGACAAGAGCAAATTGAGCAAGCGCCGCAACCCCACGAGCATCCTCTATTACCGGCGGATGGGCTATCTGCCGGAAGCCCTCGTGAACTACCTCGGCCTGATGGCGTGGTCCATGCCGGATGGGGAAGAGAAATTTACGCTCGCGCAGATGGCCGGGAAATTCGACTTGAAACGGATTTCGCTCGGAGGACCCGTCTTTGACATCAAGAAACTGACCTGGCTCAACGGGCGCTGGCTGCGCGAAAACTTGAGCGATGAGGAGTTTGCCGAACGGGTGCAAGAGTGGGCGCTCAACCGCGACTACCTGATGCGGATCGTCCCGCTGGTGAAGTCCCGGGTCTCGCTGTTGAGTGAGCTGGGACCGCTCACGGCGTTTTTCCTCTCGGGCGACTTGAATTTGAATCCGAAGGATTTCGATGATAAGAAGATGAGTCGGGATGTAATCTGCAAGGCCTTTGCCCAGGTCCTCGCGGGACTCGACGAACTGGTGACATGGAACAAGGAGGCGATTACTGCCGTCTTGAAGCAGTCGGCGGATGCGTTTCAATTCAAGTTGCGCGATTTTCTCCGGCCGTTTTACGTGGCGGTTGCCGGAAGCACGACCTCCACGCCACTGTTCGATTCCATGGAGATTCTGGGGCGCGATCTTTGCCGGGTCCGTCTGCGGCGTGCGCTGGAGCTGCTCCAGACGGCGCGGCCAGCGACGACGGATGCCGAGGTGGATTGAGGTGCTCGGGGTCAGCCCGTTCTAGCGAGTCCAGCTTGCGGGGGTGGTTTCCTCGGCCTTCTTGGGAAGCCCGAGAAGCTCCCGCAACTCGTTTTCGACGATGGCCTTGCCGACCAAGCCCCGGTGCATGGAGTAGAGCTTTCCGCTTCGATCCACCAGGAACGTCGTGGGCAGGCCGATGACGCCGCCAAAGGCTTCGGCCGTTTTCTCATCCCCCATAACGATTTTGTAGGTCACCTTCTTTTCGGTGATGTATTTCTTCACCTTCTCGGGGCCTTCCTCATCCAGGGATACGCCGATGATTTCCAGTCCCTGCGAGCGGTAATTGTTGTCAAAGTCAATGAACCAGGGAATCTCAATCTCACACGGAGCGCACCAGGTCGCCCAGAAGTTGACCAACAGGACCTTGTCTTTGAGATCACTGCTGCGTAGCTTCGCGCCCTCCAGGTCCGGGAGCTCAAAATCGGGGGCGGGCTTGCCGCGAATCGCGGGGACCGACGGTTCTTTGACTCCCAGCGCAGACTTGGCGGCGTCGGGCGTCGTGGTGCGGTTCCTCTCGACGATAAAGAGCGCGACCGCCACCACCGTGAGGAGCAGTCCGACCAGCAATACCTTGCGTTCCAATGTGTCCTCCCTCCGCCCGGACCTACCAGGATTCTAGTCCGAGCCGCGCGCGTGAGCAAGCGGTCGAAATGCAGTGACAAGTGCTGAGTGAAGAGTGATTCGTTTGGGAACGAACCATCTTGTGGCAGCGTTTCTTGTCACTTGTCACTTGTCACTTGCCACTCGTCACTCATCACTGCCCCCGTGACCGCTCCCTTACGGTCGCGGCTCTGCTACAGCGCGAAGCGGTTCAAGAACGAGAGATAACTCGCCAGCCGCGTGAATTGGTTGCTGAAGATCATAGCCCCGAGCACAATCAGAACGATCCCGGAAAACACCTCCACCTGGCGCAAGTGCGTTCGGAAGCGCTGATAGAATTTCAGGAAGCGGTTGATGCCCAGGCTGGTCAGCAGGAACGGGACAGCCAGCCCCGCAGAGTAAAGCGCCAGCAAGAAGATTCCATTCCAAACCGTGTCTTGGCTGGCGGCAAGCCCCAAAATGACGGCCAGGATCGGTCCAATGCAAGGCGTCCAACCAAACGCGAAGGCCAGCCCGATCAGCAAGGCGCCGCCGGCGGTGGCGGGTTTGCCGGCCGAGTGAAACCGGGCGTCCCGATAAAGGAGGGGAATCTTCAAGAGGCCGGTCAGGTGCAGCCCGAAGAAGATAATGACGATCCCGGCGATCTTGTAGAGGACCGTCATCCGCGACAGCAGCGCCTGGCCCAGCCAGGTGGCCGACGCTCCCAGGCTGATGAAGACGATCGAAAACCCCAAGATGAAGAGCAGGGAATGTCCCAGGACCCGCTTCGTCCGTTGGTCGTCGTCACCGGACTTCAGTTGGTCCACGCTCGCGCCGGAAATCAGGGAAATATAGCCCGGCACCAGCGGCAAGACGCACGGCGAGAGAAACGAAACCAAACCCGCCGTAAACGCCGCCACCAGCGAAACACTTTCCATCCGCGATGATTCTCCCTAGAAATACATTCTCTTGCGATCCTCTACATCTGGCGTTCCGCTTGGCAAGGCCGAACCGCCCTCCAGACCGCCCTGTTCTATTATAGATTCCGTTTTGCCGAAAAAGGTCCCTAAAATACTGGTCCAACCACAATGACCACTCTGGAGAAGGGAACCCGGCGACAGATTCGGAAACGGGCCGGTAGCGTGTGTGACGTTGGGACCGGCACACGCTGCTCCCTTGAAATTCTCCCGCCTGTGCTCCCTTCGTCCCGCAGAGCCGAATCCCGGCAGGCAGGACAGGGGCCGGTCGGATTCGATGGCCCGGTTAGGAACGTCCGAAGTAGTCGGCGTTAATCTTGGTGTATTCCTTCCACTTTTCGGGAAGCTCGTCGAGCGCAAAGATCGCCGTCACCGGGCAAACCGGGACGCAGGCTCCGCAGTCAATGCACTCCACCGGATCAATGTAAAGCTGGGTGGCTTGCTCGAAGGCCGCCTCATCTTTCTTGGGATGAATGCAGTCCACCGGGCAGGCGTCCACGCAGGCCGTGTCCTTCGTGCCGATGCAGGGTTCCGCAATGATGTATGCCATAGCTATCCCTTTTCTATGGTTCGATTTGCTGAGGTCCTTGCCGGCGGCCCTCACCGGGCCGCTCCCCGTCATGGCCTGCTGGAAGCCTTCTTCAGAGCGAAGACCATCCGCAGGATGCGCTCTTGCTCGGACGGAGGAAAATCCCGAATCCGCTTGCGGTTGTCCGAGAGCAACGGTCCGAAGGAAGGGAGGAGAGCCGGATAGCGTCGCACCAACTCCTCGACGCGCTCATCCACCGACACAGAGACCGCGTGTCCGTGCAGGGACATCCGGCCGAGCTTTCGTCTCCGCGGCTTGGCCCGCCTCGCAGGTCCAGTTTTCTTGTTCCCGGTTGCTACCGGCATCGTTTCTCCCTGGGGGTATTCTCGAACCGCCGTTTAAGTCGCGCCGCACTGGCCCAGCGGATATCCTTAACCCCTACTTCAACCCCTTCTTCTCACGCTTCGTTCCAGTTTACCCCCTAAGTTATTATAAAGCAAGGGAAACAATAAGTAAACACAAATGTTTCCAAAAAGAAGCCGTTGCGCCGGAACGGCCTTTCCACTTATACTGGCGGCCACAGGGAAGGTCACCAGGATGCCAGGTCAGCAGAAAGAAAAGTCCACACGCAACGAGGTGTTGCGGTTTATCAAGGTCAAGGGCCGGGTGGTGATCGAGGACATCAGCCGCGCCCTGGGGATCACGCCGATGGCCGTCCGCCGG
>Ga0209343_10006058_pt1 | contig 14550 bp, 17 predicted proteins | sample RifCSPlowO2_02_FD_184026 | JGI IMG/M metagenome (GOLD analysis project Ga0209343, IMG submission 184026) | Groundwater microbial communities from Rifle, Colorado - Rifle CSP2_plank lowO2_0.2 (SPAdes) (version 2) | ecosystem: Environmental > Aquatic > Deep subsurface > Groundwater | place... | reverse complement strand
GTGAAGAAGTAAAAATTTCGTATATCCTTCAAAGTTTTAATTCGATTGTCAAAGCATTCTTATGATTTTTGTGTATTTTTATTGTTTTCTGATAACACTCTTCCATGCCACGCAGGAAAATAAACATAGCTATATCAGGCGGCTCTTGTACCGGTAAATCTGTTCTCGCTGCTTACCTTTTCGCTTCTCAAAAAAGTAAAGGCTTTGATTATGACCTGATTTTTGAGGAGAGTAGAAAGTTGAGAAAAGAATTTGGTAATTATAGAAGCCCATTTGAGAGATTTTATATGTGGCGGCAGCAGGAAAGAGAAGAACTCAGGTCGGTCGCAGAGGATGGTTTTATAACCGACGCCCCGTTGTTCAGTTTCTATGTATCATCACGAATGTACGCAAGAGAGCCAAGAGATAAGCTTGCTATAAGAGAACTGTTCAGAATGTGCCTCGAAACAGAAGACACATATCAACTTATCATAATAGCCAAAAATCCGCGTGAAATACACTACGCGAAAGACAACTGCAGAAGTGCGGAAGATGACGAATCCCTAAGACGCCATAATATTGTACAAGGCTTTGTAGAACATTTTTGGCCAGAAAAACTTTTGTTTGTCGAGGGCGCACCAAATGAAAGGCTTTCTCAGGTAGAATCTAGACTTGATAAAATCAGAAATGGTTAAGTATCAAAAGGTAAACGTCGTTATAGAAACTTTAATTAATACTCTGGACAACTACTTCTGATGAAATACAAGATCCATCTTGTTCCTATAATCTTCTTTCTACTTATTCTGGCCTATTTCGTACTTGTTCGGGCCAGGCCTCTCGAGGTTGGCACAATATCAAACTCTTTCGCCGTGGCCGCGACGATTGTCATAGGTCTGTGCTTCATAACGGGCCCGCTCAGCAGGCTCAAGCCGCATTTTGTGCATCTGCTCAAGTACAGGAAGCCGCTCGGACTGTGGGGTTTTGCTTTTGCCGCAATACATACTGTGGCGGCGTTTGCTGTCGAATATAGTTTCAACATATTCTTTGCGTACAGTCCAGCTAATGAAAACCTCCTTGCTTTGATCGGCGGCACAATAGCATTCGTTATATTCCTTGCAATGGCACTAACTTCGCGGGTCAAGTACATCAAATCAATGGGCTACGAAAAATGGAAAAAACTACAGAGGACCGGTTACATAGCGTTCTTCTTCGTGCTGCTCCACTTTACCCTGATAAATAACATGGCATTCGTGAACCGCCAGATTGGGCAGCTGCTCTTTGCGTTCGCCTTATTTGTACTTCTATTGAGAATGCTTGTTATACTCCTCGGGAAAAGAGAAGCATACAAACCGGAAGAATTCCATGAAGTGCATGAAATAGAACCTGCGCGGTGAGAATTATAAATATTGAAATGGCTTAAATAATTAAGTAAATACTTCTTTCTGTTGGGGGAATAAAGCGAGGTATGAAATTCTTAATCAAAGGTGTTAACTATGTTACGTCAACCAATCATCACGGTACTCGGTCAGGCCTTTTTAATAAATTCTTTGACCATCTCTTCTAAAATATCTGCCTTAGTTTTGCCTTTCTTTATGCATTTGATAGAGAATTCTTTCCACAGCTCCTCATCAAGTTTAATGGTGAAGCCTTTTTTAGTCATTGCATATACTTTGAAACAAAACTTTAAATATTTATGTGACTTTATATATAGTAACATATGTGACTATGTTACAATGGTGGTAAAATGAAATGGATGGCTGTGCCAGAAGCGAATCGCGTGAAGGTTACAAAAGACTTCAAAGCATTTATTTTAAATTTGAAAGATGACATGTCATGGGACGAGTTTGAAAAAATATCAGGCACATCGAAACACATGTTGCAAGATTACATTTATGGAAAACAACGCTATCAACCAACTGTAAAAACTCTTAAAGAAATCGGACGGCGCTTTTTAATCTCGCCAGAAGTTATTCAAAATATGATTGTCTGGGATAAAGACTTGGAAAACTTGTCCAGAGACGAATTTGGCTTGGTTGATTCTGTTGTGGAATTGGAACGGGAAAAACATATAGATATGACTAAATTGTGCAAATACATGAAAATAACAGGGCAAACAAGGTCTTTCTTCTTCCCATTGAAACTGAAAATAGTAAACAAAGACTTTGTTGAATTCAGTTACGCAAGTAAAAACTGCCAATTTAATCCAAATCCTATAAGAATGAAAAGATATGTGCCATTTGACGAGAGACTTTTCCAAGTTTTTGGATTAATACAAGCAGAAGGCAGTAAATATGAAAAAAATCTCGCTTTTGTGTTTACAAATTCTTCGCCAAACACAATAAAATTTGTTTTGGATTATTTTAGAGAAACATGGTGTATAAATGAAGGATGGAAATGTGATGTCACTGCATGGAATTATAATAGCAAAGAAAATGAATTGGAAGCATTTTGGGCAAAAATACTCAATATTCCTGAAAATAATATTAAAATTAGAAAAGGACCAACATATAGACTATCAAAAACCGCTTCTGAATTGGGCGTTTGCCAACTGAGGCTCTTTAATAAAACATTTAATTCAATTATCATGAAATTACTTGAAGAAATCAAAACGTTTGTGGAGAATAATGACAGCTATACGGGTCATTACTTGACAGGCATATTTTCTGGCGATGGTGCTATAGCTACTCATAATGGAAAATTTCGGTATATAGGTCTGGCATTTAACCAAAAATCCGAAGAACTGGATCACTATCATAAAGTATTGAAAAGATGTGGTATAACTTTTGATAAAGAAATTATAAGAAAGAATAATAGAAGGTGTATAATTTTCAAAAACTGGAGGGTATATTATAAAATACTACAAATTACTAATGGAAAGCTTTTCTTAGACAAAACAAAAAATGACTTATTTATCAACGGAGTTTTAGAAAATCAATATTTTAAACCTCTCTTAAGATTAAACAGGCTGAAAGGTGGTATAATAACTGCCAAATTATACTCGGAAATGTTTAACGTAACAACAAGAAGTTCATTGGACTGCCTTGCAAGGTTAGTTGATTTAAATCTATTGTCGATAAATCAGGAGAGGCCACACGTTTTTGCAATGACTGATGAAGGCTATAAACTTATAAAATTCATTGAAAAACTAGAACGGTGATTAGAATGTCTCTAAGAGCACCAATCATAACTATAATAGGGCATGTTGATCACGGTATCTGCTACTAGCAGCCGTATAGACGACATTGCTCGATAAGATTAGAGGTACCGCTATAGCCATGAAAGAAGCTGGTGGAATAACTCAAAGCATTTCCAGTACCACAATAGAAAAAGATATAATCATGTCCAAATGTGGTCACCTGCTCAAAAAGTTCAACTTCCGCATAGACGTGCCGGGGCTGCTTTTCATAGACACGCCGGGCCACGAGGCATTCACCACATTGCGCAGACGGGGCGGCTCGATAGCGGATCTTGCCGTTCTGGTTGTGGACATAAACGAGGGCATAATGCCGCAGACGGCTGAGAGCATAGCCATCCTGAAAGAAACGAAGACGCCATTTGTTGTAGCGATGAGCAAGATAGACAGGATAAACGGCTGGACGAATGGCGAGTGCTTTATTGACAACTACGACAATCAGAGCGATAACGTAAAAGGCATGTTTGAGCAGAAATTCTACCGTATAGTCGAGCAGTTTGGCTCAAAAGGTGTAACGGTTGACAGATTCGACCGCGTCCTGGACTTCACAAAGATCGTAGCTGCGGTGCCGGTTTCAGCAAAAACTGGCGAGGGCGTGCCTGACCTGCTCGTCACACTGATAGGCCTGGCGCAGACCTTCCTGAAAGATCAGCTAATCAGCACGGACAGATCCGCCGGGATGGTGCTTGAAGTCAAGGAAGTCACGGGGCTGGGCATTACGATAGACACAATAATTTACGATGGCGCTGTCCGAAGGAATGATTTTCTTGTTGTCGGCGGCAGGACGCCGTTAATAGCGAAGATACGCGCTCTAATGCTACCGGATGCGATGCGTGACATGAGGACGGAGAAGAGATTCAACAACGTCAGCGAGGTAACTGCGGCATCCGGGGTAAAGATAGTCGCGCCCGGTATGGACGCAGTCATAGCGGGCTCGCCGATACGCACCGCAAAAACGTTTGAAGAAGCGGAAAAGCTGCTGGATGAGATGGAACAGGAGAAGGAAGAGGTGGAAATAGTAACAGAGGAAGAGGGCCTGATACTCAAGGCAGACACACTGGGCAGCCTGGAGGCGCTGATAAGCGTATTCAAGAACCATCCGATAAGGGAGGCGACCACGGGGAGCGTTACAAAAAAAGACGTGATAAAAGCCGAAGTCAACAGGAGCAATATTTACAGGATTGTTATAATATTTAATAGCCAAATAGCCGAGGATGCAGAAACGCTTGCAAAGGACAAGGGAATAAAGATACTCAAATCGGACGTGATATATCGCTTAATAGAAGATTATGAAAAATGGGCGAAAGAAGAGGAAGACAAAGTAAAAAAGCAGGAAGTAGATGCGCTGCCAAGGCCTGCCGAGATAAAACTCATACCCGGCTCGGTGTTCCGTGCGAACGATCCTGCGATAGTTGGATGCGAAATATATGGAGTACTAAAGCCCGGGACGGATGTCATGAAGGACGGTCATTCCGTCGGCACAATAAAGCAGATACAGTCGCAGGGGCAGAACGTGGACGAGGCGAAGACGGGCGACAAGGTTGCAATATCGATAAGCGGCCCGACGATAGGCAGACAGGTAAAGGAGAACGACACGCTCTTTACAGATATCAACAGCCATAACTACAAAGCGCTTCGGCGCAATGAAAAGTACCTGAGCCAGCCGGAAATAGCGACGCTCGAGAAGATACTGGAGATAAAGCGCAAGACAGACCCGAGATACGGATTATAAATTTTGATTTTCTCTGTTTCTCGTTTTAAACAAACTGAGGAATCTGGCAGCAGGCCCCGCACTAGCCTATCACACCACGGGCTCTAGAAATTCTCTTCAACAAACTTGTAGATGTCGCCGATACTCGAATAGGCAACAACTTTGCATTTCTTCATCGTGTTGCCGCGCGCCATCCTAGAAATTGTTTGCTCGTTTGACTTATCATATAGAATGTAGACCTTCTTTTTACCTTTGCCTAACAAATAGCCTGTTTCGAAACCGACGCCGAATCCACTACCTGATACTTCGGCGATGAGCGCGTCACATTCATCTATCCATTTCATGTCGCGCTCGAATATGAACTGCGGCGTCTTGAGGCCTTCTTCGTCGCGGACGTTTCTGGAAAGAAGATGTGTTGTAAGTATAGTGTGTCCGCGGCTCTGCAGAAGCTTTGCAAGGCTTTCGACAAGCTCTAGCTTCGCGCGGTCGCCTAAAACTGTGAATGCTAGGTAAATTTTCATAAGTATGACTCGAACTCTTCTCTGGAAATTTTCAAATCTTCAGAAATAATTTTCTTCAGCAAACCAGGACCAATCTCCTCAGCAGGGTGATTGGGAATCGACGTGGTCCTTCCATTCGGATGCTCAAAAATCATATGCTTTCCGGTTCTTATTAGAGTAAAGCCCATTTTATTCAGAATTCGCGACATATCCCGAACCGTGAGGACAGGAAGTTTTGTAATATCTCACACCTCTATCTGCTGGAGACCTATAAACTTTTCCTGTATTGTCTTGCCCTTTGTTGCTTCTAGATATTCCACTATCAGCTCTTTAGTCCTTTTCATAAGCTCGTCCAAGCTTTTGGCCTGTGTATGGCAGCCTGGAAGTCCAACTACATCAGAAACGAACCATCCATCATCGTCTTGCTCTATTAGCACGTTATAAACATTCTTCATAGGTCTAGTATCTCGTGTAATGTATTTAAAATCTTGACATTTCTAGCTAGTTGTACCCAACATGTCTCATAGCTCTATCACTTTGCTCTTCTCAATGAACTTAAGAAATTTTGAGTTCTTGTTTTCTATCCATGAGACGCCCTTGGGACCTATAAGGATAGAGCCTTTGTCTTCAAGATACGCAAGGATAATTCTAAGGGTTTGGTCCATTATTTTTTTCTTTAGGTTGCGCTTTAGTTCCTCCAATGAAACAGGTCCGTCTGCGTCTTTCAGTGTCTTTTCAACCATGAGAACAGTCTTCAAAGTAGGCCAATGATGTATATTATCATCAAGTCTTATGTTGAATTTCTTTTCCACGCTAACATCCACATAAATCACCTAATTACATATGTATATAAACTTATACGTAACTATTCTTCTGCCTTCTTTGTTAAATCTAACGGAGCGTCCTGTAGATACTTCAGCCCATAACGCAGCGCAAGCTCGGCTTTCACAAGCTCCGAGCCTATGTCCGTCGCATGAACCATGTCGGATATGAGGCCCTCCTGATGCAGTTTTTTGTTTATTTCCCAGTATGTCATCCCATTATCCTTTAATCGAAATTCAAAACTGTCCATTTTCTGCTGCTGGGGCGTGTAATGGTCAACAATTATTTTCTTGCCGGGGCGGTCTAGCCTTATAACAAAGTTACCGCGCGGGTCGCCTACAAACTTCTGCGACGGCTTGTAGAGGTTCTCGATTATATCATTAGCTTTGCGCCAGTCATGCTCGTATATGTGCGCGCTTCCCGATACAGTGGTGAGCGGACCTATTTTCAGCCCCAGCGCGTCTGCAATTTCTTTTTGCATATGGCGAAGTCCGAACGAATTGAGAGGCCATGCGGAGAACATGTCGTTGCTGCGGATGAATGCCGTTAAGAATAGCACTCCGTTCTGCACCAACGCCTGCAGCGCGACCCAGCAAGGGGGATTAGTGCTGTTCATGTCCCTGTCATGATCCCACGTGACTGCTACTGCGCGTCTTGAGTAGTTTGTTTTTTTCAAATCGTCTATTATAAATTTTATCTGGTCGCCACCTACTGCGTGAGAACGCAATCTGTTGCCGTAAGTGTATTCTGTACCGGCAGGTATCTTGTCGGTCATGACCTGCGGCAAATAATTATTTATTTCGTTTTCGTCAAACCAGAGCCAAGGAGCAATGTACGGCTTCTCAGGATCCTCGCCGTCTACTACTACGGTCAGGTCTATAATCTCGCGCATATCCGAGCTATGTTGTGTTTTCTTTATGGTGCCGAATTTCATGATATGTTTCAATATTTTTCCCCATGCGTCCGATATAGTAGCCTCGCGAATCAGGAAGCCGACCTTCTCGGATGGAAGCACGTCGACCTTTACCGGCGGGCTGACAGGGAAAACCCTTGGGGCAGCAAACGCAGCCAGCTTCGGCAGCGAGTTGATCTTCTCCAGGATCTTTTTGCTGTCTATAGTGTTGCGCATGTCAAAAACAGTAACATGCTTTCGGAAGTCCTCGACGGCATCTATTGGTATTTCCTTTTCAATCGAGAAATCGCTTCCGATTATCTTATGCTCCCCGTCGACGCCATTCTTCATCAGCGCAAGAAGTGTGTCGCCGCTCTTCGATATGTCGACGCCGCACAATATGATGTACCGTATATTCGGGTTTGAGAGTACGGCGCGCAAAAGGTAGTTGACTCCTTCATTATAATATAAGTTCCCAGCCACCGTAAACCTGTCGCGAGATATGCCTTCAGTCACTTTTTCCTTGAGTGTCCACAGGCTGCATATGCCCACATTTGATTCGACATTGCCGCGTACAATGCTGTCAGAAAAGAAGAACGGCCATTTAGGATCAATCTGCATGAGTTCACTAACGCAAGAAAAGATATAAAATCAAATCAGTTATTTTTTCTTTGAATAGAGACTTGTTTTCATAAGACCTTCCCTGACTTTAAGGAACTCATTGAACTCCACATACGCATCGCTAGTTACGCGTCTCATTATATTGTCTAGATCACGACTATTGTACATTCTCACAAGCCCTGACTTTCCGTGGTCGGGAACCAGTACAAACTTCCTGGCCTTTGGAGATAAAAATGACCCGCCGCCTTCCAGCGGTGCGATTTCTGCGCGGTACCATGCGAAAGCTTCTATAGGATCGGTTGTGCTGACGACAAGATATTCGCGTTGACTGGTAAGTGTGTCAATATCAATTGCCTCTTGTCTTCTAACATTTTCATACTCTCTTGAAATACTTCGACCTTCCTGAACGGCATAATTACCCAGAACTGCAGTCAGTAAACCTGCTGCGACGAAACCAAAGTAGCGCCGTATATCTGGGCTGTGTCTAGCGAAAATACCCTCTCCTGTGTTTACGATTACTCCTTTGTCGTGCATAGTTAGACCGTTTCTTTTTGCATACTGCATAGAACCTGCAAAAGGTGCAGCGGCACTTGGTTCTACTCTCATGTGGATCTCATTGCGCAAATATTCAAACTCCTTCATGAGCTGTCTGTCAGAAACTACAATTATTTCGTGCCCGTCGGTCCTGCATATCTCATCCAGCATTGACTTGAAATCAGAATAAGGTGTGACAAGCTTGTCCGCGGGACTCCTTCCTACGCGCCTCTTGAAAATTTTGCGCGAAGCAAAAACATTATCATTTATGGTGACACCAACTATTTTCGGGCGGCGTGGACTATCATGAACGGCAAGCGCAAGTTTCGTCATCAGTTCGCCCTCGCCCACCGGCACGAACCAGTACCTCGCATCGGCCCTGTACAATTCTTCGGCCAGTCCGCCGTATCCGTCAGGCAAACCCACGCGTTCGACGACCTTGTATTCAGCTGTTTCATCCCCGACTATGTGACGCGCCATTGTATCAAGTGTATTGTTCGGTATCGGACCGTCCCTCAAATTTACAGTATGAACCATGCCATAGGCTGCCAAGGCATTTTTTATAACATCCGGCGTATCATTGCCTACCAGATGCAATGTCCTGCGCTGCTTTCCAGTGGATTTCTCATAAGCCTGGCAAAGTCTGCCAAGAGAAATCCCTGAATTGCCGGATGTTATCTGAACATACCAGATTGGTGTGTCTACGTTCCTGTCCTCTTCCAGGACGGCCAAATTCCTCCTGTCCTTAAATGTGCCGCTGGCTTCATTTTCTGATTCATCCTTTACAGCCACATTAAAATGATAGCGGCCACTAAGTTGCGGTATGTCCTTGAGGCTTGTATTGCCTATACCGAATCCAAGCTGTCTCCTGCTATATATTCTGAGAGGATTGACCATTACCATACCTTATAGCTATTGCCATTTGCGTTTATAAACCTTTATTATTTCACTACTTTCTAGTGCTAAGCATGAGATATTGCATGTTCTTCCGAAACGAGAACGGAGTCAAATGTTTGTATTATATCCGAGAATTTCTCACGTATTTCGTTTGATATATTGTAAAATTCCTCTACAGACGGCACCTCTAGCTCCAGTTCAAGATCCCACTCTCCGAGCACCTTGATCCAGTGTATGATATTGGGATGGCGACGCACGTACAACTTAAAATCTTTAATTCTCTTTTCGTCCGCGTTCTGGAATTTTATCAGGCACTTGAAGAAAAGGTAGTTTAATTTTCTGTAATTGATTGCCAGTTTATATCCAACCAGTATGCCCCGTTTTTCGAGCATTTGTTTTCTATAACGGACTACCCTATCGGTAAGGTCCGTAAGCCTGGCTATATTTGTGGAAGATGCGCGCGAATTCATCGAAATTGCCTTTATTATTTTCATGTCGTCATCGTCCACTCTTTCTGCATGCGCCGGGCTGCAGAAAATGAAAACCTTGCGCAGCGGGTTGACACCGCCTGATATGTACTGCCGTGGATACGTTTCAGCTTCAGTCGTTATCGCAAAAGAGTTTTTCTGGAACATGAAATCGAACTTGTGAAAGAGCGAGTCCTTGAACGTCTCAAACTCGAACATGGAATGAAAACGTATGGCCACCATCAGGTCAAAAGACCCCTCGCAGCTCGCCAGCCAGCCTAGGTTCTTTTCTTTCATAATGAAATCTATTATCTCTTTTTTCTTTTCGGCTGATATGTGGCTATACTTAATATAGAGCTTATAATGTGTCAGCCCCAGCTTCGTGAAATGCGACAATGCTATATAATTCGATATGATTTTCTTCTCTTCGAGCTGCCTTATCCTGTAAGCCACGGCCTCCTTTGTCGTGCGAAGCTTTCTTGCTATCTTCTTGAGGCCTACTGTGGCGTCGTTGTCGAGTTCCAGCAGTATAAGCCTGTCCTTGGCGTCCAGTTCCATGTTATCACTTATTTTTGTTTACATACATAAATATATAAAATTTGTCATTTATTTAAAACTTTATGAAATAAATTTTATATTCTAGACATTTTAATTATTAGGAAGTGGTAGCAGTAAGACGTGGTACGTAGTACGCTACGGGGTTGTGGAAATGTCAGAACAAGCGACACAAATAGTTGAGTTATCTGCCTCGGAACGGCTGGCGCGATATGTCATAGAACACGAAGCAAAAAGTATAGCAGAAAATGCAACAGAGTATCTAATCGAAAAATTGACGCGGGAATATAATTTGGCCTGCAAAGTGTGTGAATGGGGTAGTTCCGGATACAGCCAACTTTGGATAAGGATGATTTACACAGACCCAAGAAAGGCCGGGTACGGAGCTGCAGAAGAAACAACACAACAAAATGGTTCATTTGTATTCACCGGAAGACCAAAATTTTACTCCCTAGGCGTGCGTGATATGCAAGATGCACGCCTGGTATTCTCCATAGATCATCAGGCCGCATACAGCCGAAACTTAGATGAAATACACGCCTGCCTTACAGAACCTGCAAAAACAGAAGGAGTCAATACAATATGAAAGCAATTCATATAATAGGAATTCTAATTCTGGCAATTATAATCATAGGTGGGGCCGCCGTCCTGATGGGCAGTACTGACAATGCAAATCTGGTACAGCCGATAAAGGTCGGCTTCATAGGACCGCTTACCGGGGATGCCGCTGTGTATGGGCTTCCAGCACAGAACATGGTTGCCCTCGCTGTTGACGAAATCAATGCACAGGGCGGCGTAGACGGGCGAAGACTTGAAATAATTTATGAAGATGGAAAATGCAGCGGGGCGAATTCAGCAACAGCCATGCAAAAGCTGGTAAATGTAGATAATGTTGAAGTTGTCCTGGGCGGCTTTTGCAGCAGCGAGTCTCTCGGGGCCGAACCAGTAGCGACCCAGAATAAAGTATTTCTTTTCTCTTTGGGGTCGAGCAGCCCGGCACTTACAGGGAAAAGCAAATTCTTTGCAAGGGACTACCCGAGCGACGCAACACAGGGCAGTGTGCTAGCGGAGGTTGCCTATAATGATAAGGCGTGGAGGAAAGTCGCATTTATCCAAGAACAGCTAGACTATCCACTTGGGGTGTATAACGCATTTTCATCCAGATTCAAGGAACTTGGTGGGGTTGTTGTAAAAGAAGAATTTGCCCCCGGCATCACTGATTTCAGGTCTATTCTTACAAAATTAAAAGCAGAAGATGCAGATGCCTTATTCATAGCTACACAGACGCCTGCCGCCGCGGATAGGATACTAAAACAACTAACAGAAATTAACTGGAAACCAAATATTTTAATTGCCGACGCCATTTCGGGCGACCCGGCGACTGTCCAAGCCAATGCAGAAATACTGGAAGGTGCATTGGCTGCGGAATTTGGAATAGATGAAAACAACCCAAAATTCCGTCATATGCTGGATGCGTACAAAAATGAATACGGGTCAGAGCCGCCTTACCTAAGTTACGCACAAATCGAATATGACGGTGTCTATATAATCAGGGACGCCATAGAGGCGGTAGGTTATGACGGTGAAAAGGTAGCTGAATATGTAAGGAATCTGGACGGCTGGCAGGGTGCGTCGGGGTCAATAACTATAGGTCAGAACGGTGACAGAATAGGAGGACATCTGCCCAAGGTTGTAAGAGACGGCGCAGTAGTTCTGTATTCGGGTTAGTTCTTTTTAATTCTTCTTATTTAAATTATTAACGTGGTTTAGTGGTCCTCGAGCAGCTTATCCTTAATGGCATCATCGCCGGCGGCATTTACGCGCTGATCGCTATCGGTTTCTCGATGACTTACGGGCTTCTGCGCTTTCTCAACCTAGCTCACGGGTCGCTCTACGTTGTAGGCGCGTATCTTGCTTACTTGTTTTTTTCGCTGGGAATGCCGATCGTTGCAGCTTTCATCCTGGCTGTAATCGGCGGCGCGATCGTCGGTGTTGCCATGAATTACTCGGTTTACAAGCCACTGCAGCGCAGGAAGAGCAACTCGCTTATCATGCTGCTCGCGTCGCTGGGCATATTCATTTTTGTCGAGAACCTCATCATAGCGCTGTTCGGCGCAGAGGTCAAGACAATAAGAACCGGACCCATAATTCAGGGCATGGATTTTTTTGGAGCCATCATAACACAAACACAGGTCATAATAATCTTGGTGGCATTTGTGACGCTGCTGATAGTGGAAGTTTTTCTGCAAAAAACTAAGGCAGGAAAAGCCATGAGAGCTACGGCTGATAATAAATCTGTCGCGCAGGTCATCGGGATAAACGTCGAGCGTATTACGACGTACACATTTGCACTCGCTTCCGCACTAGCAGCCTCGGCAGGCGTCCTCATAGCAATAGAACAGAACCTCGAGCCGACGATGGGTCTCAATGTAATAATCAAGGGATTCACGGCAAGTGTTGTGGGCGGCCTCGGTAATGTGCGCGGTGCTGTGGCCGGCGCATTTCTGCTTGGACTGGTAGAGAATATAGGAATCTGGTTTCTGCCTTCAGGCTATAAGGACGCGATAGCGTTCGTAGTTCTTGTTGCATTCTTATTGTTCAGGTCGCAGGGACTCTTCGGGAGGAAAGAATAATGTTTCCGTATATTGAAAATCTTGTGATTCTTGGATCGATATACTCCATGCTGAGCGTTTCGCTTAACCTTACAATGGGCTACACTGGTCTGTTCAACCTCGGACATGCCGCTTTCTTCGGGATCGGCGCGTATGTTTCTGCGCTCCTGGCGCTGACATTCGGAGTACCTTTCTGGGTTGCTATACTTTGCGCGGCGCTGTTTGCTGCGTTTTTTGGTTTCCTGCTCGGGTTCCCAACGCTCAGGTTGCGCGGGGACTACTTGGCTCTAGGCACGCTGGGCTTTGCCTTCATAGTCGAAGCTATATTGAAAAACTGGACAGAAGTAACGCGCGGTCCATTGGGGATACCGGGCATACCACGGCCCGAGCTGCTTGGCTTTTCGTTTTCGTCCCTTGATGCTTATCTTGTATTGTCGCTGGCGTTCCTCGCAGTAACTATAATTGTTACGCACAGAATAGTCAATTCGCCTTTCGGCCGTGTACTGAAATCGATAAGGGAAGATGAGACAGCCGCGCAGACACTCGGCAAGAATACAGTAAGGTACAAGATGATCGCACTCACGGTTTCGGCATTTTTTGCAGGTATGGCCGGCTCGTTGTATGCACATTACATAACGTTCATCGATCCGACATCGTTCTCGTTTCCGGTTTTAATATTGCTGCTATCGGCTGTGATAATCGGCGGCATGTCATCAATAAAAGGCTCGATCGTGGGCGGGTTCCTTATCATATTATTGCCAGAGCCGCTGCGCTTCATAGGGCTGCCTTCCAATTTAGTCGGAGCAGGACGGCAGATGATTTATGCTGCACTGATATTGGTCATACTTCTGAAACGCCCACAAGGATTGTTCGGCGAATACGTATTTCGGAGGAAAAGGAAATGACAAAAGGAAAATGCGGCAAAGATATGGCGTTGCACCTTATTAGCTCTCTGAGACGGGCAAATACGGTCATATAGGCCAAATGGGTAAAATTCATTTATTACCCATAAATTTAAATACTTACCCATTCATGAATATATTGTGAGTTTATGCCAGAAGTAACATTAGACGACAGGGGTCGCCTGCTTTTAGACAAAGGCCTGCGCGACAAATACGGAGACAAATTTGTTGTAGTGGAAGCTCTCGGAGAGATAGTTTTGATACCTGTACCTAAAGACCCTCTTGCTACACTTCAAAAAGAAGGCGAAAAATTGCCCAAAGACATGTCAATTGCTGATTTGAAAAAACTAGCAGGAAAACTTGCAGTGGAGCAAGCGATCCCTAAAAATCCAGCGAAAAAGAAGCGATAACATGCCATACGCAGACAGCGATTTCTTTCTAGCATTGATCAAAAAAAGCGACTGGCTCAAGGCAAAAGCCGAAACCGCTCTTGAAAAATACAGCGGAAATATCTGGACTAGCGAATGGGCTGTAGTAGAAATACTTCTTATTTCAAAAGAATTCGGCCTTGATCCGGAAAATGTTGTTGTATCTATAAAAGAACTTGCCAGAATCGAAGGGAATGTTGATAAAATCATTTCTGCTGCTCATTTGATGAAAGAGAAGGGTTTGAACACGTTCGATGCGTTACATGCAGTTTCATGCAAAAATGACGAAATAATAAGTTCTGAACATGTTTATGACAAATTAGGATTAAAGAGAATAAATATCTGCGGCTTAAAAGCCGCAGTATTTTTGCACGAATGGAAGTAAAATATACGTCCTGAAGGACGGGGTATTAAACCCATTCGATGCAATAAAACTG
>Ga0209343_10006057_pt1 | contig 14551 bp, 13 predicted proteins | sample RifCSPlowO2_02_FD_184026 | JGI IMG/M metagenome (GOLD analysis project Ga0209343, IMG submission 184026) | Groundwater microbial communities from Rifle, Colorado - Rifle CSP2_plank lowO2_0.2 (SPAdes) (version 2) | ecosystem: Environmental > Aquatic > Deep subsurface > Groundwater | place... | reverse complement strand
GGGTTCCCCCAAGGAACCCGGCCGCCTTGCATTCGCGCGCCGGGCTTTGCGAGCGGTGCCTGAGGCACCCAAGGAATGGAGTTGAGCAGATGAAGTGGGCAACCTATTTCGCCGTCAGTGCGGCGGTGGTGATAGTCGGGCTGTCGCTGGGCGTGACCCTGCCGCTGGTGTCCTTTCGCCTCGAGGCCTGGGGTTACGGCCCCTTTGCCATCGGCGTGATGGCGGCGATGCCGGCGGTGGGGGTATTGCTGGGGGCGCGCCTGACCGGGCATCTGGCCGGCTGGTTCGGCACGCCGCAGACGCTGCGCCTGTGCCTGCTGGCCAGTGCGGTGTCGGTGGGGCTGCTCAGCGTGATGCCGAGCTATCCGCTGTGGCTGCTGCTGCGCCTGCTGATCGGCATCTCCCTGACCGTGGTGTTCGTCCTCGGCGAAAGCTGGATCAACCAGCTGGTCGAGGACCGCCTGCGCGGCCGCCTGGTGGCCCTGTACGGCACCGGTTTCGCCCTTAGTCAGCTGTGCGGGCCGCTGCTGCTGACCCTGATAGGCACCGAGAGCGACCACGGTTTCTGGTTTTCCGCGGGCCTGCTGGTGGCGGGCAGTCTGCTGTTGCTGGGCCATGATGGCGCGCCCAAGGTCGATGCGCAGAGTGCTTCCGGGCGGGGCATCCTGGCGTTCTGCCGAACCTCGCCGGCGATTGCCTGGGCGGTGGTGCTGTTCGCCGCCTTCGAGGCCATGGTCCTGACCCTGTTGCCGGTCTACCTGCTGCGCGAAGGCTTCCCTCAGCAACTGGCGTTGATCATGGTCAGCACCGTGGTGGTGGGCGATGCCGCCCTGCAGTTGCCCATCGGCTGGCTGGCCGACCGGGTGCCGCGGCAGACCCTGTTCCGCTGCTGCGGGGTGGTGCTGCTGGGTTCCAGCATGAGCATTCCCGTGCTGCTGCATACACCGCTGATCTGGCCGGTGCTGGTGCTGTTCGGAGCCAGTGCCGGCGGGCTCTACACCCTGTCGCTGATCCTGGTCGGCCAGCGCTATCGGGACGATGCCCTGGTACGCGCCAATGCCCATATCGCCCTGCTCTGGGGCGCGGGTTGTCTTCTCGGACCGCTGTCCACCGGTGCCGCCAGCCAGTGGGTCAGCGGTCATGCCCTGCCGGTGTTGATGGCCCTGGGCGCGGCGTTCTTCGTCTGGCTGGCGTTTCGCCGCGGAGCCTTCAGCGAGGCGCAGCCCGCCAAGGCCTGAGCACCGTTCGGCAGAGCCTGTGGCGCAGCCTGCAAATGCTGGCTGCGTTGCTGGCAGGCGCGCGCCGTCGCTGGCCTGCTAGTCCTGCTCTGGCGCGAGCTGCTGCTCGGCCAGCAACCTGGCGACGCAGACCCCGGTCTGGCGGATGGCCTCTTCGAGGCTGGCACTGGGCTTGGCGGCGTAGTTGATGCGCAGGCAATTGCGGTATTTGCCGGCGGCGGAAAAGATGCTACCGGGGGCGATCTGGATGGCGTGTGGCAGCAGTTCGCGGTTCAGGCGCTGGCTGTCAAAACCTGTCGGCAGTTCAATCCACAGCATAAAACTGCCCTGGGGTCGGCTGACCCGGGTGCCAGCAGGGAAATAGCGGCTGACCCAGTCGATCATCAGGTCGCGTCCGCGCTGGTACTGTGCGCGCATGCGCCGCAGATGGGGCTCGTAATGGCCGGCTTCCAGGTATTCGGTGATGGCCAGCTGCGGCAATTGGGCGGTGCTGCCGGTACCCATGTATTTCATGTGCAGTACGCGCTCCAGGTAGCGGCCGGGGGCGATCCAGCCGATACGCAGGCCGGGGGCCAGGGTCTTGGAGAAGGAGCTGCAGAGCAGCACGCGACCGTCATCGTCATAGGATTTGATCGTGCGTGGGCGCGGGTAGCTGTAGGCCAGGTCGCCGTAAACGTCATCCTCGATGATCGCCACGTCATAGCGCTGGGCCAGGGCCAGCAGGGCGCGCTTGTTGGCGTCGGGCATGATATAGCCCTGCGGATTGTTGCAGGTCGGGGTCAGCTGAATGGCCTTGATCGGCCATTGCTCCAGGGCCAGCTCCAGGGCCTCCAGGCTGATCCCGGTAATCGGGTCGGTGGGCAGTTCCAGGGCCTTCATGCCGAAGCCCTTGAGCGCCTGCATTACGCCGTGAAAGCTCGGCGAGTCCACCGCGACGATATCGCCGGGTTGGCAGATCGCGCGGATCGCCGCCGACAGCGCCTCGTGGCAGCCGGTGGTGACGATGATCTCCTGGGGCGACAGGCTGCAGCCGGAGTCGAGCATCAGCCGCGCGATCTGTTCACGCATGCCCAGGTGGCCGTATATGCAGCCATAGGTCAGGCTGGTTGCGTCCTGGCGGCGGCTCAGGCGCGACAGCGAACGCAGCAGTGGCTTGAGTGTCGGGCTGTCGATATCCGGCCGGCCCCGGCCGAGCTGCAGCAGGCCCTCTTGCCCGGGCGGCCGGCTGATCAGCTCCAGCACTTGATCCCACTGCGATACGTCCACGGGGCGCTGAGCCATGCGGCTGACCATGGGCAGCGCCGGCTGATGGCGGGCCTGGGGCACAAAGTAGCCGGACTTGGGTTTGGGTGTGGCCAGGCCCTGATCTTCCAGGTGGCGATAGGCTTGCTGCACTGTGCTCAGGCTGACGCCATGTTCCAGGCTCAGGGCGCGCACGGAGGGCAGGCGATCGCCGGGGCGGTACAGCCCCTGCTCAATACGGGTGCCGAGCAATTCGGCCAGATTGATATAAAGCGTCATAACAGTTGCCTCGCACTTTCCCCTGGAATTTCACCCGCCAGTACAGATAGACCGAAAATCCACCATTCAGAGCCTGGATGCTGAGATCTGTATGGATTTAAAAGTTGTTTTTTGAATCTGTCATGCTTTTTCCCCGTCGCTCATCATGATCTCCCATCAGGCTTACGGGCAGGAGCAGGCGATGAACGGATTAAGTGATGTCAGGCTGACAATGAAATCAGACGAGTTGCAGCAGCAGTGCGCTGGCGGGCATCTGTATGCACAGGCGGGCGCGGCCAAACCGGCTGTAAGCCGCTGGAGCGCTTTCTGGCTGCGCCTGTCGACTCGCCGGGCGCTGCTGACGCTGACCGATGAACAGCTCAAGGATGTCGGCCTGAGCCGTGAACAGGCCAGGCGCGAGGTTTTTCTGCCGTTCTGGAAGCTGTGAGGGGCGCGCGCGAAACGCTCAGAATCTGCTTAGGATTTCGCGAGCTAGAGTCATGCAAGGCGCTACGTTAGTAACAGCCTCCGGCTGGTCAAAGCGGCGAGGAAGCGGACTGGGCTCGCATACGAGTGTACTTTTGTACATGAGCATTCCGACTGAGCTCGCCCCCGAGCCTGTTTTTAACGCAGCAGGGCCGATGCGCAGCAGATCATAAGCAGGTTCTCAGACCAGTTCTTTGAGTCGATGCCAAAGCATGCCCAGAGCCAGCAGCGGTGAGCGCAGGTGTTTGCCGCCGGGGAAGGTCATGTGCGGCACCTTGGCGAACAGGTCGAAGCCGCTGCTGGCCTGGCCGGCGATGGCCTCGGCGAGCAGTTTGCCAGCCAAGTGGGTGGCGTTGACCCCGTGGCCCGAGTAGGCCTGGGCGTAGTAGACGTTAGCCTGTTCCTTGAGCCGGCCGATCTGCGGCAGGCGGTTGGCCCCGATACCGATCATGCCGCCCCATTGGTAGTCGATGCGCACGTCGTGCAGGTGCGGGAACACCGCCAGCATCTTCGGTCGCATATAGCCGGCGATGTCCGCCGGGTCGCGCCCGGAGTAGTGGCAGGCACCGCCGAACAGCAGGCGGCGGTCGGCGGACAGGCGGTAGTAATCCAGGGCCACGCGCTGGTCGCACAGGGCCATATTCTGCGGAATGATCGCCCGCGCTTCGGCCTCGGACAGCGGTTCGGTGGCGATCACATAGCTGCCGGCCGGCAGCACCTTGCCGCCCAGATTGTTGTTCAGGCCATTCAGGTAGGCGTTGCAGCCGAGCACCAGGCTGGCGGCGCGCACCACACCCTGGGCGGTGTGTACCCTGACCTCGGGGCCGTAGTCGATGCGGTTGACCGCCGAGTCCTCGAACAGCTGCACACCCAGGCTCTGCGCCGCCGCGGCTTCGCCGAGGGCCAGGTTGAGCGGGTGCAGGTGGCCGGAGCCCATATCGATCATGCCGCCGACATAGCGGTCGGAGCCCACCACCTCATGCATCTGCTCCGGTTGCAGCAGGCGCATTTCGTGCTGATAGCCCAGCTGCTTGAGCTCGGCCATGTCCTCGGCGAAGCCTTCCAGGTGGCTGGGCTTGTTGGCCAGGTCGCAATAACCCCAGGTGAGGTCGCAGTCGATACTGAACTGCTCGACCCGGCGGCGGACGATTTCCACCGCCTCCAGGCCCATCAGCTTCAGCTGGCGCACGCCCTCGGCACCTATCTGCGCCTCGAACTGCTCGACGCCGTGGCCGACCCCGCGGATAAGCTGCCCGCCGTTGCGCCCGCTGGCTCCCCAGCCGATCTTGTGGGCTTCCAGGAGAATCACCGAGAGCCCCTTCTGCGCCAGCTCGATCGCCGTATTAAGGCCGCTGAAGCCACCACCGACGACGCACACATCGGCACGCAGTTCGCCTTGCAGCGGCGGGTAGGCCAGTCGGCGGTTGGCGCTGGCGGCGTAGTAGGAGGCGGCGTGCTGGCTGTTGTGAACCGGCTGGTGAACGCGGGCGTTCATGTGTGGAATCCTGATTATTGTGTTTGGAAAATTTTACGAAGCATAAGCGTGCGCTTCGCCATACGCCAAGGGGCAATTGCCAAATAACGCGTTTTTCGTCGACAAAGCCGCTGGCCCGGCGCGCTCGCGTCGCCTGTGCAGTTACCATGGGCATCCGCCCCCAGGATCGTTCCCATGAGTTGCACCGGCCGCAAGATCGACCAGCTGCGTTTGCAGATTCCCGCGTTCGCCTGCGTGCCAGGTTGCCATGATTGCTGCGGCCCGGTTACCGCCTCGTCCGAGGAACTGGCGCGGCTGCCGGTCAAAAGCGATGCCGAGCACGACGCCGCTCTGGCCGAGTTCAACTGCGTGCACCTGGGTCCGCAAGGTTGCCAGGTGTATGACCAGCGCCCGCTGATCTGCCGCCTGTTCGGCACCACCCCGAGCCTGCCGTGCCCGCGCGGGCAAGGCCCCGAGCAGCCGATCGAGGCGGCGGTGGAAAAGCAGGTGCACCAGCTGATAGCCACGACCCGACAGCGGCTTGTGTAGGGCCGAACATTGGTGCGCACAGCGCACCCTGCGGGCGAAGCACTGTATTGGTGTGTACGGCCTGGGCGGACCCGGGACACCCCAAGTAGGTATTCGTCGCGTGGTTCAGTCCGGTACCGGCAGGCTGAGCGACTCCTTGACTTCTTCCATCACGATATAGCTCTTCGACTCGCGCACATGGGGCAGCTTGAGCAGGATATCGCCGAGCAGCTTGCGGTAGCTGGCCATCTCGTTGATCCGCGCCTTCACCAGGTAGTCAAAGTCGCCGGACACCAGGTGGCATTCGAGTACGTGGGGCAGCTTGAGTACGGCGCGGCGGAATTCCTCGAAGGTATCACCGGACTTGTAGTCCAGGCTGATCTCGACGAATACCAGCAGGCTGGCCTTGAGCTGCTGCGGATTGAGCCGCGCGTGGTAGCCCATGATGATGCCCTCGCGCTCCAGGCGGCGTACCCGCTCGGTGCAGGGGGTGGTGGACAGACCGACCCGCTCGCCCAGCTCGGTAAAGCTGATGCGCCCGTCTTCCTGGAGGATACGGAGGATATTGCGGTCGATCTTGTCCAGCTCGCGGCGACTCTGATGTTGGGTTCGCATGGTGGATACCCCTCTGCTGAAGGCGTTTTTGCCAAGAATTCTCGCCAAATATAGCTATTTATATAGTGAATAGCACTGCTCGTCTCTTCTTATACTGCGCTCAATTGTGGTTCTGGCACTGTCCGTCGCGCTGGGTCGCGTCGAGGAGAAGGTTATGCGGGTTCTGGTTCTGGGTAGCGGTGTAATTGGTACGGCCAGTGCGTATTATCTGGCGCGCCAGGGTTTCGAGGTGGTGGTGGTCGACCGTCAGGACGGCCCGGCCATGGAAACCAGTTTCGCCAATGCCGGCCAGGTCTCTCCCGGCTATGCCTCGCCCTGGGCCGCTCCAGGCGTCCCGCTGAAAGCCATCAAGTGGTTGCTGCAGAAGCACGCGCCGCTGGCGATCAAGGCCACTGGCGATATCGACCAGTACCTGTGGATGGCGCAGATGCTGCGCAACTGCACCGCCAGCCGTTACGCGGTGAACAAGGAGCGCATGGTGCGCCTGTCCGAGTACAGCCGCGACTGCCTCGACGAACTGCGGCAGGAGACCGGCATCGCCTACGAGGGCCGCAGCCTGGGCACTACCCAGCTGTTCCGCACCCAGGCCCAGCTGGACAACGCGGCCAAGGACATCGCCGTGCTGCAGCAATCCGGCGTGCCCTATGAAGTGCTCGACCGCGCCGGCATCGCCCGGGTTGAACCGGCCCTGGCCGCGGTTACCGACAAGCTGGCCGGCGCGCTGCGCCTGCCCAACGACCAGACCGGCGACTGCCAGGTGTTCACCAGCAAGCTGGCCGAGATGGCCAAGGGGCTGGGCGTGGAATTCCGTTTTGGCCAGAACATCCAGCGGATCGACGCGGTGGGTGATCGGGTCAATGGCGTATGGATCGACGGCAAGCTGGAAACCGCCGACCGCTACGTGCTGGCACTCGGCAGCTACAGCCCGCAACTGCTCAAGCCGCTGGGCATCAAAGCCCCGGTGTATCCGCTCAAGGGCTACTCGCTGACCGTGCCAATCACCAATGCCGAGATGGCTCCGACCTCGACCATCCTCGACGAAACCTACAAGGTGGCGATCACCCGTTTCGACAACCGCATTCGGGTGGGCGGCATGGCCGAGATCGCCGGTTTCGACCTGAGCCTCAACCCCAAGCGCCGCGCCACTCTGGAAATGATCACCGCTGACCTTTATCCGCAAGGCGGCGATCTGGCCCAGGCCGAATTCTGGACCGGCCTGCGTCCTGCTACCCCGGATGGCACGCCGATCGTCGGTGCCACTGCGTTCCGCAACCTGTTCCTCAACACCGGTCACGGCACCCTGGGCTGGACCATGGCCTGCGGCTCTGGTCGCCTGCTGGCCGATCTGATCGGCAACAAGCGCCCACAGATCAGCGCCGAGGGCCTGGATATTTCCCGCTACTCGCGCAAGCGTCCCGACGTGCAGGTCGCGCCGCAGCCGCTGCGCACCTGATAGGCTGCGCGCCCCGTTCTTCAGGAGATTCGAACCATGTCCATCCAGCGCCTGCATGTGGAAAAACGCTACAGCGAAGTGGTGATCCACAACGGCACCGTCTACCTCGCTGGCCAGCTGGCCGACGACTACAGCGGCGATATCCGCCAGCAGACCCGCGAGACCCTGGCCAATATCGACCGCATGCTGGCCGAGGCCGGAAGCGACAAGAGCAAGATTCTCTCGGTGACCATCTACCTCAAGGACATGGACGCCCACTACGACGGCCTTAACGCCGAGTACGACGCCTGGGTCGCCGAGGGTGCCGCTGCCGCCCGCGCCTGCGTCGAGGCGAAGATGTACAAGCCCGAGGTGCTGGTAGAGATGATGGTGGTGGCGGCTCTATAAGTCGCCACCGCCCCGATTGCGATAAGTGTTTGCCCGGCATCACACCGGGCTTTTTTAAGCCTGCAGTTTGCCTAAGCTGGCCCGATTTTAGGGTGCGCCGTGCGCACCGGCAGCCCTACGCGGTGAGTGCCGATGGCCTGTTAGCCCCAAGACTGCCTGACCATTCGAGAACACCATGCGTCCTGCCCGTGCCCTGATCGATCTGCAAGCCTTGCGTCACAACTACCAGCTGGCCCGTGAAGTAACCGGCGCGCGCGCCCTGGCGGTGATCAAGGCGGACGCGTACGGCCATGGCGCGGTGCGCTGTGCCCAGGCCCTGCAGGAGCAGGCCGATGGCTTTGCCGTGGCCTGTATCGAGGAAGCCCTGCAGCTGCGCGAGGCCGGTATCCGTGGGCCGATCCTGCTGCTGGAGGGCTTTTTCGAGGCCGACGAACTGGCGCTGATCGAGCAGCACGAGCTGTGGTGCGTGGTGCATTCGCTGTGGCAACTGGAGGCCATCGAGCGCAGCGCGCTGAGCAAGCCGCTGACGGTCTGGCTGAAGATGGACAGCGGCATGCACCGGGTCGGTCTGCATCCGGCCGACTACCAGGCGGCTTACCAGCGTCTGCTGGCCAGCGGCAAGGTCGGCAAGGTGGTACTGATGAGTCACTTCGCCCGCGCCGACGAGCTGGATTGTCCGCGCAGCGAGGAGCAGTTGGCGGTGTTTCAGCAGGCGCGTCAGGGCATTGTCGCCGAGGTCAGCCTGCGCAATTCGCCAGCCGTATTGGGCTGGCCAAGCGTGCCAAGCGACTGGGTGCGCCCCGGCATCATGCTCTATGGCGCAACTCCGTTCGAACAGACCCAGGCCGTGGCGGCGCGCCTGCAGCCGGTGATGACCCTGGAATCGAAGATCATCAGCGTGCGCGAACTGCCGGCCGGCGAGCCTGTTGGTTATGGTGCACGCTTTGTCAGCGATCTGCCGACCCGGGTCGGCGTGGTCGCCATGGGCTATGCCGATGGCTATCCGCGCCATGCCCCCACCGGCACCCCGGTGGCGGTGGATGGCCAACTGACTCGCCTGATCGGTCGGGTGTCGATGGACATGCTCACCGTCGACCTGACCGATTTACCCCACGCAGGGCTGGGCAGCCGGGTCGAACTCTGGGGTAAACAGGTGCTGGCCAGCGATGTGGCTACTCAGGCCGGCAGCATTCCCTATCAGCTTTTCTGCAACCTGCGGCGGGTGCCGCTGCTCTATCTCGGGGACTAAGAGTGACGCTGTAGGTGAGTTTGCATGCGAGTGTTGTAAATTCTGAACGCTATGCCATGATACGGCGACTTTTCCGTATCTATCCCAAGGGGGACTCCAGCATTGGACGTCGGTGTACGACTGCAATCCATTCGCAAACTCAAAGGCCTATCCCAGCGTGAACTCGCCAAGCGGGCAGGCGTGACCAACAGCACCATTTCGATGATCGAGAAGAACAGCGTAAGCCCCTCGATCAGTTCGTTGAAAAAGGTGCTGGCGGGTATTCCCATGTCGCTGGTGGAGTTTTTCTCCCTGGATGTGGAGCCGGACAACCAGGCCCAGGTGGTCTATCGCGCCGCCGAACTTACCGATATCTGCAGTGGTGCCATCACCATGAAGCTGGTGGGCAAGGCACATCCGAGCAGGGCCATCGCCTTCCTCGATGAAACCTATCCCGTGGGTTCCGATACCGGTGACGAGATGTATGCCCATGAGGGCGAAGAGGCCGGCATGCTGGTTTCCGGCAGGCTGGAGCTGACCGTCGGCGACGAGGTATTTATCCTCGAACCGGGCGACAGCTATTACTTCGAGAGCAGCAAACCGCACCGATTCCGCAACCCTTATGAACAGCCGGCGCGGCTCATCAGCGCCACCACACCGGCGAATTTCTAAATAACCCTGCGACAATCTGGGTTGTTTCGGCCTGCTGCGCTTGCCGTTATACTGACGCCCGCTCGCGAAACCGTGGCCGCGGGCGTGACTAGCCACGATGAGGGTGTACCGTGAACCTGATTAAAAAGATCCTGGTAGCACCTGCTACCGTATTGGCCCTGTGGGCAGTGACTGCTCAGGCCACGACCGACGAAGCCATTGCCGAGCGCCTGAAGCCGGTCGGTGAAGTCTGCGTGATGGGCGAAGAATGCAAGGGCGTGGGTGCCGTGGCGGTTGCTGCTGGTGGTGCTGCACGTACTGCCGATGACATCATCGCCAAGCACTGCGGTGCCTGCCATACCCCGGGTATCCTCGGCGCGCCGAAGATCGGCGATACCGCTGCCTGGACGGCCCGTGCCAGCAATGGCGTAGACGGCTTGCTGGCGAATGCCATCGCCGGCCTCAATTCCATGCCGCCGAAAGGCACCTGCGCCGATTGCTCGGATGACGAGCTGCGTGGTGCAATTCAGAAGATGTCCGGCTTGTAAGCGAGAGCGGCACCTAAGAAAACCGCCTTCGGGCGGTTTTTTGTTTTTCCGTGGGACCTTAGCATCCCCATTCGCCGCCGCGGGTCCACACTGCTATGCAGATGGCAGCGCGGCATTGCGCGCCGCCGATCCCGAGCCACTCACCCTGCAGGGCATTGGATGCACAAGCGTTGCTCCATCGAGCAAGCGGTCGACCGGGTGCTCGTCGAACTCGACGGCCCGATCCGGCTCGGCCTACCCCTGGGTCTGGGCAAACCCAACCAGTGGGTGAATGCGCTCTATGCGCGGCTCAAGCAATTACCCGAACGCCAACTGGTGATCTACACCGCACTGTGCCTGGGCCGTCCGCCCCTCGGTTCGGGGCTGTCGCGGCGCTTTCTCGAGCCCTTTGTCCAGCGTGTATATGGCGACTACCCGGAGCTGGATTTTCTCGCTGACCTGCGCCGCGACTGCTTGCCGGCCAACGTGCGTGTCGAGCAGTTCTTCCTGCAACCGGGCAGCCTGCTCGACAGCACCACGACGCAGCAGAACTACATCAGCAGCAATTACAGCCATGTCGCCCGCGACCTGAATGACAAGGGCCTAAATCTGATCGCCCAGCTGGTTGCCCAGGATCCGCAACGCCCGGAGCATTTCAGCCTCAGCTGCAACCCGGATATCACCCTGGACCTGCTGCCGCTGTTGGCGCGCCGCCGCGCCGCCGGCGAAACCATTCTGTGCCTGGCCCAGGTGCATCGGGCGCTGCCCTATATGGCCGGCACTGCCGAAGTGCCGCGCGCCACTTTCGACCTGCAGTTACTGGAAGAAGACCACAGCACGCTGTTTTCCACGCCGAATATGCCGGTGACCCTTCAGGACCATTGCATCGGTCTGCAGGCCAGCGCCCTGGTTCGCGACGGCGGCACCCTGCAGATCGGCATCGGTGCCATGGGCGATGCATTGACCGCCGCCTTGCTCGCCCGCCAGGCGGATAACCCGGCCTACCGGGCGGCGCTGGACGAACTGCACTGCACGCGTCACTGGGCCGCCGAGATCGACAAGGATGGCGGTCTGCAGCCCTTTGCCGAGGGCCTCTACGGCTGCAGCGAGATGTTCGTCAACGGCCTGCTGGTCCTGGCCGATGCGGGCATCGTGCGCCGCCCGGTATACCCCGAGTTGCATCTGCAGCAGTTGGCCAATGGCGCTGCGCTGGATGAACGGGGCTTGCCGCGCAGCGTCCAGGCCCTGCTCGACGCCGGCCTGGCTCCGCAGCTCGACTGCGCAACGCTGCGCTGGCTGCAGGGTTGCGGGGTGCTGGCCGAGTCGATCGGCTGGGATCAGGGACGCTTGTTGCTGCCTGAAGGCGAGTCGATTTCGGCCGATCTGCGCGATCCACACAGCCAGGCCGGTTTGCAGCCGTATCTCGGCCCGGCGCGCGGCGGCGTGGTGGTGCATGGCGGTTTCTTTCTCGGCCCGCAAGCCTTCTACCAGCGCCTGCGCGAACTGAGCGCGGAGCAGTTGGCCCGCTTCGCCATGACTGGCATCGGCTTTATCAACGAGCTGTACGGCGACGCAACGCTCAAGCGCCTGCAACGCCGCGATGCGCGCTTTATCAACACGGCCTTTACCATGACCCTGATGGGGGCCGGGGTGGCCGATCAGCTGGAGGATGGTCGGGTGCTCAGCGGCGTCGGCGGGCAGTACAACTTCGTCGTCCAGGGCCACGCGCTGCCCGGTGCACGCTCGATTCTGTTGCTGCGCAGCTGGCGTGAGGCGGGTGGCAAGGTCAGTTCGAATCTGGTCTGGGACTATGGCCATGTGACCATTCCGCGGCACCTGCGCGACATGGTGGTGACCGAGTACGGCATCGCCGACCTGCGCGGCAAGACCGATGCCGAGGTGATCGAGGCGCTGCTCAAGATCAGCGATTCGCGCTTCCAGCCCGATCTGATCGCCCAGGCCCAGCGGGCCGGCAAGCTGCCCAGGGACTTTCGCCTCGATGCGCGCTTCAGCGACAACCGCCCCGAGCGTTTGCAGGCCGTGCAGGCGCGGCACCCGGCGCAGTTTGCGAGCTTTCCCCTGGGCAGCGATTTCACCCGGATCGAGCGCGAACTGTTGCCCGCGCTGAGCTGGCTGAAGAGCCGGGTTAAGGTCGCCCATTGCCTGGAGCTGGTCCGCGCCCTGTTGCGCGCCCCCGCGCCGGCGGCCTATCCCGAACATCTTCAGCGCATGGCCCTGGCGCAGCCGCGGGGCCTGGCCGAGAAGCTCTATCGGCGTCTGCTGTTGGCGGCGCTACGGGTAACAGCAGAGGCTAATCGAGAAAGCTGACCTGGCCGTCTTTCAGCGAATCGATACGCGCCAGCGACTCGACCCGGTAACCCTGGGCATCCAGCTCGGCGCGGCCGCGCTGGAAGGACTTCTCGATCACCACGCCAATCCCGGCGATGCTCGCGCCGGCCTGGCCGATCAGGTCGATCAGGGCGCGGGCGGCATGGCCGTTGGCGAGGAAGTCGTCGATCAGCAGTACATGATCATTGGCGTTCAGGTGCTTGGTCGAGATGGCCAGGGTGCTTTCGGTCTGCTTGGTGAAGGAAAACACCGTGGAGACATACAGGTCGTCCTTGAGCGTCAGCGACTGGTATTTGCGCGCGAAGATCACCGGCACCCCCAGCTCCAGGCCGGCCATCACCGCCGGGGCAATGCCCGAGGCCTCGATGGTGACGATCTTGGTGATGCCCTGGCCGGCGAAGCGCCGGGCGAACTCATGACCGATCTGCTGCATCAGCTTGGGGTCGATCTGGTGATTGAGAAAGGCATCGACCTTGAGTACCTGCTCCGAGAGCACGGTGCCTTCATCGCGAATCTTCTGTTTTAGCGCTTCCACGCGGTTACCCTCATTGAGTGATGTGCTGCCCGCTCTGCGTCGGGCTACTGAACAAACCTACTTCTTCAACATCGCGCGCATATTGGCCAGTGCCGAGTTGCCGGTGGCGGCCTTGACCTCGGGTGGCGCGTCGTCCAGACCTTCCCAGACCAGGTCCTCGGGCGGCAGCTCATCGAGAAAACGGCTTGGCGAACACTCGATGATCTCGCCGTACTGCTTGCGCTTGGCGGCGAAGGTCATGGTCAGGTTGCGCTTGGCGCGGGTGATGCCGACGTAGGCCAGGCGGCGCTCTTCCTCGACCGTGTCGGCCTCGATGCTGGAGCGGTGGGGGAGGATTTCTTCCTCTACGCCGAGGATGTACACCGACGGATATTCCAGGCCCTTGGAGGCATGCAGGGTCATCATCTGCACACCTTCGGCACCTTCCTCTTCCTCCTGCTGACGCTCAAGCATGTCGCGCAAGACCAGCTTGCCGATGGCGTCCTCGATGGTCATCTCGCCGTCTTCGTCGCGCTCCAGGGTGTTCTTCAGCGCCTCGACCAGGAACCAGACGTTGCCCATGCGCGCGTCGGCGACCTTGTCGCTGGAGGCGTTCTGCCGCAGCCAGTTTTCGTAGTCGATATCCATGACCATGCTGCGGATCGCCGCAATCGGGTCGTTCTGCGCGCACTCCTGGCGCACCCGGTCCATCCACTTGGTGAAGCGTGCCAGGCGTTCGGTATAGCGCGCGTCCAGCTGTTCGCCCAGGCCCATCTCGCCGGCGGCAGCGTACATGCTGATCTTGCGACTGGTGGCGTAGTTGCCGAGCTTTTCCAATGTGGTGGAGCCGATCTCGCGGCGCGGCACGTTGATCACCCGCAGGAAGGCGTTGTCGTCATCCGGGTTGACCAGCAGGCGGAAGTAGCTCATCAGGTCCTTCACCTCCTGGCGGGCGAAGAAGCTGGTGCCGCCGGACAGGCGATAGGGAATCTGGTGGTGCTGCAACTTCAGCTCCATCAGCTTGGCCTGGTAGTTGCCGCGGTAGAGGATGGCGTAATCGCTGTAGGGACGCTGGGTGCGCAGGTGCTCGGTAAGAATTTCCAGGGCCACCCGCTCGCACTCGGCGTCTTCGTTCTTGCAGCGGATCACGCGGATCTCGTCGCCCATGCCCATCTCGCTCCACAGCTGTTTCTCGAACTCATGGGGGTTGTTGGCGATCAGGATGTTGGCGCACTTGAGGATGCGGCTGGTGGAGCGGTAGTTCTGCTCGAGCATCACCACCTTTAGCGAGGGGTAATCCTCCTTCAGCAGCATCAGGTTTTCCGGGCGCGCGCCGCGCCAGGCGTAGATCGACTGGTCATCGTCGCCGACCACGGTGAACTGGTTGCGCATGCCCACCAGCAGCTTCACCAGCAGGTACTGGCTGGCATTGGTGTCCTGGTATTCGTCGACCAGCAGATAGCGGATGCGGTTCTGCCACTTTTCCAGGATGGCCGGATTGTCCTGGAACAGCTTCACCGGCATCAGGATCAGGTCGTCGAAGTCCACCGCGTTGTACGCCTTGAGCGTGCGCTGGTAGTGCAGGTAGACGATGGCGGCGG